>Ga0114938_1000454_pt1 | contig 30913 bp, 19 predicted proteins | sample AshMeaBigSpring_FD_88675 | JGI IMG/M metagenome (GOLD analysis project Ga0114938, IMG submission 88675) | Groundwater microbial communities from Big Spring, Nevada to study Microbial Dark Matter (Phase II) - Ash Meadows Big Spring | ecosystem: Environmental > Aquatic > Deep subsurface >... | reverse complement strand
AGCTTAACTTTTTTGGTAATAGTTTTTTTAGCTTATTCTTAATTGTGTTGATCATACTTTATTTGTGTTTAATTATTTTATGTATGGGTTTCATTATCAGTTCTTTTTCGTATTTATTGAGGCCTAAAATCCACATCGATACGCCGTAGATAAGAATAAATAGGAAAGCTAAAATCACAAAGTTTGGAATGTAATGCAAGTTGAAAAAGTGAAAGAAACCATATCCAGCTAGTGCAGGTAGTATTAACGATGGTGTTAATTTTGCGATTTGCTGCATGAAATAGTATATGTTTAATCCAATCTTTTTGTGATAGTACCAATTCATTATTAATACATTACCAATTGTTAATGCAATTGATGTACCTAATGCTGCACCTATTCCACCATAGAACTTTACCAATGGAATGGAAATTCCGATATTTCCGATTGCAATAAATAAATAGACCCACGATCTGAATTTATGTTGGTTTTTAGCGCGCTGAATTTCGATACCTAAGTTTTGAATAAGCGGAATAGTGACTGGTACAATTAATAATAAGGCGATATAGTATGATTGACTGTAATTTGGACCTGCCCACATGTTAATAAATGGCATTCCAAAGAAAACTAAAAGTCCAATAACCAATGCAAGTACTATAAACTGTAAGCGTCCAAGTCGAGAAAAAAGTTCTGTGAGCTCCCAATCGCTGCAATTTCGTGCTACCATTTCGTTTACTCGAGGTATGTAAACATTCGAAATGGCTGTTGAAAATGTCAAAAAATAGGTGTTAAGTTGAGCTGCTATACTATATACAGCTACTTCAAGTGTACCGCGGAAATACCCTACAATAAATCGGTCGACATTCCAATTAATTTGATTTACAACTAAATTGATAAAAATAAACGATGAAAAGATAAATAGTTCTTTCAATTGATTGGTATCAAATTGGCTAAATATAAAACGCATATTTGCTTTGCGAAAGCAATACCATGCATTAATTAGCTCCATTACAAGGCTTAAAATAGTGATAATTAAAGCCATGCCTATCGATCCATATCCCATTAGTAATATTGGTATAACTACAAGCGGACTTAAAATAGATTTGATAATTATTAGTGATTTTTGAAATATAAATTTTTCATTGGCACCTATATAGGAGTTAAATACAATGGCTGGAAATGTTATTGCCGTATTTAATACCATTATTATGGTTAGCGTTTTTGCTTTCTCGAGTTCAAGCGTTGTTAATTCGTTACCAAAAACGAGGTCCGAATTAAACACCAAAATCAAGCCTGCACTTACAGCCAAGGCTCCCAAAGCCGAAAATATCATTAGAAACATTCCATTTAGTCGTGCTATACCATCTACATCTTTGTTCGTTTTATACTGCGAAAAATACTTTACATAGGCGCTACCAAAGCCAAAATTAAATAATCCTAGGTAGGCGACAACCGACGCAACTAAACTATATAGACCATAATCGCTTTGTCCTAATAGTCGAAGCATAATAGGTGTATATGCTATCGAAATAAGGCTGCTTATTCCAATTGATGCATATGTAAGTAAAGCTCCTATTTTTAGTTGATTAATAGCCATTTGTGTGTTTTTTTTTGCGCTAATTTAGTGATTCAGGAGCTTGGTTCAATGCATTTGATAAGTAGCTATAAACTTTTTTGCGTTCTTGCTCCATGATGGACTCAACATGGTCAAAACTTATTTCAAAATATTGATTGTTTACTTCAAGTAAGCTTTGCTTGCGTAATTCGAAATTAAATTTTTTAAGTAAAGTGTCGATACGTGAACTCATTGGTGCACTTTTTCCTTCGCGATCGAAAACTACAAATGGACTATTGAAGTGCATCGAAAAAATAATGCAATGAAATGAATCAGTGCATACTAAGGATGCTGAACGTATAAAATCTAAAAATTCAGCAGGGTCTGCTGCAAAGCGATTTGCATCGCGCAAGCTGTTGAGCATCACTAACTCTAAGCGGTTGGTGGATGCTAATCGTTTAAGTGTTTCTAATCTACTATTAGACACTTCCCCAATAAAATAGGTCAACAAGTACTTTTGTGTAGGTTTGTTTGCTGCTGCTTTAGCCAAGGTATTCCACGCATTGGTGTTTAGCACCAAGGTCGGGTCAACTAGTACTTGCGCTTCACGTCCACAAAGCGATTTTATAATTTCAGCGCCTTTTTCCTCGCGAACCGACAAAAAAGCCATTTCATCCAGATAGGTTCGATATTTTGCATGGTATTTTTCAGGAATGGATGATACACCAATACTTGGAGCCAATGCAATGCGTTTTTTGGTACTTACATAACTCAAAAAATCGAGGGGTGAGCCCCATCGTATGTTTGGATTCCAAATCTGATCACTTCCAACAACGGCGTAATCATAGCGATTGTTTAAATCCCGTGGTATGTTGTTGAGCGTTAGTGTATAGTCGGACTCAGTAATGTATTTATCCGAAAACTTTTTAAAACTGATAGCTTTATTGCGCTTACAGGCTTCATATATTGGGCGCTGTTTACGTTCAGTGATTTTTTTTGATAGCTTATCAAAAAGTGTTGATGGCGATTGTTTAAGTGCATTTTTAATGCGCGTTAATGTAAATGCGAACCCTTTCTCAACTGGGCGTGTAGGATAATTAATTATACTTTCCACTTCAAATCCGAACGATTTTAGAACTTCTTGTGCTGCATAATTTTGAAGCCTATTTCCATAATTTACATAATCGGTGATCGTATGTAATCCTATTCGTTTCATTGTATTGTAGATTTAAAGTGTGATTATTTAGATAATGTATGATCTTTAAACGTTTAAGATTTTCGAATATAGTGCCAAGTACTTTTCGGCCATAACTTTCCATGAAAACATTTTTGCACGTTCAATTCCCTTTTTACACAGCATTTCTCGATACTCGCGATCTGAAATAATATTTTCGATGGCAGCTGTTATTTCCGCAGGCTTCGACGGATCGACAATTGCTGCTGCATCGCCAGCTATTTCGGGCATCGATGAGGTGTTTGATGTTATAACAGGTACCCCACAGGCCATTCCTTCGAGTATGGGTATGCCAAAACTTTCACGCAATGAAGGGTACAAAAAAACCTTACACTGATTAATAATTGCAGGCATTTCGGCGTTTGGAACATATCCTGTCATCACTATATCTTGCTTTAATTCAGGGTGGCCAATATCATTAAGCACCTGCATCAAAGCTGTACTGTCGTAATCAAGCATTACGAGTTTGTATTTCAAGTCACTTTTTGCATTGAAATCAGCAAATGCTTTTAGTACGTTTGGTGTATTTTTTTTGGGGTCCGTATTTCCTAAAAAAAACATAAAGTTATCAGGTAGCTTGTATTTTTGTTTGGCTGCCTCAAGTGTTTTTATGTCCGTAATTTTTTTGAAATGTTCACCTACACCATTGTACACTGCTACTAAATTATCGCCCAGCCCCATGAAGTTACGCATTCTGTTACACTCAAACTCCGACACTGTTGTTATAATTTTACTTTTTCGAGCAACGATAGGTACTACTAAACGGCGATACATGTTTCCGAATTTTTGATACAGAGTTCCCCCTTTTTTAAAGATGCTTATGCTCTCTAAATAGATAATGTCGTGAATGATAGTGATAAGAGGCACTTTGCACCTAATGGGAGCGGTATTGCTTGTACAGTGTAGTAGGTCGCACTTATATTGCTCGGCTGCACGCGCTAAAGCTATCTGTTCCCACGTAGGGTAGGGGCCTCCGCTAAGTTCTACTATCCGAAAATTGGGTGCTTCGGGAATGCAACCACGGTCCTCATCGGGTTTTACAAAAATGATGTACTCATTTGTTTTATCGATGAGTTGTAGGTTTTTGATTAACTCCAAAGCAACCATATCCATGCCATGTTTTTTTTTGCGGTACAACCGCTGACCTTCAATACCTATGCGCATAATTTTTTGTTTTTATATGCTAGTTAATAGTATTCTAACTTAATTTGTGCCGTGCTGGGTATGAATAAATTTTTTATTTGCACCCTTTAATTTGAAAAGCGATAAAAGCATGGAAGTAAATGCTTTGGGTAGTGTGAGTAATGCCTTTAATGTTTGTGTGTTGTAAAATTGTTTGGGAATACTGATAACAAATGCAATAATAACTATTGCCCATTGTATTAACCAATACGCTACGGGTAATACAAATATATTTGATGGAGATATAAGCCAATCAATAGCAAGGTAAACGGTCGTAATTATTGTTGAAAGTCCAATTAATAGCACACGAGGAGGTGAAATCATTTGGTATACTTTGTCGAAAAAATCGATATTACCCTTAGTTACTAAATGTTTAATTCCAGGTAATACAAATCGTCCAAAGTATATAAATTGTGCTGATAGCCAGCGTTTTCGTTGATTTTCAAATACTTCCACTTTCTGTACTTTTTCATCGTACACAAGCGCATTATTTAAATATTCAATTTTATATCCATCGCGCAAAAAAGTGAGTTCGAGTTCTTTGTCAAATCCACCAATGGCATGAATTTCGAGCATTCGCTTTTTAAATAGTTGGTAATCGAAAGCCATGCCCGATCCAATAAGTGCTGACGATAATCCAAGTGCCCGATGCCCTTTTCTAAATATGCTATTATTAAGTTCCTCGCTCACAGCGTCGAGTACAGCAAATGCAGTATTCGTGTTTTTTGCTACGCGGTGCCCTTGTACAATTAAAAAACCAGTATCAAAAGCCGCATTTATTTTGGTTATAAAGTCAGGAGCCATCACATTGTCAGCATCTAATATTAAGGCAATGTCGTAATCGTTTGGAAGTTGCTCCATTGCTTTGTTGAGTGCTTTTGACTTTGTGCTTTTGTCGAACGTAACTTCAATAAGGGTTATTGGGAGCTTTTTAAGTTCTTCAATTGTTTCGGGTTGAAACGAATCGGCAATGATTATTACATCGTAATTAGCTTGATTATAATTCTGTTTTAAAGCTTCTTTGGCTACCTCTACAATTACATTATCTTCTTTGTATCCAGGTATTAATACGGCCACCTTGCGCAGTTTGGTAATTGTCAGTTTGCTTTTTGGGGATGGTAGTAATGAGCCAAAACCAAAAATCAAAATATATACAGCTGCAAATAAAAAATAGGCATAAATTAGATATTCAAAAGCGGAGAGGATATTGTATAGTATGTGCATGATATTTGCTGTTTAGTCATTTTTATAAACAGTAATCAAAACAAGTGAGGGGTGAAGCATCAGAAAGTGAAGGTAAACTTTCTGATGCTCAGTGATTTTATACATTGATCGATTGGCGACCGATACTGTAGTATTGGAAACCAAAGTCAACAATTTGTTCCAAATCAAAAATATTACGCCCGTCAAAAAGCACCTTGTTGTTCATTAAGCGTTCCATTACTTTAAAGTTAGGAAGTCTAAATTCACTCCATTCAGTTACTACTGCTAGTGCATCAACACCAATAAGTGCTTCGTACATATCTTTGCAGTATTTCACCGAATTGCCTAAGGTTCGTTGAGCTTCATGCATAGCTATAGGGTCGTATACATTGACTGATACACCCATCTCAAGAAGCTTCTCAATTAGTACAAGTGATGGTGCTTCGCGCATATCATCAGTTTCTGGTTTAAAAGATAAACCCCAAATAGCCATGCTTTTACCAGCTAGATTGCCCTCGAAATGTTTAAATATTTTATTGTATAATACTGTTTTCTGATGCTTATTTACAGCCTCAACAGCCTGAAGTACTTGAAGGTCATAGTCGTAACTTTTTGCAGTTTTTATAAGTGCCTGCACATCTTTTGGGAAACAAGAGCCACCATAACCTACACCAGGGTATAGGAACTTATTGCCAATGCGTGAGTCGGAACCTATACCTTTACGTACCATATTAATGTCGGCGCCCACTATTTCGCAGAGGTTGGCTATATCGTTTATAAAACTAATTTTAGTGGCAAGCATGGAGTTTGCAGCATATTTGGTCATTTCCGATGAGGTAATGTCCATCACATAGATTGGGTGATTGTTAAGTACAAATGGCTTGTAAAGGCGTTTAAGCACTTTTTCAGCTTGTTCCGATTCAACACCAACAACAATTCTATCTGGTTTTAAAAAGTCATCTACAGCATTTCCTTCTTTTAGGAATTCGGGATTTGAGGCAACGTCAAAAGTTACATCAACACCACGTTTGTTAAGCTCATCTTGTATGGCTGCTTTTACTTTTTTAGCTGTGCCTACAGGTACTGTACTTTTTGTAATAACTACTGTATAGCCAGTAAGGTGTTGACCTATTTCGCGTGCAACTCCAAGTACATATTTAAGGTCAGCGCTACCATCTTCGTCGGGTGGTGTGCCTACAGCAATGAAAATGGCGTCACTTTCATTTACAACTTCAGCTAATTTCGTTCTGAAAAACAAACGTTCTTTTTGTACGTTACGTTTTACAATATCTTCGAGACCCGGCTCGTAAATAGGCATAATTCCTTTGTTCAGGCTGTCAATTTTTTCCTGATTTACATCGATACAATAAACTACAGCACCAGTTTCGGCTAAACATGCACCCGATACTAGACCTACATAACCAGTTCCTACGATTGAAATATTCATAATATTAAATTTTTATGAAGTGAATACTTGCTTATATAAACTCTGTGTGTACAGTTATTAAAGTATTAATTTTTACTCTATCTTTACAATATCTTAATAACGTGGCAAATATAATGCAGTATAACTTAAGTTATTGTAGTATAATAAAGAAAAATGCTATCGTATTTTTAATTTTATTTGTAACACATTCTATTACAAAAATAGCAATTTTCAATTAGAAAATGATTATTATTGTTCGATTTCGAAGAATTTTAGAGTAAATTTAATGCGAGTGAGCGAAAGTAGCTAGGTATGGATCAAATAAATTGTACTATAGTTGATTTTTTAGCGGAGTTTGTTTTTACTAAAATGTGGACCTGCAATTTTTACAAAAAATACGAGTGATAAAAATGAAACTGCCGAACTAAGAATAAATGTTATTTGAAATCCTCCAAATTTATCAGCCAACATTCCTCCTACAATTAGGCCTGCACCAATGCCCAAATCCCAACTTGTCATATAGGTTGAACTTGCTGTGGCTCGGCGGTTGTTTGGGGCTAAATTTACAAAAAGGGTGTTGTATGCTGGGAATAATAAACCATATCCTATTCCCATGATAAACGAACTTAGATAGAAAACAGTGAGAATGAGTGTGTATGATGTGGTGAGTTTTACCATAGCCAACATTGCAAATGATAGCACACTTATAGCTGTACCCCAGCTCACCACCTGCATCATCTTACCATTATCAACCATTTTCCCACTTACAAATCGCGAAAGTGTAAGGCCAACTGCCATGAGTGTGAAAAATAGACCAATACCATTTTTTATGCCCAACTCATTGCCGTATAGAGCTATGTAGGTTACAATTATTCCATATGGTATTCCCATTAATAAAAGGGCGAATCCGGCGTTTAATCCTTTAAATAAAAAAAAGCGATCCCATGCCAAATAGTTTTTCGTTGGTGTTGGTGTCTTACGCGGGGCTTTGATCATCGATGCAAAAATTAATCCGATTATACCTGTAGCAATAGCGGTATAGAATAATGTATTGTAGTCAAAAAAATCGTGCATGTAGAGGGCTGTCATGGGGCCAAAAGCCATTGCAAGGGTGTTCGAAACTCCAAAGAATCCTAAGCCTTCGCCGCGTCGTTCGGAGGGTGTTACGTCAACTATTAGGCTGTTGCCTGCTGTGGTTACAAAACCAAATGTAAAACCATGTAGAATTCTGAAGAACAGAAACAGCCCTAGTGAGTTTACCAAAGGATATCCGATAAACGTAATTACAAAAAGGAAGAAAGCGGCCAGGTAGATAGGTTTTCGGTAGACTATATCGAGTACAAATCCCGCAAATGGACGAATGAAAAGGGCTGCTAAGGTGTAACTTGATAGCAAAATGCCAATCATCGACTTAGATGCTTCGAACTGATCTGCTAAGTATAGTGGGAAAATAGGTACGAGTAGATAAAATGAAAAAAACAATAAAAAGTTTCCGATACAGGCGCTTATAAAGCTAGCTGTCCAAAGTTTTTGAGTTGTAGGCATATGTGTTTTGTTTTGATAATGAACGAGTTTTTGATATTGATGGTTGTTTATGTAAACGAAAGATAACAATAACATAGGCAACTGAAATGAACGGTTGCTATATGAGGTTTTTGACACGATTTTATTTTGCAAATGTACAGTAATCTGCTTAGAATAGCAATAATTAGTGCTGGTTTTAATAGGGGCGTAAATGCTGTGATTGCTAATTGTTAGTTGTTGAAAAAATGACCTTTATAGTTAATATATGTGTTATAATTGTAATGTAAGTGTTTTTGGTGTTTATATTCAAATTATTTGCCTTTCTTTGTGCAATTAAAAGAACAAAGTATTTCTTCGTACGTCTGTTTTCAACTTCAGTCAATCTGTTTTTTGTACACCTGCGTTATTTACCCCTTCTTTTTCTATTCTCAATTAATTATTTTATTACATTTTATTTATGAACATTTACGTAGGTAACTTAAGTTACAAAGTTAGAGAAAACGATCTTAAATCAGTTATGGAAGAGTATGGTCAAGTTGAATCTTGCAAAATTATCACTGATCGCGAATCAGGCCGTTCAAAAGGCTTCGCTTTTGTTGAAATGAGCGATGATGCAGCAGGTAACAAAGCTATCACTGAACTTAACGGTGCTGAATTTGACGGCCGTGCTATGGTAGTTAAAGTAGCAGTTCCACGCAGCTAAGATAAAGGTTTTCCTTTTTCGAAAAACATTATAATTCTCCTGCTATCTTTTACGATAGTAGGAGTTTTTTTTAGCGCTATAATTTTGGTGCTAAAAAAACCGACAGGCTTAATTGTAAGCGCTTGTCGGTTTTTTTTTGGGGGATCTAATTAAAATGCATGTATATCAGCATTTTAATTACTCAAACATGTTACGCACACGTGAGAAAAAGTCTTTTGATGCCGAATTACTTGGTTTTACATTGTTTGATGCTTGAAGTTTTTCGATGAGATTTTTTTCATCCTTGCTTAAATTTTCGGGAATATAAACGCCTATGTTTACAAGTAAGTCTCCAGTGCCATAGCGGTTTACGCTTGGTAGTCCTTTGCCGCGAAGGCGTAGTACTTTGCCTGGTTGTGTTCCTGGGTTTATGGTCACCTTTACTTTTCCATCAACAGTTGGTACTTCTACCGACCCTCCAAGTATGGCGGTTGGCATTGTTAAAAGCAAATTGTATATTAAATCGTTTTCATCGCGTATCAATTCGGGGTGTGCTTCTTCTTCAATAAGCACCAGTAGGTCACCATTCACTCCACCTCTTCGTGCCGCATTTCCTTTGCCACTCATTGATAGTTGCATGCCTTCCATTACTCCGGCTGGTATGTTGATAGTGATAATTTCGTCTTCACGTACTATACCTTCGCCCGAACAGTGAGTACATTTATCGCGAATTATTTTACCTTCGCCACCACAAGTAGGGCAGTCGGAGGCCGTTTGCATATGGCCAAGTATTGTTTGTTGAACACGCATTACACGACCTGAGCCGTTACAAGTGCTACATGTTACAGGTTGTGAGTTGTTTGCAGCTCCTGTGCTGTTGCAGTGTGAGCACGAAACGTATTTCTTAACTTTAATTTTTTTCTCAACACCTGTTGCTATTTCGGCAAGGGTAAGTTTAACTTTTACGCGCAAATCAGAGCCTTTTCGAACGCGCTGTCCGCCACGTTGACCTCCTCCAAATCCGCTAAATCCTCCGCCGCCACCAAAGTGACCGCCGAAAATATCGCCGAAGTGAGAGAAAATATCATCCATCGACATGCCGCCACCATTGAAGCCGCCTCCACCTGATGCACCACCTACACCTGCGTGTCCATATTGGTCGTAGCGTTGGCGTTTTTGCTGGTCGCTTAATATCTCGTATGCTTCAGCTGCTTCCTTAAAGTTTTCTTCAGCTTGTTTATCGCCAGGGTTTTTATCTGGGTGGAATTCTATTGCCTTTTTGCGGTATGCTTTTTTTATTTCGTCGGCAGATGCTGATTTCGAAACGCCTAATATCTCGTAAAAATCTCTTTTGGCCATTCTTTTCTATACTAATTTTTAAACTATTCTTTTCTCAATAAATGAAACGTAGTTAATTGATAATTGCTCATTAACAATTAATTTCTTTATTCTCCAACTACTACTTTCGAGAATCGGATTACTTTTTCGTTAAGAGTATATCCTTTTGCTACACAGTCGATAATCTTTCCTTTTAACTCTTCGGTTGGTGCCGGAAATGTGGTGATCGCTTCGTGCAAGTCGGTATCAAATGTTTCGTTTTCGGTAGGTATCGCTTTAATACCATTTTGAGTTAAAAAGGATATGAATTTATTGTAAATAAGATCTACACCTTCTTTTATTGCTTGTACATCTTCAGATGTTTCGGTTGCTTTTAGTCCTCGTTCAAAATCGTCGACTAATGGCAACATGTTGGCTAATAGGCTTTCGCCTGCAGTTTTGATTAGTTCGCTACGTTCTTTCAAAGAGCGTTTGCGAAAATTATCAAACTCAGCCATTAAGCGAAGATTTTTATCATTTAATTCGGCACATTTCTGAGTCAATTCTTCAATTTGAGCACTTGTGTCGTTTGTATCTTGCTCTTCTACTATCAAGTTCTCAGATGTTTCTATCGTTTCGTTCTGTACATCATCCAGTGTTGTTTCAACTTTTTCTTCGTGTTGTTTCTGTTTCTTCATAATCCCAAAAATTATAAATCGTATTTTTTTAGTTGCCAAGTAGCAATAATTTTGCCAAAAGCTATAGTGCGTGTTAAATGGCAGAAAATGTGGCAGAATGGCAGTTTTTTAGTCGCAAAGTGTATACAAATCGCCACGTGGATTGATGAGTAGGAGTGGGGTGGCCGATTTTTTGATAAGTTTTTGCTCACGTGGACCAAAAATTATGTCGTCGAGGCCATATTCGCGTGATGCTGTGATGAGTATTATGTTCGTCTGTGTTTCGTTTGCTAGAGCTATTGCTTCAAAATCGACTTTAAAACTATCGCGCTTGGCTTTAGTAAGCGTCACCTGAAGGTTGAATTTTGCAAATAAATCAATCATGCGTGCGGTGTTATTTGCTGCTTTACGGCCGTAATCATTGGCTTGCAAAAGCTCAATTTCGGAATTGCAAAAACGGCCAAATGCACTTGCAAATTGTGCTTTTTCTAGTTCTTCTTCCAAAAAATTGACGGGCACCAGTACTTTGTTTAGCACAGTTAGTTCTTGATTTTCTTTCAAAAATAAGTACGGAATGCGCAACTCACGGCAGGCATTTAGGCCTTTTTGGATGTTTTTGGAGTTGGCATTGAATAGCTGCAATAGCAAAAATGATATTTCGTTGGTTTCGCAAAACTCGGTTGTTTCTTGTATCTTAATTATTTTAAATAATTTACAATCAGTGAAATTGCTGATTGTTAAGATCTCTTCTATTGTTTTTTTAGCTGTGTCAAATTCATGGGTGGTAGTTGCAATAATTGCCACAGTGGCTTGTTTGCCCAAAGCTGTAGCTAAATATTGAATGCTGTTAATTATCGGTTCGGCATGTGTTGGTTCACTTATTATTGCTGCAATCATTTACTGATATTCTATATGATTTTATTTTGACAAATTAAAAACGATAATTTCAAATTATTGAGACGATAGTTACTTTAAGTCACCGCCATTTATCCCGCAAGGCAGGAGTGGATTTAGCGGCTAATGATCTTTTTTTTTATTCTTGATAATAAATTCGTTTTACTCGACGCGAAACGCTGGTTAAGATTTCGTAAGGTATAGTGTTTAACCAACTTGCAACCTCGGTTATAGTCAGGTTTTCACCAAAAACTTCAACAGAATCACCTTCGTGAGCATTCATTCCCGTAACATCTATAGCAATCAAATCCATTGATACATTGCCTATAACCTTGGCTCTTTGTCCGTTTACAAGAACTTGACCTACACCATTGCTTAATTTGCGGTCGAAACCATCCGCATATCCTATTGGTAAAATGGCTATTTGCTTTTCTTTATCTACTATTCCTTTGCGACTATAACCCACTGTTTGACCCGCTTTTATGTTTTTAAGTTGTAAAATGATGGTTTTCAGTGCGCATACTTGTGGTAGCTTTTGGCCTGGAATTGCACTTATGCCATAATGCCCTATGCCCAAGCGTACCATGTCGAATTGATATTGCGGAAAGCGTTCAGTGCCTGCCGAGTTAAGGATGTGACGCATAATTTGATGGGTGAAGGCTTGCTGTAGCAGGTCGGCACAGTTGCTAAACAGGCTTACTTGTTCGTGTGTAAAACTATCCAGTTTTGCGTCGTCGGCACCAGCCAAATGCGAGAACACCGATCGAACTTTTACTTGTTGTTGGTTCTGCAAAATTTGGATAAGTTGAGTCATATCTTCCATTTCAAATCCTAAACGGTGCATGCCGCTATCTATTTTTATATGAATAGGATAGTCGGTTATTCCTTGTTTTTTGGCTGCGTCGATAAAATGATTAAGTAGTCGGAAATTGTAAATTTCGGGCTCTAGTTTGTGATCAAAAATAAGACCGAAACTACCGAGTTCAGGATTCATTACGGCTATTGGTATTCGTATGCCTTCGCGACGTAATTCGGCACCCTCGTCGGCCACGGCTACTGCCACATAATCGCATCGGTGGTGTTGTAATGTTCGAGCTACTTCTACAGCGCCACTGCCATATGCAAAAGCTTTTACCATACACATTACTTTTGTGTCGGGCTTTAGTTTTGATCTAAAATAATTTAGATTTTCAATTAAGGCATTTAAGTTCACCTCCAGTATGGTTTCGTGCGCAATTAATTCAAGCTTTTCGGATATTTTTTCAAATTCAAAGCTTCGTGAGCCTTTTAATAGAATTAATTCGTTGTGCAAATCGAATAGAAGTTCCGATTTAAGGAAACTTTCTGTATCGGCAAAAAAAGCACTTTGAAGAAATGAGAAGCATTCGGTGTGTTGGCTGATGATAGGGCCAATTCCGATAAAACGCTGAATATCTTTGTTCTTTAAATAGCCAGCCACCTTGCTGTAAAGCTCTGCAGGTGATAATCCTGTTTGTAAAATATCCGATAAGATAAGTGTTTTCGACGTTTGACTAGTGGTCGACTGCTGTCTTAAAAAGTCGACAGCTATATTCAATGAGTTTAAGTCGGAGTTGTAGCTATCATTTATAAGTACGCAGTTTCGAATGCCTTGTTTCACGTCTAAGCGCATGGCCACCGATTCGAGTTTTTGGGTTCGTTCGGCAATTTGCTCGGGTCTGTACCCCAACACAAGTAATAAGGCCACACAATGCATTGCGTTTTCGATAGATGCTTCGTCGTTAAACGGGATCGAAATAGTAAATGTGTTGGTGTTGTATGCAATTTCTAATTGAGTTAGACTGTCTTTTTTTTGAATGGAAAGCAGTTGCATGGTTGCTTTTTCGCTTTTGCCCCAACTAAATATCTGGGCTTTTAAGTTCATTTGAGCAATCGAAATATCTACCAGTTTATTATCCGCATTAACTATTAATGTCTCGCAGTGGGTAAATAGCTGCATTTTTTCGGCACATTTTTGTTTTAAACTTTGAAAGTTTTCTTGATGTGCTTCGCCTAAATTTGTAAAAATACCGATGGTTGGTTTTAGTATCTGAGCTAGTTTTTGCATTTCGTTAGGTTGCGAAATGCCAGCCTCGAATATGCCTAGCTCGGTAGTGTCATTTAAGCCCCACACCGATAACGGTACTCCAATTTGTGAATTATAACTGCGTGGCGATCGTGTTATTTTATAATCGGATTGAAGTAGTTGGTAGAGCCATTCTTTAATTACTGTTTTGCCATTACTACCGGTAATACCAATAATTGGGATGTTGAACTTGCTTCGGTGTACACTACATACTTGTTGCAGGGCCTGAAGTGTGTTTTCAACCACCAAAAATCGAGCATCTTGCATGTTTGCAAACTCAGTACGCATTTCGCTGACCACAAAATAACGTAGATTTTGTTGGTACAGCTCTTGTATGTAATTGTGTCCGTTGTTTCGTTCTGATTTTAGCGCAAAAAACAAACTTTCGGCCGGAAATGAGAGTGAGCGGCTATCGGTAAGTAGCCATTTAATCTCAATTTTGTTGTAATCACCTCTTGCACCTACTGTGTTTGCAATTTCCGAAAGTAGTACACTCATCTTGTTGTATATTTATGCGTTTCTAATTAATTGTTGTATTTTTTTGCTCCATTGGAATTTGGAGCCATTCTTGTGCTTCTGTACCAATCGCCTTTTCAAAAACTTGAATATTTGAATCAAGTACATATATTGAATATCCACCTATTGCATCCGATTTGCTAAGTGTACTTCTGTTTACAATTCCAGGTATTTCGTTGTACACCAGTAGCGCATTCCGATGGTAATGCCCATTAAGTACCGTCTGTACATTGTATTTGCGCAGTAAATCAGTTAGTTCAACCCAGTTTTTAACATCGCCTTTTTGTAATGGATAATGCGTTAATGCAATAATTGGGGTGTTGATTTCAAGGGTTTTAAGCGTACTATCTATCCAATTAAGGTCGTTTTTGCTGCATTGCCCTTCGCCATATCGCTCGTTGGGGCAGGTTGTGAAGCCTATAAAATGCTTGCCTTTGCTCGTGAACGAGAATTTATCGTTCCCAAAAATACGTTTATACAGGCTGTTGGGCGCTTTGCTACTCAATGCGTCGTGATTGCCAAAAGTGATGTAGTAAGGCATTTTTAGCTTGCTAAGTATTTTTTTTGCTTTTAAAAGCGATAAGCTATCTCCTTTGTCCGTCACATCGCCAGCAATAAGTATAAATTCGATTGCAGCATTGGTATTTATCTCGTCCACAGCCTTTACTAAGTCTTCTGTAGCCTGCGTGTTCGTCATGTCAATGTGCATGTCGGTAAGTAGTGCAAAAGTTAGTTTTTGTGCCTGACTACTAAAGGTTATAAAAAACAAAGCTGCTGTGATATAGTGTTTTATACTTAAATTCATCTGTTGTTTTTTTTCCTAAAATTACAAGTGCAAATATACTTAATTCGCTATAAAGTAGGGTAAAGATGCGGAACTAATTTTCAACTATTGTACCTTGTTGCGAATTGCATTTTTTGTGTTAACATTTATTAGTAGCTTGTTTTGGCTGTTTTGCCGAAAAACTGAAAAAAACTTCACACTGCTCCATGAAGTGAGCAAAAAATTCAGCATGCTCGCTTTGGTATGTATAAAAATTATAAAATCAGTGATTTTTATTCGTTTTGAAATTTTTAATGCCTGAAAATTCACTACTTTTGTGTTCTAATCTCGGTAGATAAACCAGAAAATTTTCGATTTATAATGAAAGAAATTATTGCACCTGTTGATAGGATAATAATTAAACAGGAATTGTCGAGAGACAGATTTCTGAGACCAACTAACAAAGCTCACAACGAAATTTACATTGTAGATGCCCACAACTCGCCTAATGTTATGCGAGAAATTGGTCGTTTACGTGAACTGTCATTCCGTTCAGGAGGTGGTGGTACTGGCGAAGAAATTGATGTTGATGAGTATGATTTTCTTGAAAAACCCTACCAACAATTAATAGTTTGGGATCCTCAAGCCGAAGAAATCATTGGTGGTTATCGTTTTTTGAATGGCAATGATGTGGATATGACTGACGATGGACAGCCTAATTTTGTGATGTCGCATTTGTTCGACTTCAATGCAAAATTTATATCTGATTATTTGCCATATACCATCGAACTTGGTAGAGCCTTTGTACAACCCGATTACCAAACCTCCAAAATGGGTATTAAGAGCTTATTTGCACTCGACAACTTATGGGACGGTTTGGGAGCATTGGTTCACTCAACTAAAGGTGCTAAGTATTTTATTGGTAAAGTTACCATTTACAATAGCTATCCTGTGGTAGCACGTGAGCTTATTTACTCCTATATGTTTAAGTATTTCAGCGATTCGGAGCAGCTAATTGTACCAAAATTACCTGTAGTTATTAGCGATTCAACCAAAGCGCATGCGGCCGAAGTATTTACTGGTAAAGACTTAAATGCCGATTATAAAGCCTTACAAAAAGCAATACGTGCCGAAGGTGAAACTATTCCTGCCCTTTTTAATGCATATATCGGATTATCGGATACAATGAAAATGTTTGGGACCATTTTCGATGCCGATTTTGGATCAGTTTACGAAACTGGTATTATGGTGAAAATGGATGATTTGCTCGAAGCAAAACGTAAACGTTATATTGAGCCATACATCGACTATCTACGCATTGTAATCGAAGAACGTAAACAAGCAAAAAAAGAAGCACGCGCTGCTAAATTAATCGAAAAAGAGAAAAAAGCAGCAGCCAAAGCAGCAGCCAAAGCAGCCAAAGCAAAATAAATTCAAAACTTGCATCATCCCTCTTGGGCCTGAGCAAAAAAAACAAAGGAGAGACTTTCAATTAGTCTCTCCTTTGTTTTTAAAATAATAGCAGTTTTTACACTTTTAGTCAATGTGTATGTCGCGAAAACCTAAAAAGTAAAGCACAGCATCGAGGCCCAAAATCGAAATCGACTGACGTGCATTCTCTTTCACTTTAGGCTTAGCATGGTACGCAATGCCAAGTCCAGCAATGTCCAACATTGGTAGGTCGTTGGCACCATCACCTACAGCTATCACCTGTTCAAGTTCTATTTTCTCAACTTGCGCTATCAATCGTAGCAATTCAGCCTTGCGTTTTCCATCCACTATATCGCCCAAATGTTTTCCTGTAAGTTTACCATCCACAATTTCCAGTTCGTTCGCATACACGTAATCCACATCAAATCGTTTTTTTAGGTAATTACCAAAGTAGGTAAATCCACCCGACAAAATAGCAATTTTATAACCACATTTTTTGAGTATCGACATCAACCTATCAGCTCCATCCATGATAGGTAAATTTTCCGCAATCTCTTTCATCACGCTTTCATCCAGTCCTTTCAGTAGTGCCACACGTTGTTTAAAGCTTTCCGAAAAATCTATTTCGCCACGCATAGCAGCCTCGGTAATCGCACGAACCTGTTCGCCAACACCCGCACGGTCGGCCAGCTCATCTATCACTTCGGTTTTTATAAGCGTCGAGTCCATATCAAAACACACCAAGCGACGGTTGCGACGGTAAATATTATCGGCCTGAAACGAAATATCGAGCTCTAGCTCACGACTCAGTTTGATGTATTTTTCGTGAATAGCACTTTTGTCGGTAGGCGTACCTCTAACCGAAAGCTCGATACACGACCGATTTTGCAATTCATCGTCACCTTCAAGCGGTATACGACCTGTGAGGCGTTTAATCGTATCAATATTCAATCCTTGATCCGAAATAATTTTAGTAACCTCCGATAGCTGTTCTGCCGATATTCGTTGTCCGAGTAGCGTAATAATGTAACAATCTTTTCCTTGTCGGTTTACCCACGACTCGTACTGCTCACGTTCTATTGGTGTGAATTTAGCATGTACACCCAATTCGTACGACTTAAACAACAAGTCCTTCAGCATATTGCCTTGCGCATTCGGGTCCAAGCGGAACAGTATACCCAACGATAACGATTGATGAATATTTGCCTGACCAATGTCCAGGATAGTAGCGTTGTTTTTACCTAAAATTTCGGTTAGCGATGAGGTAACACCAGGCTTATCTTCGCCCGTTATGTTCATTAATATAATTTCGTGTTTAGTCATATGAAAACTACTGTTTTAATAGATTATGCTGCAAAAGTACAAAAAAATTAGCACATCATGGCCTACTTTCGCGGCGAAGTTTCCGCCCGTTTACAAGCATTAGCACTCTGTACTTATCCAATTATGATGCCATCAACGAAATAAATCTTCCAACTTTCAAATTTTGAAATTCTATTAGGTGTTATTGTAATAAATTTACATAGTTAATATTATAACATAAAAAGATGTATCTTTGCGTGCTTTTATGTGTTTTAAAATTATATAATATCTACATAAGCCAATTTATTAAACCAATGAAACCAATTCGCATTTTATTTGTAATTACCCTGTGTGCTTTATCACACCTAAGTCACGCGCAACAAAAAGTTCGTAACAATTTGTATGGCAGCCCTATTGAGAACCAAAAGGGGGAGCCAATTAATTATTCACAGCGCGAGCTCGAAACTATTCAAAAGAGCGCTAAATCTCAACAACTTGCATCTAGTCAGCCAGTGCAGCAAGTTGCAAGCATGTTAAAAAATTCAGTTAATGCTTCTGTTTCCAGCGTTTATTCCATTATGGGTACGTCTATAGGTCGTAAATCAATGCATACCTTGGATGTGGATGGCGATGGTGAAACCGAAATTGTTTGTTCGGCTACTACTAACACGTTTGGGATTGGTAATTTTTGGTATATATTAGGCTATGATGCTGCAACTAAAAACTGGAAAAAAAAATGGAATAGCATTATCTACGATGCGACCATTAATTGTATAGAAGTTTTTGATTATGACAAAGATGGTACGCAGGAAGTAATCTTGGGCTTCTCAAATGGAAAAGTGTCAATTATCAATGCTAAAACGCGTGACATAAAGGCCGAATTTTCCATTGCTTCTTCTGATATAAAATCGATTGTGGTGGCTGATGCCGATAACGACTTAGCCAATGATATTGTTGTAGCAACTACTACTGCAACCTATATCGTATCTGCTACAACACATACAACCAAACATACCATCAGTCAAGGTGCTTCCGAAGTGCGGGTTGGCATACTCGATAATTCGGGCAAAAACGAGATTGTATTAAGTTCAGGCTTTGTATATAAACTTCTTGGTAACGTGTTAACCACCGAATGGAGTGGATTTACAAGCGCATATTCAAATTATTATTCGACCGAATGTATTGAATTGGCCGATATTGATAACGACTCAAAAAAAGAAATTGTTTTAGCTCAATCGTGGTACAATATTTATGTGTATGATGTTGATACTAAAACAACCAAATATTCAATTAAAGCTGATCACGATATTCAATCATTGCTATTAGCCGATGTAAGTGGTGATGGGGTAGACGATATCATCTATGGCGATGGCCAATGGGGCTATGTGCATTGTTACAATTCGGTAACACAAGCTAAACTTTGGTCTGTCCGTAATCCAGAACATGGTGTGGCTGCCATTAATTATGCCGATGCTAATGCCGATGGTACGAAAGAACTAATATGGTCGGCTGGTTGGACTTCGACTGGCGCTGATTATTTGTATGTGTATAGTGTGGCTCAGAGCAAAATTTTGTGGCAAAGCAAGGATATTAATGGGCCGTTTTACGGCCTTGCTACTGGCGACGTCGATGCTGATGGAAAGGAAGAGATTGTTGCTGTGTCCTTCGAAAGTGAAAGTGGATACGACAGTGGTGTTCTTATTATTCTCGATGCGATCACGCATCAGCTAAAATGGGAAAGCTCTGGTACTTTTTTTAGCGATACATGGGAAGGTGTAAAAACATTAGCTATTGCCGATATGGATAACGACGGACAAAAGGATATTGTTGTTGCTACGGGCGATTTGTACGATGGGGTAATTTATATTGTTGATGGTAAAACGCGGACCATTAAATCGAAAAAACTTTTTAGAGTAGAGGATTACAGCGATTTTGAAGCCTTAGCTATCGACGATGTGGATAATAATGCTCAAAAAGAAATATATGTTATTGATGATAAATTCCTTTATGCTATCGATCCTTTAACCTGGACTTCTAAGTGGAATGTTGCTATTACATATTCGTATAACAGTTATGGGAAAAACATCAAAGTAGCCGATATTAATGGCGATGGCAACAAAGAAATCATTGTTTGTACTGGATATATACAGGTGGTAAATAGTAATGATCATTCCTACTGGCGTACAGTCGAAAATGCGTACACCAATATCGATATCTACGATTACAACAAAGATGGTCAATTAGATATTGTAGCTTGTACCTACAATGGTAAAATCGAAGTAATTGATGGCCTTACGCGCGCTAAATTAGTAAGCATTTCGCCCGAATCTACATCTATAACTGCCGTTCGAGCTCTTGCATTCAACACCAATATAGGCTTTGTGTACAGTGCCAATAATAAGGTAAATGTATATCAAAATGCAACAACATGTACCGAAACGCAGTCGGTCTGCGCAAGTTTAGGACTTGGCAATAGTTTTCAAATATTGCAATCGGGCGGTAACGCCATCGAAGTACTCACAGGTACCGCACTCGGCGTTTCAAAAGTGGCTATCAACTGCATACAAGCCTCTACAAATGTCCTGTACCTCAAAGCTCCAGCCAACAGCACAGCTACTTTTAACATCACTTTTCCAGGCACATGGACACTCCGTGGCAATCAAACATGGTTTGCGGTGAATCAAGTTACTGGAACAGGAAATGCAACCATTACCGTCCGCGCGCTACAACGTTTAGCTTCGGGTTCTCGTTCAGGCGTACTAACAATAACTGCACCCAACGGCATCAATCACTACATCTCCATTATTCAAGAGGCAGCTGCCGCTTTTCTTAACCTTTCGCCCTCAACACTCACTGTGAAAGCAAACAACGCCAGTACTGCATCATTTGCCATTAGTTCAAATGTAAACTGGACCATTAGTGGCGATGCACAGTGGGCCAAAGCCGATATACTAACTGGTGGAGGGTCGGCAAACATCCTACTTACTGCCGATCAAAACAGCACCACAGTAGAGCGAAGTTGCACATTTACCGTTTCATCGCCTGGCATCACCAGCAAAACCGTTACGCTCAAACAAGAAGCCGCTGTACTCTCGCTCGAAGTAAATACACCCATTGTAACAGTTGGGCCTGAGGCATCAAAACAAAATATCTTCAACATAAACACCACCGTTGCCTGGACAGCTACCAGCGATCAAACATGGGTTCGTTTAACCCCCTCTACTGGCACAGGCTCTAAAACAGTGACTTTAGATATCGATGCCAATCCAAGCACACAACAACGCAAAGCCATTATCACCATCACAGGTGCCGGCGTACCCAACCGTACAGTAGTTATTTATCAAAATGGCATGTTGCCAATGCTCGAAGTAACTCCCGCAAACCTTACTCTGCAGGCCAAAGGATCTTTAACCGGTGTCCTTAACCTAAAAAGTAACTTTCCTTGGCGTGCCGATTGTTACAGTACTTGGGTAAAATTCAGTACCTTGAGCGGAACCAGTAATCTCGACATAAGCTATACGGCCGACGAAAACAAAACACTCTATTCTCGTACTGCAATCGTGAATTTCAGTAACGACAAAGGGTTAACATGCAAAGTCACCCTCTATCAACAAGCCGGCACAGCCTTTTTATCAATCGCAACCAACTCATTTACAGTGCCCAAAAATAGTTGTACACGCTCTGTCGATGTCCAGTCCAATGTCGCTTGGTCCGTATTATCCAATCAAGACTGGATCGTACCAAACTTTACCTATGGCAACGGCAATGCCACCCTCAAATTCAACATCGCCGAAAACAAAGGTACAGCCGCTCGTGCAGGCTCCGTCATTCTCTATGGCACCAACCTTTCGCCACAGGTTATTACAATTCTACAGGATCTAACTTCGGCAGTCCAACAGTCAAGCACTTCACCAACTGTCGTTTATCCTACCCTATTTAAAAACCAATTATGTGTTGCCCAAGCCCAAGTAGGAGCAAAGCTAACTTTATATAACTTGCAAGGACGAGTGGTTCTGGAGCACATTCTCACAGCTACAGACCAAAACATCCCAACAGCTAACCTGCCATCAGGTATCTACCTAGCCCGATTACAACAATCATCAGGCATCAGCACACAACGCATCGTCAAAGAATAACTTCTTTCTTGCACACCCCAAAAACCTCTTTGCTTGTTCCCAAACCGAATAAGCAAAAGAGGTTTTTTCTTTTCTGGGCGTGCCCCTTACGGGTCGGGCTTTCCGCTCTTGTACTGCCGAAATACGGCAGCACGCCGCTGCAATCCCTCACGCTCACAGCAGCCTTACTACATGGTGTGCATTTAATCAATATTCTTGAATAAAAAAAAACTACTTAATCCCTTTTCGCGAAGCGTACCACTAATCGTCAGTAGCTAATCGTCAGGCTTCAGCTGGCCTTGATACCCTTTCTGACACAGTTTATTGAATAGACCCGTTCGTACAGCAATTTTATGTGTTCGTACAGCAATTTTATAGAGGCGTATATCAATTTTATAGAGGCGTATATCAATTTTATAAAGGCGTACGGCAATAGTATAGAGACGTATATCAATCTTATAGAGTCGTACGGCAATCTTATAAAGACGTATAGCAATCTTATAGAGTCGTACGGCAATATTACAGGAAACAGTGTGAAAAAACAGGGGTTTGTGCGAAGTTGAGCTATTTTTTTAAGATTTTTTGCTGGTGCGGTCGAAAAATGGGTTTTTGGAGCTAGCGCTAATAGGAATAGCATAAATAGAAGAGCAGCCGGGCAATAAGTTTAACGCTTGAGCAACGCGTCCGGCCGAAAACATAACGCGCGAGTCCACCCGTGCATCCGCCGCTACAGCACAAGCAGAACCAATGGCGATACCAACATCCACCGTATTTACGGCACAGGGTACATCCGGATGTTCGAGTTTTTCGCTACAGCTCTCGAAACCACAATACCCACAATTAAGCATATGCAGTTGTTGGCGTGTGCCAATTAAAACAAGAGCCTCAGCTTGTAAAATATTCTCGGCATCACGAAGCACAAACTTTAAGCCTGTTTGTTCGCTGTAAACGCGCATTGCGTCGGATAATTCGCGAATGTGCTCGCCTGTAAGCGTTATTACTTCAATAATATCAAATCCTTTGCCTTTGGGTGCTGTGCGCGCAGCTGTCATCATGGCATTAGCAACTGTCAGTAGGCGTTCGGGGCGGGTGTGGCGTTCGTTTAGTAGCATATAGGGGTTTTTTTATGGTATACAAAGATAAATGAATTTATTTTATTTAGAAATATGAACTATATTTGCATATAAGATCTGAAATTTTTTATTTAAAAACTATTTACCGAAATAAATTTTGAATTATGTCGAAACTTAAAAATGTATTGCTTCTTTTGCTGGCATTTGTGGTCATTGTATTTGCGTACATGCCAGTATTGAATTTTCGCTTTCTAAGCCTGCCTTTTATCCTAATTGTATTGGTCTTGCTTTGGATAGCTCTAACGGCTTTTTCGAGCATCATGCAGTTAGGTCAGCAGTCGCAAAAACAACAGTTTGCAACGCTCAAAGGCTTAAAAATACCGCTCGCGCTCTTGCTGGTATTGTTTGCTTATATTACGCTAGCTCCTACACTCACCAGTTGGACCCTCTTACACACCAGTAAGTACCAGGCGCAAATAGGTAAAATTGAAAATGGAAAAGACTTGTCCGAAAACATGCTCCCTATTTCATTGGATAAAATTCGGGTCGTGGATCAGGCGCTTGCCGAAATTCTGGGCGATAAAGTGCTGGGCTCGCAGTCGGCCTTGGGTAGTCAGGTATATACTGGCGAATACAACATCCAAAAAGTAGGCAACGAATTGTATTGGGTAGCTCCGCTCTTGCACTCGGGCTTTTTTAAATGGGTCAATAACTTAAGTGGTACAAATGGCTACATCATGGTAAATGCATGCAACGAGCGCGATGTGCGACTTGTGCAGCAGGTCAACGGTCAGAAAGTACTAATTAAATACCAACCCGAGGGTTACCTTTTCGATAACCTGGAGCGATACGTGTACTTTAATGGCAACTGGAACACGGGCTTAACCGATTATTCCTTCGAAATCGACGATGCTGGTGTGCCGTACTGGGTCATCACAAAGTATAAAAAAACAATTGGCTTTGCCGGCGAAGAAGCTTCGGCTGTGCTCGTGCTCAATGCCCAAACAGGCGACATAAAAGAGTATGCCATTGACGCTGCTCCAGCGTGGGTCGATCGTATTCAACCTGCACAGTTTATCGAACGTCAGTTAAACAACTGGGGCGAATACGTACATGGCTATTGGAACTTCTCGAACAAGGATAAATTGCAAATTACGGAGCAAATGTCCTTGGTCTATGGTAACGACAATCAGGCTTATTGGTATACTGGCCTAACTTCGGTAGGTTCCGACGAGTCGACCGTTGGTTTTGTGTTGGTAAATACCCGTACCAAAAAGGCTATTTGGTACAAACAAAGTGGTGCTACCGAGTATGCAGCTCAAAATTCGGCCATAGGTAAGGTGCAAGAGAAACGTTTCGCCGCTACCATGCCAATTCCCTATAATATTAACAACATACCAACCTATGTAATCAGTTTAAAAGATAATGGCGGCTTGGTAAAAATGTATGCCATGGTAGCCATAGAGGATTATACCATTGTGGGCGTAGGAAATAACTTACGCGAAACTTTGATGGCTTATAAAAATGCCTTTAATGCCACAGGCAATAAAATTAGTGCCAATAGCAAAACCGAAAAAGAGTTGATTCAATCCATTATTACCCGCATCAATAGCGATGTGAAAAATGGAAACTCCTTCTATTATTTTACAGTAAAAGACGTACGGAAGGTATTTATTGGCTCCTCGCAAATATCAAACGATTTCCCCATATCCGTTGTGGGCGATAGTGTAGCTATTTCGTTTGATAACGACAATCAGGAAGTGATCGACGTATCGTCGTTTAAAAACAAAAGCGTAGGCAAAAAATAAGGCAAATCACCGCTTAGTATAGAACTAAAAAACTCCGAATGAATTCGTTCACTCGGAGTTTTTTTATCTTATCCCCTCTCCACATGGAGAGGGGCTAGGGGTGAGGTCAATTAATACACTTGCTCAGCTGTACGTTTGTACCAGTTGTAACGCCATTTTGCGTTTTCTTCGGCTGCAGCAAACAACTCTTCAGCTTCGGCTGGGAATTGTTTAATAAGCGAGGTGTAACGTACTTCTCCTTTTAAGAAGTTTTGGAATTCGTCCCAGTTTGGTTCTTTCGAATCCAAAGTCATTGGGTTTTTACCTTCTGCTTCTAAATCAGGGTTGTAACGATACAAGTGCCAGTATCCGCATTTAACAGCTTTTTCTTGCTCTTCGTTGGCTTTACCCATACCTGCACCAATACCGTGGCTGATACATGGTGAGTAAGCAATAACGATAGATGGTCCATCATATGCTTCCGCTTCGCGAAGGGCTTTCAATGTTTGAGCTTGGTTAGCACCCATAGCTACTTGCGCTACGTAAACATAACCATAAGTAGCAGCTATCATACCCAAGTCTTTTTTACGTACTTTTTTACCCGAAGCAGCAAACTTAGCTACAGCACCTACTGGAGTAGATTTTGAAGCTTGACCACCTGTATTCGAATAAATTTCGGTATCAAGTACCAAGATGTTTACGTTTTTACCCGAAGCAATCACGTGATCCAAACCACCGAAACCGATATCGTAAGCCCAACCATCACCACCAATAATCCATTGCGATTGTTTGATCAAGTATTGTGTCAACTCAGCAATTTGCACACATTTGTCGCATTTCTTTTCGTTAACAAGTGGAGTGATTTTAGCAGCCAATTCTTTTGATTTATCAGCATCGTTGCGGAATTCTAACCATTCAGTGAATAAGCCTTTCAACTCATCCGAACAGCAGTTTTCAGCCAATGACTCATTCATCAAACGAACCAAACGCTCACGCATATTGTCGTACGCAAACACCATACCCAAACCAAACTCAGCATTGTCTTCGAACAAAGAGTTTGCCCATGCTGGTCCACGACCTTCGTCGTTAGTAGTGTAAGGAGTTGATGGAGCAGAAGCTGAGTAGATAGAGCTACAACCTGTTGCATTCGAAACCATCTGACGGTCGCCAAATAATTGGGTAACAAGTTTTACGTATGGAGTTTCACCACAACCAGCACAAGCGCCCGAGAACTCGAACAATGGAGTTGCAAACTGTGAGTTTTTCACATTCGCTTTTACATCCACCAAGTGTTGTTTTGTTTTTACATTATCCACACAGAAATCCCAATTGTCTTGGTTTTCGTATTGTGTTTCGATAGGCACCATTTTAAGTGCTTTACCATTTTTGTTTCCAGGACAAACTTCAGCACAGTTATCACAACCCATACAGTCAAGTACATCTACTTGAATACGGAAGCTCATGTCGGCAAATTGTTTACCGTTGGCTTTCAATGTATCTGCTGCAAATGGAGCTTTTGATGCTTCGGCCGCATCCAATAAGAATGGACGGATAGCAGCGTGAGGACATACATAAGCACATTGATTACATTGGATACAGTTGTCTTTCTCCCAAACTGGTACAAAAGCAGCTACACCACGTTTTTCGAATTTAGAAGTTCCTTGATCCCAAGTACCATCTTCGCGACCTTTAAATGCCGATACAGGTATATCATCACCCGCTTGTGCGTTTACTGGTACAACAATGTTTTTGATAAAATCAGGAACGTTTGAGCCAATAACTTCATCTTCTTCAAGTAAGTTAGCCCATTCTGCAGGAACTTCTACTTTGCTGTATTCACCACCACGGTCAACAGCTGCGTAGTTCATGTTGATAACCTTCTCACCTTTTTTACCATACGATTTTACAATCGCTTTCTTCATTTGGGTTACCGCTAATTCGTAAGGAATAACGTTGGTGATTTTGAAGAATGCTGATTGAAGAATGGTGTTGGTGCGGTTACCAAGGCCAATTTGTTGTGCAATATTGGTTGCGTCAATAATATACAAGGTGATATTATTTTTAGCAAGATATTTTTTTACTTTAATTGGAAGGTTGTTTTGTACTTCTTCTGGCGACCAAATGGTATTCAATAAGAATGTACCATTTTTCTTCAAACCTTTGGTTACATCGTACAAACGTAGGTATGCTTGAACGTGACAAGCCACAAAGTCAGGAGTAGTTACCAAATAAGTTGAACGGATTGGCGTGTTACCAAAACGAAGGTGTGAACAAGTGAAACCGCCCGATTTTTTTGAGTCGTATGCAAAATATGCTTGCGAGTATTTATCGGTATTGTCACCAATAATTTTAATCGAGTTTTTATTTGCACCTACGGTACCATCGGCACCTAAGCCGTAGAATTTAGCTTCGTAAGTACCTTCGCCGCCCATTGGAATTTCTTCGCCTAGTGGAAGTGAAGTAAAGGTTACGTCGTCAACAATACCTACTGTAAATTGATTACGAGGTGATGGTAATGCTAAGTTTTGGTATACAGATAATACTTGAGCAGGTGTAAAGTCTTTCGACGATAGACCATAACGGCCACCAACTACTAAAGGTTGATTTTCGGTACCGTAAAGTACGTCTTTTACATCTAAATACAATGGTTCGCCACCAGCACCTGGTTCTTTGGTACGGTCAAGTACACAAACACGTTTCGCTGTTTTAGGAAGAACTGATAGGAAATGTTTCGCTGAGAATGGACGATACAAGTGTACAGATACCAAACCAACTTTTTCGCCTTGTGCTGTTAGGTAATCAATACCTTCGCGAATAGCTTCGGTAGCCGAACCCATGGCTATTACCACACGGTCAGCATCAGGAGCACCGTAATAATCGAACAAGCCGTAGTTGCGACCTGTAATGGCATTTAATTTTTCAAGATAATCTTCAACAATACCAGGGATAGCATCGTAAAATGGATTACAAGCTTCGCGTGCTTGGAAGTAGATATCGCCATTTTGAGCTGTACCACGTACCACAGGGTGGGCTGGGTTTAAAGCACGATCGCGGAATTCTTTTAAAGCTTCTTTGTCAACCAATGCTTTTACTGCATCGCCGTCAATTTCTTCAATTTTTTGTATTTCGTGCGAAGTACGGAAACCATCGAAGAAGTGTACAAAAGGAACACGTGAAGTTAATGAGGCAAGGTGAGCAACGGCAGCTAAGTCCATTACTTCTTGTACCGAGCCTGTAGCAAACATGGCGCAACCTGTTTGGCGTACAGCCATCACGTCTTGGTGGTCACCAAAAATTGATAAGGCGTGTGAAGCTAATGCACGTGCCGATACATGATAAACACCAGGAAGTAACTCACCAGCAACTTTATACATGTTAGGTACCATTAATAAAAGACCTTGCGAGGCTGTAAATGTAGAAGTCAATGCTCCTGCTTGAAGTGAACCGTGCATGGCTGCAGCAGCTCCAGCTTCCGATTGCATTTCTTGAACCTGAACTTTTTCACCGAACATATTTTTACGGCCGGTAGCAGCCCATTCGTCAACATATTCAGCCATAGTCGACGATGGCGTAATTGGATAGATTGCAGCAACTTCGCTGAACATATAGGCTATGTGCGCAGCAGCTTGATTTCCATCACAAGTCAAAAACTTTTTTGTTTGTGCCATTTTTGTTTTGTATTAAAGAATTGATATTTTATTTTTGTCTATTGTCTTCTGTTTTTACTCTTTATTCTTTGCTCTTTTTTCTAATAAAGAAACCCAAACAACCAAAGTGGTATTAAGTTCTTTCCATTTCCCTTTAATTCACTTGTTACATAAAAATTGTTTGCCGTGTTTTTGTGAGTCTGAAAATCAAGCATTTTAAAATGCAGTTTCTGATCTACTAAAAAATCACTTGTGTTTCGTCCGGTGTTTACCTTATGTTTTGCATGCAAGGCATTGTATAAAAATGTTTGATACAAGGCATCCGTATCTACTTTGTCGGGATAAAGCGCGTACATTAAGTTTGTGTTGTGAACAAATATATGTCGTGGCTTTTTCGGGAAATCATCACCAACATTGTAAAGCAAATTGAGTAATCGTGCATCTTTCAGGTACTTAATGTAGTTCATGATGGTAGCTCTCGATGTTTCAATTTCAACACTTAATTGACTTACATTAGGGCCACAAGGGGCATCGCCTGTAAGAATATATAGTAGTTTCCGTATTTTTGATAAATATTTTAATTCAATTTGTTTGATGAGAAGTATATCTACTTCGAGCATCATGTTTACTGTTTTTACTAAATTCTCGGAGTAGTTTCTGTCTTCCAAAAAAAATGGATAAAAACCATGATGTAGATAATCTTGAAAATGATCGAAAATTTCTACTTTGGAACAAATCTCTTCAACGATACTTGTTTGACCAGCTATTATTTCGGGTAGTGATACCGACTTGAGGTCTGTGTTGCATTTGAGATTAAGGTATTCTCTAAACGAGAACCCACGCAAATTATACACATGCACGATGTCTTTTATATCCGTATTGTCTTCAATAAGTCGCATGACCGACGAACCCGAAAAAACAATATGAAGCTCAGGATAAAGTGTATAACATTGACTTAACTCTTGCGACCAATTCTCGTATTTAAAAGTTTGGTCAATCAACAGAGTTTTTCCACCATTTTTACAAAATTCACCTGCAAAGTCTATCAAACTGTGCTGGGTGAAATACAAACTGTTGAAGTTTACATACAAACAACTGCGGTCAGTACCGAAAGTCTCTTTAGCATATTGTAACAAAAATGTCGTTTTTCCAATACCTCTACAGCCCTTTACACCAATAAGTCGATGCTTCCAATCAATTTCATCCATCAATTGTCTACGAACTGGCGATTCTACTTTCTCTACGAGGTATTTATGTGTTTTATAAAACGACTCCATTCAACTTTGTTTTTTGCAAAGATATATAAAAGTACGCATTTTGCAATGTAGAGATTGCAAAAATGCAGAAATATTTTTGTCATATTCGACAATATTTTCATAATAAAATGTATATCTTTGGAAAATTGTATGCTTATACCTTTTATATTAATTTCTATATGATTAAAAGGCTAATTTAACAATGTCCGAAATATTGAAGTGGAAAAATGAAGAGATGATTATCAAATTTAAAACTCGCATAGTATCCAACTTATTCCCCGCCATTTAGTCCGATTTATCGGAAGGGGGAGGAGGGAGCTGCTATTTAAAATCAAATCATATGAAAATCAAATTTGTAGGTGCTGCACGCGAAGTAACGGGCAGCAAACATTTAGTAATTACCGACAATGGTAAAAAGATTTTGTTAGATTGTGGCATGTATCAAGGCAAAGGGCTCGAGACCGATGCAATGAACCGAAACTTAGGTTTTGACCCTGCTGAAATTGATCACCTTATTTTGTCGCATGCACACATCGATCACTCGGGACTTATACCTTATATGTATCGCTTAGGGTTTCGGGGATCGATAGTTACCACCAACGCCACACGCGATTTGTGTTCTATTATGTTGTCGGATAGTGCGCATATTCAGGAACTTGATATTAAATGGTTTAATAAAAAGCGACTTCGCAATAATCAGTCGCCGGTTGATCCTATTTACTCCATTACTGATGCTGAGCAGTGTATGAAACTCTTCATCGGCATTGGTTATAATCGTAAGTTTAATATTGATACTAATATTAATGTCCGATTTACACATTCGGGACACATGTTGGGCAGTGCTGTTGTGAATTTAGAAATTACCGAAAATGGTCAAACCAAACGCTTGGCTTTTACGGGTGATATTGGTAGGCCAACAAATAAAATTCTGATGCCTCCTGCTGCTTTTCCTCCCTGCGATTTTTTAATTACCGAATCGACTTATGGAGATAGGCTTCATACCGACGAAAAGGAAAGTGTTGATGAACTGTTGTCTATCGTTAATCAAACCTGTGTTGCCAACCGTGGGAAGTTAATTATTCCTGCCTTTTCGGTAGGGCGAACGCAAGAAATTGTTTTTGTGCTCAACGATTTGCACAACAAGGGTTTATTGCCTCATATTCGGGTGTATGTGGATAGCCCACTCTCTGTAAATGCCACCGAAGTGTTCAGGTTACACACCGAATGTATGAACGAAACTGTGCGT
>Ga0114938_1000453_pt1 | contig 30918 bp, 29 predicted proteins | sample AshMeaBigSpring_FD_88675 | JGI IMG/M metagenome (GOLD analysis project Ga0114938, IMG submission 88675) | Groundwater microbial communities from Big Spring, Nevada to study Microbial Dark Matter (Phase II) - Ash Meadows Big Spring | ecosystem: Environmental > Aquatic > Deep subsurface >... | reverse complement strand
TGTGTATATTATTTATCAAAATGCAAGAAACCACAAAAGCAGCATTATTTTTATATGAATTATTTTATTCTTAAACTCAACAAAAACCTTAACAACCAATTACAAATCATTGACTTAGAAGAACAAAATCTTTTCGATAAAGCACAGAAATCAATTTGTTGTATCAAAATTGCTTATGCTGAACTTAAAAACTTTGTTTTGAATAACCCTTTTAATGATGAAGAGGAGGAGATTCAGTTTTTCAAGGAAATTAAACCGGGAGTACTTAGTCAGCTTATATATTTTAGTAAACTCAATCATATTGATAGCAAAAGACCTTTAGGTAGTTTTGAAATTCAACAAAAATATCTCCTGAATGAGTTGGAAAAGCTCACATCTTATTTCAATAGTCACCTTGAATTTTATCGTTACTACAGAATGAAATCGACATTTCTGGATGATAAGTTATTTATCAGAGGTCGTGAAGATTTCCACTTACATCTGGAGAATACTCTGGTATATACAGATCCTGACTTTTCAACAAGCATGGATTATATGGTAGCTGAAATCATGGCAAATGATCGGTTGGAAGTGTATTTAAAAACAGAGATAGATACTTTGTTAATCAAATCCAATAATCCCAATTGGGGACAACTTGGGTGTTTAGGAAGAACCTCACTCCAATGGACAGATAATAAAACGGCATTAGTTGAACTGATTTATGCGCTTCATGCTTCGGGCTCTATTAATAAAGGCACTATTGAAATTCGCGAACTCACTGCTTTCTTCGAGCAAGCTCTTAATGTCAGAATTTCAGATATTTACAGAACCTATTTAGAATTAAAATCACGAAATGCAAAAACAAAATATATTGACTTTTTAAAAGAGAAATTGCTTCGAAAAATGGACGAAGATTTAAAATAATTAACACTAAAATAATAAATTGAAATCACTTTTAAGTCCTTCAAATCGGAGGACTTTTTTTTTTGACCGACTGGGTACAACTTGTGGGTTTTATCCATAAAATGTCCCGAATTTTGCCAAAAAATTAATCACAACCAAAGAGTCTTTTATCTTTGCTCTTGGTTCTATAATCTAGAAAAATGGCAGAATTCAACATTTCATTTCAAAAAACACTCAACCACGAAGGTGGTTATGTAAACGATCCTGACGATTTAGGCAAAGAAACTTACAAAGGTATTTCACGAGCAAATCACAGCAAATGGTCAGGCTGGTCAATTATTGACAATCATAAAAATAAGCCAGATTTCCCAATGATACTTGAAAAGGATAACGTTTTGCAAAAAGACGTTGAGGTATTCTATTGGACTTACTTTTGGTTGCCCATAAAAGCGTATAAAATTATCAATCAAACGACGGCTGACTCAATCTTCGATTTCGCTGTAAACTCAGGTATAAAAACCACTGTCCTCATAGTCCAATCTGTCGTTGGAACTAAAATGGATGGCATTATTGGTGAACAAACCCTTCAAAAACTCAATTCATTGGACTTTGGCTACTTTCAACCAGCTTTCACCTTTCCAAAATATCCCATTACATTTCCATTATCCAAAAACGCCCAACCAACAAAAAATATCTATTCGGCTGGATTATCCGTGCCTTAGAATATCATTCATAATTGTATTCTATTTTTCTCTCCTTTGGAGAGAGTACCCGTAGGGGGAGAGAGGTCTCATTATCACATTACCACATCAACACATCACCACATCAACTCATGGAAGTAATAACAATCGAATCCAAAGCATTCAAAGACCTAATGGAAAAGGTCAACACCATTGCCAAATTTGTAGTCAACTATCAACCCGAAGAAGTCAACGAAGAAGAAACATGGGTAGACAGCTATGAAGTTTGTACTTTTCTGAAAATCAGTGAACGCACTCTTCAGCGCTTACGCACCAAAGGACTGATTTCTTACTCAATCATTTCCGGTAAAACGTACTACACCATAGCGGAAGTAAAACGAATGCTTAGTGAACGGTTGGTTCGTAGTAGTCAGGAATCTTTAGACAATCTAATTCAAAGTCACCAAAACTATGTTGAGCAAAGAAGAAATACTCGCACGGACAAATAAAGGGTTAAATGTTTTCAAACATTATATGCCTTTTCAATTCCGGGTGGGGCGCAACTTTCTCAATCCATTGTACGAAGATACGAAAGCTTCTTGTAATGTTTATTTCGACCGGACTTCCGATCAGTATAAACTGAAAGATTACGGCAACGACACTTATAGTGGGGATTGCTTCCAATTCGTGGGAATTTTACTGGGAACCGACTGCCGTCATGCAGCCGGATTCCTGGATATCCTCCAAAAAATCAATCAGGACCTCTGCTTGGGACTTGAAACCAACGAAGTACCAATTGGCTCACTAATTGCCTCTCCTCGGGAGATGGTGGCCGAAGGCAGGGAGAGTTCAGTGTCTCCACCGTCCTCAAAGTCCCCTTTTATGGAAACTTTAAACGATCAACCCAAAACTCCCAAACCCTTTTCCTTCAAAGTAAAACCATTCTCTGAAGTTGAGTTGGAATACTGGCATCAATTCGGAATAACTCCGCCAATCCTTGCTAAATACCAGGTCGTCTCTCTAAAAGAGTTTGCCTCCGAAAGCAATGAAAACAAACCCTACAAACTTTTGCCAACTGACAAAGAACCTATCTATGCCTATCAGGGCAAACGCTATCTCAAGCTTTACCGGCCATTTTCAACCGTTAGGTTTCAATATGCCGGAGATTTGGGCGACAAATATTGTTTCGGGTTGGAGCAGCTCCCGCCGAAAGGAAATATCCTTTTTATCACCGGTGGTGAAAAAGATGTATTAAGCTTGGTTTCAAAAGGCTATTTCGCAATATGCTTCAATAGCGAAACTTCAAATGTTCCTCAGGGAATCATTCGGAAGTTGACTTATCGTTTTAAGCACGTCGTTATTCTGTACGACTGCGATAAAACAGGTCTTGAATCTTCAGCTAAACACGAACAGCAGCTGTCTTCTTTAGGAGTCAGGCGTATGATACTACCCCTGAATGGAACGAAGGAAGAAAAGGACATTTCCGATTTCTTCAAACTCGGAAACACCAGGGAAGACTTTCAAAAACTATTCATTCAGTTTCTGGATACAATCTATGCCGAAACCATGGCTGTACTTAAATCATGCGAAATCGACTTTACAAAACCACCTATATCTGCTGAAATGATACTATCAATCAATAATGTCCCACTAGGGACGCAGGGCAATTTATGCTGTCTTACAGGAGGAGAGGGGACAGGTAAAAGTAATTACATTTGTGCGCTTATTGCCGGCACATTAAATACCGACGATAATGATATTGACACATTAGGAATTCGTATAAAGCCCAATCGTCTCAAAAAAGCAGTATTGCTCTACGATACCGAACAATCGGAATTACAGCTTTACAAAAATACCTTGACCGGACTCCGTAGGGCAAGGCAAAAACGTTTCCCCGATAACTTCCGGGCTTATTGCCTCACCGGCATGTCCCGAAAAGAACGCCTGCAAGCCATTATCCACAGTATGGATAAATTCTATTACGAATTCGGAGGAATACACCTTGTGATTATCGACGGCATTGCCGACCTCATTCACTCGGCTAACGACGAATCCGAAAGTATTCGGATTGTCGACGAACTCTACCGGCTGGCAGGAATTTATCAAACCTGTATCGTTTGTGTGCTCCACTTTATCCCCAACGGGCTAAAGCTTCGCGGACACTTGGGCTCCGAACTCCAGCGCAAATCAGCTGGTATTCTCTCAATCGAGAAAGACGACGAACCAGGCGTGTCCGTTGTCAAAGTACTCAAAGTCCGTGACGGTAGCCCCTTGGATGTCCCACTCATCCAATTTGCGTGGGACAAAAAAGAAGAAATGCACGTTTATTTGGGTGAGAAAACAAAAGAAGAAAAAGAAAAGCGCAAGGAAAACGAACTCACTTCCGCCGCCAAAACCCTTTTCACTCAAAAACGACACTACACCTATCAGGAATTAGCAGAAAAGCTTCAGGAATACCTCGATGTAAAAGAACGTACCGCTAAAGGCTACATCAAATTCATGCGAGAAAAAGACATTATTCTCAAAGACCCTTCAAAAACTAACTATTTTGTGATAGGGCATGGATAATCTGCATTAGTCTCAACCTGCATAAGTATAACTATGCGATATAAATTGTAGATGAAAATTGATTGATAAATGTAATGTATAAAATCGGTATATAACACACAATTAATATATTATGTAATTTTATACTATGAACGGTTATTAGTTTTTCGTGTTGTAGACTTATTAGTTTTTCATGCATAAGCAACATGTGTTTGAATTTAACTCATATTAAATTTGTATTGTACTTTTACATGCAATATGCCCCTATAAAAGGGGTTTATTGAATATGATATTTCAGATAGTATGTGTTTTAGAATTGAAGTTTAATTCATTTAGCAAAGTGATTTATTGCAATAAATCACTTTGCTTACACATAGATAGCCTTTAATAGTTCCTATTTGCAATATATATCGTTATATGATATATTTCGAAAATGAAAGCTAATAAAAAATGGGTTTACTGAAATGACTCTATGCCACAGAGTGGCTAAATTTGCATATGGTACATTCTGACTTGACGGAAACCCCGTACATAGTGCGGGGTAAATATCTCCTTATATTCTTATTACCCCGAGCGGGTAAAATATGATTCCCCCCAGTGAGCTTACGATACTGGGGATGAAGCTCACCCTTTCACCCCAACCCCGGACGGGGTTGAACAATCATAGCTTTTTCACATAATTTGCGATTTGCAAATTACTCAACTATATAGTGTGTAAATTATGTCCTTTATGCTAAAAATGGAGTCCATTTACATAATTACTGACGACAATATGAATTTTTTTTACTGAAATATTTTAAAAATCAGAGGAATTTCTTGCTATATATACCGAAAAACGATACATATCGCAAAATATTCCTATAGAAAAGAAATTATTTTATTTTTTACTTCAGGGCTATGCTTGTTTTTACTTATAGTGGAAAGTAATTATAAATACTCAAATATTAATCGTCTATATGGGATATTATTTGTAATTTTGTGGCATATATGATACAAAATTTATATGACAGACACATTAAACCTTTCAAAAGAGATAATTTTCTCTTCATCCGATCCAAATATATCTCGGAAAATTTCATTAGCTGAGAAAGCCGGTAAGCTAAAAAAAATAGCTCCAAAAATCTTTACAACCAATTTATTGGACTCTGTTGAAAATATCATTAAGCGAAACTTAATTGAAATATTAGCTTGGCGATATCCAAATGCTGTAATAAGTCATCGCAGCGCACAAGAATTGCGCCCAACTGAAGAAGGTGAATTCTTCCTTACCTACAATTTTAGAAAGAAAATAGCTGATCTGCCGGGTATAAATCTCAATATATACGAAGGACCTGATGCTGTTGATGGGGATGTTGCTCTCAATGGTATTTATATAGCTTCGGAATATCGTTGGATGTTGGAATGTATGCAGGTTTCAAAACGAAAAGGAGAACAGTCAAAATCACTTCCGGTTTCATTTATTGAAAATAGATTGGAAAAAATGATTCTGATTCAGGGTGAAGATAAATTGAACGAGTTTAGAGATAAATTGAGAGAAGTTTCACTGTTGCTCAATATGTCGGTTGAATTTGAAAAATTGAATAAAATCATTTCTGCATTATTGGCTACTCATGATGTAAAAATCCTTTCAAATGATTCTTCAAAAGCTCGTGCAGCAGGTGTACCATACGATAATTCGCGTGTTGAATTGTTTTCAGTGTTGTTTGATAAGTTGAAAGATCATTTTTTCACAGAAAGACCTAATAAAAACACGGATGAAAATTCATACCGTATGTTCTCTTTTTTCGAGAGTTATTTCTCAAATTACATTGAGGGAACTAAATTTACCATTGATGAAGCTAAAGCCATTGTCGAAACCGGAATTGCCATACCTAAAAGGATTAAAGATTCACACGATATTTTAGGCACTTTTACTGTCATTTCAAACAGGGCTGAAATGAGTAAAACTCCTTCTACACACGAAAAACTATTTGATTTATTACAAAACCGTCACAGAATTTTAATGCGTGAAAGAGAGGAATGTAATCCGGGACTATTCAAGACAGTTAACAACCAGGCTGGGAATACCTTATTTGTTGACCATACACTAGTTAAAGGTACATTGATACAAGGTTTTAAGTATTATGTAGCTTTAAAGGAGCCTATGGCTAAAGCCATATTTATGATGTTTATGATAAGTGAAGTTCACCCCTTTACTGATGGCAATGGAAGAATTGCGCGAATCATGATGAATGCAGAACTTTTTCGTGGCGATCAATCTCGAATTATTGTACCAACTGTATTTCGTGAAGATTATATATTGGCATTGAGAAAACTCACTCGGTCAAAAGATCCTGATACATATATCAGAGTAATGGAAAAGCTCCATAAATTTAGTGATAACCTTTATGGGGATGATTTTGAAGATTTGAATAATTATTTGATGGAGTGCAACGCATACGAAGACCCGGATAAAGCTCATTTGAAATACATAGAAAGAGTTTTCATTCAAAGGTCAAAAGATGATTTTGATAGAGCATTAGATGATGAAAAACGAGACAAATAGATGATATGCGACAAAATTTGTATATAAAATAAATATATGCGATAAAATTTGTTATTTATGAAGATAGTCAAGCTTATTTGCACATTTTCTTGTGATGCTGAAGTGAAGATTCTTTGTTCAAAAACGTAACTATCAGAATCACAAGCTTACCAATTAGAATTAGAAAATTTATCCATAAAATAAGTTTGAATTGAAGTATTTCTGGATGGTATAATTATAAAAATCAAATCTAAAACGTTTCTATAAATGAATACCGAATTTACCCCAAACATATCTACATCTGATAACGATATTGCAGAAGAATTATCTGTTGATTGTTTAAAAGAGATTTTGAGGCATGACGATATAAAGACTCATTTTACAACTAATGACAAAACTGCAAATATAGATGGGTATATAGAGTTATTGAAAGAGCGTAGAATTTGTGGAAAGATAACTGTACAAATTAAAACTTATCCGCAAAAATACACAGGACTAGCAAAATTTGATTTTCCAACTTCAATCTTTGCTTATGCTCAAAAATGTAGTTCTGAATTGGTGTTTTTAATTGCTGTTGATAATATTCAGAAAATAGCTTACTGGAAATACATTAGCACAACAATAATTAATGACAACTTAAGTAAAGCAAATCAACAGACAATTACTATCGGATTTAAGACATCAGAGATATTGAGCAAAGAGAATTTGGAAGGAACAATTGCACATTGGAAATCTTTATATCAGACTCAAAGCAATCTAATTATAAATAGCGTAAAAATTAATCAAGAAAATGAAGAACTCAAATCGAAGTTATCAAAATATCAAAATCCAGAATTCTTAATTGATAATGATTATGTAGTCAGTCTCCAAAAATTCATAGACACCTACAATACCCTCCTTGATAATGAGTTTCGTTCAATCAAAAATCATTATTATTTTAATACATGGAAAATTGGTATTGCATTATTTGAATGTGAAAGTAATGCAGTGTCATATATACTGTACGACATAAAGAATGGCAAAAACGATCTAATCATAAAAGAGATTCCAATTGACGAAGTTCGGAATTTCTCTGTTTATACTGAGCTGTATAGAAATTGCATGGAAAATGTCATTCACAATTCTCCAGAGAGTTATGCAATCAGTCTGATAAAGCATAAAACTATCGAGTTTATTAAAGGCAAATCCGTTTTATTTCAAACCCCGGAAATTGCAACCGAATATATTTTTGATTTTATCAAAAGAGAAGGAAATTATATAAGACTACGAGATGAAGAGCCGTACATTCTACCAAATATCAAAGAAAAATTAGAAGTTAAATTCCCCAATATAATAAACAATAATATATTCCATTATACAACAGGACATCACAGAATAAACATGAATGTTATATATGGTTGTATCTGTTATTTGATAAACAATGGTGTTACTCTTTTAGAAAGAAATTATCCTGACAAAGGAAATTATGCTAATACTGGATTTGTTTCTGATTGTTATACATCTGAGCTAGCTTTCGAAAAACTAAAATTCTTCTACACAAGAATACCTGCATTGTTCGATTCTTACATGGAAGCCATGTTTCCAATGTTGAAAGAACAAATTTGTTTTTTTGATAGATATGATTTAGTGTTAGTGAACCTGACATATATTGATTCTGAAAGTGTGGAATATTACCAAAACCACAATATCGTTCTACATTATTTGAAGGCACAATCAAGAAGCTCATTAAAACCCGAAATAATACTCTCTCTTAATTATAATGCTGAACTCTACAAACAAAATAAAATGGATAATAAAGAGCTAGTAACGGAACATATTAGGTTTCACAAAGGTATTTATTACAAGGGCAACGAGTATAAAATATTCAAACAAGAGGGTTTAGATATGTCATTGTTTTTTGGCGATTATTACATACACAACATGCTTTACCATTACTTACACGAAAGATTCAAAGATTATTTTGCACAATAATATATTTATATGAGAGATAATTTTTCACCCAAAACTAAAAGAACTCTTGCTGATAGGGTTGCATGGAAATGCTCTTTCCCCGGGTGCCAACAAATTACAATTGGTCCTAATGTAAGTCAGGATAAATCCACAAACCTAGGCGAAGCTGCTCACATATTTGCAGCATCTGAAAATGGTCCGAGGTACAATCCGAAGATGACTCCCGATGAACGGAAATCTATCGAAAATGGTATTTGGATGTGCAGACATCACGCAAGACTAATTGATAATGACTTTTTAAATTATTCTGCAGCGACATTAAAACAATGGAAGTTGACCGCAGAAGAAAATGCGCATAATAATATTGTAAATATTGGTTCTAATCATTCAAATCGGGCATATACTCTTGTTGCTATTGATAATGATATCATATTTGAAGGAGTTTGGCTCTCGGTGAAAAACGATAAATGGAAATTTGAAATAAACAAATTTATCATTGGATCTATTGAATCAATGATTGACAAATCTATGTCTGCAAATAATTCCGGTAGTTTTGTTGTGGTAGAAAGTCAAGGAGATGGGCGTGTTCTAAAGGAGTCTTTATCTTGGGAGTTGTTTGACAACAAGTATATTGTATCATTAACTGTAAGAGACAAGTCAATTCGGAAGTCTCCACACAGTATTGTTGGCGGAGTTGCATTGGGAATTGATGGTGAAATAATTATTGAAAATAGAACAATGAAAATAATTAAGGGAGTTGATCATGCTATACAATTAGTTAGAACATGTCTGAATATTGGGTTAGGGGAGCTTAAAGAAGTTCCAACCATTGGGACGAATCTTTCTTCATACTATTGGATGTTTCAAAATGATTTAGACCATCTGGGAAAATTGGCAAAAATTGATATTACCCGTTTAATATCAGTTCCAGAGATTTTAAATAAAGACTCTTCAATTCCAACATTAAATTTTATCAATAGAATAATTGATGTGGAAATATTAAATAATGGCATTTTAAATGACGATAAAATGAATCTTAAAATAGAATTAGAATGGGGAGATGGGTCACACTGGGAAAACATAATTACTGTACACATTCAACCTCAAATATAAACAATCAATCTTCATTCGTATTTCTCAATATGATAACACAACACAATATATACCCTCCCAAAAATTGGCAGGACTTTGAAACGTTATGTCTAAAGCTTTGGGGAGAGATATGGAAAGTTCCTAACGATATAGATTTTAACTCAGACAATCCCTCCGGTCAAGATGGTGTTGATATTTATTGTATACCAATTGGCGAAAACAATTATTATGGCATTCAATGTAAAAACAAAAATCTGTTCTTAAAAACTGGATTAAAAAATAAACTGACTAAATCTGTAATAGATAAAGAAATAGAAAAAGCTCTTAATTTTAAACCGGATCTAAAAAAATTAGTAATTGCGACAAGCACAAATAAAGATAAAGTAATCGAAGAATATGTTAGAGAAATCAATATCAAACATCTGAATTCCAATTTATTTAGTGTTCAAATTTGCTTCTGGGAGTATATTTCTCGAAGGGTGTTTGAATTTGAAAATATTTATAATTGGTATATTAAAAATGAGAATTTCCACAGATCGAAATCGGTTTTAATTACTTTTTCAGACAATAGTACAGAAATAATACATGAACCCGTATTTGTTAAAACGAGAGTCATTTATAGATTACAAACTCCAGAGGAAAAACTTGAGGAAAATAAATACTTTAGTCAAACAATTGAAAGTATAATAAATGAGAACTATAACATAGTAAACAGACTTTCTAACTTTTTTTACAAACAATTTTTTAAACTAGGTTGGTATAATCGTGATGTAAAAATACTTATTAATGGAGAAGACATAAATAGTCCTGAATATATAGAAAGCACTTATCCTCGCCAAAAAATTGATTACAATACTAAATTTACTATTGTGCCTCCGTTCTTGATTCCAGATAAACAAAAATGCAAATTTCGAATTTCGATTCTCAATAATGGAGATTCTGTAATTGAAGATTATAAATTACACTTCTCAGTTCTAGGTAATTTTGAAAATATTGACATTAAAACCCCAAGAATTAGTGAATTAAACACATATAAGCCTACAACTTGGATAACTGGGAATCGGGGACTAATTATACCAAAAGAAAATTTTATTGTCCAACAAGATATATTTCATAGTAAAGATATTTTGATAACGCCACAAATAAGTAGTAAAGAGACTATTATTCTAAAGTGGAAGCTATTATCAAGAGATTTTAGTGATACTGGTCAATTAAAAATTACAGTTATTCCTAAATACATTGAAAAAGAAAAAGTTATGTATGTACTAAAAGAAGAAGATTGTAGAGAAAACTTTGAATATTCATATAATCAAGTAGAAGGAAATATTAGAATGAATATATGATTTTGCATTCAATTATATGAGAGTTTTTTATCTTTAATGCTACAACAACACTATACAAAACATATGAAAAAAAGTAGAAGTAAAATACCTCAGCTTATTAAAGTTCGTTCAATGCTACAACGGGAGATTGAGTCTATTTGCCCTTTTTGTGATAGTACAGATGTTGAACATTTCCAGATTCATCATATTAATGAAAATCCTAAAATCAACGAAATAACCAATCTGATATTAGTTTGTCCAACTTGTCATTCAAAAATTACAAAAGGTGATATTTCCAGAGAAATTGTTGAACAAATAAAGTTGAAAATTCCGACTAAACAATTTATTGAATGTGCTAATGTGTCAATCGATAGTTTGAAATGTTCCTGGGTCAATCATGAAAGTTTGGAAAATGTCTTCTTTCAAAACAAAGTGAATGATTTATCACCACTGCCGATTATCAATTTCTCGTTAATTAACCACTCAAAACGAACTGTTTTATTGAAAGAAATTCAATTAAAGGCTAAACATTTACCAAAAGGAATTTCAGGCTTTCCAAAACCAGTTATTTTAAAATCAATCGCAAAATATAATATTAAACTTCCTGAAGAAGATGAAATTACATCATTCAGGCTTATTGATGAAATTCAAGTTCCATCGGGACAGGCATTTAAATTACAAGTTCAACTTTTTGAGATTTTGAATGATGAAAGCCACGCAATTCAAGGGCGAAAAGTTTTATTCTTTTCCTTCATATTCAACAATAATATTTCAATTAGTGCACAAAAAATATTCTTGAATTGCACAAGTGAGAATGATAAAATGAGAATAATGTACCTATCATAGAATTTATTCAAAATGGAGTGAAAAACCTAAAAATTAATCGTTTAAAGAAATCAACAAACAACATAATATGACACCATCCGAAGAATTCGTTTACGAATTAGCCAATAAAACCTTTCTTCCATTTTGGAGTTTTGCGAATCCTATTGGAAAGAAGGATAAAGAGCTATGTGATGTTTTAGTAATTTGTGATAATGTTGTAATTATTATTTCAGTAAAGGAAATCAAGGTTTCAGAAGGCAAAAATATTGATGTTCAATATGAAAGATGGATAAAAAAAGCGATTCACGCATCATGTGATCAAATTCATGGTGCTGAACGCTATATATTGAGTTCCGATAAAATATTATTAAATGATAGAAAAACGTGGGTGGATTTGCCTGAGAGATCTCATCTTAAAATATATAGGATTGCTGTAGCATTTGGCAGTTTGGAAACGTTTCCATTGCCAACTGGTGATTTTGGAAATGGGTTCGTACATGTTTTTGATGAAAAATCCACATTCACTATTTTTGATGAACTAGATACAATTACAGACTTTATTGAATATTTAGAGGCAAAAGAGAAATTTTTTGTTGGCAGACGAATACAAGCGTCTTCAGAGTGTGACTTTTTAGCGTTTTATTTACAAACGAACTTTGATATTGGCCCTAAAGTAGATTTATTATCTTTAGATAATAACTTGTGGGAAAAGTATATTAAATCAAAAGAGTATGCTAAATGGCAAAATGAGATTAAACAAAGCTTCTTTTGGGACAACATGATAAATCATCTGTTTAATTACCATATAAGAAATAATCAATCTGAAGTAAAAAGAGCAAACTTGGAACTAGCCATACGGATGATCAATTTGGAATCCAGATGGAATAGAATCGAATTGGGCATGATTCTCGACAATATGAGAGACTCAAAAGTTAAAGCAAGAATGCTTAAACCGCTTCATGGAAAACGCCACACTTACGTTTTTCTGAAATTAACTTCTAAAAATTGGGATATTAAAGAAAAAGAACTAGAACTGAGAAGCTGTGTAGCAAGAGTCGAAAATCCGGATACAGAGATTATCATTGGAATATCAATTGGCGAAGATTTAGAGGGGAACAGCTGTTTCGATATTTTATATTTAAACATTCCTGAATTGACAAATGACTTTATCAATCATGTAAATGAAGTGAAAAAAGAACTTGGATATTTTAAAAATCCTGTTTATAGTCGTAGTAAAGACATGAGACCATAATTAATAAAATCAGAAACAATCAATATAAAAATTAGACTGACAGCAATTGAGCTGATAAGAATTTGATATGAATGAAACCTATAAACAAGAAATAAAAAATGAGTCGAGAGAAAGACTCATAAAACATGCCATTAACTCCTTGACGAGTGATCGGTTGGATAGTTATCTTGTTTCAAAAGAACATTTTGAAAAGATTACAGAGCATTTTCACTCTATGTTGTATTGTACTCGTCAATGGCATGATTTAGACTTTGAAACTAAGAATTCGTACAATTGGTTATTTTTTGGAGGAAAAGCGAATTGGTTGGAGTTTTATGATACTATTTGCAAACCAAAATCGGTAAATGAATTAAAAGTTTTATACCTCTCTGGGCCTGAACCTAACAATGACATCGATGTTTTGTGCAGCAATGGAATTCGGATAGAAAATATTTGGGCTATTGAATCAGATAAATCAACTTATGATAAGGCTATTAATTCTCTAATAGAATCAGGTGTTCAAATTAAAATCCATAGAGGAAGCCTTGCTGAATTTTTTGAACTAACCAATCACGAATTTGACATCATATATTTTGATGCATGTTCTCCATTATTATCGTCACAACAGTCTCCACTAGAAACACTAAAACAAATTTTTCTACATAAAAGATTATCGGGATTATCTGCTCTTATTACAAATTTCTCCGAGCCTGGGAGCAATTATAATTGGAATGAGATGCTCGCTGCATGGTTTGCAACAAGAGATTCTATATGTGTTCCTGAGGTTGATGGAGAGTTTGGTGGAATTCCTGAGAAAAATCAATTTTATCCAGCATATTGTGAGAATATTAATTCACATATGGACTCGTACTACGATAAATTTCTTACATCTTTTATTCCTGCATTAGGTTCGGAAATTATCCCTATGTGGCAATTTACATCATTAGGATCTGTACAAAGTAATCATCTTCTAAATGAACAATTATTATCTAAAGAATTGAAATATATTAGAGAATACAAAGGTGATATTAAAAATGTTAGGGATTTGATTTTTAATGTTCCTCATTACTTACTTTCCATTGATTCTTATCCATTATTAAATTGGGCTAGGATTATTAAAGAACAATTCCCTAAAAATCATGTATTAAACAGCTTCTTAGACAGCAACAGAAAAAAGATGTCTATTGAAAATGCATTATACATTGGGGCTCTACTAAAACGCTTTGAAGAAGGAGATACGGAACTTAAAACTTTTATTTATGATATTTGTGGCACCAAATTAAAAGACACACTAATCAATTTGGATTTTTTTGATAGACACATGCATCTTACTTGTGACATTCCAATGAAAAACCTATTTATTGAACTTCTAATCGGATTATACGGACATCCGTACATTGCGCATGCTGGGAAAAATTTATCATTAAAGTATAGAGCAAAAGAAACCTGGATGTATTCCGATGTCTTTATCTTTGATCAGTGTAGATATTTATATGATTTTTTACCGACAATAGACTTATGGGAAAGTTTCTTTCAAAATTGGGCAAAACAAGTAATTGTTAGAGGATGTATCGATGGTATAAGAAGAAACCATTTCCATATGAATACTGAATTATTCAAATGGGGCTTCATTGAAGGAGTACATGGTAATGAGTTTGGTCAAGCTATTTTAGCTGATAGAATTAATTTGAATGAAAAACCAGAGTAGATAATTTGTCAGCGGTCATGCTTCGCCTGAAAGTTAATTACGGGCAGCTCCGCCGAGGCAATCCCCGGCAGGCAAAAACCCTCACCCTTTCTCGCCAGCTCGCTGAGCATGTCGAAGCGCAGGGCTTGCACAGTCTTTTTGCCTGCCTCCGCGCAATCCACCCTGCTGTTGTTTTTTTTCTGTCACACTTTTTGCAATCCACCCATATTTGGCACATTGCTTTTTCTCGTTCCTCAAAAAATCAATAAGCCAATCCAACCACAGGCAAAAAAGAAATCAGGCACTCCAACCGCCACCACCGTGCCTGAAATGCGCCAGAAAAAAAAACAACTCAAAGCTATTATACATAACATGTAGTTATATGCATTTTTTCATACTTCGTACTCCACTACGTTTCGGGGAGAATACCCTGAAAAAGCTTATAACCAAATTATGTATAATAGCCGCACAAGATCAACGCTTTGCCCGCTACGCTGCCCGAAAAGCCTCAATATTTCCCAACCACCCATCAGTTGTGCAGAAAATAAAAAACATGTCGTTATTTGTTTACCATGTGCTTGCAGTATATGATTTCCATTTTCGCTCCATTCCGTTCCAGGAGCTGCGTTCGTTCCTCACGCTAGCCCTTGATACTGCATTGCACTTCATTCCAATCATACACTTCAGCACCCCACGGCTTCGGGATACTGGCTCTCGATTATTTGCTTGTATAGGTCGTCTTATTCCCCTTTAGGGGTTAGGGGTTATTCCCAAAGCCCTTTTCTCGCGCATTTCCAATGGTATGTTTTTCGTTTCTGCGACGAGTTTGCCCAATTAAGCGCCTAAAGGCAGAGATGAAAGTAATTACACCTAATCGGTGCGATGTTCAGGCTTCGCCAACCCGTGAACAATGCCCCGAAAACCACTTGTAATTTTCATTGAAGGTCTATTTCGGGTAGCAATGAAAATTACAAAAGGTTTTCAAAATATGGGGACAAATGTCAAGCTCCTTTTCAAGCAGCTTGTTAGTTATTTTGCACTTCGTGCAATATCCTCAAAATTCCCCACCACCCATTAATTGTTGCAGGAACTCAGGCAATCGTGTTTTATATCCTGTGCTTGCGGTCGGTGCATTCATTCCGGCTACATTGCGCTCCGGGAACTACGTTCGTTCCTCACTCCGAACCCCTACGCTACATTCTGCCTGCATTTAAGCATCCACCTCAGCACCCCGCGGCATAAGTATTCCTTTACTTACTCCATATATTCCGTTCCCTCAGTCATACACATGCCATTTTCCTACCCATTTCCAGCGGTTGCCTTCGTTCCTGCGGCGAGTAAGCCCCGAAAGAACTTTATGCAATGATTGTAGAAAATGAATTTATTATACAAATACGATGTTTTTATTGTCCTCAATGTTAACAGAAAAAAAATGACCTAAAAAATAAGGACTTTTTGAGTGAAAATAATTGCCGACAAAAAAAATGTTCACAAAGATAACAGCACTAAAATAAGTCTGTAAAGGTCAAGCCCTACGGGTTTTTGTCACAATCTCCACACCTCGTTTCACTTCGGGTAGTATTCTACCAAAAAACCTTGACAGCCTCACCGCTACATTTCATTCCGCTTTTTATTGCAGTAAGAGGGTGTTTACATTTTCTTTTTCCCTTTAGTGCTTTTTTGCGAAGAAAAAAATGAAGGGATTTTACCTCATTTATTCACCCTTTAATCATTATCCTCATGTGCAGTTTTATTTTGAAGTCTTACATTCAGAAAGAAGAAATCAGAAAACCTCATTTCTTCATTTTAAACAAAGGAAATAACAGCGGAAAGCCGCTTACAGTTCCATGTCCAAATTGCTTTGTAATTCAATTTCAATGTGAAAAAGAAAAAGAACAGATTTACTGGCTAATATATAGCTTATGGCAGTCAAAAGCCTTTTATCCGTTTTTGAGGGGTTCGGTTATTCCGTTTATAGTTCTCAGGGATATAAAATCATGCCTTTTGGATGGGGTGGAAAAAGTGGCTAAAAATCCGGCTCAGTTTGAAAAAGCAGTGGCAGCTCTCCGCAGTCTGGAAGCCATGGAAAAGCAGAACAAACAAAACCTGCTTTTAATCTCAAAGGCTAAGCAAATGCTTTTTTACAAGTATTTGTAATTAAAGTATCCCCCTTTAGGGGTTAGAGGCCAATAAAAAAAGCCTCCCTTGAACAGGGGAGGCTTTGCGAAGTTTTACCACTAAGTGGGTAATGCTAGCTTTTAGTTCGCTTTATCAATCTTTTTAAAATCAACGAAACTCCGAAACTAACAATTGCTCCAACAATAGCCAGAATAATAGTTTTTACTAAATCCTGTACAAAAACATTGCTAAATACAGACAGAAACATACCGCCGAAAGTACCTGCATATACATTGCTGTTTGTTGAAGTTTCGAAGAATCTCATTTTAGTTGGCTTTAATTGTATCAGTATCAACGGCAGTTTGACTAACTGCTGTAATTACACCACCTGCTAAAGTAATATACCCTGCAATTGTGATTAATGCAGCCGGAACTGCAACAGGTGCGGCCAGTATGGCTCCACCAATTCCCGCCAAAGTCAATCCTATAATTCGCAATGTTTTGAAAAATTTAGGAGTTGGAGCTTTTACTCGTTCTACAATCGTCATTTCGTTCGGATTTGTTACCGTCAGTTTATTTTCTGTTTTCATAAAAATTAATTATAAATTGTAATATGTTAGAAGTTTAACACCCACACTTTTCCCCTCTCCACATGGAGAGGGGTCGGGGTGAGGTTTTACTCAACACTCACAATAGCCAACACGTTGTATGAGTTGTTATTAAGCGAGTAATCAATTGCGTTCACTTCCTGGACAAAATCTATTGAAAGTAAAATAAATTTTGTTCCTTCAATAACTGGTACAGTTGCAGGTTTCATTGTTGCCACCTGATCAACTGCATTCACGGCGATACGAACCGGAGCAGAAACAATCATTTCAGAATTGCCTGTCATAAAATCGATGCTTGCAAATCCACTTTTCAAAATGATATGGGTAGCCCCGCTGGGCAAACTAATATCATTTTTCGGACTCAAAGCTGCAATCTTGATTTCACCGGTTGCCGAATCTACTTCAAATGCCTTATACAGCACAGTGCCCAAAATTGAATTTACATTGAAGTTGAAACCAATCAGCAATTGCTTAGCTTCATCTTTGGCCATACCTTCTGCAGCACTACGTTCACCACGGGCGTTGGCTTCGTCCATGTTTTTAATTTGCGCCATGATTTGTGTAATTCGAGCTGTTACACGTCCATCCGATGCATCTTTAGCCAATGCTCGCATCGTATCGCGCAATAATTTACCTGCTGAAGCTGCATTTCCAAACTCAGCGCCATTTTCACGGGTTCGCGCAAATCCCGGATCATTGGCGATTCGGGAAGCGTCCACCCCACCTTTTTCGCGAGCAAGGTAACCATCTTTTGATTTGTAGAATGAGATTCCACCGATAGTTCCTTGTAATTTTAGAATACTTTTTTGTCTTGCCATAATTACTATGTTTAAAAATTATCGGAACAAAAGTATACTTGTAAATACCATTTTATAACACAGGCACTTCCGTCTTTGCCTATCCTTTCCGTTTTTTCCAAAACAGACGTATTTGAGTATCGATAAAAATTGTATTTTTGCATAAAATAGTAAGAGAATGGAAGTAAAACGTATTTGTATCTATCCAAAAGATATCCAGCGTATCACAGGAAAGAGTGAACGTTACGGAAGGTTGTTGCTTGCTAAGATTAAAGAACGCAACGAAAAGGAAGAGCACCAGTTCGTAACTGTTGATGAATTCTGCCGGTACACCGGATTAAAAATTGATCAGGTTGCCCCGTTTATTGCGGGATAGTTCCTCATGTATGGATGGAGTAGGACAAATCCCTATCAACGCCCTACATAATGTATGAAAAAAGCCGTATTGGTGCAACAATACAGCTTTCATTCAAAATCCCCTCAAATTCTCTCTATCACTCTTTACGATTGTAACCAATTGGATTCCTCGGTTTGTTTTCTAATTCCTTTTGGCTTGCCAGTTCCGTCAATGCTTGATAAATATCATTAAACTGCATATTGGTATCTACCATAAACTCTTCTATCTTTTGGTTTAGTTCCACATAGCCTAAAGCATATTGGCGCAGAATAACAAACGCACGGATAATTTGTACGTTTACCTCAATAGCTTTTTCACTTCGTAACACGCTAGAAAGCATGGCTACTCCTTGTTCTGTGAATACTGTAGGGTTCACAGAACTGTGTTTTAGGCTTTCAGGGAACTGGTCACAAATTGTGACCAGTTCATTCCATTCTTGCTTTGTCAGTTCAAACATAAAGTCGGGAGGGAAGCGATTGATATTTCGCTTTACGGCTTGCTTCAGTACTTTTGTTTTTACTTCATACATTTCGGCCAGATCAAAGTCCAACATAACACGCAGTCCTCTGACCTCAAAAATTTTGTTTTGGATAAGTTGTAGTTCCATAATGATTGTTGATTTATAATTGAAAGGTGCTTTCCATTTCCTTTAGTTTCCCAGAAAGAACGCCCATATCATGACCTATTTTATTATCTGTTATCCGGGCATAAATCTGAGTGGTTTTAATATTCGTATGTCCCAGCATTTTCGATACAGTCTCAATGGGTACGCCTTGCGACAGTGTAATTGTGGTGGCGAAGGTGTGTCTGGCCAAATGGAAAGTCAGATTCTTTTTGATTTCGCACAAATCGCCGATTTCTTTCAAATAGGCATTCATTTTTTGATTACTTGTGATTGGCAGGATTTTCCCTTCAGGAAGTTTCCCTTTGTATTTCTCTAATATCATTTTTGGAACTTCAAGCAAGGGAATGTTTGAGTTTACATCCGTTTTCTGGCGTTTGGTCATAATCCAAAGGTTGCCATCAAATGAAGTGCGGATATTGCTTTCTTTCAGGTTATACACGTCAATATATGCCAGTCCGGTGAAGCAGGAAAATACAAAAATATCACGAACATGTTCCAATCTTGGTATCTCGATCTTTTTCTTGAATATTAATTCCAATTCTTCTTTAGTCAGGTATCCACGGTCAACTTTATTAATTCTAATCTTATAGTTTACAAAAGGGTCATGGAGCATCCAACCATTATTACGGGCAATCAGTATGATTCGTTTGAAAAACTGCATAAACTTGGCAGTTGTATTAGATTGACATTGACAATCTACCATTAGAAAGGTTTCAAAATCAGAGATAAACATGTGGTTTATTTCTGCAAAATGAATGTCGGATAAATTATATCTTTTCCGGAGAAAGCTGGTCGTGTGTTTTAATGTAACCTCATATTTTTGATAGGTAGCCTTGGATTTACTTATTCCGATAAGGCTTTTTACATCAGCATTATGTTTCTTGAATAATTCAAGCAAGGTATGCTGTTTTGTATTGATCCCCAGAAAAATATTCTTGACTTTTTCTGCAGTCACTGACTGCATTCTTTCCAGTTCCTGATGGTAGATTCTGTTTAAAACTGATTTCGTGTTATCAATAAGGGCATTGATTTCAATTGCTTTTGCACTTCTTCCACTCATTTTTCCCAATTTTACGTCCCAGTGGCCAGGATCAATGTCAGTTTTCATTGTAAAACGTGTTTCAATACCATCAATAGTAATTCTACACATAAGTGGCACAGTTCCATTTTGTTTCTGTTTGTCTCTTTTCAGAAAAAAGAGTACGTTGAATGTTGTTTTCATAATCTCAAATTGAATTACAAAGTTAGACTTAATAAATTGTTTATGAGAGTTATGCAGGATGCCAATATCAGACAGGAAAGTGCCTATTTCGGACAAATCGTACCCCTTTTGGGGAAAATAGAAAAGGGGTATGAATTAGGAAATAAAGTAGGTCGATTTTTGTCGTTTTTATGTCCTTTTTGTGGGAACGTATAACAAAGAAAAAACCCTACAAATCACTGAATTTGTAGGGTTTTACCGTTCTTTGTCGCTAAATGTCTTAGCTATTTTGCGGAGAGAGAGGGATTCAAACCCCCGGTACCTTGCAGTACGGCGGTTTTCAAGACCGCTGCAATCGATCACTCTGCCATCTCTCCAGAGCGTGTCTTTGTTTCTAAGACGGTGCAAAGATACTGCTTTTTTTGAAAGTACCAAACGATTTTTCAATTGATAATTGATAATTTTTCAATAAAAATTGAATATCGTTTGGTTTTCAGTAGCTTATTGATTAAACTGTTTTTAAAAATTCTGTAATATTTTTTTCAATACGCGCTGTAATGTTGCTTACATCGGCTCTATCGAAGCTTTCGCCTGAAATATTTTCGTAAAGTTCGATGTAACGCTCGCTAATTCCGGCTACAATTTCAGGTGTCATTTCAGGTACAGTTTGACCATCTTTGCCTTGAAATCCGTTTTCCATTAACCATTCGCGTACAAACTCTTTTGATAATTGTTTTTGAGCTTCGCCTTTTTCAAATAACTCTTGGTAGCTGTCGGCATAGAAATAACGTGATGAATCGGGTGTATGTATTTCGTCGATCAAATAGATTTGTCCGTCGCGATGACCAAACTCATATTTGGTATCTACTAAAATCAAACCACGTGCAGCAGCCATTTCGGTACCACGTTGGAATAATTCTAGGGTGTATTTTTCAAGCATCTCGTATTCTTCAACCGAAACGAGTCCTTGGCTTAAAATTTCTTCACGCGTAATGTCTTCGTCGTGACGACCAAGTTCAGCTTTGGTAGTAGGAGTGATGATGGGTTGTCGGAAACGTTCGTTTTCGCGCATGCCGTCAGGTATTTTTACGCCGCATATTTCGCGTACACCACTTTTGTATGTTCTCCAAGCACTTCCGCATAGATAACCACGTACAATCATTTCTACAGGGTAACCTTCGCAACGTAGACCTACAGTTACCATCGGATCTGGACTAGCTAGTTTCCAGTTTTGAACAATGTCGGCAGTTGCATCCAAAAACTTAGCTGCAATTTGGTTCAACATTTGTCCTTTGTAAGGTATACCTTCGGGTAAAACTACGTCGAAAGCCGAAATACGGTCGGTAGCAACCATCACGAGCAAATCGTTTTTTACAGTGTATACATCACGTACTTTGCCGTTGTACACCTGTGTCTGTCCATCAAAATGGAAATCGGTTTTTGTAAGAGCGTTCATTTATTTAGAGTTTATTTGTTTGTATTTTCTGTAGGTTGTTCGCCTAAAGTTATTTTCTTTCCTGATTTTGGAAGTATGGGCTTATTTTGTTTATCATACGCCTCCACAATACGTTGTACGAGTTTATGACGTACAATGTCTTTTACATCAAATTCAACACGCGCTATGCCTTTTACGTTTTTCAGTACTTCCAGGGCATCTTTTAGTCCAGATTTTTGCGATGGTGGCAAGTCAATTTGAGTCATGTCGCCAGTAACTATAATTTTGGTGTTGAGCCCCATGCGTGTAAGAAACATTTTAATTTGCATGGTGGTGGTGTTCTGCGCTTCGTCTAATATTACCACAGCATCGCTTAGTGTACGACCACGCATAAAAGCAAGTGGGGCAATTTGTATGGTGCCATTTTCCATGTACTCCTTTAGTTTAAGGGGTAGTATCATGTCTTGCAGCGCATCGTACAAGGGCTGTAAATAGGGATCAATTTTATCCTTCATGTCGCCGGGCAAAAAGCCTAGTTTTTCACCAGCTTCTACGGCTGGTCGGCTCAGGATAATCTTTTTAATTTCTTTGTTTTTGAGCGAACGAACAGCTAAAGCTATTGCGGTATAGGTTTTGCCTGATCCTGCAGGACCAATTGCAAATAATAAATCGTTGGTTTCGAAATCTTTAACTAGCTTTTGTTGGTTGGCAGTGCGTGCCATAATGGATTTACCATTAATGCCATGTAATATTAGATTGTCGAATTTGATTTCAGTTGGTTTGCTGCCTTTTACAATTTCGATGATATTTTCTTCGGATAAATCATTGTTGTCCAAGCAAAATTTTTCAATTTTTCTCAAGGTATCAATCAATTGATTCGTTTCTATTTCACTTCCAGCAATTTTAATAATATGCCCCCGAGCCATAAGGCGTATGCTAGGATGCAAATTTTTGATTAGTTGCATGTTGGCATTGTTTATGCCATAAAAAATAGTAGAATCGGTATGTTCTGAAAGTTCGAAGATTTGTTCGATCATATATTTTTAGAGGTGAGAAGTAAGAGGTGAGAAAGTGAGAGGGAATTCTTACCTCTTACTTTCTTACCTCTGAATATTAGTATGCAAATAAGGGATAAGCTTCCATGGTTTTGTTAACGCGCTCGCGAACTGATTTCAATACTTCTGCATTCTCAGTATTAGCAAGTACAGTTTCGATCATTTCGGCAACTTCAGCCATTAATTCTTCTTTTGCACCACGTGTAGTGATGGCAGGAGTACCTAAACGGATACCAGAAGTTTGGAATGCTGAGCGGCTATCAAAAGGAACCATGTTTTTGTTTACGGTAATATCTGCTTCAACCAAGGCTTTTTCGGCCACTTTACCTGTTAAATCAGGGAATTTTGAACGTAAATCAACTAACATGGAGTGATTGTCTGTTCCGCCTGAAATAATGGTAAAGCCACGTGCGATAAGCGCATTTGCTAGAGCAGCGGCATTTTTCTGAACTTGAGCTTGGTATTCTTTGTACGAAGGCTCTAAACATTCGCCAAAAGCAACCGCTTTAGCTGCAATTACGTGTTCTAGTGGTCCACCTTGAATACCTGGGAATACGGCTGAGTCAAGTAAAGCCGACATCATTTTTACTTCGCCTTTTGGAGTTGTTTTACCCCAAGGGTTAGGGAAGTCTTTTCCTAACAAAATGATACCTCCACGTGGTCCACGTAATGTTTTGTGAGTTGTTGATGTAACGATGTGAGCCCATTTAACAGGGTTTTCTAATAATCCAGCTGCAATTAAACCAGCAGGGTGAGCCATGTCGATCATTAAGATAGCACCTACTTTGTCAGCAATTTCGCGCATGCGTTTGTAATCCCATTCGCGAGAATATGCAGAACCACCACCAACAATCAATTTTGGTTTTTCGCGAAGAGCAACTTCTTCCATTTGGTCGTAATCAACGCGACCAGTTTCCTGACCAACATTATATTCAACCGGACGGTAAAGAATACCTGAACTATTTACCAACGAACCGTGCGAAAGGTGTCCTCCGTGAGCAAGGTTTAGTCCCAAAAAAGTGTCGCCTGGATTTAAGCAAGCTAAGAATACAGCAGCGTTAGCTTGTGCGCCTGAGTGTGGTTGAACGTTTGCCCATTCAGCGCCGAATATCTCTTTTAGACGATCGATAGCAATCTGTTCGCTTTGGTCAACTACTTCACATCCACCATAATAACGTTTGCCTGGGTAACCTTCGGCATATTTGTTAGTTAAAACCGAACCCATAGCCTCCATTACTTGTTCGCTCACAAAGTTTTCGGATGCAATCAATTCAATACCTTTCAATTGACGCTGTTTTTCGCGCGCAATGATGTCAAAAATAACTTGATCTCTTTTCATTTTAAAATTTGTTTGTTCTCAAAATTCTGACCCCTAACCCCCAAATGGGGAATAAGAAATAAATTTGATGACTTTGTTTATTTATTTGTTTTTATTTTTTCTTTAAAATATATTTTGATAATTGATTTCAATTTTCCGATTATGGGGTAGGGCTGTTTAACAGCTCTTGAAACCGTTCAACGTACTTTCCAACATGAAAACCATCCATCAAAGCATGATTAACGTGAATATCGACAGGAAGCCACATTTTATCGTCCTCGTGTGTTAGTTTGCCAAATGAAATTTTGGGAACACTTGGATAGGCGCTGTATTTACGTGCGTGATTCACCGCTGTGAAATCAAGCCATGGAAGGGTTGAATAATGAATAACATCTTCACCAGCATACGGAAATTTCAATCCTTCTTCGGCTTTAACTCTTTCGTTTTCAATTTTTGCATTGTGCATAAATTGTTCAATATCATTAGTGTACGGGTGATACGCACATCCGTAGGTGTTGTTTGCTCGCAAAACAGTAGGACCAGCTCCAATGCTATTATAACAGTAAACTTCACCCTCTTCAATTCGATATCTAAACTCTTCGATTTCGTTTGCAGCTTTAAGCGACAAATATAAGTAATAAAGTGAAAATGGGAAACCCTTTTGCTTGGCAAATTTATAGGCATGCGAACATTCAACTCGAACTACTACGCCAAATAGTGGTTCGTCAAACGAACTAAACACTTCAAAGTGTTCGCGCCTATTCCAAGTTTTGATATCGATTTTATGTTTCATCTGTTTATAATTGATTTTTTTAGTTGTCAGATGGAACTTACCATGTTAAAATAATCATTGCTTTGTGTGTTAATAATTATTTTAACATGGACGTTTCATCTGTTTATAATTGACTTTTTAGTTGTCACTTGGACGTTTCATCTATAAATAATTATTTAAAATTTATAGCCTATTTTTATACTTTAAATATATGATGTAATTATCATATAATATGTGTGTTATGTTTTTTAATTATATATTTTTTTAAATTATTTTATGTCGGTAAACTGATAATTCAGTGCTCCATTAGTACACGAAATATTTAAAAAATCAGCCTCATCAAATCCATCTTTCATTGCATTTAATGTGATATGTATGGTATTACCCAGTGTTACTATGTTTTTATGATGATCGTGTCCAGCTACTACCATATTTACGTTGTAACGTGCAAAAAGCTCGGTCATTACCAGCAATTCTTCTGTTAGTGGATTCGTGCTCGATGTATGTCTTATTCGATATAAATTATTATGTGTAAATACAATACAGTTTCGATAAGCGCTACGTTTTGTTTTAAGCAGATTTTTAAACCAAGCCAATTGTTTGCTTCCCAAGGTTCCACTGCCCGTATCCAAACAAATAATCAGATCTTCGGCATTGTTTGTTTTAATTGAAAAATAATAGGTAGATGAACCTAGATAAGTGAGATAGTTTTTCCATCCACCAAAATAGAGTTCGTGATTGCCAACGAGAGGAAAGTAGGGGATAGGGTCAACGAGTTTTACTTGAGTTGCATAACGTTCGAAATCGGATTTATTGCCGTTGCAAATATCACCGTTAAGTACTAAAGCATTGAAATTTAATGATTTGATTTTCTGTATTGCTTTATCGAAGTTTACAGTGCTTCCAATATGCACATCGGCCATAACCGCTATTTTGTAGCTGTCAGTTGGAACCATAATAGTGACTGGCTGCTGGTCTTTGTTGTGACGTTGAGATTCTTCAAATCGTTGATTGATAGATTCGTTTGCGATGAACATACCGCCTATGTCGGCATAATTACAAGCTTGCAAACTTATAATTAACAGGATGAATAATATGTTTTTTAATTTATTTTCCATATTATTCCGGGGCGAATATAAAAACCATAATAGTTTACGTGCAAGTTAAAGGCGCCTGCAGTTTTGTAACATACATCTGTTACTAATTCCAGCTTATCGCTTAAGTTGTAGCGCGCACTAACAAATGTCATTGGGTTAGTGGCTTGATTCACTGTGAATTCATCGATATTTGAAATGCCAATTTTTAGTTTCCAAGCCGATTCGGGATTCAGAAACGAATAATTAATATCGTAAATTAAATTGAAAATCTCGGATATGCTTTTGTTTGTATTGATTCCTGCTTGTTTGCGTGCGTAGGAAGTAAAACCTATTGTTTTAAAACCTAGGCCAAGTGTTGCATTCAGCTTTTGAGCATTGGTACTTATTGATCCGATGTAATTACGTTCAGTCACATAATTATTTAAAACGTTTTGCAAAAAAAACAACTCACCTTGGAGTGGATATGTTTTAATTTTAAAATGGTAATTAGCACCCATATTTAGGCCTGAAAAGAAACTGCTGTTGTGGCTAATGAGCTCATTTTGAAATGCTAGTCGGAAACTGAGTTGTTCGATGCTATACGTGCCCTTCACTAACGATCGCAGGTACATACCTTCCGACACGTTGGTGTGCCCGAGTTCGGTGGAACCCTGAAGCCGAAATTGTGCTTGGATATTACAAGCAAACATTATCAGCAAAACTATTAGCAACTTTATTTTCAAGATCTTACTTTTTCTTTTTTTTCTGAACGCTCCAACCAAATTTACCTAATTCTTCGCCGAGTTTGTAGTAATGTCCGTGCGAATAGGCTATTAACTTTGCTTCAGCTAATTTGAATGTATCAGTTTCAGGATCAATGTATTTTGTATCGGCTTGTACATTAACCACTTCAGCAATAAACATATCGTGCGAACCTAATTTGATTATTTCCTTCACTTTACATTCGATACACAGTGGAGATTCTTTAACAATTGGCGCATTCACCATTTCTCCTTTTTGAGGCGTCAGTTTCATCTCCTCAAATTTATTGAATTCTTTTCCACTTTTTACACCACACCAATCGGTGGCAAAGGCCATATCTTCGTTCGTGAGGTTAATCACAAACTCCATGTTTTCTTTAATTATCTCGTATGAATGTCGTTCAGGCCGTACTGAAATATAGCACATAGGCGGATTCGTACAAATTGTACCTACCCAACTAATGGTAATCAGGTTGTAATCTTTTTCGGTACTACCACACGAAATGAGTACCGCAGGCAGTGGGTATATTAAAGTGCCTGGTTTCCAATTAACATGCTCCGTTGTTTTCATTTTTATTTTCAAATGCTTTAATTGTTAAGTCAGACATCATTTTATTTTCACCTCTTCCATACGTACTTCACGTTCACAATAACCACACTTTAAATTCGTGTAATCAAGTTCTTTAATTACCGAAAATCGAGTTTGTACAGGTTGGTGGTTGGTGATGCAATTGGGGTTAGCACATTGAATAACCTCGCGTATTTCGGAAGGTAAGATAAGAGGACGCTTTTCAACCACTTCAAAATTGCGAATAATATTGATTTTGGCATCAGGGCAAATCAAGGTCAACTTATTTGTTTCATTTTCGGCTAAAGCTCTATCGGCAATTTTGACCAATCCTTTAGAACCTATTTTTTTGCTTTCGAGATTGTTAGCAAGAGTAATTTGGTTAAGACAGGTATCAAGTTGTAGTATTTGAACAACTTTAAATAATTTATCAGAAGGAATATGATCAATTACAGTACCATCCTTCAACGCTGCAACTTTTAATTTTTTTTCCATGGAATGCTTGTTTTTTAATGTGATTCTGTTGTTTCCCGTTTTTTTTGTGTCGAATTGAACTTCCTGATTTATAGGGATTACTTACTGCTTATGGCAGCGAAGCGAACATCCTGATTCATCGGGGCTGCTTACTGCTGTTTTAATACTTTGCTCAAAATAGCTTGCCTTACGTATAATCCATTTTTAGCCTGTTGAAAGTAATAAGCTTTGGGATTTGAATCCACATCAGGATCAATTTCGGTAACGCGTGGTAGTGGATGAAGAATTTTTAGATTTGGTTTTGAATTATCGAGCATGTCGTTTTTAAGCGTATACACATTTTTAACTCGTTCGTATTCCATTAAATCTTGAAAACGTTCGCGCTGTACACGGGTCATATATAAGATATCCACATCATTAAAATTATCGTTTAATTCAGTTGATTCAGTGTATTTTATATTGTTTTTGCGGCAGAAAGTTTTGTATTCTTCTGGCATTTTAAGTTCTTCGGGAGCAATAAAAGTAAATGTCGGGTTGAAGTGCGACATGGCCATAATCAATGAGTGCACAGTGCGTCCATACTTCAAATCGCCTACTAAACAAATGTGCAGGTTTTCAAGTGTTCCTTGCGTTTTAAAAATAGAATATAAGTCGAGTAGGGTTTGCGATGGATGTTGATTAGCTCCGTCGCCAGCGTTTATAACAGGTACCGGCGAAACTTCGGCAGCATAGCGAGCAGCACCTTCGAGGGGATGGCGCATGACGATAGCATCGGCATAGGAGCTTACCATGTGAATGGTATCGTTTAAGGTTTCTCCTTTTGATGAGCTACTAGTTGAAGCGTCTGAAAAACCAATAATGGAACCACCAAGTCTTACAACAGCAGTTTCGAAACTTAAACGAGTTCGTGTTGAAGGTTCAAAGAAAAGTGTTGCAATCACTTTGCCATCCAATGATTTGCGATTAGGTTGAGCTTCGAAATCGGCAGCCGAATCAAGTATTGATAGAATATCATCTTTGCTGTAATCCGAAATGGAAACTAAGCTGTTATTTCTCATACGTATATAATTGATGTTTTTAAATATTCACAAGTATCTTATTTAACAAAAAAACCAATACAAATCAATTAACTGAATTGTATTGGTTTAATGTTGTTTGCAATTAATAAAGTAAAGCAACTATTCTGTTGATAATTACTTGTTGCAAAAAAATATTTCGAATTACTTGTTGCCATAAATTTATTTGCAAAGATAGTGCAAAATTGACAAATACAGAAGCAGCGACAACTTAATTCTCATCAAAAAAATGAAAGCATTTTTATAATAGATTCTATCGATAAGGATATCGATGTATTTTAGGAGGAGTTTTTTCACTACTAGTATTTTTTGAGTATATTTGCATGATTTTTTCGATATGTTTGTTGAATTCATTTGAAAAGCTTGAACGAAAATGTTAATGTTCGATAATGCCATATTCGCATCTTTTATACCCCAATTGCTTATGCTCATGGGGTATTTGTCGTGTTTTTTGGCACCAATTATTCCAACGTTAGCGGCAACAAATGCTGAATTAACTTTTGACGACTCAAAGCTGAACTATCGTGAGTCCAATGTTGAAAATATGCAGTTTTCACATGCTGAAAGTTCGTTTTACTTTTTTGATAATCAATACGATATAGAGCAGTTTGCACAAATTGATACTGATTTTTCGAACTGCATTCCCACCGAACAAATTGTAGCGTTCAAAAATTACGACTTTGTTTTTGAAAGTAAATATTATTCATTTTCACTTTTTTCACGTCCACCTCCTTTTAGCTTTTCATAAGTCCTTATCAATCATACTTTTCTTTTGATTTTTAGTGATAAGGTGTGTTTTTTTATTTCAATCAATAACACAATACTTACTTTTCGACTAATTAAAAGTAAATAATTAGTTGAATGAATTAGTACATAAAAACAATGAAAATAACAGCTAGAAATATACTTATTACAAGTACTTTATATCTCACAATACCATTATATGCTGCAATTAAACCAACAGAGAAACTAGATTCTATTGCCTTAGATGAATTAGTTGTTGAGGCATCGCGTACCGAAACTAAATTAAAAGCAATATCGAATTCGGTTACGCTACTTAACTTAAAGCAAATTGAATCATTGGGTTTAAATACATTGACGGATGTAACGTCAACAGTACCCAATCTTTTTATGCCCGATTACGGATCCAAATTGACTTCACCTATCTATATTCGTGGTATTGGCTCTCGTATCAATGCCCCTTCGGTAGGGTTGTATGTGGATAATGTGCCTTATTTTGAAAAGGCGGCATTTAATTTCGATTTCTTCGACCTTAGCCGTATTGAAGTGCTTCGAGGACCTCAAGGTACTGAATATGGGCGAAATACCATGGGGGGAATTGTCAATATCCGAACATTATCTCCACTAAATTATCAAGGTACAAACCTTACTTTGCAGGCTGCTAGTTACGGCAGTTACCTAGTGAATGCTGCACATTATGCAAAACCGAGCGATAAATTTGCTTGGTCATTGGCTGTAAACTACCGTCACAACGATGGTTACTTTACGAACTTGTTTACAAATAAAAAAGTGGATGTGCTTGATTCGTATGGCTTTAGAAATAGATTGATTTGGTTGGTAAACGAGCGCTTTTCGGTTGAAAACATTGTTAGCTACGAAAATAGCAAGCAGGGAGGATATCCGTATGCCTTGTATTATCCAGCCAACGATTCGGTTGCTAAAATAAATTACAATCAAAAAAGCGGCTACGATAGACAATTGGTTTCGGATGCATTTATAATTAAATACAAAGGGGAAAAGTTTGATATAACATCTACTATATCTTATCAATATTTAAATGATAATCAGTATATTGATCAAGATTTTACGCGTGATTCAGTAGCTTATGCATCGCAAAAACAAAAGCAACATATGCTATCGGAGGAATTTATAATTA
>Ga0114938_1000451_pt1 | contig 30989 bp, 24 predicted proteins | sample AshMeaBigSpring_FD_88675 | JGI IMG/M metagenome (GOLD analysis project Ga0114938, IMG submission 88675) | Groundwater microbial communities from Big Spring, Nevada to study Microbial Dark Matter (Phase II) - Ash Meadows Big Spring | ecosystem: Environmental > Aquatic > Deep subsurface >... | reverse complement strand
GCTTACCGGTCTCCCGACCGCCCCCCACTCAGAGATTCTGTTCTAGCGTCTCAATCCAAATTCAACTGCCAGTTGCCAAATCCTTTTCCCTGCCGTGAAATGCTCTCGTCTACAAATACAAACCGCAGGCTGCACCCGGAGCGCGGCGGCGATGCCAACGTCTCTTGCCAGCGCGTCGGGCGACCCTTAGCATGACTTGGGTCGGCGGATCGGCATGGCCCGCGTTGCCGGGCGCGGCAGTGCGCCTGTCAGAGAACGCATCCGGCGCGCGTGGTTGCTGCCAGGGGAAACGTCGCCTGTCGAGCCCATCGGGCGGGACAGGTGTGACGATGTGAAGGGGGTGACCTGGTGACGAGGAAACCAGCGAGGCCGGAGCGGCCATCCCTCGAGGAGGTTTCGTTCGAGGATGCGCTGGCGCGGCTGGAGGCGATCGTCCAGGAATTGGAAGAGGGCCAGATCGGCTTGAGCCAGTCGCTCCAGCGCTACGAGGAAGGCGTGCAATATCTGCAGCTGTGTCACCGGTTGCTCCAACATGCCGAGCGGCGGATCGAGCTGCTCCAGGGCGTCGACGCCGTCGGCAACCCGGTGGTGGCGCCGTTTGACGAGGGCGAGTTGAACCTGGCCGAGAAGGCGCGGGCCCGCGGCCAGCGGCGCTCGCTCGGCAGTCCGGCGGTCGGCGCCCCCGGGAGGGAGGCGTCCGGCACGGAGGATCCCGAAGTAGACGCGCCCGAGGGCTTGTTTTAAGATGTGGGGGCTGCGGCAAGGCGGGACGGCAGCGGCCGCGAGCGCTTCCTCCCGCCGTGGCCTGGACACGCCCCGACGCCTTCCGCCGCATGCCTCCAGCAAACACGTTTTTTTCACCCGCGCTAGACCGGCTTCGCCGACACGTCGATACGGAGTTGGCGCGGTACGCCGAATTCGGGCCGGGATGTCCGGCCAACCTCGCGGCGGCGATCCGGCACAGCCTGTTGGCGCCGGGCAAGCGGCTGCGGCCGCTGCTGGTGTTAATGGCGTGCGAGGCCTGCGGTTCCGATCCCCAGCGGGCCCTGCCCGCGGCTTGCGCGGTCGAAATGGTCCATGTCTACTCGTTGATCCACGATGATCTACCGGCCATGGACGACGACGACCTCCGGCGAGGACGTCCCAGTTGCCACGCCGCCTTTGGCGAGGCCACCGCGATCCTGGCGGGCGATGCCCTCCTGGCGCGGGCCTTCGAGGTGATCGCGACCGAGCTGGCTCCCCCCAGTCTGGCCGCCCGCTGCTGCGGGGAATTGGCCCATGCCGCGGGGGCCACGGCCCTGGTGGGCGGACAGGCCGACGACCTGACCGCGGAGACCTGCGGTGGAGATCTGCAACGGCTCGAGTCGATTCACCAACGCAAGACCGGCGCGCTGTTGCTGGTTTGCCTGCGGCTGGGCGGGCTGATCGCCGGCGCGCAACCCAGCCACATCGATGGCCTGGAGGGCTATGGCCGGGCACTCGGTCTGGCCTTTCAAATTGTGGACGACCTGATCGACCTGACGGGTGACGAAATCACCGTGGGCAAGCGCACCGGCAAGGACCGCGGGCGGGGCAAACTGACCTTTCCGGGCCTGCTGGGACCGGAGGCCAGTCGTGCCCGGGCGGCAGCCTTGATTGCTCAGGCCCGCGCGGCACTCAGACCGCTCGGAGCCGCGGCCGGCCACCTGGATACGCTGGCCGGTTTTGTTCTCGAAAGGAGTCATTAAGCCCATGCACCCGCTTCTGGCAAGCCTGACATCACCCCGCGACCTGCAGGGAATGACGCTGGACCAATTGGACCGGTTGGCCGCTGAGATTCGCGACGTGCTGTGCAACCTGGTGGCGACGAGGTCGGCTCATTTCGCGTCCAACCTGGGTGTCGTGGAACTCTGTCTGGCCCTGCACAGCGTCTTCGATTTCTCCCGCGACCGGCTGATCTGGGACACCGGCCACCAGGTCTATCCGCACAAGCTGGTCACGGGCCGCTATCGCCAGTTCGGCTCGATGCGGACCAAGGGCGGGCTGATGGGCTATCCGAACCCGCAGGAGAGCCCTTACGACCTGTTCATGACCGGCCACGCCGGCTGCAGCCTCTCGACCATTCTGGGCGTCCGCAGCGGCGACGATCTGCTGGGACACGCCGATCGCCATTCGGTCGCCGTGATCGGCGATGGGGCGCTTCCCTCGGGGATCGTGTTCGAGGCGATGAACAACCTCGGATGCTCCAAGCAGCGGTTGCTGGTCATTCTGAACGACAACAGGATGTCGATCTGCCCGCGGGTGGGCGGCATGGCCGACTACCTGGATCGCCTGCGCACGAATCCGTTCTACACCGGCTTGAAGTCCGAGGTGGTCAAGGTGCTGAATCATGTGCCGCTCCTGGGCGATCCCGTGGAGCGGTTCCTGGCGCAGGTCAAGGCGGCCGTCAAGGCGGGTTTGCACGGCGGCATGCTGTTCGAGGACCTGGGGTTCCGCTACATCGGTCCCGTGGACGGCCACAACATCCAGGTCCTCCGCAAGTACCTCGCGATGGTCAAGGACCTGGAAGATCCCGTCCTCCTGCACGTGGTGACGGAGAAGGGGCACGGCTACCAGCCCGCGGCGGCCGACCCCGTCTACTTCCATACCCCGCCCGCGCTCGGCAGCGCCGGCCAGACGGCGGAGACCCGTGGTTCATCGGTCTCCTACACCCACTGCGCCCGGGACGCGATCCGTCAGGAGATGCGGAGAAATCCCCGGGTCGTAGTCCTCACCGCCGCGATGTGCCAGGGCAACAAACTGGAGCCCGTGCGGGACGAGTTTCCGGATCGTTTTTTCGACACGGGCATCTGCGAAGCGCACGCCGTGGCTTTTGCGGCGGGACAGGCCAAGGCGGGACTGCGGCCGATCGTCGATATCTACAGCACCTTCCTGCAGCGGAGCTACGACCAGCTCTTCCAGGAAGTCGCGCTGCAGAACCTGCCGGTCACGATCACCATGGACCGCGCGGGGCTGACCGGTCCCGACGGGCCAACCCACCATGGGACGTTCGACATCGCTTACCTGCGCGTCCTGCCCAACATGGTGGTCATGGCGCCGGGCGACGCCGCCGACCTGGCGGCCATGGTCACCTTCGCCCTGTCCCACGAGGGGCCTTCCGCGATCCGCTATCCCAAGTCAACCGCCGACATGCTGGAGGGGTCGCGTGCGCCGATCGAGCTGGGACGGGCCGAGGAGCTGCAGACCGGTCGCGACGGCACGATCGTCTGCTACGGTACGCTGCTGTCGACCTGCCTGCAGGCGGCCGCGCGATTGCGCCGCGAGGGCCTGGAACTGGCCGTGATCAACGCGCGGTTCGTCAAGCCGCTCGACGGCGCCACGGTCCTCCGCGCGGTGCGGGAGTCGCCCTTCGTGCTGACCGTGGAGGAAGGCGCTCTGATGGGTGGTTTCGGCAGCGCCGTCCTGGAAACGGCCTCCGATGCCGGCCTGGACACGCGGCGCGTGTACCGCCTGGGAATTCCCGATCGGTTCATCGAGCATGGTGAGCGGAGCGAGCTGCTGGCCGACCTGGGACTGGATGCCCTGGGGATTGCCAACCGCTGCCGAGCGCTGGCAGCCCAGTGGTCCCTCCGCGATCGCTCGTCGTCGCCGTCCGGCATCCCGCAGACACTGGCGGCCGGTCCGTCGTCCGCGACCAACGTGGACTGAGCCGACGCGCTGCGGGTCCGGAGCAGGGGGGAGTGCGTGATTCCGGGAGGTGATTGCGGGGGGGTGCAGGCGCCGATTCGAAAACTCTTCACCCTCCCTCTGAGAGGGTGCAGGCGCCGATTCGAAAACTCTTCACCCCGAGACGCGCGACTGGGCCGAGCGGCGTGCGGTGCTAGCCGCCGGGAGGTGACACCAGCCGGCCGGCTCGACGTCCTTGTGTTCTGTCCAATTGTAATGTTCGGGTTCGGCAATCAGCCGGAGGGCGCTAGCCCCCGGTTTTCCCCGATTGAACCGCGGGCTAGCGCCCCGCGGCTGATCCGAAAATTGAACTTGGACGATGCACGGGCCTACGGCACGTCGCGTTGAGCGGCCAGTCGGCGCTGCTCCTGCTTGGCCAGCTGGATCGACCAGAGGAAATCGCTGGCGCGCAGATTGTTGGGATCGACGGCGGTCGCCTGCTGGTGCGTGCAGGCGGCCAGGACGACCTTGCGAATCTGCCGTCCGTCCATGTCGCGGCAGATGCGGATCGCGTGATCGAAGTTGGGATCGCTCATGATCGCCCGCACGGCGGGGAACTGCTCCGCCAGGGCCTCGATGCTGTCCAGAAAGATGCTGCGGCAGACCTCGGGTGTGGGTCGGTCGATCGTGGCGGTGAAATCGGCGCGGGAAATGAACGCGGTGTCGATCGCCTCGGGAAAGTTGCTGGTGGCGATGAACAGCAAGCGCGTCATCCGGGCCGCCAGGTGATCCAGCTGGGCCAGCAGGGCATCGGTGGCGCGATGCACGTCGATCGGGTTCACCTCCAGGCTGAGTCGCGAGCGGGCCGCGGCCAAGGTCTCCACCTCGTCCAGCACCACGATGGTGGGTCGCTGCCGGGCGTACTCGGCTACGGTCGTACCCAGCAACCGCTGGACCGATTGCTGGCTGGTGCCCAGTCCGGCGGTGGCCAGGTCGTGCGGATCGACCTCGACGTAGGTGAACGGGCCCATTTCCGACAGCGTGGCGGCAGCCCGCGCGGCCAGCCCGCGGGCCAGGGACGTCTTGCCGGTGCCCGGCGGGCCGACCAGGAGCAGCAGGCCGTGCAGCGGCAGCCGCGCACGATCGACCCGGCTCCGCACCGTGAAATTCAGGATCGCGTGGGAAAGCAGCCGGTCCTTGAGGCTCTCGTCGACCTGGATCGCGTCCCACAAACGGAGAAATTCGTCGTCCGGCAGGGCACGGCAGTCGAGCACGCCCTCGGGGTTTGCCGTCCTGGGACCCGCTGGCACCAGGAGCTGGCTGGAAACCGTCTCCGCATCGACCGATGACACCCCATGCCCTCCTGCAAGAGCCGACCCGCCGCTCGGGGACAGGCACGCCGCTGGCGCGGTTCCTGCCCGAACAAGCCTTGCTGACACATACCCCGTCCCACCTGGGGATCGGCTGGAAGCATACCTCAACGCCTCATGATAAACGCAGCTCCGGCGTTTCGCCAAGCTCGTGCCGAGCTGCGTATGTGCTCGCGACGGCGGCCAGCACGCGGACGGCACCGCTGATTACCCCGATCGCGGGCTGTGCGGCGGCCCGGACGGCGCGACCGGTGTCGCCGACCGGCGTTTCGTTGACACCCGCCGGCACCGCGATTAGGCTCCAGGGATGCCCCCGGCTGCCAGCAGCACGGTACCCCCTCTGCGCCGTTCCTGGCGTTCTGTCGCCCGCTTTGCCGTGACATGGCTCGCCTGTGCAACTGGGGGCGCCCTCCACGCTCAGGCGGACACGCTCGCGGAAATGGCCCTGGAACAGGCGGCCGAACTGCGGGTAAGCGCGGCGCGGCGGGATCTGGCCGCGTGGCGCCGGGGACAGCTCGCGCAGCTCCGCGAGCGCGGGCACGCCAGCTGGCGGGAGCTGGCGGAGGCGGAACTGGAACTGGATCGATCCCGGGCCCGCTACGCTGCGGCGGACGGTCTCATGGCCCGGCTGACCCAGCTGCGCGGACGGTTCTCGCAGCCGGACCGTCGCCCGAGCAACCTTGATGGCGACGCCGCACCGCCCAGTTCCACGATCCGCCTGTCGCTTCCCGGCTCGGCGCGAATTGTCTGCTGGGTTGACGCGCGGCACTTACCGCCCGAAGGCGCGACCGCGCAATTGCGTCTCCTGCGGGCCTTGCACCAGGCCGACGCTCAACAGGAAGACCTGGTCGCGGCTGCCGCTGCGGAGGCATGTGCGGTGGCCCGGTCCCGTGTCGAGCGGCTTGGAAAAGCGGCCCTGGCGGATGCAACGCGTCCCCCGCGCGACCTCGCCCGGGCCCGCCTCGAGTGCGCGGTGGCCCTGGCCGAGTGGGACCTGGCTCGGGCCCGACAGGCACGGCGTCAGCGGGAGGCAGGCCAATTGGAGGCCGCCGCGTCGCGGTTCACCGCAACTCGGCAAGAGCCGACGAGCGGGGCACCCGGGCAGTTCGTCCAGGTCGTCGACCATCGCGTCGACCCCGTCCTCCTGCGCGCCACACTGCGGGAGGCGGAGGCGGAGGCGGCATCCGACGGACTGCTGGCCGCCGCCCAGGTCGACGGGGAGCGGGCCGGGTTGCGGCAAAAGGCCCTGGCACGGCTGCACCAGGAGGGACACGCCAGCCGGCAGGAACTGGACGATGCGCGGCGGCAAGTCGCCGCGGCCCGACAGTGGATCGACCTGCTACGCACGCACCAGCAGTTGCTGACGCAGGCGCGGGACCATCTCGGCACCCCGCCGACCGGACCGGTGCTCGCCGCCGCGGCGCAACCCCATGCCGGGCATGCCGGGTCGCCCGGTCCGGAACTCCCGGCGTCGCTGCTGGCGGACGAGTCGGCGCTGCGGCACCTGATGGCCCTGCGCCGGATGAACGCCGATCAGCAGGCGGCCGCCGCCGAGCTGCGCAGCGAGGCCCGCTTTCGCCAATCGCTGCTCGACCGTCTCGCAACGGCCGGAGCTGCGTCGGAGGCGGCCGCGGGGGAGCGCCGGATGGCCGAACTCGACCTGCAGTACTGCCGCGCCCTCGAAATGGCAGCGGAACAGCGGCGGCGAGTGCTGGACCTGGAAGCAGAACGGTTTGTGCGGCAGGTGGAGGTGCTCGGCGCCCTCAACGGCGGTCCCGGCGGTCGTCCTGCGCTGCCACTTGCCACCGGCCTTGACGAGGCTCCGGGGCCGGAACCTCCTGGCCCACGAGCGCGCTATTCGTACCTGGAGGCATCGGACTTCCGCCTGCTGCTGGCTTGGATGAGGACGTCGCCCCTTACCGTGGACGACGCGGCAAACCTGGCCGTCCGGCGGGTCCTGCAACTGGAACAGCAGCAATTGGAAGGCCTGGCTGCTTTGCCGCTGGGTGACATGCGGCCAGCCAGCGCAATACAGTTCCCCTGAACCATGAGGAGAAGATCAGATGCGTCTGCCACGTCGCAACGGGTCCGGCCGTGCGCCGGCGAAGCCCTGGGGTCAGGCCATCGTTTCGGCGGTGACGGTGCTCGCCCCCGCTCGGCCGGACGGCCGAAGTCGTGGCTGGAGCACCGTCCATCCCGGGCTGGCGCTGGGAATCTGCCTGGCGGTCTGCGGCCGGGCCGCGGCCGAGAGTCCTTGGCGTGCCGCCCCGCTCGAGTTGCCGGCCTACCGCTTTTCGCCGCTGGACGACCCCGGAGCCGTCCATCCCCGGGACGGTCAGCCGGCCTTGTCGCCGGAGCTCGGTCGCCCGTTCTCGCCGGCGGCCGAATTCACTTCGCCGACGGCGCTGTACAGCGCCGTCCGCGATGCGTACTTCCCGCAGTATGCCTTTGGCATCCGGCGGATCGAACCGCTCGACTCTCTCGACTGGCGCCCGCGCAGCCAGTACGGAGGGCCGTGGTACTACCCGGGGGCACCGACGAACTTCCGCCACTTCCGCTACCGGTGGTAGCGCGCCAGGCACGGACTCAGCGCTTGGGGGGCGTCGACGGTAACCGTTCACGGGTCGGGGTCTGGTCCATTTTTCGGCCGCCAAACTCGACCTCGCACATACGCGCTGGCCGAAAACATGGACCTGACCCCCTGGAATCAGGCCTTGGAATCTGACCCCCTTGGAATCAGGCGGTCGACGGTTGAAAGTCCGGGCATAGCGTCTGGATGAAGCGGGTCACGGCGGGCGGCGTGCGCCGGCCCTTGAGCAACACGACGCCGTAGCTCCGCCGGGGAAAATAGCGCCCCATCGGCACCGTGTGCAACGGGTCGCTCTCGGTCAGGCAGTGGCTCATGACGATGGCGATCCCCAGCCCCAGGGCGACGTAGCGCTTGATCACGTCGTAGCCGCCCACCTCCAGCTTGACGTCGTACTCCAGCGAGTGCTCGGCCAGGACCATCTCCACGGACCGCGATGTGCTCTGATTCCGCGGCGGCATGATGAACGGGTACTGACTGATATCCCGCAACGTCACACGCTTCCTCTTCACCAGGGGATGCTCCCGGGCGGTGATCAGGACCGGCTCGTAAGAGACGACCGGATAAAAGGCGATGTCCGGCGGCGCGTCCAACATCGGTCCGACGGCCAGGTCGACTTCACCGCCGCGGAGCAGGGCCAACCCCGCGCGGCCGGTGACGTTGTGCAGCCGCACATCGACCTGCGGGTGCTGATGCACAAACGCATCGATGTAACGAGGAAGGATGTATTGAATCGTCGACCCGCCGGCCGCAATACTCACCGTCCCGCGCTCCGCGGTATCGCGCCGGGATTGAAAGACGTCGGGCAGCCTGTCAATGCCCTCTACCAGCGGCCGCGCCAGTTCGAGCAGCGTCTCGCCATCGCGTGTCAGCACCAGCCTCGGCCCGTGGCGCTCGAACAACGTGGCGTTCAGCTCACGCTCCAGCGCCTTGATCTGCAGGGAGACCGAGGGCTGGCTCAGGTACATCCGCTCGGCGGCCCGCGACATGCTCAGGAAGCGGGCCGTGTAACAGAAGCCGCGCAGCTGCTGCAACAGATTGTGCTTGTACGCCGTGTTGTTCATCGGCATCCGCTGGCCTCCCCAACGCAGGCGATCGAGAGACGGCAAACGTCCAGTCGTTCATGGTTGAAAGTTGGCTTGGTCGATGCGATCCCTTTGCCGTACACCCGTAACCGTTCACAGCCCGGTAGAGAATTTTTCCTGATTCCAGGGGGTCAGGTCCATGTTTTCGGCCAGCGCGTATCTGCGAGGTCGAGTTTATCGGCCGAAAAATGGACCAGACCCCGACCCGTGAACGGTTACGTACACCCCAAGGGGTCAGGCACATTTTTCGGCGGCAGTGTCCCACGACGCCGAGCGATCCTGCCGCCAAAAAATGAGCCAGACCCCGACCCGTGAACGGTTACCCCTTGCCCTGCGCAGGACGTTCCCGACGACCTTGTCGTACACGATCCAATTCCGACAAACAAGCTTGTCGCGTGGCACCCGCACCGGCCCCGCGGCCGCCGGACGCTGGCGGAGAACTGCGCGCGGACGCAACCGTGTGCGTGGGTGCACAGGCACCAGCACACCAGGGGCAAGTTCCTGGACGGGCCGGGGCCGAGTCGACTGCTGCGCGATGCCTGGCCGCCGACCGTCTGGCGTGCTGCTTGCGGGCCCGACGGCGTCCGCACCTGCTCCGACGGCACCGACGGTCCGCGCGAGATCAGCCCCGGCGCGTTCGGCACGCAAGGTGCAATGAAACTATTTGGAATGATTCGTGCCAGCAACAGTTGTCGAGCGATCAGACGTCCGGGCGACTCGCTGGGCACGGCGGAAGCGTTCTCGAGGGGGTGTGGGCGACAAACAGCCAGACACGAAGGGAGCGAGCGATGGACGAGCATCTGTACAAGGTCGTCGAACTGGTGGGGACGAGCGGCGAGTCCTGGGAAGAGGCGGCGGCCTGCGCCGTGGAGACAGCGGGCAAGCACCTGAAGGATCTGCGGATTGCGGAGGTGACCGCGATGGACCTGCAGATTTCCGAGGGCAAGGTCGTCAGCTACCGCACGAAGGTCAAGGTGTCGTTCAAGTACCACCCCGGCGTGCACGAGAACTAGTGTTCTGTCCAATTCAAAGGTTCGGGTTCGAAATCCGCCGGAGGGCGCTAGCCCCCGGTCTTTCGCGGATGAACCGCGGGCTAGCGCCCGGCGGCTGATCCGCATGTTTCACTTGGACGATGCACGAGCGGCACGCTGGATGGCGTGCGTCCCGCCCGGGGGGGCTTGATCCGCCTTGCACAGGCCTGGGAGGAGGAAGCTCCGGCCATGCTCTGAACGGGGCGACGCGGCGGGGATTCGCCCTCCGGGAAGGGGGGAGACGTCGTTTCGCGAGGCCACCCGGCAGCCCGCGCGGCGATCCCTCGCGAAGGATGATCTCGCCACGCGGGTGGTCATTCAGGCGGGCGGGTGCCAGCCGGCATCCGCCCACAGTTCGCCACTGACCGCCGAGTTGGAGATCATGAAGCAGATCGCGTCCGCGATCTCCTCGGTGCGGATCAGCCGCCGCAGTTGCGTGTAAGGCAACACATACTTCGCGAGAAACTCCTCCCCCAGGGCCCGCGCCATCGGGGTATCGGTGAAGCCGGGGTGGATGATTCCGCAGCGGACCCCGTGAAAAATCGCCTCTTTCGTCAACGTGGCCCCGGCGCCCTCCAGTCCCGCCTTGGCCACCGCATACGAAATCTGCCCCTTGTTGCCCTGCGACGAGACCGAGCCGATGAAGATCACGGTGCCCTGGATATCCTCCTCCGGTTCCCAGCGCTTCATCCCTCGCTGGCACCGATCCTCGGCGATGCGCGCCACCATCTCCATCGCCCAATAGATGGGGGCGATCAGGTTGACCTCCGTCACCTGGCGGAAGGTGGCAATCGGATAGACCTCCGCTTTGCCGGTATCCTTGTGGACCCTGACGGCCAGGGCGTCACGGGTGATGCCGGCCGCGGGAACACAGATGCTGACGATGCCATGCCGGCTGATCGCCTGGTCGTACACGCGGACGCGAAACCGCTCGTCGGTCGCGTCCCCCGTCCGTGCCTCCGCGACCTCGCGGCCGAGCGACTTGTTGATCGAATCGGCCAGCGGGATCACATGGTCGCTGACGTCCACCATCAGCACCGTGCGGGCGCCGCGTTTCGCGAGTTCGCGTGACACCGCCTCCCCGATCCCACTGGCGGCACCGGTGACAATTGCCACTCGGCCATCAATGTCCATGGCGCTTCTCCCTTGCCCGACAGCCGGTGCGCACCGCGCGCACCGGGTTGCGCCCAGGGGGGAAGCAAAACTGTCCCTCTCGGACAGCGCTCCCCTACCTGCCCGTTTTCGTCAACAGCTCGCCCCACTTGCTCACCGCGTCCTGAAACTCCTTCATCTGCGTCTCGGAAATCTCACGCAGGCAGTCCAGCGTCTTGCGGAAGAACTGCTCCGACCGGCTGCGGAACTCGTCGGGATTGCTCGCCTCGGTGAACCGCAGCGCCTCGTCCAACGACTCCAGGGCGGTCTGATACTGGCGGTCGAGCGTGTCGCGATGGCGGCGCGCCAGGTCCGACACGATCCCCGTCCACTGCTTCTGGAAGTCGCGGATCTTGTCGATCCACACCGCCTGCGGGCTGGGCAGCCCCGGCCAGAGATGTGTCCACTGATGGAACATCTCCTGCTGCATCTTCAGATTCGCCTCCGCCGCCTTGCGGAAGTTCTGAAAGACGTCGTCGAACACGTTCACGGTCTCCTTGGTCATGATCGAGTCTCCTTGCTGAAGTGGACCCTCCGGACTTAAAGGATGTGCAATAGCAACATCCATACATGAATTATCGGCGCACAGTTCCAAAATGTCAATGCCTGTATGCTGCTTATGCAATAATGCCATAAGTCGTTATACAACAATTATTTACATATCAAATGGTATCTAAATCTGGAAATGTCTCTTGTCAATGCATTATAGCATGTTGCGACGGCGTATATCATTATGGTATAAACGACTCGCGAACGGGTCGATGGACCCTTTCGGCCGCTGGGCCGCGTGGAGCGGACGCGGCCGCCCGTCATGTTGGCGGGTTTTCGAGGGGATGGCTAGAATGGCCGCGGGACCGGCTGGACCATGCGGGGCGGGAGGGGCCGCGGGAAAGCGTGCCGTCGCGGCGCGGCCCCCAGCCGTGGGCCAGGGGGATCCGCATCCCCACCGTTCCACCGTCGGTGTGTCTGGTCGATGACCTGCCCGGCGGGCCGTCTGCCTGCGGGCCAAAGTGCGGCCAGGCAGGCACCAACCGGATGGACGGGCAGCGGGGTCGGCATCCGGTGCAGGCCGTAACCGAGGCGCAGGCCGGGATCGACAGGGGGCCTACACAATGGCGGGATTTCCGAGAAAGAAGCTCGACGACTGGTCGGCGCTGGCCGCCAAGGAACTTCGCGGCCGCTCGCTGGCGGACCTGACCTGGCACACGCCCGAGGGAATCGACATCCGGCCGCTGTACACGGCGCAGGATTTGGAGCAGCTGTCGCATGTCGACTCGCTGCCCGGGTTTGCCCCCTATCTCCGCGGCCCCCGGGCCACCCTCTACGCCGCCCAGCCCTGGACCGTGCGGCAGTACGCCGGTTTCTCGACCGCGGAGGAGTCCAACGCGTTCTATCGCCGCAACCTCGCGGCGGGCCAGACCGGGCTGTCGATTGCCTTCGATCTGGCCACGCACCGCGGCTACGACTCGGACCACCCTCGCGTCGTGGGCGACGTCGGCAAGGCGGGTGTGGCGGTCGACAGCGTCGAGGACATGAGGATTCTCTTTGACGGCATCCCGCTCGACCAGATGTCGGTCTCGATGACGATGAACGGGGCGGTGCTGCCGGTCATGGCGATGTATATCGTCGCCGCCGCCGAGCAAGGGGTGGCTCTCGACAAGCTCTCCGGGACGGTGCAGAACGACATCCTCAAGGAGTTCATGGTCCGCAACACGTACATCTATCCGCCCGAGCCGTCGATGCGGATCGTGGCGGACATCATCGCGTACACGTCGCGGAACATGCCCCGCTTCAACTCCGTGTCGATCTCCGGCTACCACATGCAGGAGGCGGGCGCGACGTGCGTGCAGGAGCTGGCCTTCACGCTGGCCGACGGCATCGAGTACGTGCGGGCGGCGCTCTCGCAGGGGTTGCCGGTCGATGCCTTCGCCCCGCGGCTGTCGTTCTTCTTCGGCATCGGCATGAACTTCTTCATGGAGGTCGCCAAGTTGCGGGCCGCGCGCCTGCTCTGGGCCCAGCTGATGCGGGAGCTGTTCACGCCCGCCGATCCCCGCTCGCTGATGTTGCGGACCCATTGCCAGACGTCCGGTGTCAGTCTGACCAGCCGGGATCCTTACAACAACATCATCCGCACGACGATCGAGGCCCTGGCGGCGGTGCTGGGGGGCACGCAGTCGCTGCACACCAATGCGTTCGACGAGGCCCTGGCCCTGCCGACCGACTTCTCGGCCCGGATCGCCCGCAACACGCAGTTGATCCTGCGGGACGAAACGGGAATCACCCACGTGGTCGACCCGTTGGGCGGATCGTACTACCTGGAGCATCTCACCGCGTCGCTCGCCAGTCATGCTCGGGCCCTGATCGATGAGGTCGAGTCGCTGGGCGGCATGACCAAGGCGGTGGTCTCGGGTCTGCCGAAGCTGCGGATCGAGGAGGCGGCGGCCCGGCGGCAGGCCCGCGTCGATCGCGGCGACGACGTGATCGTGGGAGTGAATCGCTATCTGCGGGCTGACGAGCCGCAGGTGGACGTCCTGGATATCGACAACACGGCGGTCCGCGAGGCGCAGGTGCAGCGGTTGCAGCGGGTCCGGGCCAGCCGGGACCAGGCCGCCTGCGACCGGGTCCTGGCGGCGCTGACCGAGGCCGCCCGCACGTCGACCGGAAACCTGCTGGAGTTGGCGGTCGCCGCGGCGGCGGCCCGGGCCACGGTCGGCGAGATTTCCGATGCCCTGGAGAAGGTCTACACCCGCCACCGGGCCGTCATCCGCTCGATGGCGGGCGTCTACGGTTCGGCCTACGAGGGGGACGAGGGGTTTGCCCGCATCCAGGCCGATGTGCGGACCTTCGCCGAGCAACATGGCCGGCGGCCGCGGATGCTGGTCGTCAAGCTCGGCCAGGACGGGCATGACCGCGGGGCGAAGGTCATCGCGACCGCCTTTGCCGACCTCGGTTTCGACGTCGATATCGGGCCCCTCTTCCAGACCCCCGCCGAGGCAGCGCGGCAGGCGATCGAGAGCGACGTGCACGTGGTGGGGGTCTCGTCGCAAGCGGCCGGGCACCGGACGCTGGTGCCCCAACTGCTGGCCGAGCTGCGGCGCGAAGGGGCCGACGAGATCCTCGTCGTCTGCGGGGGGGTGATCCCGCCGCAGGACTATGCGGCCTTGCTGGAGGCGGGCGTGGCAGCCATCTACGGTCCGGGCACCAACATCCCGGTCGCGGCCAGTGAGGTGCTCACGTTGATTTGCGGGCGGCACGTGGCCGCTTGAGGATGCGCGGGGGGGCGGCGGCGCGCCGCCCGCGTCCCGGGGGGATGCAACGCCGGCCCCGTGCCGGACAGGCCAGATGCAGAACATCGTGCGACAGTTGGCGGAAAAGCGCGCCGCAGCCGCTCTCGGCGGCGGCCAGCGGCGGGTCGAGGCGCAACATGCCAAGGGGAAGCTGACCGCGCGGGAGCGGATCGAGCTGCTGCTGGACCCCGGCACCTTCGAAGAATGGGACATGTTCGTCGAGCACCGCTGCAGCGACTTCGGCATGGACCAGCAGAGCATCCCCGGGGACGGCGTGGTGACGGGCTACGGCACCGTCAACGGGCGGGTGGTCTTCCTCTTCAGCCAGGACTTCACCGTCCTGGGCGGTTCGCTGTCGGAAGCCCACGCGGAGAAGATCTGCAAGATCATGGATCACGCCATCAAGGTCGGCGCGCCGGTGGTGGGGCTGAACGACTCCGGCGGGGCCCGCATCCAGGAGGGCGTCGCCTCGCTGGCCGGCTACGCGGACGTCTTCCAGCGCAACGTGCTCGCCTCGGGCGTGATCCCCCAGCTCTCGCTCGTGATGGGACCGTGCGCCGGCGGCGCCGTCTACTCGCCCGCCATGACCGATTTCATCTTCATGGTCCAGGACACGTCGTACATGTACGTCACCGGCCCCGAGGTGGTCCGGGCCGTGACGCACGAGTCGGTGACGCACGAGCAGCTGGGGGGCGCGCTGACCCACTCCACCCGCTCCGGTGTGGCGGACCGGGCCTTCGAGAATGACGTCGAGGCCCTCTTGATGGCGCGGCGGTTCATCAACTACCTGCCGTCGAACAACCGCGTGCGGCCGCCGTTCCGTCCCACGCCCGACCGCGCCGAACGGGATGAGCCCTCGCTCGACACGCTCGTGCCCGACAACCCGAACCAGCCGTACGACATGAAGGAGCTGATCCTCAAGATCGTCGACGACACCGACTTCTTCGAACTTCAGCCGGAACATGCCAAGAACATCATCATCGGCTTCGCCCGCCTGGAGGGCCATCCGGTGGGGATCGTCGCCAACCAGCCGATGGTCCTCGCGGGCTGCCTGGACATCAGGTCTTCGATCAAGGCCGCCCGGTTCGTGCGTTTCTGTGACTGTTTCGGCTTTCCCCTGCTGACCTTCGTGGACGTTCCCGGCTTCCTGCCCGGCACCGCCCAGGAGTACGGCGGGATCATCAAGCACGGGGCCAAGCTGCTGTACGCATTCGCCGAGGCGACCGTGCCCAAGATCACGCTCATCACCCGCAAGGCCTACGGCGGCGCCTACGACGTGATGAGCTCCAAGCACCTGCGGGGCGACGTGAATTTCGCCTGGCCCAGCGCCGAGATCGCGGTGATGGGACCGCGGGGTGCCGTGGAGATCATCTTCCGTCAGGACCTGGACCACCCCGAGCGGATCGCGGAGCGCACGGAGGAATACCGCACGAAGTTCGCCAACCCGTTCATCGCCGGCCGCCGCGGATACATCGACGACGTGATCACGCCCCGCAGCACCCGGCAGCGGATCTGCCGCTCGCTGGCGATGCTCCGCCACAAGCGGCTGGAAAACCCCTGGCGCAAGCATGGCAACATCCCCCTGTAACGCCGGCCCTGTGGCGCGCCGCGGGCCGGGGACGGCACGCGCCAGGAGCACCCCGATGTCGGCGCAGCGGCGGATCGCCCAGGGGGTCGGCCAGCAAGTCCCTGCCCGCCGCGAGCACGAGCAGAACCCCGATGTTTGAGAAGCTGCTGGTGGCCAACCGGGGCGAGATCGCCTGCCGCGTGATGCGGACGGCGCGGCGCATGGGCATCCGGACCGTGGCGGTCTACTCGCAGGCCGACCGTGACGCGCTGCACGTCAGCCAGGCCGACGAGTCCGTCTGCATTGGCCCCCCGCCGGCCGCGGAAAGCTATCTGTCGATCGACAACCTGGTGGAGGCCTGCCGGCGGACCGGCGCCCAGGCGGTGCACCCCGGCTACGGATTTCTCTCGGAGAATGCCGCCTTCCGGCAGCGGCTGGACCAGGAAGGAATCGCCTTCATCGGGCCCACCGCCCCCGCGATCGCGCGCATGGGAGACAAGATCGCATCCAAGCAGTTGGCCGCGGCGGCCGGGGTCCCCACCGTACCGGGCTGTGACGACATCCTCCGGGACGCCGATCACGCGGTTCAAGTGGCTGCCCGGATCGGCTACCCGGTGATGCTCAAGGCCAGCGCCGGGGGCGGCGGGAAGGGGATGCGGGTGGTCCGCGACGAGCGGGAATGCGGGGAGGGGTTCCAGCGGGCCACCGGCGAGGCCCGCTCCAGCTTCGGCGATCCGCGGGTCTTCGCCGAGAAGTATATCGACGAGCCGCGGCACATCGAAATCCAGGTGCTGGCCGACGCGCACGGCCAGGTGATCCACCTGGGCGAGCGCGAATGTTCGCTGCAGCGCCGCCATCAGAAGGTCATCGAAGAGGCGCCCTCGCCGCTGCTGGACGAGGCCACCCGGGCCGCGATGGGCCGCAGCGCGGTGGCCCTGGCGCGGGCCGTTGACTACCAGTCGGCGGGGACCGTGGAGTTCATCGTCGATGCCGACCGCAATTTCTATTTCCTCGAAATGAATACCCGGCTCCAGGTGGAGCATCCCGTGACGGAGATGGTCACCGGCCTGGACCTGGTGGAGCTGATGATCCGCGTGGCGGCGGGCGAGCGGCTGCCCCTGTCGCAGGCCGACGTCCGGTTCGCGGGCTGGGCCATCGAGGCGCGGGTCTACGCCGAGGACCCGTTCCGGAACTTCCTGCCCTCGACCGGCCGGCTGGTGCGCTACCTGCCGCCCACGCCGTCCGACTCCGTCCGCGTCGACACCGGCGTGTACGAGGGAGGCGAAGTTTCGGTCCATTACGATCCGCTGATCGCCAAGCTGATCACCCACGGCGGTACGCGGCAGCAGGCGATCTCCCAACTGCGGCATGCCCTGAACGAGTTCTACATCCGCGGCGTCGCGCACAACATCAGCTTTCTCGCGGCGCTCGTCGAGCATCCCCGCTTCCGCGCGGGCCGATTGAGCACCAACCTGATCGGCCAGGAGTATCCCCAGGGCTTTCACCCCTCGGACGTGGTCCATGACGATCCGGCCCTGCTGATCGTCGTCGCCGCCAGCATCCATCGCCGGTACATGGACCGCGCGGCGCAGATCAGCGGCCAGCTGCCGGGCTACGAGCGGAAGGTGCACGACGACTGGGTCGTGGCGATCGGCCGGGAGCGGCACCCCGTGACAGTCCGCCCGCAGGGGGACAGCTGGTCCCACGACGTGGTCTCCGGCGGCCGGCACTACCTGGTCGAGAGCCAGTGGCAGTTCGGCCAGCCGATCTTCCGCGGCCGCGTTGGCGGGACCGAGGTCTGCATCCAGGTCGAACGCCGCAACATGAAGTACTGGCTGTTCCACTGGGGGGCCCAGGTGGAGATGCTCGTGCTGACGAAGCGGGCCGCCGAGTTGTTGGACTGCATGCCGGCGAAGAAGCCGCCCGACCTGTCGCGGTTCCTGTTGTCGCCGATGCCGGGACTGCTCGCCCAGCTGAACGTGGCGGTCGGCGACGAGGTCAGGGCCGGCCAGGGACTGGCCGTCGTGGAGGCCATGAAGATGGAAAATCTGCTGCGCGCCGAGCGTGATGGGCGCGTCGGCAAGGTGCTGGCGGCCACCGGGGATACCCTGGCGGTGGATCAGCCGATTCTCGAGTTCGAGTAGGACGGATGGCTGACCTGGACACGCTGGCCGCCGCCGTTCGCTCCGGCCAGCGCCGCGCGCTGGCTCAGGCGATCACCCTGGTCGAATCGACGCGGACCGATCATCGCCAGCGCGCGGTCGCCCTGCTCGAGCAACTCACGCCGCACGCGGGGCACGCCACGCGGATCGGCGTCTCCGGTGCCCCCGGCGTCGGCAAGTCGACATTTATCGAGGCCTTCGGCCTGCACCTGCTGGGCCAGGGACTCCGCGTGGCCGTGCTGTCGGTCGATCCCTCCTCCGCGATCAGCGGGGGATCGATCCTGGGTGACAAGACGCGCATGGAGCGGCTGGCCCAACACCCCGACGCATTCATTCGCCCCTCGCCGTCCGGCGGCACCCTGGGCGGCGTGGCCCGCCGCACGCGGGAGGCGATGCTGCTCTGCGAGGCCGCACGCTTCGACGTGGTGGTGGTCGAAACGGTGGGTGTGGGCCAATCCGAAACGGCGGTCTCCGAGATGACCGACTTCTTCCTGCTGCTGCTGTCGCCCGCGGGCGGCGACGACCTGCAGGGCATCAAACGGGGGATCATCGAACTGGCCGACCTGATCCTGGTGAACAAGGCGGATGGCGAGCTGCTGCTGGCCGCCCGCCGCACGGCGGCCGATTACCGGCTGGCGCTCGGCCTGATGCAGCCTCGGTCGCCGCACTGGCGGACTGCCGTCGAACTCTGCTCCGCCCTGACCGGCGAGGGCATCCCGGAAGCCTGGGCGACGATCTGCCGGTACCGCGACACGCTCCGTGCCAGCGGCCAGCTCGCGGCGCGGCGGGCGGCCCAGTCCCGGGCCTGGATGTGGCACGAGACCTCCGAGAGCCTGCTGGCCGCCCTGCGGCGGCATCCCGAAGTACGCCGCTGCCTGCCCGCATTGGAGTCGGCTGTCACCGAGGGGCGGCTGCCGCCCACGGTGGCTGCCCAGCAGCTGCTGGCCGTCTTCCTGCGGACGGCCGAGGAAACCGGCTCGGGCGCCGCACGCTGAACTCAGGGCCCACCACCCCCCACGGCCCTCCCGGCCGCTGTCACCTGCCGGTTTCCCCGCCGCCTTCCAGCGCGCCGGCCGCCGCCAGGGCGGCGGGACATCTCGCGCCTGGCCGTACCCGATAGGATTTCGTGATTCCGGGAGCGGCGAGGCTCCCGCCGCGCCGAAACCCCGAACCACGCACCGGCTCGGCGGGAGCCTCGCCCTCCCAAGGTAACCGTTCACGGGCCGGGGTCTGGTCCATTTTTCGGCCAACCAACTCCGCCATCCCAGCACGCGCCGGCCGAAAACATGGACCTGACCCCCTGGAATCAGCCCAAGCATGGTGCCACTCTGGTTGCCGCAGTGGGACGAGGCGTGCACCGAATTTCCAGGACTCCGCAAGACGATTCAGCGATGGCCGCCGCGTCACGCATGCGCAGCGGGTTCGCACAGCTCCATCAAGACCCCGTGGGTGCTCTTCGGGTGCAGGAACGCAATCTGCATCTGGTGCGCCCCGCGGCGCGGCACCTCGTCGATCAACCGGAGTCCGGCGGTCTTCAGTTCCGCAATCCGCTCGCGGATGTCCGCCACGGTGAAGGCCAGGTGATGCAGCCCTTCGCCGCGCTTGTCCAGGAAGGTGGCCACACTGCTGGTGGGATCGGTCGGTTCCAGCAGTTCCAGCCGCACGCCCTGCACGCGAAAGAAGGCGACCCGCACCTTCCGATCGGGGACTTCTTCGATCCCCTCGAATTCCGCCCCCAGCGTTTCCTCGTACAGCGGCCGCTGCTGGTCGATCGAGCGTACCGCGATTCCGATGTGGTTGATGGCCCTGATCGGTTGCATCGTGGATATCCCCTTCTGATTTCAAGTTGGGCGGGATGCCTGCTGCCGCCGGTCAACTTTGTCACATCATCGTCGTTTTCTTGCTCCGCGAAAGAGCGTACTTACGCGGAGCGACAGGCGACAGTCCTGGGCGGGTGCGGTATAGAACCAACGCACACGCGGGCACGAGCCACAACGCTACCGGTAAGCGTTCAGGGGTCGGGGTCTGGTCCATTTTTCGGCCGACAAAATCGACCTCGCGGATACGCGCCGGCCGAAAACATGGACCTGACCCCCTGGAATATCAGGGAAAAACTTCCACCGGGCTGTAAACGGTTACCGCTACCGGGCCGTACGGTCGTCTCTGCCAGGGCTGGGGTCGTGCCCAGCTCGTCTGAGATGCTGATCGAGCGGCAAGCCGGCCCGGCTGCAACCCCCGCGCACAGGTACAGGCCTGGGCGAAGGGTCCGACATCCTGCCGCCCGAGCTCCCGCGGTTCACTCGAACTCGACCAGCACCTGACCGCCCTGCACCGGATCGCCCGGCTGGGCACTCACCCGCACGATCTTGCCGGCGATCGGCGAGGTAATGACGGTTTCCATCTTCATGGCCTCGAGCACTATCAAGACGTCGTTGGCTTGAATCTGCTGTCCGGCCTGGGCCGGCACGCGCACGACGACGCCCGAGATCGGGCTGCGGCAGACCTTGCTCTCGTCCGCCACCTTGTCTCGGTCGCCCCGCCCGCGGGACGCCGGTTCCGCGGTGGTGGTCGGTCCACGGGGCGTGCCGGCCGGGGGCACGTACCCCGGGCGCGGCGACTGGGGCTCGGCGACCTCCACCTCGACCTCGTACAGCTTGCCATCCACGGTGATCTTGAGTTTCAAGAGCGACTCCTAAGGCGCTGTCAAACAATAAGTTACCGAAATCACTCATCAGCCGCCGGGCGCTAGCCCACGGTTGGAGCACGAAAACCGCGGGCTAGCGCCCGGCGGCAGATCCACAAAACCGGTAGGTCATTGTCTTGCAGCGCCTAACCAGGGTTGCGTGATCCCGGGAGGGCGCGGGTCCCGCCGAACCTCCGACTCGATGGTTCAGCGGGAGCATCGCGGTTCGCAGATCGTGTAACGATCATCATTCGTGGCGAACGTTCAGTACGTGAGAGGCCTGGATCGTCGCGCGTCCGTGCTGGGCCCAGGAGCTGCCGCCAACCAGGCGGACCTGCCGCAGGTGCGCCTTCTTGCCCAGGAACGCCGCGACCGCGGCGCCGATCACGGCCACGAGCTGCGGACTCAGTTCGGCGCTCGCGGGCGGCGCGGCCGCGGCCGGCACGGGTGCCTGGGCCGCCGCCTCCAGCGCGGCCACGCGGCCGGAGAGACGCTCGATCTCCTCCCGCAGGGATTGGAGCCATGGCGGTACCTGATCCGCCTCCCGGGCCTTCGATTCCATGGTCGACTCCTACCGTGGGACAGGTTTCCGGCCTGTCAACCACCACCCCACAGAGACGCGCGACCCGCGCACCTCTGACGGCATAAGACGCTCAACAACATGCCGATCCCTTCCGGCGACAGGCACGTCGTGGCTGCGCTTTCGGGGCGGTACCGGATTTCGTGTCGAAGGGCTGTCCTGCAGAGAACCTTGACCGTGCTGCCACGCAGGCTGGAAGCCTATGCCACAAGAACATTCCTGACCGTCCCTCCCCCGTCGCGTCCCCGGGTCCCGGGCATCAGAGCGGAATCAGGCCGTGCTTCTTGGGTGGCCGCTGGTCACGTTTGGTCTGCAGGTACTCCAGGGCCTGGGCCAGGTGCCGCCGCGTGTGGGCTGGTTCGATGATGTCGTCGACCAACCTGCGCCCCGCGGCGACATAGGGCGTGGAAAACGTGGCCCGATACTGCTCGATCAGTTCCGCCCGCCGGGCCGCCTTATCCGCGGCCTGCTCCATCTCCTTGCGAAACATGATTTCCACCGCCCCCTCGGCCCCCATGACGGCGACTTCGGCGGTGGGCCAGGCGAAGACGCAGTCGGCCCCGAGGTCGCGGGAACACATGGCGACGTGCGCCCCGCCGTACGACTTGCGGAGAATCAACTGGATCATCGGCACGGTGGCCGCGGAATAGGCAAACAGGAGCTTCGCCCCATTGCGGATGATCCCGCCGTATTCCTGCTCGATGCCCGGCAGGTATCCGGGCACGTCCACCAGCGTGATCAGCGGGATGTTGAAGGCGTTGCAGAAGCGGATGAAGCGGGCCGCCTTGCTGGCCGCATTGATATCGATCGCCCCGGCGAGCACGGCGGGCTGATTGGCGATGATGCCCACGCTGCGGCCCAGGATGCGGACGAAGCCCACCACCATGTTCCGCGCGTAGCCGGCCTGCACCTCGAGAAGATCCTCGTTATCGGCCAGCGCGGTGATCACGGTGCGGATGTCATATCCCTGCTTGGGATCGATCGGGACGAGCGAGTTGAGCCGCGGGTCGGGGTCCACCTGGTCGTCCGTGGCGATCCGGGGCGGTTCTTCCAGGTTGTTGGAGGGCAGGAAGCTGAGCAGCCGCCGGCAGATGTGCAGCGCCTCGCGATCATCGTCGGCCACGAAATGGATCACGCCGGAATGGGCCATGTGGGCCTCCGCTCCGCCGAGGGCCTCCCCCGAGATCTCTTCGCCGGTTACCTGCTTGATCACCTGCGGGCCGGTGATGAACATCTGGGCCTGCCGCGTCTGGATCACGAAGTCGGTGAGGGCGGGCGAGTAGGCCGCGCCCCCGGCGCAGGGCCCGCAAATCAGGGAAATCTGCGGCACGGCGCCGGAAAGCAGCACATTGGCGTAAAAGACCTGGCCGTACCCGGACAGCGCGTCGATGCCTTCCTGGACGCGGGCTCCGCCGGAGTCGTTGATGAACACGAAAGGGCTGCCCGTCTTGAGGGAGCGGTGCATCACGTCCGCCACCTTCCGCGAGTGCACCTCGCCCGCCGACCCCCCCAGCACCGTGAAGTCCTGGCTGGCCAGGTGCACCAGGCGACCATCGATCGCCGCCGCCCCGGTCACCACGCCATCGGCGGGGACCTCCTTATCGGCCATGCCGAATTGCACCTGTCGGTGCTGGGCAAACAGGCCGATCTCCTCGAAGCTGTCGGGGTCGACCAGGTTGTCGATCCGTTCGCGGGCGGTCAGCTTACCCTGTTCCCGTTGGCGGGCCTGCCGCTCCGCACCGCCACCCTGCTGCACAGCCGCCCGCCGCTCGCGCAGCGACTCGACCAGCTGCTCCATCGTCCTGCCACGCTGAACCGCCATCGCTTGACGTCCTTTCTCGGGCCTGGTCCTTCGGGTGCCGGGTGCTGCGGGCCGGTCGTGCGCTTGCACCGTAACCGGTCACACCCCGGCTGAGCATCTGGCCGGATTCGCGGGGGTCAGGTCCATGTCTTCGGCCTGTGCGTCGGCGCTTGGTCGGGCGGTTTGGCCGAACAATGTACCAGAACCTGGCCCGTGAACGGTTAGCTTGCGCCCCATCAGGCCGGCTCGACGGTCACCTTGTGCGTCTGGGCGCCGACGCTCACGTTGTAGGTGACGCGGGAGGTGAGCGGGCCCTTCCCGTTGCCCGCCGGCGCCTCCGGTCCCTTGCCCGCCTCAGCCGGGCTCCGCCGCAGGTTCCGCGGTCCCTCGGCCCGCTGGCCGAAGAACTTCGGCGCGACCTGGGGAAACATGGCGTAGGTCAGCACATCCTCGTCCGAGCCGTTACACCCCTCCAAGGCCAGTGCGCGGCCCCGCAGTTCATCCCACTCCGGCTTCAGCAGGTCGGCGGGACGGCAGGTGATCGGCTCCTTCTTGGCGTGCTCCGCGGAAACCTGGACGACCTGCGGATCCCGGGCACCGATCGTCTCGCCGTAGTAGCCCAACATCAGGTCGGCAAACTCACCCGTGACGGTCTTGTACGGCCCCATGAGGACGTTGAACACCGCCTGGGTGCCGACGATCTGGCTGGAGGGGGTCACGAGCGGCGGATAGCCGGCGGCCTTGCGAACCTGGGGCACCTCGGCCAGCACCTCGCGCACGCGGTCGCCCGCGCCCTGCTGTTTGAGCTGGCTTTCCATGTTGGAAATCATCCCGCCGGGAATCTGGCTCTCGAAAATCTCGGTCTCCACCCCGATGAACTTCGATTCGAACTCAGCGTAGCCCGGTCGGACTTTGGCGAAGTGCTCCTTGATCGCCCGCAGGCGATTCTTGTCCAGCCGCGTGGTGTAGGGCGTTCCCGCCAGCATTTCGACCAGGGCCTCCGTCGGGTTGTGGCCCGGTCCGAGACTCAAGGAAGAGATCGACGAGTCCACGATGTCGGCCCCGGCCTCGATCGCCTTCATCAGGCTGACCAGGGTCACGCCGCTGGTGGCGTGCACGTGCACGTGGACCAGGGTCTCGGCCCCGCAGGCCTGCTTGATCCCCCGCACCAGGTCGAAGGCCGGCTGCGGCCGGAGCAGGGCGGCCATGTCCTTGATGCAGATCGAATCACACCCCATCTCGCGCAGCTGGACCGCCATCTCGACGAATTTCTCCACGGTGTGGAGCGGCGACAGCGTGTAGCAGATCGTTCCCTGGGCATGCTTGCCGGTCCGCCGCACCGCCTCCATCGCGCGACGCAGGTTGCGGACGTCGTTCAGCGCGTCGAACACGCGGAAGACATCCATGCCGTTCTCGGCCGATTTCTCCACGAAGCGGTCGACGACCGTATCCTCGTAGTGGCGGTAGCCCAGCAGGTTCTGCCCCCGTAGCAGCATCTGCAACCGGGTATTGGGCATCAGGCGGCGGAACGTGCGCAGCCGCTCCCAGGGATCCTCATTCAGAAAGCGGATACAGGCGTCGTAGGTCGCACCGCCCCAGCATTCCGCGCTCCAGTAGCCGGCCTGGTCGATATGCTCACAGGCCGGAACCATGTCCTCCAGGGACATCCGCGTGGCCAGCAGGCTCTGGTGGCCGTCCCGGAGAACGAGTTCCGTTACCTCAATCGTGCGTGCCATGACAAGCCTCCTCCTTGACGTCCAGGAACCATCTCCCGGTGGGTAACCGGCTGCACCCCAAGGGGTCAGGCACATTTTTCGGCGGCAGCGTCGCACGACGATGACCGGTCTTCCCGCCGAAAAATGAGCCAGACCCCGGCCTGTGAACGGTTACCCCGGTGGTCCGGTCCCTGTTTTCGACCAAGGCGCTGCAAGACAATTACCTACCGGTTTTGTGGATCTGCCGGCGGGCGCTAGCCCGCGGTTTTCGTGCTCCAACCGTGGGCTAGCGCCCGGCGGCTGATGAGTGATTTCGGCAACTCATTGTTCAACAGCGCCCAACGCTTGTCCGCCGGGCGATCTTTGTCCGCCGAAAAATCGCTTAGGACTCGTCCGGAAATAGGTTGCCCAGTTGCTATCGTAGCGGCAGGGCGCAAGCCCTCCGATTCATGGCACCGGACGGCTCGCGCCGTTCCGCTAATCCGGCAACGTATTTTCGGACGAGTCCTTAGCCCCCGAACGGTGCGGCCCCGGACGGCGGGACCATCTTCCCCGAACCCACGTCACTTGACGGGTTGCGGCGACTGGTACATCCCATCCCAGACGTCGCGGCTCTCACCCAGCCAGAAGCGGGCCACGGTCCAGGGCCAGCCAAGCATACACTCCGTCAGGTCGGTGTTCGAGAGGCGGGTCGCGAAGGCCCGCGACGAGGGCGCGGCCAGCCACCGCCGCGGCCACTCGCTGATCAAGTCACCGAGAAATGCCTGGAATAACACCGCGTCGACCTGGGCTGCCGCGAGCCCGAGTTCCGTGACGACCCCCTCCAGGGTGTGCAGCATCTTGCGGAACAACATCAAATCGCCACCGACGCGCAACCGCCCCCGCTGGACCGCCTCGTCCAGCAGGTCGGTCAGCCAGCGCAGGCCGATCGGCGCCCCGCGCCGCACGCGCCGCAGCCCCGCGTGCACCACCGCCGTCAGCGCCGACCGGTCGACCGTCCGCCGCTCCGCCAGGCCGATCAGCGCCGCGACGATCCGCTCTGCGTCCAACGCCAGTGCCCCGAGCAGGACCTGGACCATCGCCACGCGCTGCGGATCTCCCAGCGACCCCACGAGGCTCCAGTCCAGGATCGCCAGCCGGCCGTCGGCAGCCCGGAACAGGTTGCCCGCGTGCGGGTCCCCGTGGAACGTACTGGGATGGACCGGACTCAGAAGCGGCCGCGCGATCAAGGTCTCCACCGCCAGTTGGGCCAGCCGCAGGCGCTCAGGCCGGGGCACCGAGTCGGCGGTGACCTTTGTCCCCCGCACCCTTTCCATCGCCGTCACACGCGCGGTGCAATGCCTCAGCAACTCCGGGATCAGGACCCGCGGCTGGTCCGCATAGCGGACGCGCGCGGCAGCCAGATGCTGCTGCTCCAGGTCCAGGCGGACCTCGTGCTGGAGCTTCTCGCGGACCTGCTGGAATGATTCGCGGTAGTCGAGGTGGGGGATGCCCAGCTCGTCACACCGCTGGTCGAGGTGCTCCCCGACCCGCTCGAGCAGCTCGAGTTCCTGATCCAGTCGCTGCTCGATGCCGGGCTTGAGGATCTTGAACACCCCGTCTCCGCAGCTCCCCCGTGCGGGGCTGCGGACTCGCATCGGGATCACGACCGCCACGCTGGCCTCGGCCAGCGCGGGTGGCAGCAGCTCGATCCCCCGCCGCTCGAGTGGCCCCAACTCGCGGTCGAGCGTCTCCTGGATCTGGGCCAGCGGAACCGAGGGCGGCAGCGACTCGAGCTTCTGCAGCTGCTCCTTGAGCTCCGGCGCCAGCCGCGGGTCCCGCGACAGGACCTGTCCCAGCTTCTGCAGCGCCGGGCAGCTGCAGGCCAGCCGGCCCAAGCGCTCGGAAAAGCTGGCCCCGACCGGCAGTGCGGCCTGGTCGGCCACAATCGCCGCCTGGTGTTCCGCCGCCAGTCCCCTGAGAAAAACGACCAGGCCGTCGCAGATCGGGCGGGCAAACCGCGCGTAGCCGGCCGGTATGAGCGCCGCGAGGGCTTCCTCGTCGACGAGCAGTTCCCAGCGTGGCATGTTCCCCTCGCTCCGACCGAACCCCGCGCCGCCGGCGCGCCCACCCGCTCGCCACCGTCGGGCCGCCAGCCGACCCGGCTCAGTCCGCGCGGGCGGCCAGCCAACTGTCGATGTGTGGCCAGGTGTTCTTCTCGGCGCCACTGCCCGCCATGATGCCAATATGCCCGCCGCGGACGCGGAAGACCTCCTTGTCGCGGCTGCCGATCCGGTCCACGATCCCCTCGGACTGGCAGGGCGGCGTGATGTGATCGGACTCCGCGATCACGTTCAGCACGTTGGCGGTCAACCGGCTCAAGTCGACGCGCTCGCCGCGGAGCACGAGCGTGCCCTCGATCAACCGGTTTTCCCTGAAGAACTCGTTGATCAACTGCCGGTAGGCGCCCCCGGCCATCGGGATGATGTCCCGGACCCAGGTGTTCATGGCGTGCCAGGCCTCGACGACCTTGGGATTGTCGATCCGCTCCCAGAGGTTGAGATAGCTGCCCACGAAATTCTCCACGGGCTTCAAGGCCTTGGCCCCGTAGTCGATCATCTCGCCGGGCACATTCCCGAAGGTGTCCACGATCCTGTCGGCGTTGAACTGCCGCGCACTGGCCCAGCGGACAAAGCCGCCGCTGGTCTTGTCGCTGAAATCCAGCGGCGCCGTCAGGAGAATCAGGTTCTTCAATCCGTCATCGGGCCGCAGCGACGCGTAAAGGGTGCTGATCAAGGCCCCCAGGCACCAGCCGAGGATGTTGAACTGGGGCGATCCGGAGGTCGACTTCAGCTTGCGGATCGCCCGCGGTAAATAGTCCAAGACATAGTCGTCGAACCTCAGCTGGCTGTCCTCCGGACCCGGAATCCCCCAGTCCATCAGGTACAGGTCATAGCCGCGCTTGAGCATGTATTCCACGAAGCTGTGCCCCGGGCGCAGGTCCAGCACGTGGGGACGGTTCATGATGGCGAACACAAGCAGCAACGGCAGCTTGTGCCGCTTCTCCTCGGGAACCATCGGCACGTAGCGGAACAGCCGCGCCTTGTTCAGCGTCCAGACAACGTGTTTGGGCGTCTGCGCGATCCTGGCATCGGTCGTCACCAGGCGCTGAAAGGTCTGCGCGTTCTCGGCGATCTTCTTCAGTTCGGCGTAGACCTCCGCGTACCCGGGGACGGACTTGGGATGGGTCTGCTCGCCCTGCGGACTCTGCGCTGTGCTCATGATGCCGGCTCCTGGCTGGCGACCCTCTGTTTCCTGCCGCCGGACGCCGCCCGGATCTCCCGCAGCAGTTCGTCCAACCTGGCATCCAGATCATCCAACCGCATCTCGATATTCGTCAGCCTCCCCGCCAGGGTGATCACGTCATCGCGCGTGGGCAGCTGCAGGTTGTTCAGCGTGTGCACCATGGTCGCTTCCAGCAGCTTGCGGAACGGCCCGCTGCTGCTGAGCCAGGCGTCCAGCGCTGCGCCGGTCGATTCGGCGTAGGCCTCGGTGTTGACGAGTTCCGTCATCATCTTGGCCCAGGCATCCATGCTTTCGTCGCGCAGGTTCTTCATTGCACCCGTGGGATCAAACGGGTTGAAATTTTCATTGGCCTGGTTCATGTCCGGTCCTCTTGCTCGTCGTGTTCTGACGTTCCGCACCGCCCCCGCAGCCGAAGCGCGGCGCTCCGTAACCCCATCAGTAACCCCATTCCTCGGCGGGGCCGGCGCCCCAGGGCGTGATGGTAATGCAATTCTCGACAGTCGCCACGTCCCGGGCGGCCCACGCGATCCGCTCGGCCTCGTCCCGTTGAGCGGGCGAGTGCACATCTCCCAGCAGCGTCACCCGATGCCCGTCCATGTCGACCGACACGCGACCGGAAGTCAGCGCGGCGCTCCGCCGCAGGGCCGCCTGGATATCGTCCCGCAGGGCGTGCCGCGGGGCCCCGGAACCGCCCGCCGGGCGGACGGCAATGTGGTTCGTTACCCCGCGCACACCCTTCAGGTGGCGGACAGCCCGCTCGGCCGCCACCCGCTCGTGGCGCCTGTCGACGGTGCCATCCAGGACAACCCGCCGGTCTCGGACCGTCACCTGGACGCGGTCGTCCGGGACGCCGGCGTCCCACTGCAAGACATGCACGGCGGCCGCGGCGATGTCCGCGTCGTCCAGGTGCTCCGCACCTGCGGGGCGCACCTCGATATCGTTGGCGACCGCAGTCACGCCGTGAACCCGCTTAACTACCTCTTCGGCCGCAAGTTTCGCCGAGTACACGGAAACATGCCCGCCCAAGGTGACAACGCCGTCCCGGACCGTCACCCCGATCTGGGCCGCGTCGAGGCTCGGTTCCCAATCCAGTTCGGCCAGAACGTCTTGTTGCAGCTTAACATCGCTCTTCATGGCAGCACCTCCCGCGGGGCCCACAGCTCAAACCCCTCCCCGCCTTGGTCTCGCCACCGCTCCGCCGCGCAGAAACCCGGCGGCTCATCACTTCCATGGTCCAATCGAGCAAACGGCGCGCCAAGCGATGTCCTCCGAGGCCACGGCCGCCGTGGCCCGCTGCAGAAGTGCTTGCTCGTCAAGAGGATGACCGAGGGACGCGCATGTGCGATGCCGCACGATCGCGGGACCCGTCCCGGGCGGCTGCATGGGAGCGTACTCCGCCGGGAAACATCGGGGAGCATAAGCTGCCGCCGGTCACCTTTGTCACATCGTAACCGTTCACAGCCCGGTGGAGGATCTTGCCTGATTCCAGGGGGTCAGGTCGATGTTTTCGGCCAGCGCGTTTCGGCGAGGTCGAGTTCGCTGGCCGAAAAATGGACCAGACCCCGGCGCGTGAACGGTTACCGGTTGACGCCGTTTCTGTGATGGTTATACGGGCGACTAAAGCGCCCAGACCCCGGCGCGTGAACGGTTACCGGATGACGCCGCCCCGGGGGCCCGTCCCCGGGGGCTCCCAGGGTCCCGCCGGTCAATCCGCTGGGCAGCGCCCCGCCTGCCGCGGCCGCTCCGTGCCGTCCGCGCTCAGACCCGCGATCACATGTATGCGCCGCCGTTCACGTTGATCTGCTGCCCGGTGATGTAATCCCCATCCGCGATCAGGAAGGTAACCGCCTTGGCGATCTCGTCGGGTCGGGCAAACCGGCCGACCGGAATCTTCGCGATGATCTGCTTCTGAATGTCCTCCGGCACCTTCTCCAGCATATCGGTCATGGTGAAGCCAGGAGCGACCGTGTTCACGGTGATGTTCAGGCGAGCCAGTTCCAGGGCGGCCGTCTTGGTAAAGGCGATGATTCCCCCCTTGCTGGCCCCGTAGTTCGCCTGGCCCCAGGCTGGGGCCTGGCCGTTCATGGAGCTGATGTTGACGATCCGCCCGAACTTCTGCTCGGCCATATAGGGGATCGCGGCCGAGGTGCAGAAGAAGACGGCGTTGAGGTTCGCCTGGATGACCTCCGTCCACTCCTCGTCGCTCATCTTGCGGAGCGAGCGGTCGCGGGTGATCCCGGCGTTGTTCACCAGGGCGTCGAGTCGCCCGAACTCCTCGGCCACGCGCTGGACCATGGCCCGTGCTTCCTTCGGATCGGCGACATTGGCCTTGGCCAGGATGCTCGTGCCCCCCAGCGCCTTGATCTCGTCGGCCACGGCCTGGGCCTTGGCGTCGCTGCTCTGATAGTTCAATCCCACCTTGGCTCCGTGGTGCGCCAGTTCCAATGCAATCGCGCGGCCGATCCCGCGGGAAGCCCCGGTCACGATCGCCGTCTTGCCTTCGAGTCGAGTCATAACAATCAGCTCCCAGGTAAATAGGAATGAACTTATCGGGCCCCGTCGGGGGAGGCGTCTTGATCCCCACGTGCACTCCAAGGGGTCAGGCACATTTTTCGGCGGCTGCATCCGACGACGACGAGCGGTCTGCCCGCCGAAAAATGAGCCAGACCCCGGCCTGTGCACGGTTACGCCGAAAATTACCACGATGGCCGCATTAAATGCGTTCCAGCACGGCGGCGATCCCCTGCCCGCCGCCGATGCACATGGTCACCAGGGCGCGCCGGCCGCCCGTCCGCTGCAGTTCGTACAGCGCCTTGATCGCCAGGATGCAGCCCGTCGCACCGATGGGATGTCCCAGCGAGATGCCGCTGCCGTTGGGGTTGGGCCGCTCGGGGGCCAGTTCCAGTTCGCGCATGACGGCCAGGGCCTGGGCGGCAAACGCCTCGTTCAGCTCGATCACATCGATCTCCTTCAGCCCCAGGCCGACGCGCTCGAGCACCTTCCTGACGGCCGGCACCGGCCCGATGCCCATGTACTTCG
>Ga0114938_1000450_pt1 | contig 31026 bp, 37 predicted proteins | sample AshMeaBigSpring_FD_88675 | JGI IMG/M metagenome (GOLD analysis project Ga0114938, IMG submission 88675) | Groundwater microbial communities from Big Spring, Nevada to study Microbial Dark Matter (Phase II) - Ash Meadows Big Spring | ecosystem: Environmental > Aquatic > Deep subsurface >... | reverse complement strand
TGTCGGACAATATACGGCCGGGCGGCACGATGGCAAGCCGCGGAGGTAACGACCGTGCGGGACTTCGACTTTGGCCTCGGCGAAGAGATCGAGAGGCTGCGCCAGACGGTGCGCTCTTTCGCCGACACGGCGATCGCTCCGCGCGCCGACGAGATCGACCGCAGCAACCAGTTCCCGCGCGACCTCTGGCCGCGCCTCGGCGAGCTCGGCCTGCTCGGCATCACGGTCGAGCCCGAGTGGGGCGGTTCAGGCCTCGGGTACCTCGCGCACGTCGTCGCGATGGAGGAGTTGAGCCGGGTGTCAGGCTCCGTCGGCCTGTCGTACGGCGCGCACTCCAACCTGTGCGTGAACCAGATCCGCCGCTGGGGCACTGACGACCAGAAGCGGCGTTACCTCGAGCGCTTGATCACGGGCGAACACCTCGGCGCGCTCGCGATGAGCGAGCCGGGCGCGGGGTCCGACGTGATGGGCATGCGCTGCTCGGCGACCAAGCGCGGCGACCGCTACGTGCTGAACGGCAACAAGATGTGGATCACCAACGGCCCGACGGCCGACGTGCTGGTGGTCTATGCGAAGGTGGACGCCTCCGCGGGCACGCCCGGCGTCACCGCGTTCCTCGTCGAGAAGGGCTTCAAGGGGTTCTCGACCGCGCAGAAGCTCGACAAGCTCGGCATGCGCGGCTCGGACACCTGCGAGCTGGTGTTCGTCGATTGCGAGGTGCCGGCCGAGAACGTGCTCGGCCCGGTGGGCGGCGGCGCGAAGGTGCTGATGAGCGGCCTCGACTACGAGCGCGTGGTGCTCGCCGGCGGCCCGCTCGGCCTGATGCGCGCGAGCCTCGACCTCGTGCTGCCTTACGTCCACGACCGCCGGCAGTTCGGCCAGCCGATCGGCACCTTCCAGCTCATGCAGGGCAAGATCGCCGACATGTACTCGACCACCAGCGCCTGCCGCGCCTACGTGTACGCCGTGGCGCAGTCCTGCGACCGCGGTGGCGCGACCCGCATCGATGCGGCCGGCTGCATCCTGTACGCGTCCGAAGCGGCCACCCGGCTGGCGCTCGACGCCATCCAGGCGCTCGGCGGCAACGGCTACATCACCGATTTCCCGGCGGGCCGCATCCTGCGCGACGCCAAGCTGTACGAGATCGGCGCCGGCACGAGCGAGATCCGCCGCATGCTGATCGGGCGCGAACTGTTCAACGCGACGGCCTGAGGAGAACGCCATGGCGATGGGCGGCCTGTATTACGAGGAGTTCAGCGTCGGGCAGCGCTTCGAGCACGTGCTGCGCCGAACGGTCACCGAGGCGGACAACCTGCTGTTCAGCGCGCTCACGCACAATCCGGCGGCCCTGCACCTCGACGAGGAGTACATGAAGGGCACCGAGTTCGGCAGCCGCATCGTCAACAGCTGCTTCACGCTCAGCCTGATGGTGGGCGTATCGGTGGCCGACACCACGCTCGGCACCACGATCGCCAACCTCGGCTGGGACGAGGTGCGCTTCCCGAAGCCGGTCTATCCAGGCGACACGCTGCGCACCGAGACCGTCGTGCACGAGATGCGCGACAGCCGCTCGCGTCCCGATTGCGGCATCGTGGTGTTCGTGCACCGCTGTTACAACCAACGCGACGAGGAAGTGGCGGTCTGCAAGCGCACGGCGCTGATGAAGCGCAGGACGGTGGCGTGATGCGCTCGATGCTGTTCGTGCCCGGCGACCGGCCGGAACGCTTCACCAAGGCCGTTGCGAGCGGCACCGACGCGGTGATCCTCGACCTCGAGGACGCCGTGGTGCCCGAGCGCCGGCCGTTCGCGCGCGGCGAGATCGCACGATGGCTGGTGTCGGCCGAGCGCACGGTGCCGGTGTGGGTGCGCATCAATCCGGTCGAGACTGCCGACGCGCTGCCGGACCTCGCGGCCGTGATCGAGGGCCGCCCGGACGGCATCGTGCTGCCCAAAGCGCGCGACGGCGCCGACGTGCGCCACGTGGATCACTGGCTCGAGGCGCTCGAGGCGCGCTGCGGCTACGCTCAGGGCAGCATCGGCCTGCTGCCGCTGATCACCGAGAGCGCGGGGGCACTGCTGAGGGCCGGTTCCTTCACCGGCCTGCCGGCGCGGGTCACAGGACTCACCTGGGGCGCCGAGGATCTCGCGGCCGACATCGGCGCGCTCGCCAACAAGGACGTCGAAGGCGAATATGAACTGACCTACGCGATGGCCCGCTCGTTCTGCCTGCTCGCGGCGGCTGCGGCCGGCGTGCCGGCATACGACACCGTGGACGTCGAGATCCGCGACGTCGCCGCGGTCGAGCGCCGCGCGCGCGCATCGCGCCGCCAGGGGTTCGTCGGCAAGCTGGCAATCCACCCCGCGCAGGTGGCACCGATCCACGCGGCGTTCGGTCCCACTGCCGAGGAGATCGCCTGGGCCGAACGCGTGCTGGCAGCGTTCGAAGCTGCGCCAGGCGTGGGTGCGTTGGCGTTCGAGGGCAGCATGCTCGACAAGCCGCACCTGCGGCAGGCGCAGCGCATCCTCGCGAACCGGCAGCGCGATTGAACCGGAGGGCATCCGTGAGCGTCATCCAGTCGAAGATCGATCGGGCCGGCGCGGACTTCGCGGCCAACGCGGAGGTCAACCGCCGCCTCGCCGGCGAGCTGCGCGAGCTGGTCGCGAACATCGCCGCCGGCGGCTCCGCGGCTGCGCGCAAGCAGCACGAGTCGCGCGGCAAGATGTTCGTGCGCGACCGCATCGACCGCCTGCTCGACCCGGGCTCGCCGTTCCTCGAAGTGGGCCAGCTCGCCGGCCACGAGCTGTACGGCGACTGGATTCCGGCCGGCGGCGTGGTCACGGGCATCGGTCGCGTGAGCGGCGTCGAGTGCATGATCGTCGGCAACGACGCGACGGTGAAGGGCGGCACCTACTACCCGATCACCGTCAAGAAGCACCTGCGCGCGCAGGAAATCGCGCTCGAGAACCGGCTGCCCTGCGTGTACCTGGTGGACTCGGGCGGCGCGTTCCTACCGCGGCAGGACGACGTGTTCCCCGACCGCGAGCACTTCGGCCGCATCTTCTACAACCAGGCGCAGATGTCGGCGCTCGGCATCCCGCAGCTCGCGGTCGTGATGGGCTCGTGCACTGCGGGCGGCGCCTACGTGCCGGCCATGTGCGACGAGGCGATCATCGTGCGCGAGCAGGGCACGATCTTCCTGGGCGGCCCGCCGCTCGTGCAGGCCGCGACGGGCGAACGCGTCGATGCGGAGACGCTCGGCGGCGGCGACGTGCACGCTCGGCAGTCCGGCGTCGTCGACCACCTTGCCGACAACGACGCGCACGCACTGTGGATGGCCCGCCGCTCGGTGGCCAATCTCAACCGTGCCGGCGCCCGTGCGGCCCCGGTGCCACAGCGGGCACCACGCTACGACGCCACGGAACTCTACGGCGTCGTGCCGCGCGACACGCGACACCCCTACGACGTGCGCGAGGTGATCGCACGCCTCGCGGACGGTTCCGAGCTGGACGAGTTCAAGGCGCTGTACGGCACGACGCTCGTCTGCGGCTTCGCGCGCATCGGCGGCTACCCGGTGGGCATCATCGCCAACAACGGCGTGCTGTTCTCGGAGTCGGCCCTCAAGGGTGCCCATTTCGTCGAGCTCTGCAACCGCCGGCGCATCCCGTTGCTGTTCCTGCAGAACATCACGGGCTTCATGGTCGGCCGCAAGTACGAGGCGGGCGGCATCGCGCGCGACGGCGCGAAGATGGTGACCGCCGTGGCATGCGCGACGGTGCCGAAGCTCACCGTGATCATCGGCGGCTCGTTCGGCGCCGGCAACTACGCCATGTGCGGTCGCGCCTATGGCGGTCGGTTCCTGTGGAGCTGGCCGAATTCGCGCATCTCGGTGATGGGGGGCGAGCAGGCGGCCACGGTGCTCTCGATCGTGAAGCGCGAGGGGCTGCAGCGGCGCGGCGAGCAGTGGCCCGAGGAGGAGGAGGCGCAGTTCCGCGCCGAGATCCGCGGCCAGTACGAGACGCAGGGGCACCCATACTACGCGAGCGCCCGCCTCTGGGACGATGGCGTGATCGACCCGGTCGACTCGCGCGAGGTGCTGAAGCTGGCGCTGGCCGTAACGACCTGCCGGCCCGACGCGGGCGAGTCGCCCTACGGCATCTTCCGCATGTGAGGCACGTGCCATGCTCCCGAGCCTGCTTGTAGCCAACCGCGGCGAGATTGCCTGCCGCATCATCCGCACGGCGCGGCGCCTGGGGTTGCGCACGATCGCGGTGTACTCCAGTGCGGACCGCGGCGCGCTGCACACGCGGCTCGCCGACGAAGCCGTGGAGATCGGCCCGGCCGAGGCGCGCCAGAGCTATCTCGCCGTCGAACGCATCCTGCAGGCGGCGCGCGACACCGGCGCCGCGGCGATCCACCCGGGCTACGGTTTCCTGTCCGAGAACGCAGAGTTCGCGCGCGCGTGCCACGCGGCCGGCATCGTGTTCGTCGGCCCGCCGCCCGACGCGATCGTGCGCATGGGCTCGAAGAGCGAGGCGCGGCAGTTGATGGCGGCGGCCGGCGTGCCGGTGCTGCCCGGCTACGACGGCGACGACCAGTCCGACGGCGTGCTCGAGGCCGAGGCGATGCGGCTGGGCTTTCCGCTGCTCGTGAAGCCGACCGCGGGCGGGGGTGGCAAGGGCATGCGTATCGTGCGCAGCCCGTCCGAGCTGCACGAGGCGCTGGCCGGGGCCCGGCGCGAGGCGCTCAAGGCGTTCGGCGACGCGAAGCTGCTGCTCGAGCGGTTCGTCGAGCAGGGGCGGCACGTCGAGATCCAGGTGTTCGCCGACACGCACGGCGAGGCGGTGCACCTGTTCGAGCGCGATTGCTCGCTGCAACGGCGCCACCAGAAAGTGATCGAGGAAGCGCCGGCCCCGGGCCTCGATGCGGCGACGCGCGAGGCCATGGGCGCCGCCGCCGTCGCGGCCGCCAAGGCGGTCGGATACGTCGGCGCGGGCACGGTCGAGTTCCTCTTCGACGGGCGCGAGTTCCATTTCCTCGAGATGAACACACGCCTGCAGGTCGAGCATCCGGTCACCGAGATGATCACCGGGCTCGACCTGGTCGAGTGGCAACTGCGCGTGGCGGACGGGGAGCCGTTGCCGCTGAAGCAGGCGCAGGTCACGCGTCGCGGGCACGCCGTCGAGGCGCGGCTGTACGCCGAGGACCCCGAGCGCGGCTTCCTGCCGTCCACCGGCCGCATCGAACGACTGCGCTTCCCGACCCACCTGGATCACGTGCGCATCGATACCGGCATCCGCGAAGGCGACGCGGTCTCGATCCACTACGACCCGATGGTGGCCAAGGTCATCGCATGGGGTGCCGACCGGCTCGAGGCAATCGACCGGCTGCGAGCCGCGCTGGAGGCCACCGACGTGGACGGGCTGCGCACCAACACCCGCTTCCTGTGGGAGATCCTCGGCCACGAGGCCGTGCGCGCCGGCGACGTGAGCACGCGCCTGCTCGAGACGGGCCTGCGGGCGAGTGGCGCCACGGAGGCGGACACGGGCCAGGCGTGGCTGATTGCCGGGGCCATCGGCGCGCACCTCGGCTCGGGTGCGGTGCGCGACGGGCAGGCTCCCGGCATGCCTTGGGGGCAGCGGGGCGGCTTCCGCCTCAATGCGCCCGCCACGGCGCGCGTCGCGCTCGAGCTCGGTGGCGAGCGGCGCTGGTTGCGGCTGCGGCCGGCCGGCCACGAGGTGGAAATCGAACTGGACGGGCGCACGCACCTGCTCGAAGGCTGCGAGTTGGCTTCAGGCCGCATCCGTGGCCGGCTCGACGGGCAACCCTTCGAGGCTCGCTACGAGCCACGCCACGACGGTTTCGTCATGCGCCGGGATTGCCTGCTTTTCGACTTCGCCGAGGACACCGGTGCCGAGCACCACGCGTCGGCGGAGCACGAGGGGCACGTGCGTTCGCCAATGCCCGGGCTGGTGCTCGACGTCCGGGCCCGGCCTGGCGAGCGGGTCGCCGGCGGCGCGGTACTGGTGGTGCTCGAGGCCATGAAGATGGAGCACTCCCTGAGCGCACCTTGGGCCGGAACCGTGTCCGCCGTCGCGGTCAAGCCCGGTGATCGCGTAGAGGAGGGGGTGGAACTCGTCATCCTCGAACCCCTCCCTGAGGAATCCTTACGGGAACCCGCAAACACGAAATGATTGTCGTTTTGCTAGACTTCGCGGCCACTTGAGCCGCCGCGCGGGCACGTTCCGGGCGACTGGCCGGAATAACGACTGCGCGGAGGATCGATGCTGCCCGACGGGGCTCTGCTCGAGGCTCGAGAGATCAATTGCTGGCGCGGCGACCGCCACATCCTGCGGGACGTGTCGTTCGACGTGTGCGCAGGCGAATTTCTCAAGCTGACCGGCCCGAACGGCGTCGGCAAGACCACGTTGATCCGGATCGTGTGCGGCCTGCTGCCGCCCGAGAACGGCACCGTGCTGTGGCGTGGCAAGCGGGTCAGCAGTTCGAACGATGAGTACCACATCGAGATGGCCTACCTGGGCCACCTCAACTCCCTCAAGGCCGACCTGACTGCCCGCGAGAACCTGCGGTTCCTGGCCGGCCTGCGCCAGAGCCTGAAGGATGCCGACATCGACGCGGCCCTCGATCGGGTCGGGATCCTGTCCCGTGGCGACCTGGCGGCGCGGTCGCTCTCCGCCGGCCAGAAGCGGCGGCTCGCCCTGGCCCGGTTGCTGCTGTCCGGGGCGGTGCTCTGGATCCTCGACGAGCCGGTCACCAACCTGGACACGGCGGGCATCGAACTCGTCGAGGCATTGATCACGGAACACGTGAACAAAGGCGGGTTGGCGCTGTCGGCCGCGCACCAGCGGCTGCTCGACCATGCCCCATTCCTGCGCCGCCTGGAGTTGACCTGATGCAGCGCGCCCCGACGTCCACTGCCGCAGGCCTGGTCTTCCGCCGCGACCTCATGCTCGCCTGGCGCCGCTGGGACGAGGTCGCACAACCCCTGATCTTCTACGTAGTTGTCACCACGCTGTTCCCGCTCGCGACCACGCCGGACCTCTCGCAACTCCGTGAAATATCAGGAGGTGTGGTCTGGGTCGCCGCCCTGCTGGCTTCGTTGCTCGCATTGGAATCATTGTTCCGATCGGATGTCGAAGACGGCACGATGGAACAGTGGGTGATGTCGGGACAGCCGCTCGGCTGGTTGCTGCTGGCGAAGGTCGCGTCGCACTGGGTGCTGACGGGCCTGCCGCTGGTGGTCATCGCACCCGTGGTCGGAACGGCGCTCGGGCTACCCTTCGAGGCGTGGGGCACGCTCGTGCTGTCCCTGCTGCTCGGCACGGCGACCCTGAGCATCCTCGGCGGCATCGGCGCGGCCCTGACGGTCGGGGTGCGCCGCGGCAGCGTTCTTCTGTCGCTGCTGGTGCTGCCGCTCGCCATGCCACTGCTGATCTTCGGCTCGCGGGCGGTCGGCATGGTGATGGACGGCGACTCGCCGTCCGGTCCGCTGCAGCTGCTGGCAGCCATCTTCTTCCTGACGCTCAGTCTCGGCCCGGTCGCCATGTCGGCCGCCATCCGCATCAGCGTCGAAAGCTAACGAGAGGACACGAAGGAACCCTATGTGGCTCTGGTTGCATAAGCTCGGCTCGCCGCCGCACGCCTACCGCCTGCTCGGCAGCATGGCCCCGTGGTTCGGCTGGCCGGCCCTCGTGCTGATCCTGGTCGGCACCTATTGGGGCCTCGTCGAGGCGCCCCGCGACTACCAGCAGGGCGATGCGTTCCGCCTCCTCTACGTCCACGCGCCGAGCGCCTGGATGTCGATGTTCATCTACGTGGTGATGGCGGTGGCCGCCGGCATCGGCATGATCTGGCGGATCAAGCTTGCCCATGCCGCCGCGGCGGCGTGCGCGCCCATCGGCGCCTCCTTCACGTTCCTCGCGCTCGCCACCGGCTCGATCTGGGGCAAGCCGATGTGGGGCACCTGGTGGGTGTGGGACGCGCGGCTCACCTCCGAGCTGATCCTGCTGTTCCTGTACCTCGGCTACATGGCGCTGCGCTCGTCGTTCGACGACCCGCAGCGCGCCGACCGCGCGAGCGCGGTGCTCGCGATCGTGGGCGTGATCAACGTGCCGATCATCCACTACTCGGTGGAGTGGTGGACCACGCTGCACCAGCCGGCGAGCGTCACCAAGCTCGACAAGCCCTCGATCGCGCTCGAGATGCTCTACCCGCTGTTCATCATGATGATCGGCTTCCAGCTGTATTTCGGCTGGGCCATCTCGCGCCGCCTGCGCGGCGAGATCCTGCGCCGCGAGCGCAACGCGAAGTGGCTGAAGGAGAGTCGGTAACCATGGACTTGCAGGAATTCCTCAGGATGGGCGGCTACGCGGGCTACGTCTGGTCCGGGTATGGCTTGACCGCCCTGGTGCTGGTCTGGAACTGGTGGGCTGCCCGCCGCAACGAGGCCGAGCAGCTCGTGAGCGCCCAGCGGCGCAATGCCGATTGAAGAGAAGGAGACCCCCGATGACCCCTCGTCAGAAGCGAATGGCCACCGTGGCCGCCATCCTGGTCGGCGTCGGCATCGCGACCGCGTTCGCGCTGCAGGCGTTCAACAAGAACCTGCTGTACTACTACAGCCCCACGCAGATCCATGCCGGCGAGGCGCCGGCCGCGCGCAGCATCCGCGTCGGCGGCCTGGTCGAGAACGGCAGCGTGCAACGCGAGGTCGGCAGCCTCGAGGTGCGCTTCACGCTCACCGACTTCGCCCACACCGTCGGCGTGAGCTACACGGGGATCCTGCCCGACCTGTTCCGCGAAGGGCAGGGCATCATCGCCCGCGGCAAGATGCGCGATGACGGCGTGTTCGTCGCCGAGGAAGTCCTCGCCAAGCACGACGAGAACTACATGCCGCCCGAGGTCAAGGACAGCCTCAAGCCGCACATGGACGCGGCGCAGGCGATGAACAAGGGCTCCGGGACCTGAACGCTGCCCGCGGGCAGGGGAGGATCGCATGGTCGTTGAACTGGGGCTTTTCGCGCTCGTCATCTCGTGCCTGCTCGCCACGGCACAGGCCTTCTTCGGCCTGGCCGGCGCGCACTACGGCAACCGGCGCTGGATGGCGGCGGCACGTCCGGCGGTGGCCGGCCAGTGGGTGTTCATCGCGCTGTCCTTCGCGGCGCTGAGCTGGGCCTTCTACAAGAACGACTTCTCGGTGCTGTACGTCGCCAGCAACTCGAACTCCGAGTTGCCGACCTTCTACCGCTTCACCGCGGTGTGGGGCGCGCACGAGGGCTCGCTGCTGCTCTGGGCGCTGGCGCTGTCCACCTGGTCGGTGGCCGTCGGCCTCTGGAGCCGCGACCTGCCCGCGACCTTCGCCGCCCGCGTCCTCGGCGTGCTCGGCTTCGTGAGCATCGGCTTCCAGCTGTTCATCCTCCTCACCTCCAGCCCGTTCGAGCGGCTGGTGCCGGCCGCGGTCGATGGCCGCGACCTGAACCCGCTGCTGCAGGACCCGGCGCTCGCCATCCACCCGCCGATGCTCTACATCGGCTACGTCGGTTTCGCAGTGGCCTTCGCGTTCGCGGTGGCCGCGCTGCTCGAGGGCAAGCTCGACGAGAAATGGGCGCGCTGGACGCGCCCGTGGACCACCCTCGCGTGGATGTTCCTCACCGTGGGCATCGCGCTCGGCAGCTGGTGGGCGTACTACGAGCTCGGCTGGGGCGGCTGGTGGTTCTGGGACCCGGTGGAGAACGCCTCGTTCATGCCGTGGCTCGTCGGCACGGCGCTGATCCACTCGCTCGCGGTCACCGAGAAGCGCGGGCTGTTCAAGAGCTGGACGCTGCTGCTCGCCATCATCGCGTTCTCGCTCAGCCTGCTCGGCACGTTCCTGGTGCGCTCGGGCGTGCTCGTGTCGGTGCACGCTTTCGCCAGCGACCCGGGCCGCGGCCTGTTCATCCTGGGGTTCCTCGGCGCCTGTGTCGGCGGCTCGCTGGCGCTCTACGCCTGGCGCGGTCCCGAGCTGCGCGCCAAGGGCGGCTTCGAGACCACCTCCCGCGAGTCGTTCCTGCTCGCCAACAACGCACTGCTGCTGGTCACGACCATCCTCATCCTGATCGGCACGCTGTACCCGCTGTTCCTCGACGCCCTGAACATGGGCAAGATCTCGGTGGGTCCGCCGTACTTCGACGTCGTATTCCTGATCCCGACGCTGCCGCTGGTGTTCCTGATGGCGGTGGGCATGCACGCCATGTGGAAGAAAGGCCAGCTCGGCGACATGAAGCGTCCGCTGGCCATCATGTTCGCCGTGTCGCTCGCGCTCGGCCTGCTGATCCCGCCGCTGGCCTACGGCGCGTTCCACATCATGACCGTGATCGGCCTCACCGCCGGCATCTGGCTGATCCTCTCGTCGCTGTACGAGCCGGTCCAGCGCCTGCGCAAGAACCAGACCCTGTCGCGCAGCGTGCTCGGCATGACGCTCGCGCACATCGGCGTCGGCGTGTTCGCGATCGGCGTGACGGTCACGCAGACCTACCGCATCGAGAAGGACTTCGCGCTCCAGCCCGGCCAGTCGGTCGAGCTGCAGGGCTACAAGTTCGATTTCGTCAGCACGCGTCCGGTCGCGGGCCCGAACTACGACGCGGTCGAGGCCGAGATCAAGGTCACGCGCGACGGCGACCTGGTGACGACACTGCATCCGCAGAAGCGCACCTATCGCGTGCAGACCATGCCCATGACCGAGGCGGGCATCCACGTGAACTGGCGGCGCGACCTGTTCGTCGCCATGGGTGACGACCTCGGCGGCGGTGCGTGGAGCATGCGACTGCAGTACAAGCCGTTCGTGCGCTACATCTGGCTCGGCGCGCTGATCATGGCGATCGGCGGCATCGTGGCGGTCACCGATCGCCGCTACCGGCGACGCAAGTCCACGGCCGACGCGGCCGTGGGCGCCACCGGGACCGCGACCGCGCGCTAGGGAGGCGATCGAGATCATGAAGCTCAAGTTCATCGTGCCCCTGCTGCTGTTCGTGGCGCTGGGCATCTTCCTGTTCGTCGGGCTGTTCCGCGACCCGCGCTACGTGCCGTCGCCCCTGATCGGCAAGCCGGCCCCGGAGTTCACGCTGCCGAGCCTGCAGGACGCCAACTACCCCGTGTCGTCGAAGGAACTGCTCGGCCAGCCTTGGGTGCTGAACGTGTGGGGCACCTGGTGCGGCGGTTGCCGGCAGGAGCACGACACGCTGCTCGCGATCGCCGCGCAGCGCACGGTGCCGATCGTCGGCCTCAACTGGAAGGACGACAACGCGCTGGCGCAGCAGTGGCTGGCGCAGCTCGGTAATCCGTACGCCGTGGTGGCCGAGGATCGCGAAGGCCGCACGGCGATCAACTGGGGCGTGTACGGCGCGCCGGAAACGTTCCTGATCGGGCCGGACGGCATCGTCCTCTACAAGCACATCGCGCCGATGACCATGGAGGTGTGGAACAAGGAGTTCCTGCCGCGCATCGAGGCGGCGCGCGCCGCGACCGGGGGACAGTCGTGATCCGCCGTCACCTGGGCGCCGTACTGCTCGCGTTGACGCTGGTCCTCGGCGGCCGGGCCCTCGCCATCGACACCGAGGCCGCCTTCGAGGACCCGGTGCTGCAGCACCGTTACGAGGCGATCAACCGCGAGCTGCGCTGCCTGGTCTGCCAGAACCAGACCATCGCCGACTCGAATGCCACCCTCGCGCAGGACCTGCGCCGGGAGGTGCGCGACATGATCGCCGCCGGCAAGACCGACGACGAGATCCGCGACTTCATGATCGAGCGCTACGGCGATTTCGTGCTGTACCGCCCGCGCATGAACGCGCAGAATTTCCTGCTCTGGGCGGCGCCGGTGCTGCTGCTGCTCATCGCGGGCGCCGTGCTGTTCCGCGTCATCCGCCGCCGCGCGCAGGAAGCCGACATCGAACCCGAAGGCCCGGAGGCTGGGCGACCGTGAGTACCACTTTCCTGATCGTCTGCGTCGTCATGGTCGTGGCGGCGCTCGCCCTCCTGCTGGTGCCGTTGCTGCGCAACGTGCCGGGCGAAGGCAAGAAGAAGGAGCCGCTGCCGCGCTCCGTGCCGCTGGCGGTGGTGCTGATGGTCGGCTTGCCGCTGGCCGCGGCCGCGTTCTACGGTTCGGCCTCGAACTACCCGTGGAACAACCCGGGCTTGCTCGGCACTGCGCCGGGCGGCCATGCCCAGGACGGCGGCTCGATGGACGAGGTGGTCGCACAGCTCGAGGCGCGCCTGCGGGCGAACCCCGGCGATCTCGAGGGCTGGCGCATGCTGGGCCGCAGCTACCTGGTCTCGAACCGCTTCGACCAGGCCGTGGCCGCCTACGAGAAAGCGAGTTCGCTGACCGGCGGCAAGAACGCCGAGATCGAACTCGACCTGGCGGAGGCGCTGGTGCTGACGGAGAAGCCCGCGGCGCAGGCCAAGGCGAGGGGCATCATCGATGCAGCGTTGGCCGCCGACGAGAACAACCAGAAGGCCCTGTGGTATTCGGGCGTGATGGCGGCGCGCGCAGGCGACGGCGGCACCGCCAAGGAGCGCTTCACCAAGCTGCTCGAAACCGATCCTCCGCCGCAGATCCGCGAGATTCTGCTGGCGCAGCTCGACAAGCTCGGAGCGCCCGTTCCCGCGGCGACGCCGCCCTCCGGCATGGGGGGCATGGGCGCGGGCATGGGTGGTGCCTCCGGCGCTGCGCCAGCGGCTGCAGCGGCGACCGGCCGCACGATCCGGATCGCGGTCAAGCTCGATCCGGCGCTTGCCTCCAAGCTCCGGCCCGGCGCCACGGTATTCGTGAGCGCGCGCGAAGCGGGCATCCCGGGTCCGCCGATCGCGGCCGTGCGGATCACCAGTGACGAGCTGCCGGCGACGGTCGTGCTGAGCGACGCGAACTCCATGATCGAGGGCCGCAGTCTTTCATCGGTGGACGAAGTGCAGGTGGTGGCGCGGGTTGCGTTCGGTGGCACGCCGATGACGGCCAGCGGCGACCTCGTCGGCCAGGCCAGCCACCGGAAGGGCGCACCAGCCGACCTGAGCGTCGTCATCGACAAGGTCGCCCCGTAAGCCAGTGGCAGGGACGCTGCACCTCAACCTCGCCCGACTGCCTTCGGTCTGGGCGACATACCCGCGGGTGCTGCTGACGCCGCGGCCGCCGGTCACCGGCGTGCACGCGCCACCGGAAATCACCGTCACCGTGCGCGGTGTGCGCATCGGCGCGACGGCGGCGGCCCGCTATGCCGCCATGTGCGGCTTCGATCCGGGGGCCGGACTGCCGGTCACGTACCCGCACGTGCTCGCCATGCCGCTGCACCTGAAGATCTTCGCGCAGCGCGCCTTCGCGCTCCGCCCGATGGGCCTCATCCACCTGTCGAACGCGATCGAGTGTCCGGGCGCACTCGAGGCTGACCGGCCGATGGACATTGCAGTTTCGGGCTGCAACTACCAGCGTACCGACGCCGGCCTCGCGTTCGACGTCACGACGAATATCTCTGCCGGAGGAGAGGTACTCTGGCGCGAGACCTGCGTGTTCCTGTCGCGCTGGCCGGAGCCCACGGAGCGGACGGGCGGCCGGCCGCCACGGCCGCCGAAGGCGCCGAAGGACGCATCGGTGCTCGCCGAACTCGAGGTCACGGGCGGAACGGCGTGGGCCTACGCCCGCGTCTCGAACGACTTCAATCCCATCCATCTCAGCGACCGCGCGGCGCGCTTCTTCGGGCTGAAGGGCGCCATCGGTCACGGCATGTGGTCGCTGGCCTGCAGCCTCGCGCAGCCGCCGTTGCCGGCGATTCCGCGCGGTGCGCGCATCGAGACGCAGTTCCTGTCGCCGGTGCAGCTGCCGGCCCGCGTCGCCGTGAAGCAATGGACGGCGGACGGCCAAACGAAACGCGCCCTATGCGACGTACGCACAGGGCGCGTTCACATGTACGCCTGGTGGAGCGCGCCGGTCAGTTCGGCTTGACGTACATCGCGTCCACGACGTTCTTCACGCCGCTGACGCCCTTCGCCAGCTCGATCGCGCGCTTTTGCATCTTTTCGCCGGTCACGAACCCGCCGAGCGACACGACGCCGTTCTTGGTCTCGACGTTGATCTGGCCGCTCTTCACGTCCTTATCGTCCATCAGCGCGGCCTTGACCTTGCCGGTGGTGACGCTGTCGTCGAGCTTCGCACCCATCTTGTTCTCGGGCTGGATCGCAAGCGCATTGTGCACCTTCGTGGCACCCGAAACGCCTGCCGCCGCCTTGCCGGCATCATCCTTCTGCTTCTGGGTCTCGACGAACCCGGACAGCAGCACGACGCCCTTGTAGGTTTCCACGACGATCTGCCCGGACGGGACGCCCTTGGCTTCGACCAAGGCGGCCTTGACGCTGGCGTTGACCGTGTTGTCGTCGACCACGTTGCCTGCGCTCTTCTGCGCCATGGCGGGTGCGGACAGCGCCATGGTTGCGGCGACGACGAATGCACTGGCAAGTCTCTTCATTTGAACCTCCTGATGGACGAAACGGGAATTCCTAGCCGTCCATCATACTGCTCCGGTCATGCCCACTACGACTCTTTTTGTGACAGGTCCGGGGCGGATCGGTTCCCTGCCGGCTCGATCTCCGGCACACTGGTGCAGGCAAAAACCAGAAGCAGATGGGGGAAGTCGCATGGCTGAGCCGAAGTCCTGGCTGGTGGCCAGTCTTGCAGCCCTGGCCAGTATCGCCTGCAGCGCCGCCCGGGCGTCCGACGACCCGCTGGTCCAGCCGCTGGTCGAAGTTGCGAAGAACCGCGAGCCCGTACTGGTGCACGCCACGCAACTCGCCGACGCGCAGCGCAAGCTCGACGCTTTCGTGAAGCGGACCGGCCGCCGGCCGAACGTGCTCGTGTTCATCATGGACGACGTCGGCTGGGGCGACCTCGGAGTCTACGGAGGCGGGGTGGCCGTCGGCGCGCCCACGCCCAACATGGACCGGCTGGCACGCGAAGGTCTGAAGCTCACGTCCACCTACTCGCAACCGAGTTGCTCGCCGACCCGCGCCACGATCATGACGGGGCGCCTCCCGATGCGGCACGGCCTGCTGCGTCCCCCGATGGCCGGCGAGCGCGGCGGCCTCGAGGGAGAGATCACGGTCGCGCAGCTGCTGTCGCAGGCCGGCTATCGCACGGTCGGCGTGGGCAAGTGGCACATGGGCGAGAACGTCCAGTCGCAGCCGCAGAACGTGGGCTTCGACGAGTTCTACGGCTTCCTCACGGTGGCGAACATCTACACCGAGTGGCGTGATCCGTACTTCAACGCCGACATCGTCACCAAGCCCGAGCGCCAGGCCTGGGTGCGCAACCTGCCGTTCAGCAAGGACCTGGTGAAGGCGAGGAAGGGCGGCAGCGTCGAGAAAGTGAAGGAAATCGACATCGAGGTCTTCCGGCAGCTCGACGACATGCTCGCCGACTACTCGGTGGATTTCATCAAGTCGCAGAAGGGCTCGCAGCAGCCTTTCTTCCTCTATCACGGCACCACGGGCGTGCACTTCGACAACTACCCGTCGGAGAAGTGGGCCGGCAAGTCGCCGGCGGGTTACCCGGTGAAGGACGTGATGGTGCAGCTCGACGACATCGCCGGGCGGCTGATCGCGGCGCTGCGCGAGTCGGGGCAGCTCGAGAACACGCTGGTGTTCATCACGTCGGACAACGGCCCCGAGATGGAAACCTGGCCCGATTCCGCCGTCACGCCGTTCCGCGGCTCGAAGGGCACGACCTGGGAGGGCGGGGTCCGCGTCCCGGGGATCGCGTACTGGCCCGGCATGATCGACGCGGGCCGCGAATCCGACGGGCTTTTCGACCTCGGCGACCTGTTCGCGACGGCACTCACGCTCGCGGGTGCGTCCGACAAGGTGCCGACCGACCGCTACATCGACAGCATCGACCAGACTTCGTTCCTGCTCGCGGACGATGGCGCCTCGAACCGCAAGTACCAGTATTACTGGCTTGGCCCGCGCTTCTCGGCGATCCGCTTCGGCGAGTACAAGTACATGACGGTCATCGCGGGCGACGTGCCGACCGACTACATCGAGGGCGGTTTTGGCACCGCCGCCACGCAGCTCGCCTACGGCGCGTTCTACAACCTGTGGCTCGACCCCAAGGAAACGCGCAATTTCATGATCCGCAAGCTGCCGTACATCACCCTGTTCGAGCAGGGCGCGGCGCGTCACCTGGCGACCTTCAAGGCCTTCCCGCCGAAACGCATCGTGGACATGCCGGGGCAGTAGGGGGCCGCATGACGGGAAATTCACCCAACGACGAGCCGGAGGACCTCATCAGCGTCGCGAAGCTGATGAAAATCCTGGAGGAAGAGCCCGAGCCGGTCGATGACGAGGATGCGACGCTCGGAACGGCGCCGCTGCCAACGATCACCCGCATGCCCGAGGGCATCGAGGTGCAGGAGCGTCGCCTCGGCCACGCCGTCGGCCAGTGGGTGCTGCAGGTCCGCTGCGACTGCGGGCGTCGCTGGTTCGAACTGCATCCGGTGCGCACCGCCGATTGCCCCCGGTGCGGAGCGCTGGTCCTGGTGGACATCGAACCCGGATGAGTCCCGGGCTCGCGCGATGCAAGGGTCGACGCCGCGGGCCCGGCGATGCCGCACAGGTCGGCAGCGCCGGGATCCGGCCAGTCAGGTCTTCGAGGCCTGGTAGATGCTCTCGATCGCCGCGTCGAGCGCCCGGTCGAACTCGGCGTCGGACTGCTGGGCGGTGAGGCCCTCGGTGAGGGCGCGCGAGAAGCTCGCTACCATACTGTGCTGGCGCGCCAGCTTCTCGTTCGCTTCCGCTCGCGAGTAACCGCCCGACAAAGCGACGACCTTCAGCACCCGCGGGTGCTTGATGCAGTCGGCGTACAGGTTGTCCCTGGTCGGAATCGTGAGCTTAAGCATCACAAGCTGCCCGTCAGGCAACTTGTCGAGCTGCGCCATGATCTCGGCCTTGAGCAGATCCTCGGCGCCGGCCTTGTCGGGGCACTTGATGTCGACCTCGGGCTCGATGATCGGCACGAGGCCCGCAGCGATGATCCGGCCAGCCACCTCGAACTGCTGGGCGACGATGGCCTTGATGCCGGCGGCGTTCGCCTGCTTGATCACCGAGCGCATCTTCGTGCCGAAGATGCCCTTGGCCTTGGCGCGCGCCAGCAGCGCGTCGAGGCCGGGCATGGGCTTCATCAGCTGCACGCCGTCGGCTTCGTCCTGCAGGCCCTTGTCGACCTTCAGGATCGGCACGACCTTCTTGACGTCCCACAGGTACTCGGCCGTGGGTCGCCCCTGGATCTCGCGATCCATGGTGTTCTCGAACAGGATGGCCGCGAGGACACGGTCGCCGTTGAACGACGGGCTCGTGATGATGCGCGTCCGCATCGCGTGGATGAGGTCCATCATCTGCGCGTCGCCGGAGTACGCCGTCTCCGGGATGCCGTACAGCTTCAGCGCCTTCGGCGTGCTGCCGCCGCTCTGGTCGAGTGCGGCGATGAACCCTGCCTGAGTGCGGAACTTGGCTTTCTGTTGCTCGAAGTTGCTCATGTCGCCCTCACATGCCTCAGGCGCGCGTGCCGGAGAAATCGAAACCGCCGAACGGCGTCTGGTACTTGCCCGCGAGCTTGTCGCCGTCGATCGTGCCCGAGAACGCCAGGTTGAGGCGGCCGACGGGCGTGTCGGCGTCCGCAGCGAACGACACGTCGTTGCCGTTCACTTCGAAGCGCTGTGCCGGGGTCGGGTCGCCCTTGCCGGTCAGCGTGGCCTGCAGCGCGCCGCCCGCCTCGGTGACGTCGAGACGCGCCGACTGGTCGCCGAGCGGGGAGTTGAGGGTCAGGTTCCAGGTGCCAGTGATGCTCATGGTGGGCCTCCGTGCAATCGGGGTTGGGGGAATCCGCACGACTCTACTGACCCTCGCTGCACTGCCGCAAGTGCGATTTCAAAACGGCTCCCGGGCCACCTTGGCGTGACCTTCGTTTACCAGCATCAGGGCCGCCGAGCCGTAGTACTTGTGGAATTCAGGGACCATCTCGCCTTGCGCGACGACCGGGTCGGTGGCGACCAGCGCCCTCGCTTCCTCGAGGTCGCTGACCGCCAGGACGAACAGTCCGCGCCAGCCATCCACGCCATCGAGCGGGCCGGCCAGGGCGAGCTTGCCCTCGTCGGCGAGCCGCTTCATGTTGGCGAAATGGCCCTTGAACATCTCGTCGCGGGCCGGCCCCGCCGGCACCGGGGTCGGGCTGGTCTTCAGGATGACCAGCACGTAACGGCGCATACCGTTTTCGTCCGCGCCCACCGCTGCAGCGAGCGCGGGGTCGTACGCAGGCGCTTCATCCTCTGCGCGAGCCGATGACAGCAGCGCCGCCGAGACAAGAACCATTGCCGTCCAGAACGAACGCGAAGCGCGCTTGACCATGCCAGATCCCCCCTGATTCGGGTCACGATCGTAGCCTAGTAGAAACCCCTATGTACGCCCCGCCGGGGATCAGGGATGCTGCGATGCAGCAACAGTCTCCCCCTGATTTGGCCCTCCTCGTGAGGGCCACTTTTTTTTGCTCGATCCGGATGATTCGTTCGCGGCGACGGCCACGCCCCGCTCGCCGTACCCTGCCTCAACCCGCCAGTGCCGGATAGTCGCTGTAACCCTCGGCGTCGGGCGTGTAGAAGAACTCCTGACGCGGCTCCGCCAGCGGAGCGCCCGCCTTTAGCCGCTCGACCAGGTCCGGGTTGGCGATGAACGGTCGCCCGAAGACGGCCAGCTGGATCAACCCGGAGTCGAGCAGCGCGGTGGCACTCGCAGGGGTCAGGTTGCCGGCGGCGATCAGCGTGCCCTTCACGTGCGGACGCAAGGCGGGCAGCACGGCTTGCGGATCGCCCGCGTTGTTGAGTTGTGGGCTGAAAGCGTCCGGCAGCATCACGTGCACGTAGGCCATGTCCGCGGTCGGCAGCGCGTCGAGCAGCGCGCGGTGCGTCTCGAGCGGGTTCGCGTCGACGAGGTCGTTGAACATGTGGCCCGGCGACACGCGAATCCCCGTGCGTGCCGCACCGATCGCCGCCGCGACCGCTTCGAAGACTTCGACGACGAAACGGATGCGGCCCTGCACCGTGGTGCCGTAACCATCCGTGCGCAGGTTGGTGTTCGAGGCGAGAAACTGGTTCAGCAGGTAGCCGTTGGCGGCGTGCAGCTCCACCCCGTCGAACCCGGCGGCGAGCGCATTGCGTGCCGCTGCCACGAACTCGTCGATGAGCGCGGGCAGTTCGCCGGTCTCCAGAGCACGTGGGGTAGGGTAGTCCTGCATCTGTTGCTGGTCAGTCCACATCTGGCCGGTGGGCCGTACCGCCGACGGCGCGACGGGTACATCCGGGACTTGCCTGTTGAGAGGGTGTGCGATTCGCCCGCAGTGCATGAACTGCATGAACATTTTTGCGCCGCGCGCGTGAACCGCGTTCGTAACGGTCTTCCAGGCCGCGACCTGCTCAGGCGTGTGGATGCCCGGCGTGCGGGCATAGCCCTGCCCGGCGAAGCTCGTCTGGGTGCCCTCCGAGATGATCAGCCCTGCGCTGGCGCGCTGCGCGTAGTAGTCGCGCACGAAGGGCTTCGGCACGCCCATCGCGTCGGCACGGCTGCGCGTGAGGGGTGCCATGACGATGCGGTTCTGCAGCGTGAGGCCGTGGAGTTGCGTTGGTTCGAACAGGCGGGTCACGGGAAGCGCTCCGGGGAATCGGGCGGGAAGGGTATGCTCGCTCTCGTTCGAACGCGGTCGTGGCAAGGATTCAGGTCAGTGAGGGTAACGATGAGATCACATGCCGGAATTACAACGGGTGCCGCATTGCTGATGGTGGCTGCGGGCGTTGCGTTCGCAGCAGATGACGCGACACCTTCCAGCGCGGATGCGAGCGGGGATCCCCGCGTGGCGGCGGCACTCAAGGCAGCGGGCCTCGGATACACCCTCGACGAAGGCGACTTCCGCCTCGACTACGACGTCGACGAGGCGCGGAGCCAGCGGGTGTGGGTCGCGTCCGAGACCGCGCGGATCGATCGGTTGGAGATCCGGGACGTCTGGTCGGTGGCGGCGCGCGGCCAGGGTGAGGTGCCGGCGGATCTCGCGAGAATGCTGCTCAAGGAAAACGTGCGAATGATCCTCGGGGCTTGGCAGGTCAACCAGAGCGAGGACGAATACCTGGTCGTGTACTCGGCGCAGGTCGACGCCGCCGCGGATGCCGCCACCCTGCAGGAAGTGATCGAGGTGGTGATGTTCAGCACCGATCGGATCGAGAAGCAGCTGGGCGACACGGACGCGTTCTGACCACAGGCTGCCGCGCGACGCGTTCAGATGATCGCGAACAGCATCATTGCGAGCCCTGCGATGCCGACGCCCCAGACCAGGCTGCGCACGTAGGTGATGCCGGCCCAGTAGACTGGCAGGTACACCACCCGCGCCCAGAAGAAGACCTGCGCGCCGAGGGTCGCCTCGTCGCCGCGGCCGGCCGCATGCGCGGTCAGCGCCAGGGCCACGAACAGGACGAAGTTCTCGAGCGTGTTGGCGGCCGCGCGCACGGCACGTCCGCCCAGTGGCGTCGGCTCGGGCAGGTTATCGCGGTTGCTCAAGCCGAGCTTCATGCCTTCCAGCGTCCACTCTCGGTTGCGCAGGAAGGCACCCGCCAGGATGGAGACCCAGGTCAGGACGGTCGTGTAGGCGACGAGCTGGAGCAGGGTAGTCATGAGCACCTCGATGGGGACAGGCGTGCACAGTACCCCACTTCGAGTCATGGTGCATTGATCGAGAGGGGCCGGCGCCTCGATGCGGGACGACATGCCCAGGCCAGCAAAGTGCGGCAGAATCATGCATACAGTTGGCTGCGGAGGGGACGGAGTGAACGCGTCGCGCATCAATGCGGACTTCGATCAGCGCGTGGCGTTGCCGCCACCGGGCGCCGGGGACTGGGTGGCCTCACCGATGGCGGGCGTGACCCGGCGCATGCTCGACCGAGTGGGTGGCGAGGTGGCCCGGGCGACGAGCTTGGTGCGCTATGCGCCTGCGTCGCGGTTCGAGCGGCACGAACACGGGGGCGGGGAGGAGATCCTGGTGCTGGAGGGCGTGTTCTCGGACGAGGCGGGAGACCATCCGGCCGGCACCTACCTGCGCAACCCGCCCGGGACGGGGCACGCACCGTTCTCGCGGGAGGGTTGCACGCTGTTCGTGAAACTCTGGCAATTCGCGCCCGCCGATCGGGAGTTGGTGCGGATCGACAGTCGAAGCGCGACTTGGTACCCGGGACTCGTGCCCGGGCTCTCGGTGATGCCGCTGCACGAGCACGCGGGCATCAGCACGGCCCTGGTCCGATGGGCGCCGAACACGCGATTCACGCCGCACACGCATCCTGGCGGCGAGGAAATCCTGGTGCTCGAGGGACTGTTCGAGGACGAGCACGGCGCCTATCCGGCCGGCAGCTGGTTGCGGAACCCGCGCTGGAGCCGGCACACGCCGTTCACGGGACCGGAAGGTGCGTTGATCTACGTGAAGACGGGGCATCTCGGGGCGGAGTTTCCGCAGCAGGACGATGTCGACTGACCACCAGAACCTCGTGCTGACCGCTCTCGAAGCCGAGGTGGTCGAGGCCGCGCTCGAGTTGTACGAGCAGATGCGGCCGGCACCAATCGATGACCGGCTCGAGTACCGCTACCGCGCGGCACGGTCGGTGCTGGAGAGCCTGCGTCAGGGGGGGCACCAACCGGGGACATTTCCCCGCGGCGATGACGAAGAGACGAGCCGCAGCGAGGATGGACCATTCGAACGCCGTCCGCTTCGCGAGCGAACTGAAGACTGAACGCTCACGGCAGGGGGAAGCGATGACGAAGCCGATCATCAACGTGGCCGATGCACCGGTGTACCGTGGTGAGAGCGGCGAGCGCTTCGAGTTTCACATGGCGAGCCTCGCGCGTGCCGCGGGTAGCCGGGCGATCGGAGCGAACGTGACGACCGTGAAGCCCGGCAAGGCCGCGTTTCCGCTGCACCACCACCACGCGAACGAGGAGCACTTCTTCGTCCTGAGCGGCACGGGCGTGCTGCGCGTGGGCACCGCAACGTATCCGGTGAAGCCGCGGGACTACATCGTGAACCTGCCGGGCGGCCCGGAAACGGCGCACCAGCTCGTGAACACGGGCGACGAGGACCTGGTGTATCTCGCGATCTCGACGATGCGGTATCCGGAGGTAGCGGGGTATCCGGAGTCCGGCAAGACGGGCGTGCGGCTCGCTGCGGGCGAGGCGCCAGACGCCAGGTTCCTGCTGCGCGATGGCGACAAGGACGCGGTGGGTTACTGGGACGGCGAGGACGGGAGCGGTGTCGCCTCGGTCGTGTCGCGCGAGGATCAGCGATCGTGAGATTGGACCACCTCGAACGTGCGGTCGATGCCGACGGCGGCTAGTCGCCGTCCGCTCCGCAAGTTGCTGCGCAAGGAGATTGCGGCGCGGTTCGAGGCCGCGCTGGTCGAGCGCAACGGCATCGCAGGGGCGCACTGCATTCACGAGCTGTGGATGCGCAACGAACCACCGATGAACGTGGAGCGCATGCTCGGGCTCCTGTGGCGAACGGCACCGGCGTCGGTGCCGGAGTGGCTGCCCATGCGGCATGTCGAGTGGCTGCCGCTTGTCTACGAGGTAGCGGCACGATTCGAGCGCGAGGGCCGAGGGCGGACGAACATCTACCTGGTGCTGCTCGATTACAAGGACAGTTCGCGCGGGCCTTACGGCGTGTACGTCGGAATGACGCAATACCCGCCTGCGCTGCGCTTCGATCAGCACAAGGCGGGTATTCGTGCGGCGGGAAGCGTCCTGAAGCGCGGCCTCGAGGTGCTCACCGGGCCGGTGCTTCACCTGCAGGGCCTGAAGCGGGCGCAGGCTGCGAGGATCGAGGAGCAACTCGCCGAAGCGTTGCGAGCAGCAGGGCTGCTGGTGAAGGGCGGGCACTGACCGGCGAGCGCGAGGGTCGCCGACCCGATAACCGATGTAGCCGCATTTCGAATTCGGTAACGGGTGATCGCAGATCGGTACGGCTTCTCTACCTGCGGAGCTCGCGGCTGTGTTGCGGTGCGTCTTGAAGTGACACTCGCGGCGGGAGTATCGGGATCTCAGTAACGACAGACGGATGACTCGGATGTCGTCTGGAAGCGGGACGAGGGAGCGCTCGGCGACGCAGATCTGGATCCGGAGCAAATGAACATGAAACTGCTCATTATCATGCGTTGCCGTCGCACTGGCCTTCACTTCGGCGTTGACACCAGGTCACTGTGCCCGCCTTCGCGTGCAAGGACGCGCCTGTTGGCGCGGCCGACGCCATAGTAATGGCGAACCACACAGCCAGCCTGCATGACAGCGATCGCGTCGGACTGAAGATCCGCGCCAACTACGCGTTCCCCACGAAGGACGACCTCATCCTCGGTAACCTGCCGACGAAGCCTGTCGGCTTCAAGGTGCAGAACCTCGTGGTCTCCGTCGACGGCTACAACGCGCAATACATGGAGGCGGTCAAGCAGGCGATCGACCGCGAGCGGCTGCAGGCGATGATCGATCAGCCGCTGCCGGAGCACCCGGCACCGGCCGCGTGGCAGGTGAAGGACACCGTCAACAAGCTGCGTGGCCTCCTTGGACACTAGCCAAGGATTCACGCTTCCGTCAACGCCTCGAGACCGTCGGCGCTGCGGGACGGTCGCTGCCATCAGGGTGTCTCCGCGCTCTGGCTAACGAGCGTAGGTGTCGAGCAGGTACGTGCGGATCGCCTCTGATTCGAACAGCGCTGTGTCGGTGTTGGGATCGACGAGGTACGGCACCTGGACTTTGCCGGCGCGCTCGAGCAGTTCCTGCCGGGTACGACCCGAAACCGGCAGTTCGGGGAAAAGGGTCTTGCGCAGGATCGGCGGTCCGAGGTCCTGCCAGCGGGCTTTGCCGGTGCTGCGCAGCAGGTAGGGTAGTTCGAGTTCGGAGAGCAGTTCGCGGACGCGCCGGGAGTAGGGGCTCGACTCGAAGCTGAAGAGCTCGAGCGGGCGTTTTGGCGCCCTCGAAGGCCGTGCGCGACTGCCAGCGCCGAGACGGGGCAGGCTGGCGAGCATGGACGAGGTGACCTCGACGGGACGCAGCAGCCGCGTGGGCGCGGGACGTCGCCCGTAGCGCTGGTACAGGTAGGCGATGATGTCGGCTGACTCGTACATCGACTCGCCGCTGTTCGGGTCCACGAGGAACGGAAACTGCTGCCGGCCGCCGAGCTTCTCGACCTTCGGACGGAAACGCTTACCGCCGTGCGGGGCGGGAAAGATCAGGGCATCGAGGTCGAGCTCGGTGAGGGCCTCGCGCACGAGGCGACAATATGGGCAGGCCTCGAACTCATAGAGCTGCAGGTGTTCAGCGGGCTGCTTCGCGGCGGCGCGGGCGTTGGTGCCTCGCCAGAAGCGTAGCGTGGAACTCAGCGTGGAGTTCAGGACGTCGAGAGTGTCGAGCATGCGGATATTAGAGCAAGCGAAATTCGGTGAGTACTTAAGCGAGCACGTCTACGCACCTGCCATCGCTGGATGCTATTGGCCGCGCCGACGGCAGGCGTCTGAGCAGTACTTCACTTCGTTCCAGTTCTTCGCCCAGCGTTTCCGCCAGGTCATCGGGCGGCCGCAGCTCGCGCAGGGTTTGCTCGGCAGGAACTGCTTATTGCCCTTGAATGGGGACGTCTCGCGGGGCATGGAACATCGTACGCAGTCGACGGCGTATCAGGTTGCCGGGGGCGACTGGTCGTCTTTTCTCTGCTGACGGCGCTGTTGCTTTTCTTCGCGCTTCTTGCGCGCAGCTTCTTCACGACGCTTCTTGTCCTGCGAATAGTTCGGTGGTCTGGCCATTCGGTCTCCAGCGGGTTCGGGAATCCGGGCGCGTGGTTGCCCGGGCAGCATCTTAACCGAGCGCGTTGGCGTGTGCCCAAGCGTCGCATCGGCTCGCTCGACGCCCCGGCGGGGCGTCCTCGGAGGCGCGCCGTGGCGCGCGGGTTTCGCAGGGGTCAGGGGTCAGTGCGCGTAGGCGCGGGCGCGGAGCTGCGCGAGCGTGACGACGTCGAGCGCGCGTTCGTGCGTGGCCTGCAGCACCACCGGCGGGGCGAGGCCCGCCTCAAAGGCTTCCTTCCAGCGCATCGCACACAGGCACCACTGGTCACCGGGCTTCAGGCCTGGGAAGTTGTACTCGGGGCGCGGGGTGACGAGGTCGTTGCCGCGGGCGTGGGAGAAGTCGAGGAACTCGGCGGTCATGCGGGCGCAGACTACGTGCAGGCCGCGGTCGTGCTCGTCGGTGTTGCAGCAGCCGTCGCGCAAGAAGCCGGTGAGGGGGTCCAAGGAGCAGGGCTCGAGCTCGGTGCCGAGGACGTTGAGGGCGGAGAGGTGGGTTGCGGGTCGGGTGGCGGACTGGGGCATGACGGTCGTGCGAGAACCGGGAGGGTAGAAGGCTGTTCGGCGTTGCGGCCGTGGCGGATCCGGGCCGGTGCGGGCTTGGGGGCTGTCGGGCTATGCTCCGTGCACACGAATAGCCAACTAAGCAGGGGGAACGATGAACTGGGCGACCATCCACCGGGACGAAGTTTCCGGGGGCGTTCTGCAGACGTACCTGCCGCTCTACCTCGAGCCGGACGGCTCGGTGAGTCGCGAGCTGGGTGGACTGCGTCCGCTCGTGGAGTTTCTGTGCGAGGTTGCGGCGATGGGGACCCGGCAGGCGGCCGGGAAACGACCGGGAATAGCACGCTGCGTCAGCCACACGGCATCCGGCGGTTGCGGGATGCCGGTCGAGGTCGTGATGCTGGATCAGCCGCGACGGCCGGTGTGGCGGAGATCGCGGTGCGGAGCGTCGGGATCGATTCGCGGGTTCAAGGGAACGCGGTGGGATCGGTCGAAGATGAGTAAGAGACGAAGGACGGCGGCGGCGCAAAAGAAGAGGAAGAGGGCGGCGTAGGGCCGACCATGCGACCCATTCACGGGACGGGAGAGAATGATGACCGAGCGATCACCGATGCTGCGCGCGAGCGATTTCGATCCCGAAGTGCTGCTGGTCTTCGACCAGTACGTGCACGGCGACATCGACCGACGCACGTTCCTCGAGCGCGTGGGCACGTTTGCGGTGGGCACGATGACCGCGGCAAGCGTGCTCGCGGCGCTGAGCCCGCGATTCGCGGAGGCGCAGCAGGTGGCGCCGGGCGATGCGCGGCTCGAGGCGCGCTACGTCGAGTATCACTCGCCGCAGGGGTACGGCTGGGCGCGCGGCTACCTGGTGCGGCCGGCGCAGGCTAAGGAGCCGCTGCCGCCGGTGCTGGTCGTGCATGAGAACCGCGGTCTCAATCCGCACATCGAGGACGTGGCACGGCGACTGGCCCTCGAGAACTTCGCGGTGCTGGCACCTGATGCGCTGTTTCCGCTCGGCGGCTATCCCGGGAACGAGGACCAGGCGCGGACGTTGTTCCAGAGACTCGAGCAGCCGAAGGCATTCGAGGACTTCGTGGCGGCGACCAGTTACCTGCGAGCGCAGCCGGGCACTTCCGAGCGGCTCGGCGTGACGGGATTCTGCTATGGCGGCGCAATCGCGAACCGGCTCGCGGTGGCCCAGCCCGATCTCGCGGCAGCGGTGCCGTTCTACGGCAGTGCGCCGCCGCTCGACAACGTCGGTGCCATCAAGGCCGAGCTGCTGATCCATTTCGCGGCGAACGACGAGCGGGTGAATGCGAGCTGGCCGCCGTACGAAGCGGCGCTCAAGGCGGCGGGCGTGAAGTACACGGCGCACGTCTATCCGAACACGCAGCACGGATTTCACAACGACACAACGCCACGCTACGACCCGGAGGCGGCCGCGCTTGCCTGGCGGCGCACGGTCGAGTTCTTCAACCAGACGCTGCGGGGGTAGGTGTTGCCGGGAGCCTCCGGACGGCGGGTCGGGTGCGGGCAGTTGGGGTGAACAGGAGGACGCAGGTAATGCGACAGGATGTTCGATTTTTGCGGCTTGCGTTGCTCTGCATCGCACTCACCGCATGCGGAGGTGATCGCGAACCGGCGGGCGATCCCTCCGGTGGTGGCGAAGAGAAGGTCCTGCACGTCTACAACTGGGCCGACTACATCGGCGAGACGACAATTGCGGACTTCGAGACGCGCACCGGCATCAAGGTCGTCTACGACGTCTACGACGCAACCGAGGTTCTGCAGACCAAGCTGCTGACCGGGCAATCGGGGTACGACGTCGTCATCAGCTCTGGCGCTGCCACCGGTAAACTCGTTGCCGGAGGTACGCTCAGGAAGCTCGATCGGTCGAAGCTCTCGAACCTCGAGAATCTGGATCCCCAGCTCATGCAGCGAATGACGATCTACGATCCGGGCAATGAGCATGGCGTGCCGTATCTCTGGGGAACGACGGGCCTCGGCTACAACCCGGACAAGATCGAGCGGATTCTGGGTACGCGCACGATCGACAGCCTGGCGGCGGTGTTCGATCCGGCCCTCGCCTCGAAGCTCGCGCAGTGCGGGATCACGTGGCTCGATGCGCCGGCCGACATGTTCCAGCTGGCGTTCATCTACCTCGGACTCGACGCCAACAGCCATCGCCCGGAGGACCTCGCCGCCGCCGAGGCGCTGCTCATGCGAGCACGGCCTTACGTCCGCTATTTTCACTCGTCGCAATACCTGAATGACCTTGCGAGCGGTGAGGTGTGCGTGTCGGTCGGCTGGAGCAACGGTCTGCAGCAGGCGCGTGCGCGCGGCGCACAGGCGGCGCAGCCGGTCGAGGTGGAGTCCGTGATCCCGAAGGAGGGCGCGCCGCTCTGGACGGATCTGGCCCAGATTCCCGTGGATGCGCCGCATCCGGAGAACGCCCACCGTTTCATCGATTACCTCATGGAGCCCGAGGTGATCGCGCAGATCACCAACACGGTGGGACAGGCGAACGGTAATGCGGCGTCGCTGCCCTTTGTCGACGCGGCAGTCCGCGATGACCCCTCCATCTATCCCTCTGCTGATGTCTACCAGCGCCTGACGATTGACCGTGCTTGGTCGCCGGAGCAAACGCGACAGGTCAACCGTGCGTGGACGCGGATCAAGACGGGGGAATGAGGGGCCGCTGGCGTCGGGATCGATGGCGGAAGATCATGTCCACCGGCTGCGGTGGACGCTTTCCAGGGGTTGGGCGAGGAAGTCTGAGGGCCGACTGCTTCCAGTCGGTCAGCTCACGGGATGAGCCCGAATCAGCGCAATGTGGATATTGGCGGCGACGACATGACCTGTCGTTGCGGCAGCGCAAGCTGTCCTCAGGGTGAGGTTTACCCGGGAGTGACGACTATGATCCTCATATTTTTGTTGGCCGTGGTCCTGGCAGTCATGTGCGGCCGGGAGTCGGGCAGACGCTGCTCGTCCTGCGAGCAGCTCGCGCGATCATGGATCCCGCCCGAGAGCTGCGCTCCGGCGCGGTGGTTTTGCGGGGATTCGAAGATGGGCTGCGTCCGACAGTCCGGTGGCCCAAGGGGCTGAGTCAGCGGATGGTGGCGGAGTTTGCGCTGATCCACTCGGCCAGCTGATCTTCGGTGAGTTCGCCGGAGGCGAGGGCCAGAAACGTCATGATGCACTGGGCGTCCGTTGCCGTCAGCTCGTAGCCGTTCAGCTCGAGGAACAATTCCGCCACGACGAGACTGGTGCGCTTGTTGCCATCCAGGAACGGATGGTTGCGGGAGATGCCGAAAGCGTAGCTGGTCGCGAGCCGCACAATCGAGGTCTCGCCGTACGAAAACTGATTGCGTGGCCGGGCCAGGGCGGACTCGAGGAGTCCACGGTCGCGCACGCCGGGCTGGCCGCCGTGCTCGGCGAGCTGCTCATCGTGAACCGCGAGCACGACCTCGAGGTCGATCCAGACGCGCTCGGGCATGACGTTCGCGCGCGATTACTTCGCGAGCTCGCGCAGCGCAGCGCGGCGCTCCTTCATGATCTTCCGCGCAGCGCCCATCTGCGCCTCGAACTCAGGGTTGTACGGCGTGAGGCGATAGCCGTCCGGGGAATCGGTCAGGTAAACCGTGTCGCCCTTCGCGAGCTTCAGGCGGGCCAGTGCTTCCTTGGGAAGGACGACGCCGAGGGAGTTGCCGACCGAGGTGAGCTTGAGTTCGATCATTGGCGTATGTTTGTACGGATGTAATTACATGTCAACGTCAGACTAGTCGTTGGTGCACGCCTGTTAACATAATATACATTATGCGTACTTTGGTTAGAGCCGTATGAAGACCCGCGCGAAGCCCTCCCGGAAATGCCACCGAAGGCGCCCGCGCGATCCGAGGATCCCAACAACGTCTCACAAGAGGTTGCCAGACATGTCCGACGCATTGGCCGGCAAGGTAGCGATCATCACGGGCGCCTCATCCGGCGTCGGCGATGCCGCGGCACATGCGTTCGCACGAGCAGGTGCCCGAGTGGTCCTGGCCGCTCGTTCACGGGATAGGATCGAAAGCCTGGCACGGGACATCAACGGCCTCGCCGTACCGACCGACGTCAGTCGCCTCGACGACCTTCAAGCACTCGTCGATCGGGCACTGGCGGCGTATAGCCGCATCGACGTCCTGGTGAACAACGCCGCTGCAAACGCACGTGGCGACCTCGACTCGCTCGATCCGCAGGGCATCGCAACGGTCATCGACACCAATCTCAAGGCGCCGCTCCTGCTGACGCGCCTCGCCCTGCCCTACCTGCGGGCTTCGAGAGGAGTGGTCGTCAACGTGGCCTCGATCGCCGGCCACGTTCCGCTTCCGCACGAGTCGCCGTACTGCGCCTCGAAGTGGGGCCTGCGGGGATTCACCTTCGCTCTCCGTCAGGAGTTGAAGGCGGCGGGCGTGGCAGTCTGTGTCGTGTCGCCGGGTCCGATCGCGACGCCGTTCGTGCTGGACGATCTCGACAACGTGCCCGACCTCGTGTTCTCCCAGCCGATTCTCACCGCCGAGCAGGTCGCCGACGCGGTGATAGCCTGCGCGATCGACCGTAGGCGCGAGCGGGCCCTGGCGCGCTCGACCCTGATACTGGCCAGACTGTCGGCAACCTTTCCTTGGCTGCAGGAAGTGCTGCGGCCGGCCCTCGAAGCCAAGGGCGAGCGCGTCAAAGCGAGGCTGCGGCAGGGCCGGCCCGCCTGAGGCCGGCCGAGTCCGTGGATATTCAGCCGGCGCCCTGCAATCGCGCCCGCATCGCCGCCATGAACGCCGGCATGCCCGCGTCACGCTGAGCGGCGATCGTGCGTGCATGCGGACGCTCGTTCAATCGTGCAAGCAAGGCACGGGCTTCGGGCAAGTCGGCAAGAAGATCCAGGCCGAACACCTGCTTGCCAACAGCGGCGGCCAGATCGACGCTGTAGAGGAAGACGATGTCCGCCAGCGTCAGCGAGTCGCCCGCCACGTACGGGGCGAATTTCGCATGGCGCTTGAGCGTCGCAAATCCGGCCAGCAGGTCCTCACGGGCCCTGGCCTTGATCGCGTCCGGCACCCGGCCGCCGAAGAAGGCCTCGGCGAAGCAGCTGCGCGCCGGCAGCTCGACGTAGAGCTCGATTTCCTTCATCAATGCCCGGACCAACGCCCGTGCGTACGGATCGGCTGGACGCAGTGGCGTGCCCTGCCCCAGGTCCTCGAGGTATTCGAGGATGACGCTCGCCTCGTTGAGGTATCCTTGCGGCGTCTCCAGGAAGGGCACCTTGCCCCGTGGACTCTTCGCGAGTGTGTCGGGGCCCTGATCGGGAAACGTCGGCACGTATTCGAACGGGATGCCCTTCTCGAGCAGTGCGAAGTGCACCATGTTTGCGTAGTTGCTGACGGGGAACCCGTGGAGCTTGAGCATCGGCCAGACCTCGTCGGCGCTCACGCTGCGCGATACCTGACGCCCGCGCTCACCTGTCCTAACCGAGACTTGATCTGACGGACACGCCGACTACATCACCGGATTGGCGGGCTCGGATGTCGGCTGGATCCGAGCCAGGTCTCGAGCGTACGCGAG
>Ga0114938_1000449_pt1 | contig 31034 bp, 43 predicted proteins | sample AshMeaBigSpring_FD_88675 | JGI IMG/M metagenome (GOLD analysis project Ga0114938, IMG submission 88675) | Groundwater microbial communities from Big Spring, Nevada to study Microbial Dark Matter (Phase II) - Ash Meadows Big Spring | ecosystem: Environmental > Aquatic > Deep subsurface >... | reverse complement strand
TACATAGCTGTTTTTAGTTGGATGAAACTGCGGATAAAAAAATAAGTAATAGAATGCCGATCCTCCGATAAGGCACAATGCGATCAAACCGGTCAAGATATATCGCTGTATTTTTTTGTTCTTTTTATTCATTTTCTCCTGTTTTTAAAAAATTTTCCAAAGATAGGAAGAAAATAAATAATATGATTTATTAGGAATGCAAATTGTTCATTCAATTTTCTTTTTTTGAGTCGGTAGGATGGGGCAGGGTGATGTACAAAAAGAATTTTAAATTAAATATTAATGCAATATAGTTCCATTACATAAAAAAGATTACTACATTTAGCGCATGATAATCAGGCTTTATCGCCAAACGTATATGGTTTGTTGATTATCGAATTAAACCAATAAATTCTAATCATTAAGCTTATGAAAAAAATAGATTTCAAAAAAGACTTATCCTCTGTTATGTTTAGTCTTCTCCTTTTCCAACTTGCCTTACTACCCATATATGAAACGATTGATATCGTATTTTATATAGTATCAGTATTGATGATTTTGTGTGGAGTTATTGGGGTGGCAAACAGTGTTCTGTCAATAGTAAAAGATAAGCGAAGTTTTGTTTTGAATTTAACATCGAGATCTATATTTTCATATTTTGAGGTAGTCATCGCTTTGTTTGGTTTAATTATAAGTTATAGCTTTCATTCTAACACATTGAATTTCTGGATTTTCATATTAGTATGTAGTATCGTTTCTGTTTTGATACCAAATCGCCCAATAAAAAGTGATACTATGCAGAAGGAGTAGATTATAAATAAAAAGATGTAGCCCCTGCCTTTTATTAATCTAATATTTGTCTTTTATTTTCCTTGAATATGGCTTGCATATGGCTTCCGGTACATTGAATATTAAAAAGCGATTCTTGGGCTTTCTTGTGTATTGATTAGGGGGAAATTGTTTTATTATTTAAAGGAGCTTCAGATAAATAGTCAGAAAAAACACTCGATAGAGAGATTTATAAAACTAAAATTTAAAGAGAGAAGATTATGAACGAAGATGAACTAAAAATGTTTGATGTTGATGCGCAATTAGATGCTGAATTCGGTAAAGAAGGAACTTCAGAGCGCATCGCTGCTGAAGATAGAGCTAATGCTTTCTTTACAGAACCAATCATAGAAGAAATCAATCGGAAAGCAGATATGACACATGTAGAGCTTGTGAAAAGATAGGAGCAAACTAAAGAGTGTTGGCTGTAAAATGAGAGTTATGTTGCTACACCAATTATGAAATTATACTTTCCTTTCACAGGTAGCAAATTTAAAGTAACTCATTCATAAGATGATTTGTAGCATAATTGTAGTCTGCGACTTTATAGTTCAATGAGCAATTATATTCAAAATGAAAGCCGTGAACCAAGAGGAACACGGCTTTGCTTTACTAATACTTATCGTATCTCTGAACTATTCTCTTTAAATTTTCTTCAGTGAAAAGATATATTTCGTTTTCGTCTGAAATCTCACAATCTTCAATTGCCTCTTGGAAGTATTGCCTTGCTTCTTCGTAGTAGGGAATTGTAAGTCTTTTAAAGAAATCGACAAACTCTCTAAAATCAGAAATCTGGCATCCTACTTCTTGATTTTTGTCATGCATGAATCCTAAATCAAGCAGAGAAAATAATTTTTGGTGTACTGTTTTTTGAAAGTAATCTAAATCAATGTCACTACGGTAGGGACTTTCATCATACTTAAAGCAACCTTTTCCATTTATTTTTTCCATAGGTGATGCTTGTGATGAATGTATGATTCTAAATCCACGAGCAAACATTTTCCCGTTTTTATCAATTCCGCTTTCCCATTCCACATAGCCTTCTTTAGGGGAATTTATCACTTGTCCACATTCGTCACAAATAAACTGTTCTAATGGTTTTAACATAGTAGTATTATTTTTTAGTTAAACATAAAGATATAAATATATATTATTCAGTTAATTAAAACTTAACTCCATACTTAGTGCAGGTAAGTTCTATTTTTTTAATAAATAAATGGTATTTACATTTAGAATCTCAGAAACTTTGTAAGGTGTTTAAATTGTGCGGATTTATGCTTAACATCTTAGAGAGATTTCCTTGTGCCATTTTATTTTCTGCGAGTTTGGTGATAATTACACCATTTTCCTAACACATTTCTTTCACTCGTAATTTTTACTATAATGTTTCAATATTTCTATTGCAAAGGTATCTAAAATTGCAAACTTCCTGTATATAATAAATGGATAAAAATGAGCTTAATTATACGTCGTTAACATTTAAATTGACGTTGTAGGTATAAGAGGCTTCATCTGGCGAAAGATTAACTTGTTTACTTCCGCTCTTATTCAATAATTTTAATAGATAAAATGTATTTTTGAAAAAATAGATGGATGTTTGCAAGAATAAAGCTCTGCATTGACATACGTCCTCCTTAATTATCTTTACTCTCTAAAATCTAATTATGAGTGGTTGAATATATAGTCTCAGACTTGCGAAATAGGTTGATGTTGATTCTATGCTGATTGTTTATAGAATTTTATTTTTTACGGCTACCAAACCTATAGTTACAATATTGTTGATATTTATGAGGTCAATTTTTGGATAATTTTTGGGTAAGTTATTGATGACTTTTAGGCAGCTATTGAGGAAGTTTCAGATAAATACTTTACCCCAAAAGTGGGTGTTTTTGTCTTTTTTTTATTCAAAAAAACACTAACAATAACGCTTTATTGGCTCTGTAATTTACTCTTTTAGAATGAGTTATGTAGTTGAGCCGCTATCCAGACTTGAACTGGAGACCTACGCGTTACGAATGCATAACCTAAAGCTTTGTAATTGTTTGTAATTCAGTTATTTATAAGATTTTAAAAAATTAATAAGACAAACATTCGACAAACATATTAGTATTATATATTCCCTATCTTAATATATTTAATGTTTGGAAAAAAATTAGAAATATTACTTTCTGTTATTTCTGCCTCTATGCACTCTCCGTCCATGTAGTCAATATCCACTTCATAAGGATATGCAATTAATAAGTTTGGGTGAAACAATGCAATGTCTACTTGTAAACTCTTTGTATCTCCATCGTTAAATGGCCCTGTGCAATTAACAACAAATTTGCTTCTATTGAATTTGTCTGCAGTTATATCGTTAACCGAATTGATAGCATAGTATTTTACATTAATGTATTTTATCTGTTTCCCAGATTTGTTTTTAAATTTCAGCTTAAGAGTTTGCCCGTCTCCGCCTCCGGTAAATCCGAGTACGTTGAACCAGCTCAGTTTAAATTTAGTAAATTTAACGGGTGGATTTTGTGCGTTAATACTTGTTGTTAAAACCAGCAATAATACTAATAATGTCTTTTTCATTTTTTCTCTAGAATTTTTTCATGCTACCTAATACTGAGAATATTTTTAAAATCATTTTCTTTTCTATTTCCTGTGCATCATAATCTTTATTTGATGGTACTAAAAGAAAGTGTTCTTCATCGGATCCTTTACGGACTCTTTTTACGGTTCTTAGCTCATTGTTTGTGACGATTGCATATATTTCGCCATATGATATATAGTCATTCCAATCTTGGACTTCTTTTAGTGCTATTATATCCCCACTGCTTATCTCCGGTTCCATAGATTTTCCAGAAATATTGCACCAAAAAACATCTTTTTTGTTGAATGGCTGAAAATCTATATTATAAGAGGGGATTATCGTTTGATCGTTGCATAATAAATCAAAACCACCTAAAAAATCAACATCATAATAAGGTCTTCCTCTGACATAATCTTTTTCGGGTTCTTCAATATGCATTACGTTCGCGCATTTATCATCGTCAAATTCAAATATAAAATGTCCTTTTGACTTATCAAAAATATTCCCTACTCCTTGCAATAACCAATCTGCGCTAACTTTAATTGACGGACAATCGACAATAGCCTTAAGAGTTTCAAAGCTTGGTTTACTTTGCTTTGTACCTATTATGTCTCTAATAGTTGACTGTTTGACTAAAACCTCTCTAGCCATAGCAGAAGTATTCCCAGAAAAGTAATAATCACAAATCTGTTTAACTCTTTGATTGATAGATTGTTCCATAACTTTACTATTTAGAATGAATTTAAATTGGCGACAAACCGTTATTTTTTTATTTAAAAAATTCTATATGTCGATAAAGCGACATATCTTTGCCATTGTTAATTAAAAAAGGATATAAAAATGGCCGTTCGATAAGAGTATCGAATTTCTTATTTATAAAGCCATAACATCAACGGCAAAGATAGAAAACCATTTTTATATAAACAAAATATTAACACTAAATATCTGCGATGTGGGAGTTGTAGATACGATAATTAAGAAAAAAAATAAGTAGCTCATTCCAAGTAGCGGGACTCCCACAATGCCCGCGAAAGGATTGAGCTTTAATTGTATAAGAGCTATGAATGAGGATATTCTTAAAATCGTCTTGAATGACAAAACATTCAGTAGAACAGAAGCGGCCGACATAGTTGGAGGATTAAAAAGGCTTACTGATCTTATAGGAAAAGGGATGATACGATATGAGAAAAAGAGTAAAAGGCAGAATGGTAGATGGTACTGCAACGCTTGGGATGTAATCAAGCATGCAACGATATAGCGACAATCCCTGTACGGTTTAAAGCCTACTCTTTGATGAGATACAGGGCCTTGAATCAGAATTACATGAAGTCTTTGAAGAATTCGATGATGATATGGATTATGATGCACTATGCGAAGTGCAAGGACTTGCAAGGTACGCATGACACGCATGACACAATAAACCCCGTAGACGGATTGAACGGCAGCAGTGAGCGAGAAACTGACGGGGTACATTTGGTTAGTTCTTTGACATGATGGAAAATAGAGGTTGCAAGTTATCCTCTGCTGAAAACGGACTACGTGAATAGGCTAAACTTGACAACGATATAATGCTGTGGTTAATGGTAATGCCGTATCGTTGTAAAAATAAACAGTTAGACTTTCGTCGGCAAATCGAGGAATTTGCTTTATATAATATTATAAATTTATTTAATTTATATCCTAGTGGATGGGGGGGTATCATTCGCCGTTCCACATATTAAGGTAATTAATAACTTAATAAAAAGCGACATGTGCTGCACAAATATGGTTAAGCATAGCAGGAATGCGGAGAACGCTTAACAGATATTTTTATCAAAACTTGTTAGTCCGAAAATGTCTAAATCAGTAAGCATAGCATAGATAGGCGGATGCTACGCTAACGAGTACAATATATCCCTGTACGGTTTAAAGCCTACTCTTTGATGAGATACAGGGAGCTATTTCTTTTACACAGTTTTGATTTTTAATTGCGCGGTTTGCGAAGATAGCGCAATTAACATACGGGATGTGGTTACACGCAAAAACGGACTTGCACAAATGTGAACAAGTATCTATGTATTGGGTTGGACTCCCAATCATCCCACATTATTACATCATGATTATTACAAGCAATAACTCTTTTGGGGTACGGGTTTGATACTCACCGATGAGAAAGTGTTGCTACATGTACATATTAGACATGCATTCAGTACGTGAGTATAGGGTGCATTTTTTAAAAGTTTAATCTAAAAAAAAATATATATGAAAACAATTAAGTTTATAAAAAAGGCATTGGCCGTTGCGTCAATTATTTGCGCATTATCTATTTCGTCATGTGACGAGCCAACTACTATTGAGTTAGTATCATCAGTAGTTATGGTTTTTCTTTCTATGCTTGTTTTTATTGAAGAATCTTTAAATAAATATTATTAACCAACAAAACCGCTGAAAAGGACAGCGTGAGGTGAAAGTCCTCCTATTCAGTTAATTATTTTTTTATCAACTACTAGCGGCATGGATTATCACCATGCCGTTTTTTATTTAAAAATTATGAATGATAAAGATAAAAATCTTATAGAACAGGCTAAAAAGCTTGATTTCGTAAACTACAGCCTCGCTGATTATTTGGAAAAAAAAGCTTCATCGGAAGAAGCTAAGAGAGAAATAAGAAGAATTAGGGTTAGGCTCTACAGAATTGAAGAGCGAAAAACTGAAAGATATGAGTGATAAATATGAAATACTTGAGGTAAATGCTCAAGATATAATAGAAGGTGCAAATATAGATGCCCAGGTATCTACAGCTAAAAAATATCCAAGAGATATAACTAGATCTATTAATAACTCTATTACGATGGCAACGATGAATGAAGATGTCGCAAGGAGTTGCAGTTATGCGCTTGTTAAAAGCGGGAAATATATTAGCGGTCCATCTGTCCATCTTGCTAAGATAATAGTTAGCAATTGGGGTAATATGAGAACAGATGCTAAGGTTGTACGAATTACTGATAAACAGATTATCAGTCGTGGCACATGCTGGGATTTAGAAGCTAATGTTGCATCTGCTTTTGAGGTGAGAATGCCTATTGTTGACTACAGAGGCAATAGATATAGTGATGATATAATTACTACTACCGGAAATGCATCCAACGCAATAGCTTACAGAAATTCAGTTTTTGCTGTTATTCCACGTCCCATTATTGACAGCGTAATTAATGCTGCAAAGCAGCTTATCACAGGAGATTTGACCGACCATGCAAAGCTAATTAATAAGCGTGATGCCATATTAACTGCATTTGCGAATGATTACAATATAGATGAGCAATCTATACTTAAGATCATTGGTAAGCAGTCCAATAGCCAAATTAATGCTGAACACATATATATTATGTGCGGTATATTACAATCTCTTAGAGATAAAGATACAACAGTTAGTGACTTGACATCATCTACTGCATCTGAAAAAAAGAAGGATTCTGTAGATCGAAAAAAAACAGTCATTAAAAGTAAAAATAATAAAATCGATTTGCCATGAGTAGTACTTACGAGCTTTATTCTCCAGAAGAAATTGAAGAACTTTTAAGTAATTTTCTTATAAGTTCTTGGAGTTTTTCTAAAGTGTCAACGTTTTCACGAAATGAGAAAGTCTTCGAAAAAGAAGAAATATACAACGAAAAAGGTAAAAGATCAGCAACCTCTATTTCTGGAAACGCCTACCATGAAGCATTAAGATTTTATTTCAATAATATCAAAAAAAATATAGATATTATAGATCTGCAAAACATTGCATTCCAATATATAGATGAAGTAGCTGTGTGTGATTGGAAAGTGCAAAAAACCACACCAACAATAGAAGAATGCAAAATTAAAGCTATCAAGCTATCTAATATTCTTATTAGTAATTTCTACAATGAAAAAGAAAAATACATTGAAGAGATAAGAAATATAATAGGCGTTGAATGTAAAATAACATCTTGGCTTACCATTAACGGGGTGGACATACCTCTACCATGTAATGGAGTTATAGATCTTGTAATAGAAACTAAAGATGATAAAGTTGTGATCATTGATCACAAAACAAAATCGTCATATACTGATGAAGAAGAAGCTGCATTTGTCATTGGTAAGCAAGCCATAACATACGTAAACCTTTTTGAGTCTAAATATAACAGAAAAGTTAATGAAGTATGGTTTGTCGAGAATAAATCATCCAAAAACAAAGATGGATCAGAGCAACTACATAAGATCGTAGTTGAAATAAACGACTCGAATAGGAAATTATATGAAGCTTTACTTTACGAGCCGCTTAAGAAAATGTTAGAGGCCGTATCTGATCCGGACTATATCTACATGATTAATGATACAGATAATTATGTAGATAGAGCCGAACTCTACGATTTTTGGTGCAAGACGCTTATTTCTGATGTAGATGATTTTAATATAGATGAATCAAAAAAAGACCTTATAAGGAAAAGGCATAAAAAAATAAAAGATTCCTCTATAGTATCTGTTAACCCTAATGTAATAATAAAATTCAAACAAAGTGCTCAAAACTTCATTGAGTACGATTTCACTAACAAAAACATGGACAACAAAGAAAAAATAGAGCACGTATTGCGTGCATTTGGCATCATTACTAATGTGGCACATGAGATTTCCGGATATTCTTCTGACACTTACTTGCTAGAGATTAGTGCTGGAGTTTCAATATCTAATATTTATAAATACAGGTTAGATATTGCCAATGCACTTAATGTCAATTCTGTCCGTATCGGAAATAACCTAACCGTTTACGAAGGAAAGAGTTATCTGCCGATAGAATCGGCAAAAAAAAGAACGGAAGATCTATTGTATGATCCCAAATATCTTAAAGGGTGTAAAATACCAATCGGCTTAGATAATTACAAACATTGTGTGCATTGGGATATGGATAACCATTCCACGCCACATATGCTTATATGTGGAGCTACGGGTTCCGGCAAATCCGTATGTATACTTTCCACTATCCAATACGCAATTAAAGCCGGTATTAAAGATATAGTCATATTTGATCCTAAGTACGAATTTGTGGGGTTGCAAGGTGCAAAGGTATATAACGAAATTGAAGAAATAGAATACGTAATGAGAGAACTAGTATCTGAGATGCAGATTTCCGCAAGAAAAGGCGGTTTAAAAAGAAAGAAACTGATAGTTTTTGATGAGTTTGCAGACGCTGTATCTAGTGCCAAAACATCTAAGCAACTCAATGGAGAAAAGACGTTAGAAGAAAATCTTAAAATGCTACTTCAAAAAGGGCGTTCCCTTGGATATAGAATAGTTGCAGCCACGCAAAGAGCTTCCACTAAAGTAATAACGGGTGATGCTAAAGTTAACTTTCCGGTGCAAATATGCTTTAGGGTTCCAAAAGAAATAGATTCTAAAGTTGTGATAGATGAATCTGGAGCCGAATCCCTGTGCGGAATGGGAGATGGACTGATGAGATCACCGGAATATTTAGATTTAGTAAGATTTCAAGGATTTTATATAAAGCAAATATGATATGCAATACAGATATACACAGCCTTATTCGGCTCCTTGATAAGAGTGCAGAATTGATTGACAAGTATTGCAAGAAGCCTTGCGAATTAGATAAGGCTAGGCAATGCAGAAATCTCAGCAAAAAGTTAAAAAAGAAATTAAGAACAAAGTAAATATAACAATTATGTCAATGCACACATGGTTTGAATGCAAAATCCGTTACGAGAAAGTAATGGAGAACGGAATGCAAAAGAAGGTAACAGAACCTTATTTAGTGGATGCTCTAAGCTTCACAGAAGCAGAAGCACGCATCATCGAAGAAATGACTCCTTTTATCTCTGGTGAATTTACAGTATCAGACATTAAACGCGCAAATTACAGCGAATTGTTTTCTAGTGAAGAGGATGCTGCCGATCGTTGGTTTAAATGTAAACTGATCTTCATCACGTTAGATGAGAAAAGCGGAGCTGAAAAGAAAACATCTACACAAGTACTTGTTCAGGCAGCAGACCTTCGTGACGCTGTTAAGAAGTTGGATGAAGGAATGAAAGGTACAATGGCCGACTACCAAATAGGTTCGATAGCAGAAACTGCATTAGTGGATGTGTATCCGTATATTGCAGAATCCTCAGAGGATGTAATTAACGATAAGGCTAATGCTCCTATTGTTCGCAACTTTCTACAATCGCTTCCTAATGGCTGTAAAACTGTCATGAATATAGGAGGGAAGCAGGTTATAATAGATAAGACAGGCAAAGACACCAAAGTTACACCGAAAGAAGAATAATACCAGGGCATTAATTTGCCCTTTTTTAAACCTAATAAAATGTCATACTATATAAAAAGAAAGAAGAAAGAAAAGAAAATACCACTTTTCGAAAAGGATGGAGTGACAGTAAAAAAACAGACGGATCTTAAAAAGAAATTAGATACCGTTTTTAGCCTATATATTAGGCTTAGAGATACAATGACTAATGGAATGATTAGATGTATTTCGTGCGGGAGATTTAAAACGTTTGATCAATTTGATTGTGGACATTTTCATTCTAGAAAGCACATGAGTGTTAGGTATGATGAAGATAATTGCCATGCAGAGTGCCATTCGTGTAACCGTTTTTCTGCTGATCACCTAATTGGATACAGAGCTAATTTAATTGCTAAGATAGGTAAAATGAGAGTCGATAAGCTAGAATGGAAAGCTTCGCAATTTAAAAAATGGACCAGATTTGAGCTAGAAGAACTTATCAAGTACTACCAGCAGCAGATAGATAACCTTAAAAAAGAAAAACAATTATGACATACATAAAGGTTGCTACAGCAACTCCAGATGGAAAAGTGATTTTTTACAAAAAATAAAAGTTATGGCAAAAGACAGCTTCGTTCTCTACAAATCTTATTATGAGCCTGTCAAATCATTATCCGACAAACAACTCGGTAAATTATTCCGCGCGCTATTTGAATATCAGATAAATCATAGTATTGAGGTAGACATCGACATACAGATGGCATTTAGCTTTTTCAAAAACCAAATGGATATTGACGAAGAAAAATATCATAAGATTGTAGAAAGAAACCGAAAGAATGGATTGAAGGGTGGACGAGGAAACAAGGAAGAAACCCAGCCGACCCCAGATGACCCCAAAGAGCCCAGTGGGTTATTTGGGGTGCTTAATGATAATGATAATGATAATGATAATAAAGAAACATCTACTAAAGTAGATGGAAAGAAAAAGGACGCAGCTAAAGCTGCTGCACTAGAAAGAAGAGATGAATTTGGAAAATCTCTTATTCCATACTTGGATCTATACGGTAGAGATATGATAAGAGCTTTTTTTAATTATTGGTCCGAACTTAATAAATCCGGAACAAAAATGAAATATGAGCTTGAAAAGACTTGGGAGCTACCTAGAAGGCTTAATAATTGGGCCTCTAGGGATAAAAAACCAAAAAATGAATTGGGGATAGTGCTTAAAAACAATTCCCCTAGCAAATATGACAATGAGGACAAATGGAACAGATAAATTTTAAAGAAGCGATTGAATCGTTGAAATCAACCGGTTATAACCCGATGCCCGATGCTGTACATATAGCAATACCTGACGCAAAGGATTTGCTGTGGCGCGGGTTGAATTATCACCAACCTAACGCTAGTTGGTTGAAAGAATATGATGATGTTGCAGAATGGCTAACGGATAACAAAGGGAAAGGCCTGTTGTGCTATGGCAATTGCGGGCGTGGTAAATCTATGATATGCTGGAAAATAATCCCTTTGTTAATTAACCACTATCATCGCAAGATAGTTGAATGTTGTGATGCACAGCAAATGAATGCCAATACAGACTATATAAAGCAACATCATTTAATTTATATAGATGACGTTGGCACGGAAGGAGTAAGCGTGAAATATGGCGAAAAACGTATGGCTTTCTGCGAAATTGTTGATGAAGCTGAGAAAAAAGGAAAGCTATTAATCATAACAACAAATCTATCACAAGATGAGATAGCCGAGAAGTATGGTGAGCGTACCATGGACCGATTGATAGCCATCACTAGGCGAGTTAAATTTAAAGGAGAGAGCCTCAGAAAATAATGGCAAAGAAAGAAGAAATAAATCCTGTAGTATTTTGCAAAGAATGTGCGCACTCATTCGATATTATCGGCATGGGTGCTTTTTGTAAGGTGCTAAAGCGAAGGGTGTGCACGTGTGACAAGTACGGGAGATTATGTAACCATTTTAAAAAGAGAAAATGAAACTCATTAAAGAGCTTGCAGCGTTGCTATTCTTGATACTAGTAATTGCTGCATTTTATTTTTTAATCTATTCAATTCTATATCTATGAGTAATAACAATTCTTTTATTAACTCTATCAAGTCATACCTTGACGATAGAGCATCAAATGATGAGCTATTCGCTAAGACTTACGCGAAAGAAAACAAGAGTCTCGATGAATGCTGCAATTACATTTTAAGCGAGGCTAAGAAGCGCGGAAATGCGGTTGCTATGACGGATGAAGAGGTGTACGGATTAGCTGTGCACTATTATGATGAGGACGATATAAAGGTTAAGGTCGTTAGTAATGCACGTGTATCTACTTCCGCCCCTGCCGCTAAAGTTGATCTAACAGAAGAAGAAAAAGCTGCTGCTAAGGAAAGAGCTATGCGTACTTACGAAGCAATCGAGCAAAAGAGGCTAGAGGAAGAGCGCAAAAAGAAGCTCGAGAAGAAGAGAGAGAAAGCAGCACAGCAAGAAGAAGTTCAACCATCGTTATTCGAATTTTAAGATATGAAAAAGATAATGTTTAATGACAGATACAGCTTAACTCAAGCTGTATTGGATGGTAGGAAAACCATGACTAGAAGAATATGTAAGTATGACAGACCTTCATTAGATTGGGAAATAGCTTTTCCAATAACAGAAAATGAAGGTGATTATGAATCATACGAAGACTTGGCACTAAATGCACCTAATTTTGGTTCATTTTGTTGGCAAAAAATAGATGGTAGCGAACATACTAAATTAAATAAATTGTCTTATAGGGAAGGAGAAGTTGTTGCTATTGCACAAAGCTATAAATCATTTTTCGGTGGCTTCAAAGCTTCCGGAAACTCCGTTGAATACGAAGGAATATGGTATGATTTCGATGATCTAAAAGCAGGATGGAATAACAAAATGTTTGTTCATGCAGACTTAATGCCACACAAAATAAAAATAACCAATGCATTTCTTCAAAGACTGCAAAACATCAGCGACGAGGATTGCATGAGAGAAGGAGTTCAATTGAATACTAGACAATTCGAGTATGATGGCACACGAAGGTATTGCGTTAGTGGATTGGGCCATTGGAGAAGAATTGGTTGCGATAGCTTTAATACACCAAAAGAAGCCTTTGCAACTCTTATCGATAAGATAAGCGGAAAAGGAACATGGGAAAGAAATCCGTATGTTATTGTTTACGAATTTGAATTGTTAAAATAAATGAAGCCACGCAATAAAAGAGAAAGAGAGGTAGCTGAATTAAGTAGTAAGCTGCCTCCATTATCCAAGCAAGAAGAATGGGCAAAGACTCACGTCTTTTCTCATGAAGCATTCAAATGTAAAGATGAACTTTGGTGCTCAGATTGCGCTCATACGTGGATAAATACAGATAACAGCGAATTATCTGTTACAGTATTAGGAGATACAACCGTGTGCCCATATTGCCACAGCAAGCTAGAGGTAAAAGTTAGCCGTAAGAAAAAGAATGAAGAGGTGAACTACATGACTGTTGCCACCACATGCGGAGGTTATCAAGTATTACGTCATGTGTATTGCATGAGGGTTGCTCGCAAGGAAGATGCTTATCTTCATTACTTCTTTTCGGAAGTGGTTCAAGAGTGGATCAGTGAAGATGGAAAGCGCACAATAATGGCTAAGCCTATGAATATGGGTTCTTGCGGATGGATACACAGTGAACCTTTAAGTATTAAGAATGAGTACGGTTCTTCTTATTATCACGGAGATAGCTATTCGATTCACGGAGTTTTGCACCCTAATCCTAATCTGATTCCAATATTGCGAAAATACGGGCTTAAGAGTAGTTTACACGGATGTAATCCTGGTAGACTAATAAAGAGATTATTGCAAGGAAGTAATGATTATGAGTTATGCCTTAAAACGAAGCAAATTTCAATGCTTCAATATCTTACGAAACAAGGATCTTATCAAATCAAGTATAAACCATCTTTCAATATCTGCAACCGCAATGGCTACATAATCAAAGATGCGAGCATTTGGGAGGATTACATTGATCTGCTTTCCTATTTTGATAAAGATTTGCGAAATGCTCATTACGTTTGTCCTAAGGACCTAAATAAAGAGCATGACAAGTTGATGAAGAAGAAGCAAAAGATCGAAGCTAGACTACGAGTTGAGCGTGATCGAGTGGCTGCAGTAAAAGCAGCTATCAGAAAAAAAGAAGATATAATGAAATTCTATCGTGAAAAGATGAAATTCTTCGGAATCGAAATCAAAGAGGGTGATATCACTATACATCCGCTTGAGTCCATCACGCAATTTTACCTTGAGGCAAAAGCAATGCACCATTGCGTGTTCAGTAATCGGTATTACGGAGTTACAAACTGTCTTATACTATCAGCTAGAGATGCTGAAGGCAATAGGCTTGAGACGATCGAAGTTTCGCTTAAAACATTTGAGATCATCCAATCGAGAGCCGTATGCAACAAGACTTCAAAATATCACGATCGCATTTTGAATATCGTTAAAAAGAACATGAATTTGATACGCCAACGTATGTCGGCTTAATAACTTAATTTATGGAAGAATACAAAAAGAGGGAGCTAGAGGAACTGTGCGCAACACTTGCAGGTGTAGTTGCTTTCCTCGCCATAATGCTATTGTGTAGCATAGGAGTGATAGTATGGCTAATAGTGTAATAATTTAAAAATGAATATATGAGCAATATTAAATTATCCATTTTCCAAATAGAAATGATGCTACATGCTATTGGGTTTAGTCGTAAAAGCATCAAAAAAAATAAGTACATGGCTTATCGAAATAGATATGTAGTTTCAACATCTGATAATGATTGGGATGAGCTAGTGTTCTATGGGTACGCAACTAAAATAGCTGTTGGTAATAATGTAATTTATCATCTTACCGCTAATGGAATAACATATTTGGAAAGTGTCTTATCAATAAAAATAATTCAAAACTAAATAGAAAGGAACATTATGGCAATATTTAAAGAAACGGCATACGGAATACAATGTGATGTGTGCGAAAAAGTATATATGAACGAATATTCCGGTTTCACTCTTTGGAATGATGAAGACTCAGTAAAGGAAGAAGCACAGGACGACTATTGGTTAATCGAAGATAGTAAATGCTATTGCCCAGAATGCTATGAGATAGATGGAGATGACAATATAACTATCAAAACAAATGAATGATGAATGAGATAGAAGTTTTGAAAGACCAGATAGAGAGCCTGCAAGCTGCTCTTATCGCAAAGGTAGAAACTCACAGAATTAAGATTGATGAGTTAAAGGAAAAAACCCTCAATGCCTTCCTTGAATGTGAGGGATATGATGAGTTTGAACGAGAAATAAACTCTTAACTAAATAGAAAGGAGCTAATATGAAAACATTTGAAGTTACATTAACGATTGAAGCATCCGACTGTACAACAGTACAAGATGTAAGAGAATCTCTAGACGAGAATAGTACTCTTATTGAATTTTATTTATTAGAGGGAAAAATAACAGACATCACTGTGTCATAGTTAGAATTTGAGTAAAAACTAAATATAAATGAAATGCAACGAGTGCAACGGTAGTGGTCATATTGTTAATAAGCAATATTACAGATATAGCCAGATCGAAAGTTACGAACGAGGTATTCAATCTACCATAAAGTGCAAGCAATGTAACGGTAGCGGATTCATTATTGATAACCTTAATGAAGCAACTAATGTATTAGAGGTTGCTATCAATACAGGAAAAGGTTTAACTCTTAAGCAAACAAAAGAATTATTAGTATTCCTGAGAAACCATTAAATAAGATTTTTTTTAAATAAAAATAAAACCTAATGCTGTATAGGTAAGCGTACTCAACAATGAATAATAGTTCCAAAAGTGGTGGAATCGGTTTCTGTGGATTGTTAGCCATAGTATTTATAGTGCTAAAACTAACGCATTATATTGATTGGTCTTGGTGGTGGGTGTTATCTCCGCTTTTTATTCCATTCGCAATAGTATTAATTATAGCTCTTTTCGTTGTGATATTAAAAATGTTTTATTATTCAAGGGTAAAACGTAAAGTGAATAAATCGGGATTTGCTGCGATAATTGAAGAACTTCAAGCTAATCAGGAATATCATGGAAGAAAATAAATTTTTATCAGCATCTGAGGCAAGATGTATATCTGAAAAAAATCAGCTAACAGTTAATCAGGTAATGAAAATAATACTTGATGATGCAGGTTGTGGTAAAACCATGTCATTGTTTGTAAATATGCATCAAGACACTATAACGTACTTGCTGAAATATGGATATAAAATATCAAAGCATACTGATCTAATGGGTTTTGAATCAATACGAGTAGAATGGTGATAATCTAAATAATTATGAAAACTTATAATATCAATGGAGCGGAAGTTATATACTGTCCCACCATGAAAGATAAAAAAAGAGTTGCAAGATGTTTGAATAAATTAGGATATAGATGGCATGATGGAAAAACTTACAAAGAAAAACCGCTGAATGTCCATAGCGATTGTATATGCCCTAAAATAGGACTTACGTTAAGTAGAGATCTAGCAATAGAAAGTAAAGCTAATATTATAAATGCCTCTGATTTTATTGAGAGGTATGAAACCAAATGTTTTAAGAATATCCCCATAAGAGATCTAGTTGCTTTATTCGCGATAATATTGCTTGTCGTAATGAGTTTTATATGTTTTGAACATCGTAAATGTATAGAGGCATTACGACAAGACATTGTTCAAAGAGATAGCTTGATACATGAAATTTTACAAAATAAAAAGTAAATCAATGGGATCATTTATATCAAAACAACCTAACGGTTTATATTGTCGTTTCAGCTCAGTTGTAGACACTATAACTCACTACAACATGACTTTTGAGGATTATGTCAATGATGTTCAAATGGGTCGTTACGGAAGAAATAGAGAAGAAGCTGAGCGAGAAGCAAAAGATACCATCGAGCATTACTTGAGGCCATTTCAAGAAGTAATTGATCGTTTTATGCCTAATAATATGACCAAAAAAGAATTTAATAAAATTATTAAAGATATTGGATATGAGAAAAATAAAATTCAGGGGAAAAACACTTAACGGCGAATGGATTTACGGATATTATTCTGAATTCGAGTTATGCGACGGTAAAGGTAGATGCTATTATATCAAGACAGACGGATGCCAACCTATCAGGGTTATGTTAGATACTGTAGGTCAATTTTCCGGATTAACAGACAATAACGGAAAAGAAATTTACGAGGGAGATATAGTAAAGCGGTTAAATCCAAGCGGAATTGAGTGTATAGATGTAGTTGAATGGGCAAATATCGGGCTGCGTATGCGTAACGTTAGACACAATTTCGGGTCACGTGGATGTGACACATTATATGTTATTGGAAATATATATGATGATTATGATTTATTATAAAAATAATTAGTATAGCGGTAAAGTATTTGAGTTACCACTTTTTTGTGCCCGGTCTGAAAAGATTCGGGCACTTTTTGTTTTTAACCAAATTGAATAAAAATGGGCAAAAGAATAAATAAGATAATAACGACCAAAGTAGATAAATCAACTTATGACTCATTACTTAAGATAAGCCATACTTATGGCTTTAGAAGCTTATACGAGCTAAACAAGGCTATAATAAGCTGCTTCCTAGATGCTGCAGACAGAAAAGGGAAATCTGTACCTAATGAGATAGACGAGATGTTTGATGGGCTGTCGCCTACTCCACCGTATGGAGAGCACAAAAGAGCATTAGATATTAAAAGCGTAAACGATGAGCCGGAATCCAACATACATTAAGCTCATACAAACCAACCGGTGGAGAGAGTTAAGGTTGACAAAGCTAATGAATAACCCTCTGTGTGAAGTGTGTGAGAGAGAAGGTAGAAGCTCATTAGCGAGTGAAGTTCATCATATCAAGCCTGTTGAGTCTGTATATGCTCAACAGGCAATGGAGCATCTTATGTATTCTTACGATAACTTGATGAGTGTATGTCATCAATGTCATGTCTCTATACATATAGACATGAAAAGCCATTCAAAAGATAATATCAAAAAGTCAAATAAAAAAGCTGTAAAAGCATTTTCAGATAAATATCTTTAGCAAAACGTCATTGAATAAACAAATAAATGATGTTTGCTAATAAACACAGCATAACTTTATGATATTTTAATATTGTTAAAAAACCTTCAAATGTTAAAAATGTTAAAGGGGGAGGGTTTTTTTTAACATCCCCCATGACCTCTGTAACCCACACCTACCCCCTTTTATATACACGGAATAAATTAAGCCTCTGGGGGGTTGTTGGTACCACATCCGCAGTTATGTGAGATATATAAAAATGAGGTATGGAATATAAGTCGATAGAACAAAAACTAAAGCGCGCAATGAAGGAGCAGGGCACTTATACTAGAGCAATGGATGTATCTATAGCTCTAGCTGCAGGGAGTTACGCATGTTACCTCAAAGCAAGGGAAGAGGTAGCCGATTTGCCGTTGTGTTCAACTCGTAGAAGTCGGGAAGGGAACGAGTATAAAGTTGTCAATCCGGAATTTTCAATAATGCTAGATATGGCTGAACAGACACGCAAGGCACTTCGCGAATTAAGATTGACTAGAGCGACTATCGAGTCTGGATCAGACGATGACGAGGTTGACCAGCTTATTAGGGAGGTTGAAAATGCTGGAAAAGAATGAGCTGATTTTGTTTAAGAATGAAACTTCGAAGTATCTCAAATGTATAGATGTTCCAAGTTATCAATTACAGAATACGGATAAACGATTAGTCAATTATCTATATTCTGTAATTGATAATCCGAATGATCACAACTTGTATGAATTGCTATCCGTTAAACGTTTCTTCTACCTTCTTGACAAGTACATATTTAAACCTAACGAAGTTAAGAAGTTTATAACCTTCTATGAGCGACTAAAGTTTTCCGGAGTAAAAGGAAAAACAAGATATAAACTAACACCGGTACAAGTGTTTCAATTCGCTAATATTCTAGGATTTTATAAAGACAAAGAAAAAAGATTGTGTCGTGACGCTTTATTATTTGTTCCTCGAAAATTTTCTAAAACAACTTCGGTAGCTTCACTTGCTATATATGATTTGTTGTTTGGCGATAGCAATGCACAAGCTTATGTGGCTGCTAATAATTATAATCAAGCGCAAATATGTTTTTCAGAAATAAAGAATATTCTGAAAAGCATCGATCATAAGTTTAGAAATTTTAGGATAAATAGGGAGCAGGTTTATAATAGAAGAAAAGGAAAAACATCTTTTGCAAGATGCTTAGCAAGTAATGCCGATAAGTTAGATGGTTTAAATGCGAGTACGGTAATCCTTGATGAATTTTCACAAGCCGTGAGTGCCGATCTCAAGAATGTACTTACGTCATCGATGGGTGCAAGGGTTAACCCGCTAACTATAATTATAACCACAGCATCTGATAAGCTAGATAGCCCATTTAGGGATTTGCTTAAATCCTACAAAGCAGTGTTGCGTGGAGAAGTAGAGAATGACAGTGTTTTTGCTCATATATTCGAGCCAGATGTAGATGATGAGGAAAGTGATCCACACACATGGTATAAAGTTCAGCCGCATATTGGAATAACAATACAAAACGACTACTACGAGTTAGAATATAAAAAAGCTCTAATGACGGCTGATGATATGCTTACATTTCGTACAAAGCTTCTTAACATGTTCGTCCAAAACTCTAATAAAGCATGGTTTACTGCCACCGAAATTGAGAGCATGTACAAGAGCATTGATATGAGTAAAATAACGGGTAGGCCGGATGCAATGGTATCAGTGGACCTTTCGGTATGTGATGACTTTTCCGCTGTATCCTATACTATGTATAGCGAAGTCTTGAGATCCTTTCATTCGTATATTGATTATTATTTCCCAGAAGGAGCCATTAAAGATCATCCTAATAAAGAACTATACCAAAAGTGGGCACAACAGGGATATTTAAAGATTTTGCCTGGAGATGTGATAGACTACCGGTACATCGCAAATGATATACTTGAAATGAATAAAAGAATTTGTATCCTTCAACTTGGGTACGACCCCTACAAATCGTTGGAATTTGTAAATATGATGGCAGCATCTGGAGCGCAAAGTGTATTAGTACCGGTTAAGCAAACTTACGGAACATTTACATCTCCGGTTGAATCTTTTGAGCTTGCTGCAAGAACAGGGAAAGCTACATTCGATCCTAACCCTATTACAGCTTACTGTTTCGGGAATGCGGTTATGGATGAAGATAAGATGGAGAATAAAAAGCCCATCAAGCGTAGTCAGTACGAAAAGATAGATGGTGCAATTGCAACGATAATGAATTTTTATTTATTTAATAATTACGAGCGATGAAAAAATTAAATTTTTGGAAAAGGAAGCGAGTTCCGGAAAAACCAATAGAAAGAGGTTATTTCGATTCTGTTGTCTCCCCTGATGTCACGGTTAATATCCCAACTAATAATGTGTCAGTTACCTCTGATACTATGGCCATGAAGTTGGCTGCAGTGTATAGGTGTACATCTATACTTAGTGGAAGTATCGCAGCACTTCCTATTCAGGTTAAAAGGAAAATGGGCCGATATTATGGGGTTGATGAAGAATCAAATATTAATTACCTTCTAAATATAGCTCCAAACGTTCGGCAAACAGCATTCGAAATGATGCGCAATGCGATGATACAAGTGCTCAACCAGGGAAATGCGTACATATATCCTGAATACAGATTAGGAGAACTTTATAGACTGACTCTGTTAACCCCAAACTCTGTTAGTTATGACAAGGTTCTTAACATATATATTGTTAACGACACTATTAACAATATATATGAAACGCTAGAATGCGACGAAATAATACATCTTAGAAATCTTTCGCTTGATGGAGGATATACAGGAGAAAGCACTATTAGGTATGCATGCACCGTTATGGGAATTACCGCCGCAGCTGATGCTAAATCGGGTGATGTATTTCAGCCGGGTTCCACTTATTCGGGATTTATAAGTGGTGACGCGTCAAGAGTTCGTGGTTTTGGCGAGGCTCAAGATGAGCAGTTGAAGACAGTTAGTGATCGTGTGGAAAACGAACTTAAATCCGGTAAACGGATTTTTAGTGTGCCTGGCGCAATGTCATTTAATCAGCTGTCAATGTCGCCAGCTGACATCCAATTGCTCGAGATGAAAAAATTTAGCGTGCTTGATATTTGCCGCTTCTATGGCGTTCATCCGGATAAGTGTTTTGCAGGCCAATCTCAGAATTATAAAGCTTCGGAAATGGGGCAAGTACAATTCATGACGGATACACTTCAGCCGCTGCTAAGGCAGATAGAAAATGAATTTTTTGTGAAGCTCATTCCTCGAGAAGTGGCAAGCAAGTATAAGATTGAATTCGACCTTGAGTCTTTTTACCAATCGGATTTGACGGCTTCATCCGGATATATGGAAAAATTCATTCAATACGGACAATACACTATTAATGAATACAGAATAAGAAGAGGAATGAAACCCGTTGACGGCGGAGATACACCTATGATTAGCGCGAATGTCAAAACCGTAGAAAATTTATTGAAAGAAAAAAAATAAAATGGTACCACATACGCAGTTATGTGGGATATAAAAACAGCATTATGAACGATAAATACGAAATAAGAAGTTTTAGCGGGTCTGCATCCCCTAAATTATCTAACGAAAGGACGATTAGCGGGTACGCTGTCGTTTTTGGCGTTGAAAGTGTAGTAATGTACGATCCTATGACTAGGCGAAGATTTATTGAAGTCATAGAACCTGGAGCGGTAACAGAAGAAATGCTTCGGAAATGCGATATTAAGGCATTGCTTGAGCACAACAGACAAAGAATGATAGCAAGGTCTTACAATGGAGAAGGTTCGCTCACACTTTCTGTTGACGAAAAAGGGGTTATGTATCGATTTGACGCTCCAAACACTCCAGATGGGGAATATGCAGTGGAAATGATTAAGAGAGGAGATTTGTTCGGATCATCCTTTGCGTATTTGACAGATGAAAAGAAAAATGTTTCTTACAAAATGCGTTCGGATGGAATTTTACATCGATCCGTTAAGGTTGTCGATCGCATGTTTGACATTTCTGTTGTGTCGGATCCTGCATACATGGATACATCTGTTGAGGTTAGAAGCCTTGATGGATATTATGAGCACAATGACGAGAGCTATAAATTAGATATTGAACAATTACGTAATTTAACAAAATGAGAAAAGAAATTAGAAAAATGAGATCTAGAATTGCAGAGATCAATACTAGATTTTCCGAAGTGGCAGACTTGCTTACCTCTGAAAAAAGAGGACTAACAGAAGAGGAAAAGGTAGAAAGAGATGCTTTAATTCAAGAGAAAGAGATTCTTCAATTAAGAATCGAAAGAATGCAAAGCAATGAGCCTCAAAATACGGCATTAGAGCGTAGTGAAACCGTTTTTGCGGAAGCGGTTTATGCAATGGTAAATAAACGTTCCGTTCCAGAGGCTATGCAAAACATGGTAAACGGATCGGCTATTGAGATTCCTATGACACGCGCTAGTTCTATTCAGGATTCTGCATCAGCAGAGGCATTAGTACCGCTAACAATTGGTGACATCATCAAGCCACTTGAGAAGGGTCTAATTCTCGACAAAGTGGGATGTAAAATGCAGTATGGTATTGTTGGAGATTGGGTTTTGCCGGTTGTAGCGGGGATTGAAGCTACTATCGAGGAGGAAAACGCACAGGTAGCAGATACAACTATTGATATTTCAAAAATCAAACCTAGTCCTAAGCGTGTATCACTTGCAATACCTGTTTCTAACCGAGCAATCGATCAGAGTAACTCAGCTCTGATCGATATAGTAAGAACCCAAATAGTTATGGGGTTACAACGCTTACTAAATAAGTGGATGTTCAGCATGACTAAAATAACATCTACTGCATCTGACGGATGTTTTGTCAAAGCATATGCAACTCCATCTGTATCTGTTGCTGCAGGATCATCAATTACATGGAAAGACGTAATGGAACTTAAAGGAGCTGTTTTGAAAACAGGTGTTGAGTTCGATGGTACAGCGGCGTTTGTGTGTTCAGCGTCTACCTATGCGGAATTAGAGGCTACTCCTAAAGATGCAGGAAGCGGATTAATGGTGTTGGAAAATGGAAAAATTAACGGATACCCCGTGTTTATCACTGAGTATGTCGGAGAAAATGTTCTAGGTTTTGGAATTTTCTCTTACGAGCTAGTAGGCCAATTTGGTAAAATGCACATGGTTGTAGATCCTTATACAGGATCTAAAAAGAACGTTGTGTATTTTGTGTTAAACACTGATTTCGATATGCTCCCTTGCAGAACGGAAGCTTTCGGAATCCTAAAAAGAGCAACTGCATAGTTTATTGTTTTCAATAGGTTTTTGTTTTGGGCGGGTGCATTGCCCGCCCTTATTTAAAGAAATAATATGGAACAGTATATAACTATTGATGAACTTAAAGCACATCTTATAATAGATCATGATGTTGACGACTTATATCTCAACGATCTAATTATAGTTGCTCAATCAAGCGTGGAAAGAACGCTTCAACGGCCATTAGAAGAGCTTGTTGACGACAACAAACTTAATCCATCTATCAAACACGCTATTAAGATAGTTGCGGCAGGGTTATATGCAAATAGAGAACCTGTAGCATTCGCCAATCCCGTTCCTGTCCCATATACGTTAGATTATTTACTTCAACCATATATTAAGTACAGATGAGAGCAGGTCTATTGAGAGAATTTGTAGAATTTCTGGAGTTGAGAGAGGAAAAATCAAACTCGGGTTTTTCAAAAAAGGAATATACGTCATCTTTAAAAACAAGATGTTCGAGAAGGAAGCTCTCTGCATCAATGGGCGATGGTATTAATGCTAATGAGGAATTTATATCAAACACAGTAGTAATACAAGTAAGATATAATTCTCTTATTAACGAAAACAACAGAATTAAATATAATGGTAAGATGTATAGCATTATACTGCTTGACAGACAATTACAAGACAATAGCTATCTAATAACAATGTCAAAGATAAATGAGTGAATTAAGTGTAAATATTACAAATAAGGCTTTACTTGACAAACTCACAGCTGGATTATCTAATGACATAGATAAGGATGCAGCAATTAAAAGCGGCTTATCTAGAGGTGGAGAAATAATAAAACAAGGCGGGTTAGCCCGTCTGAGAATTAGCATGAAGGATCCTCTAGGTAAAACGGGAAACCTAGAGAGATCTATGTATGTAAGAGTTAAGAAGAATAAGCCTGGCGTACTTACAGGATTTACGAGAGGTAAAAGAGGCGGTAATCACGCACACCTAGTTAATGACGGAACAGCTATGCGTCGTCAAAAAAGCAAAAATAGAAAAAAACGATATGCTGGTGGAAGTTCAGGAGCCGCGAGAGGTAATTTTTTCTGGACTAAAACTCGAGACCAAGATATGAAGCAGGCGAATAATGAAGTATTGTTAGGTATATATCGTTTTGTGGAAAAAATAAAACAAAAGTTATGAAATTGGCAGATTACGAAGTAACAAATCAATTGCGTAGATCATTGATCTCAGACGATAGGATACGAAACCTAGTGTCTGATAAAATATCCCCCGTAATCATAACAGAAAACACCGATGGGGATTGCGTGTACTATGAGAAATACGGTCTGTCGTCATTAGACAACAAAATGGGTGTATATGAGTACAGCATGAATGTAGCATTCGGTGTGGTGTCTGATAATTCTGACACTGTGAATGAAATTGCATGGTTGATAGTTGAGATTTTGTCTGGAAAATGGAGCAATATGGATATATCAGTATCTGATTCAGAAGAAGGTATTAAGGATAAAAAATATATTAAAGTCATTGAATTTTTAATTAAATGGTAAAAAAATTATGCCAACAGGAGTAAAATTAGACAGCAGCGTAGACATCCTAAAAGGTAATCTACACTTATTCATCGGAGATCTTCCGGTAGCTTTTGAAACGAGTTCAACACTCAATTTGTCCACCGAAGAAATCGACACATCAAATAAAATGATGGGCGATTGGTCGGCCTCGTTAGCAGGCAAGAAATCATTTACAATTTCTTGCGAATCGCTAGTTACTAGGAAGGAAGGTGCGTTGAGTTACGACACTTTGGTTGATAAACAAATAGCTGGAGAACCGCTAGAGTTCTTTTTTGGGGATGCTACTTCATCTGACAAAGACAACTATGGGGGAACATTCACCAAAGACGTAACAAAGAAAAACTACACCGGAAAAGTTATCATTACGTCACTCGAAATAAAGAGTGATAATGGAACTATAGTATCGTGTTCAGCATCATTCAAAGGTGTCGGAGCTCTCACCCCGGTTGCACCTGTAACTGCTTGAGTTTTTAAAAATTAAAATTAACCAAAAGGGTGGGCGTCGCCCGCTCTTTTTTATTTAAAAAAAGTATGATTGCAATTCTAATTTTATTAATGCTTCTTCTATTGTGGTGGTATTATTCTCCAAAAGAAAAAATCAAAAAGGAACAATTAGTTGGCCATTTAACTATTAAAACAATTATCCGATGGGAACAATTGAGAAATAAATCATTCGCCTTGATAGACTATTCCGACAAGGACGATGTCAATGCATTGCTGTACCTCCTATCGCCTGATGCATCGAGATATACGTTAGAGGTTTTTTCTATGGCGATTGACGAGAAAACGGCTGAACCGATTATCAAAGAATTAGAAATGCAATCAAAATTACTAAATCAATATCAAAAAGAAGGAAAGCAATCTGATTGCGATCCGGAAATGGTAGGTAATATAATAGCAACTTTGATTATTAACGGCATTGATGCTAACTATGCTTATAACGAGCTAGAATTATGTGATTTGCCTATGCTTATAGAAGCCTTCGAAAATAAAAAAAAGGAATCTATGGAAGCATCAAGGCTATGGACCTACTTTAGTATTTTGCCTCATGTTGATGGTAAAAAAATGAAGACTGCACAAGATCTAATCACCTTCCCATGGGAAGAAGAATCAATCCGTAAGGAAAATGAAGAAAATACTACAAAAAGTATTGAGCTCTTTGAACAAGCAATGAAAATTAAAAAATCTGATTTATGGGGAAATTAAGTTTTTCGATAGCGATTAATCTGTTAACCGACAATTTTAAGAAAGGCACGAATACGGTTAAAAGCTCTATAAGATCCATGCAAATGCAGTTCTTGACATTTGCGGCCGCACTGGGTGCTGGTGGACTAGGTTTAGAAGGTTTTGTGTCTAGAATGATACAAACAGCGAGGGAAACCAGCCGTGCTATAACGGCACTAAAAAACGTATCTGCGAGTACGGCCATATTTGCTGATAGCCAAAAGTTTCTAACTGATTTGGCAAAGAAATACGGGTTGGAAATTAATTCTCTGACTTCTAACTTTGCGAAATTCTCTGCATCTGCATCCGCTACAGGTGTTGCGATGGATGATCAAAAGAAAATATTTGAATCGCTCTCACGTGCTGCAACAGCGTACGGTATGAGTAGCGAGGACGCTAACCTTATGTTTATGGCTGTGCAACAGATGATGTCTAAGGGAAAAATTAGCTCAGAAGAATTAAGAAGGCAACTTGGAGAGCGGTTACCGGTGGCTATGGCTGCAATGGCTAAAGCTGCGGGCGTTCCAATATCTCAATTAGATAAGTTACTTAAAGATGGAAAGCTATTAAGTAACGAAGTTCTTCCTAAGTTTGCGGATGCTCTGAATGAAATAATACCAAATGTCAGCACAGATAATTTGGAAACATCTATAAATCGTCTCAAGAATACATTTACAGAATTTGTAACTGGATCGGGGGCTGCCGAAAAATACAAAAAGCTAATTGATGCTTTGACACAAATTGTGAAATATGGTGCTAATAATATACGAACAATAGTAACATATTTAGTTGCAGGGTTATTGGTATTAATAACAAGTAAGCTTGTTACAAAAATTATCGGTGCTATAAAATCCGCAGAGGTAGCCGCTCGTAGGTCGGCAATGGCAGCAGCTAGGGATGCTGGAATAGCTTTTGACAGAACGGCATGGGAGGCTCAAAGAGCAAGCGCATCAATTAAGGTTGCATTCACACGTGCTATGGCGTCCGTTAAGGCAGCGTTAATTTCCGCTATACCAACCGCTATAATTGCTATTATCGGAGCTTTAGTTGCAAAAATGTACAGTGTATACCAAGAAAGCAAGAGAATAGATAACATATTTAAAGACTACAAAGATCGGATCAATTCTCCGGATGTATCGCAAGAATCTGCTAGGTTATCTGCTTTGCAATCTGAATACAATAAAATTAATAATTCTCTTTCAACAAAGAAAACAATACTATCAGAAATTAACGGAATTCTGGGTACTTCTTTAACTGTTAACCAGGATGTAAATAAAGTAATTTCTGAAAGAATAAAACTCCTAGAAAGTTCGGCGAGAGCAGAATTAGCAGCTCAGGAAGCAGCTCAGGCTCAATCTGAAACATCTAAATTAGGGAAAAAGACATATAACGGTAGAACCATTGCTGAATTAGCACCTGAATGGGCGATAGCTAGAGGTGACAACGTTAAGGAATCTAGGTTTAGCGCAAAATTCGGAGTCTCTTTTGGTAATGGTTTTACGGAGAATGGACTGAGGAATGATCTTAATTCATTCATAGAATATGCTAACATATTAAAAGATGCAAAGGGAAGAATTGCAAAAGAAGTTGTTAGCAATCAAACTCCCATAACCGGTGGTGGAGGGGATGCAACAAAGAAAAAAACAGAACTGCAAAAGCAGCAGGAATCATATGCTGAGAAATTATCTCAACTCAATACCGATTTAGAGCTAGGGTTAAAAACCCAAAACGAATACAATCAGGCTTTAGGCGAACTCAATATCAATATGTATTCAGAGGCAAAAGCCTCCGGTGACAAGAAAGTACTCGAAAGTGAGTACTTTAAAAACCTAAAATTAGCAGCTGAGAATGCGGTTAAAAACAAAGATCTCGCAAAAGGATTAGTCGAATTAGACAAAGTACAGAAAGACTATAACGAGAGTGCATCAATAGCACAACAACAATTTGCAAAAGGATATTACTCGAGAGAAGAACTTAATAAAAAAATCCTAGAGTTATCCGTTGAAGCTGGTAAAAGCGCAGCAGGAATTAAAGGCATAGGTGATGAGGCTTTAGGCTTTATCACAGCAATGAAACTTAATGCTTCTATATTGCAATCACCTATCAAGCAAAAGACACGTGACGCTACTTTTGACTACAAAAAAACAGCTGTAGATATTGCGGATGAAAATCTTAACAAAGCAAAAGAATTAGCTGATGCATATAAGGAAAGAGCAAAAGAATTAGGGCAGGCATTATCTGACGAGTTAGCTAACGCTATGGCAAATGTCCCATCTCTTGAAGACAAGCTTAAAATTGCACAAATTAAGCAGGATGTTAAAGATTTCACAAAAGAGCTAAATAGCGGTTTGTATTCTGGCATTAAAGATATTGCAGGTAGTTCCGACAGGGTTGTTAATGCGTTCCAGAACCTTAAAGATGTGATGAATAATGTTGATTCATCCGGATGGGAGAAAATCATGGCACTATGGAATAGTATGACGACCGTTGTAGACTCTTTCCTATCTGTTGTAGAGCTAATTAAAAACATTACTGCAATAACAGAAAAACTAGCTAAAGCGAAGCAGGTAGAAGCGGCTATTGATACTGTTACAACAGGAACGAAAGTTGCTAATGCTGCAACTCAAACCGCTGCATCTGCAACTGCATTAGCGGCGCAGACAGCTACATCAATAGCCTCTAATGCAGCAATGACGACTGCTGCAAAAACAACTATGGCTGCTGAAAGCACTGCTGCTTATGCCTCAATACCATTTGTTGGAGTTGGATTGGCCGCAGCTCAAATTGCTGCTATGGAAGCGATGATAGCAGCTGCAGCTATACCTAAATTTCAAACGGGAGGTATTTTTATGGGTGGAACTTCACACGGAGACAAAGGGCTTGCAAGACTTAATAAAGGAGAAATGATCCTCAATATGTCTCAGCAATCTAGGCTATTCGAAGCTATTGACTCTGGTAATCTAAGCAAATCAGGATCTGTAGGTGTAAACATCGGTTTCGATAGAGTTAGAGGTGCAGATATATATTTATCTCTTAAAAATTACATGAAAATAAACAATAAGAAATTATGAGTTACGGATTGATATATACAGTTCCATTTGCGGATATTAGCAATATTCCATGTGTAGTAGAAATTGAAAAAGAAGATTATGTTGGGACAACTACTGAGCTTACAGCAGGAAGCAACCCCTTCGTTGTTAAAATAGACGACGAAGAGTTTATGTATACTCCTATACGTTTTTCTGATGCTACAATTAGAGTTGTAGGAGGTGACAGCTTACAGAGCCTTTTTGCAACTAGTTATCAAGAATATAGGGTGACATTTAAGAAAAACGGCACAGTTAGATGGTGTGGCTTTATTAAGCCTGAGTTATACACTCAAGACTATTCTAGCAGTATTTTTGAACTTGAAATTGAATGCTTGAGCGGATTGTCTACGCTTGCCTATATCTCATATGAAAAGGTCAATAGTGCGTTTGTTTCGATGAAAGATCTTATCAAAACAGCCATTAATGAATCTAATAGCATATATAATAAGGTATATATACCATTGACGTACTATAACGCTGAGCGCAATATAATGTTAGATGTACAGATATCAAACAACAATTTCGTTGGTGAAAATGGTGATAAGATGACATATAAGGAGATAATAGAGGAGATATGCAAGATATATGGATTAACGTGCGTGGAATATGGTGGAAGTATATATTTTGTTGATGTTGATACAGAGTTGAGTTATGCAGTATATAACTCTGATATGACAGATAGCGTAGTTGTGGAGTATCCTAACATTATTAAGATCTCTGATATAGGATACAGAGGGAGCAACCATACATTAGATATTATACCCGGATACAATAAAGCGATAGTTAAAGCTGTTAACTATCAAGTTAAAGATGCATTCAATGACAAAGACAAGACTACGCAATTGTACTCTAACTTGTATCATGATGACAAGTATGACAAATCATCGAGGGTTAACTATCTGCATCGGAATGATAGATGCATAGCTTACATTCACAGCTTCCCATTCAATACAACAGAAAAAATAAATTTGTTGGACTACAAAGACAAATCTGAGGTATTAGGATTATTCGGTGCGATGCCAATAGAATTCTGTAACTATGGCCTAAAACTAGAGAATGGGTTGTACGAACCCGACATTGACAGATACTCATACACTGAGGGTATACACATAAGATTAAGAAGCTCTCTACAGCAAAATGTCGTGACATGGGTATTAACGCCTGATTATCCAATATATCATATAGAGATAGATCCGTTAGTGTATAGCAATGCGGTAATAGGTATTTCGGGATCAATTAAGCCTCTCTCAGATAAAAATATATCTCCAATTGGTGATAAGGCTCCTTGGTTATCAATGGAGGCAGGAATACTTAATGCACTTGAATTAAGTGTGAGAATAGGTGATAAGTGGTGGGATGGAAATAAGTGGGTAGATAGTGAGGCAAGAACATTATTATCTTATGACTTATCAGATATCAATGCGGAGTATATGCCCTTTAAAAATGAAAGAACACTTAATGACGAATTTGATATTTTAGGCAATATAATACCCATAAAGGATATGACAGGAAAGCTTACAATCGATCTATACCCACCTGACTATTCCAGAATAAGCATGCAAAATATACCGTATGGCTTAATCATTAAGGATTTAAAAGTATCATACGCACCACGGCGAAACGATTACGAGGATGGCGATAGAATATACGAGAATGTCGTTAATGACAAGTACATTAACGAATGCGATGAGATCGAGCTTAAAATGCACACACATAACGAGGATGGAGAATGCTGGAGTAAACTCATACTTGACAATACTTATGTTACAGATAATGTTTTCTCCGCAATTGAAGGAAAGAATGTAAGGTTGGAAGAAGCTTTAATTAGAAGGATAATCAAAAGGTACGGTGGTACCAAAATCAAGCTTACGCAGGTAATAAAAGATTCATCAGATATAACTCCTATAACTAGGCTATCTGATAATTTTATGTATAACAGAAAATTCATAGTAACGGGAGGCGAAATTGATTATGTAAATGAGACGTTTACCTGTGTAATGACAGAATTATGACACAAATTGTAACAAGAAAAGTTAAAGCAGAATTATCAAAAGGAGGTGGAAGAAGTAGTTCGGTAGGTGTTAATACATCTACCGAAATTGACATCATTAAAGATTTTGAAAATAAAATAT
>Ga0114938_1000447_pt1 | contig 31050 bp, 29 predicted proteins | sample AshMeaBigSpring_FD_88675 | JGI IMG/M metagenome (GOLD analysis project Ga0114938, IMG submission 88675) | Groundwater microbial communities from Big Spring, Nevada to study Microbial Dark Matter (Phase II) - Ash Meadows Big Spring | ecosystem: Environmental > Aquatic > Deep subsurface >... | reverse complement strand
GTCCATCCCCACGCCATCACCGTTCACTCCGTCTCAGGGGCGACCGGGGCGGGCAGGGCAGCCACCGCCAACCTCACGTTTGGTGCGGTTGCCGAGGGGATCGCCGCATATGGCGTCCTCACCCATCGCCACCGCCCCGAGATCGAGCAGGTGCTCGGCGCCGTGGCCGGTGTCGATCCGGTGGTGCTCTTCACCCCTCACCTGGCGCCGATGCAGCGGGGGATCCTCACCACCTGCTACGCCACCGTCACCCCGGGCACGTCTGCGGCCGATGTGGCGGCGTCGCTGCGGGCGGCATACACCGCGTCCCGCTTCGTCGCGGTCACCGATCGGCCGCCGCACACCAGGTGGGTGGTCGGGTCGAACCGGTGTCTGCTGACGTCCTATGTCGACGACCGCACCGGGACGGCGATCGTGATGGCCGCGGTGGACAACCTACTGAAGGGCGCCGCCGGGCAGGCGGTGCAGTGCGCCAACCTGATGCTCGGGCTCCCCGAGGCGTCCGGGCTCCCCGCCGACGGGTGGCTGCCGTGAGCGTCACCGCCGCCAGAGGCTTTGCGGCGGCCGGTGTCGCCGCCGGGATCAAGCCGGCCGGCGACCTCGATGTCGCCATGGTCGTTGCCATCGAGGGCACGGTTGGGGCTGCGTTATTCACCACGAACCGGGCGGCGGCGCCCCCTGTCGCCGTAAGCAGACGCCATCTGGCGGCGGGGTCGTCAACCAGGGCCATCGTCCTCAACTCCGGCTGCGCCAACGCCGGTACCGGGCGTGCCGGAGAAGCGGTCGCCACCGAGACTGCTGCGGTGGCTGCCTCGCTGGTCGGGTGCGCCGTCGACGAGGTGATCGTGTGCTCGACGGGGCCGATCGGCCTGCGGTTGGACGCCGTGGTGATGGGCCACGGGGTGCGGTTGGCGATGGCGGCGCTGGCGACCGGCGAGGAGGCGGCCGGGGCGGCCGCCAGGGCGATCATGACAACCGACTCCGTGCCGAAGGAGGCGGTGTCGCACGGCGACGGCTTCACCGTTGGCGGCATGGCCAAGGGGGCCGGGATGATCCGGCCGGACATGGCGACGATGCTCGCCGTCATCACCACCGACGCCGCGGTGGATCCATCCGACCTTGCCGTCGCGTTGCGCCGAGCGGTCGACGACTCCTTCAACTGCCTCGACGTCGACGGGTGCGAGTCGACGAACGACACGGTGGTTGCGCTCGCCTCGGGAGCATCCGGCCGGCGGATCGCCACAGCCGAGCTGGCCGACCCGCTTGGCGATGTCTGCCGCACGCTGGCCCACAACATCGCCGCCGACGCCGAGGGCGCCTCCCGGGTGGTGCGGCTGGCGGTGTGGGGCGCCGCCGATGCCGCCGCCGCCCGGACACTCGGCAAGGCCGTCGCCGACTCCGCCCTGGTGCGCTCATCGTTTTTCGGCGGCGATCCCAACTGGGGGCGGGTCCTGGCCGCCCTTGGTGCGGCGCCTGTGGCCGTCGACCCCGGCTCGGTCACCATCGCCTACGAAGGGGTGGTGGTCGCCGGTGGCGGGGTGGCGAGCGGCGCCGACCTCGACGGGGTGGCGGCGCGGCTTGCGCTCGGTGACTTCACCTTGGCCATCGCCGTTGGCGACGGACCCGGTTCGGCCGAGATCCTCACCACCGATCTCACCCCGGACTATGTCCGCTTCAACGGGGAGCGCAGCTGATGGGCACCGGGCACAGCTCGCCGGCTGCAACGAAGTCCCGCATCGCCACCACGATGGGCAAGGCCAGGATCTTCTCGGAGGCGATGCCATTCATCAAGCAGTTCCGCGGCGCCACCGTCGTAATCAAGTACGGCGGCTCGGCGATGGTCGACGACACGTTGCGCAACACGTTCGCAGACGACGTCGCCATGCTCTACTACTCGGGCATCAAGCCGGTGATCGTCCACGGGGGCGGCCCGCTCATCTCCCGCGCCATGGGTCAACAGGGTATAGAGCCGCAGTGGATCGACGGGCTGCGTATCACGGATGCCGGGACCATCCGGGTGGTGCAGGCAACGCTGGCAGGAGAGATCAACCCTGACATCGTTCGCCTGGTCAACGCCCACGGGTCGCTGGCGGCGGGGGTCAACGGGCTCGACGGCAACACGTTCCTCGCCAGACCACGCGACCCTCGGCTCGGGTTTGTCGGTGAGGTGACATCGGTGAACCCACGTCTTGTCATGGCGCTCCAGACCGAGGGCTACGTGCCGGTGGTGGCGCCGCTGGCGAGGGGCGAAGACGGCCACCCTTACAACCTCAACGCCGATACGGCGGCGGGGGCGCTGGCCGAGGCGCTCGGCGCCCGCAAGCTCGTGTACCTCACGGACGTCGAAGGTCTGTACGGCGACCTGGGCGACACGGACAGCCTCATCCAGCGAACCACGGTCGCCGAGCTGGAGCGGCTCGTCGGCTCCGGCTCTGTCTCCTCGGGGATGCTGCCCAAGCTGGAGTCGTGTATCCACGCCATCCGCGGCGGCGTCGAGCGGGCCCACATCCTCGACGGGCGCATCCAGCATGCGTTGCTGCTCGAGATCTTCACCCCTGAGGGCATCGGAACCATGATCACCCTTGAGGAGGACCTGCCGTGAACTCTTCGATCTCGACCAGGCGCCGGATGCTGCGCCGGCTGATCGCCGTCAAGGCGATCCACTCGCAGCAGGAGCTGGTGACGATGCTCCAGGAGGCGGGGCACTTCGTCACCCAGGCGACGATCTCCCGGGACCTCGATGCCATCGGCGCCATCAAGGTCCGTGGCCACGGTGGCGGGTTGCGCTACGAACTGCTGGGAGACCCGGCAACACCCGCAGACAGCCGAGACACCGCCCGCATCATCGACGAGTTCGCCGACTCGCTCGCCGCCTCGCAGAACCTGCTCGTCATCCGCACCCGTCCAGGGGCGGCAAACGTCGTCGCGGCGGCGCTCGACCGCGCCAACCTCGATGGCTTGCTCGGAACGGTTGCCGGTGACGACACAGTGGTCGTTGTCGCCCGCCACGACGTTGGCGGCGACGGGTTGATCCAGGCGCTCGACCGCATCGGAGCGAGACGATGAACAGCCAGGTGAAGAAGGTGGTGCTCGCCTACAGCGGCGGGCTGGACACGTCGGTGATCCTTCGCTGGATCCAGGAGGAGTACGGCGCCGCGGTGATCACCTATACGGCAGACGTCGGTCAGGGCGAGGAGGTCGCCGCTGCCAGGGAGAAGGCGCTCGCCACCGGCGCCATCGAGGCGATCGCAGACGATCTGCGTGACGAGTTCGTGAGGGACTTTGTCTTTGCGGCGCTGCGGGCCAACGCCATCTACGAGGGGTACTACCTGCTGGGCACGTCGCTGGCCCGCCCGATCATCGGCAAGGGGCTGGTGGCGGTGGCGGAGAGGACCGGGGCGGACGCCATCGCCCACGGCGCCACAGGGAAGGGCAACGACCAGGTGCGGTTCGAGCTGACGGCATTCTCCCTCAAGCCGGACATCAAGGTGATCGCCCCGTGGCGGGAATGGAAGCTGCGAGGTAGGGCGGACTGCGTCGCCTATGCAAATGCCCGCGGCATCCCGGTACCGGTGACCCCGGACAAGCCGTACTCGATGGACGCCAACCTGCTACACGTCTCATACGAGGGCGGAGTGCTCGAGGACCCGTGGGCGTCGCCGCCCGCCGACATGTTCCGCATGACCACGGACCCCCAGGATGCCCCGGACGAGCCGCAGTGGGTGACCGTTGGCTTCCACGAGGGCACGCCGGTGAGCGTCGACGGGGTCGAGCTTGGCCCTGTCGATCTGCTCACGGCGCTCAACGGCATCGGCGGTCGCCATGGCGTCGGCAGGGTCGACATGGTCGAGAACCGCTTCATCGGCATGAAGAACCGCGGGGTGTACGAGACACCGGGCGGGACCATCCTCTACCACGCCCACCGGGCAGTCGAGTCGATCACCCTCGATCGTGAGGTCACCCACCTGAGGGACGAGCTGGTGCCTCGGTACGCCGAGATGGTGTACAACGGCTTCTGGTACTCCCCGGAGCGCGAGGCGCTTCAAGCCTTCATGGACGACGTGCAGCGCCGGGTCAACGGTGAAGCCCGGGTCAAGCTGTACAAGGGTCAGGCGATGGTCGATGGGCGTCGCTCCGAGCGGCACAGCCTCTACGACGAGGCCACTGCGACCTTCGAGGCGGACGATGTCTACCACCAGGGCGACGCCGCGGGGTTCATCCGCTTGCACAGCCTGCGGCTGCGCACCTTTGCCGAGCGGCGCATGGGGGCGGGGGAATGACGGCGTTGCCGCCCCGGCGATGACCCTGTGGGGAGGGCGCTTTGGTGCGGCGCCGCACGAGGCGTTGTGGGCGTTCACCGCCGACACGTCCGACCGGCGTCTGCTCGTCGACGACGTCACCGGGTCGCTCGCCCATGTCGCCATGCTCGGCGAGGTCGGGTTGCTCGCCACCGATGAGGTGGCGAGCCTCACCTCGGGGCTCGAGACGATCGCCGATGAGGCGCACGCCGGGGCCTTCGTCTTCCTCGACGGCGATGAGGACGTCCACACCGCCATCGAGCGCCGGTTGGGGGAGCTGGTGGGCGCCGTGGCCGGGAAGCTCCACACCGGCCGTTCCCGCAGCGACCAGGTGGCCCTCGACCTCCGGCTGTACCTGCGTCGCAGCGGGCGGGATCGGGTGGCACAGCTGGAGCGGATGGCCGGGGCGCTCGTCGACGCCGCCGAACGGGCCGGCGACGCCATCGCGGCGGCATACACCCACCTGCAGCAGGCGCAGGCGATCCCGTTGGCCCACCACCTGGTGGCGTACGTCTGGATGCTGCTGCGCGACATCGACCGTTTCCAGGATGCGCTCGTGCGGATCGATGTCTCACCGCTCGGAGCGGGCGCCTCAGGAGGCAGCTCGCTGCCGCTCGACCCCGCCATCGTCGCCGAGCGGCTCGGGATGCAAGCGGTGTTTGCCAACTCGCTCGATGCGGTCGGCTCGCGAGACTTCGTCGCCGAGTACGCCTTCTGTTGCGCCCAGGCGATGGCTCACCTCTCTCGGCTCTCAGAGGAGCTGGTGCTGTGGGCCACCACGGAGTTCGGGTGGGCGACATACGACGACGCCCACACCACCGGCTCGTCTGCGCTCCCGCACAAGAAGAACCCCGACATCGCCGAGCTGGCCCGCGGCAAGACGGCCACCGTGATCGGCGATGTGGCCGCTCTCCTTGCCCTGCAGAAGGGGCTGCCGCTTGCCTACAACCGCGACCTCCAAGAGGACAAGCGGGCGGTGTTCCACGCAGACGACACCCTCGGGCTCGCCCTCGAGGCGCTGACCGGAATGATCGCCACCGCCGAGCTGCACCCGCCGGATCCGTCGCCATGGGTGACGACGCTCGATCTTGCCGAGGCGCTTGTCGGCCGCGGTGCGCCGTTCCGGGAGGCCCATCACGTCGTCGGTGCGCTGGTCGCGCACCTCGTCGCGGCGGGGCGCACCCTCGCCGACCTCACCGCAGCCGAGCTGGTCGCCGCCGATCGACGCTTCGAGCCGTCCGATCTCGAGCGCACCGACCCTGCGGTGTCTGTCGCCGGCCGGCGCAGCCCGGGCGGCGGGTCGTGGCGGTCCGTTGCCGACCAGATCGCCGAGCTGCGCACCCGGCTCGGTTAGAGGGCTTGTCCGAGCTGCCCGCCAAGCCTGAGCTGCCCGCCAAGCCTGAGCTGCCCGATCCCCGCCCCGCTGGTCATGTCAGCCGGCGATCCTCCCAACGCCCGCCTCGTCACGCACCCACCGTCTGCCGGTGGCCAACTCGACGCACGTGTAGGCGCCGTCGTAGGTCCCGATCCGCTTGTGCTTGACGATCGAGTCGCAGTACATCTCGAGCAGGTCGGGCTCGCCGGCCAGGAGGTCGATCGCCTGGAGTGTCTCGGCAACTGTGCGGGTCTCCACCGTCCCTTCGCCGATCTCGGCGGAGCGGATCGCTCCCCAGGCCTCGTGCCCTCCGACCCGCTTGTTGAAGATCTTGGGGACGGGGTAGAAGGCGAGCTCGCTTGGCTTGGTGATCAGCACGTCGCTGACCCGCATCAGGTAGTTGGTGGAGTAGACGGCGTGGAAGATGTTGTCGTGCAAGAAGACGTGAATGCCCTGCGCCGCCCCGTCGCGGATGGCATCGGCAAAGCCGTGCGTGTCCTCCCAGGTGAAGTGGGTGTGCAGATCGGCAACGTCACCGAGCTGGGTGCGGAGCCACTCCCACGTGTCCCGGTGGTCGCCGAGGTTCACGAACAACGTCAACTCGCCTCGCCCGACCATTGGCTTGCAGTGGTCGACGATCGCCTTGAACAACTCGCGCTGCGCCCCGGCGCCACCCATCGTGAGGAGGAACCGTCGCGGCTCGCCGTTGCGCATCCTGGCCAGCCGCTTGGCGCAGTCCTCGTCCGCCCCTTCGACCAGCTCGTGGTCGACGTGGTGACCCACGTAGCGGAGAGCATCGGGTGGTGTGGGGTTGAGCAGGCGACCCTTGTCGTCAAAGCCGCGCATCACTCGGAACCCGTAGTACGCGGAGGGCGACTGGATGCCGTGCGTTGCACCCTCGATGAGCTGGAAGGCCATCGGCCAGTTGTCGAACACCATGTCGACCACGTGGGTCATCCCGCCGGCGACCGCCCCCATGCCGTTCCACATGTGCGAGGCGAGGAGCGGCTGCTCGGCCGGCATGGCGCGGTGGAGGTTGGCGAAGAGCTCGCTCATTCGGTAGTCACGAGCGTTGGCCTTGGTGAATCGCCACGGCCATCCGGCCGGAAAGCGGTTGAGCGCCCAGTTGAGCCCGGGCAGGGTCCTGTCGCCGGTGGTGATCGACTCCCACACGTGCTCGTTGAACCAACGGCTCCGCTGGGAGAGCCGGGAGAACCGGCTGTAGTTGGAGTTCCACCAGTTGATGACGTCTGAGGTGATGCCGGGGATCGCCAGCAGGTCGAGCCAGTAGGGGGTGAATCCCATGGCGCGGACCGCCGAGGCGCCCGCCATGGCGATGCGATAGTGACCGAACCCCATCCTGACCGTTGCACACACCACACCCTGGCTCGGGTCGAGCGGCTCGCCGTCGCCGCCGCGGACGACGTCCTTCAGCCCGAAGATCGATCCGAGGTATGGGTTGTCGGCGAGTCTGAGCGTGTACTCCTCGGCGGGGTCGTAGTGGAACTTGTCGATGAACGTCTGCTGCCACTTCCGCGCTCGGTGCGCCTGCGCTGCGTCGAGCACATTCCCGTAGAGGCTGAAGCCATCCGTCGCCATCACCGCTCCTCGTCGTCAGCGGGAGCGTACCATCGCACCCGGTCGAACGCTTTCGAAATCAAAAAGACTCACAGACACTTGACAATGAACCGTAAGTGATCGACGATACGGCGCATGGCGTCCGGAACCCTGCCCGTGATCCGACGGGAGCAGATCCTGACTGCGATTCGCAACCGCAGCTTCGCCCGTGTCGCCGAACTCTCCGACGAGTTCGGGATCTCGGAGGTCACGGTCCGCTCCGACCTCGACGCACTGCAGCGAAGCGGTGTCGTGCGGAGGGTCCACGGCGGCGCCATCCTGGGCGGACGTCACGTCAGGGCGGAGCGGCCATTCGAGGAGGAAGCTACCGCCTCCGCCGAGGAGAAGGCCGCCATCGCCGCGGTCGCCGCCGGCGTGGTCTGCTCCGGCGACACGATCATCCTCGACGTCGGCACCACCTGTACCGCGGTCGCCGGCGCCCTCGTCGACAGCGATCTCGAAGACATCGTCGTCATCACGAACGGGCTGAACATCGCGTTCGCCTTCGAGGCGACGATGCCACGGTTCACCGTGGTGGTGACAGGGGGAACGGTGCGCCCGCTCCAGCACTCGCTGGTCGACCCCTTCGGCTCTCTCGTGCTCGAGCAGCTCAACGCCGACGTGATGTTCCTTGGCTGCAACGGAGTCGATGCCGGGCGCGGGGTGACAAACGTCAACCTTCCCGAGGCCAACATGAAGCAGCGGATGATGCGCTCGGCGCAACGCACGGTGGCCGTCGCCGACGGCTCGAAGATCGGGCAGGTCAGCGCCGCCAGGATATGCGGCGTTGCGGACCTCGCCATGCTGGTCACCGGATCGAGCGCACCCGCCGCCCTGCTCGACGAGCTCGAACAACAAGGTCTCGACATCCGGATCGCACACTGACCGGATCGAGAAACGGCCTGACGTTCAGGCCCTTTCACATTGAAGAGAAGGGAGAGCCTCCTCCATGAGGAAGCGATTGTTCCTACTGCTGGTTGTCTTCGCCTTGGTGATGGCGGCCTGCGGCGGCGATGACGATGCAGCCGAGACAACGACGGCGGCGCCGGGCGAGACGACAACAACGGCCGGTGCGGCCGCCACTACCACCGTCGCGCCTGCTGCGACCACCACGACGGCCGGCGCCGTCGAGGAAGTCGCTCTGCGGTGGCGCACCCGGCCCGACAACGACGAGGAGGCCGCTGTCTACCAGGCGATCTCCGATCAGCTCACTGGGCAACTCGGAGGGGTCACCCTGTCCTACGAGCCCGGCGGGACCGAGACGGCCGGATACCAGCAGAACCTGCTCACGGAGCTCTCTGCCGGTACCGCACCAGACGTTTTCTGGCTCCCGGGGACCGACATCGCCGACTTCGCCACTCGCGGGGTGATCCTGAACCTGCGCGACCTGGCGGACGCCGCCGGGCACAACGACGCCGACTTCTACCCGGGGCCCATGTTCCACCTGACCTTCAACCCGGAGACAGGCAACACCGGCGAGGCGCTGTGGGGTCTTCCCCGTGATGTCTCGACCTTTGCGCTGTACATCAACCTCGACCTGATCGCCGAGGCCGGTGTTGACGATCCTCGGGAGCTGGCCGCGTCCGGGAACTGGAACTGGGAGACGTTCCAAGAGGTCGCAGACGGCATCACCGCGCTCGGCGACGGGATCACCGGCTACGGGCAGAGCTCGTGGTGGGGACCGTACGGCTACTGGCTCAACGCCGCAGGCGGTGGCTTCTTCAACGAAGACCGCACCGCGTGTGCGCTCGACACCGCCGAGTCCGTGGCTGGACTCACCGCCCTGCGGGACCTGTACGCAAGCGGCAGCGTCGTGCCCTGGGGTGAGGACGCCGAGGCGCCCTTCCGGGCAGGAACGGTCGGCATGTTCCAGAACGGGCGGTGGGCGACGCCCGGTATCCGGACAGTCGAGTTCAACTGGGACGTCGTCAAGCTGCCCGATGGGCCAGGTGGCCCGTCCAACTGGCTGTTCTGGGGCGCATACGTGGTGAACGCCAACACGGCAAACCCTGAGGCGGCGTGGCAGCTCGTCCAGGCGCTGACCACCGCCGAGATCCAGGCGCAGGTCGCCGAGCTGGGCGCCAACGTGCCGAGCCGGGTGAGCCAGGAGGCGCTCGACGCCTTCGTCGGCTTCACCCCACCTGACAACAATCAGGCGTTCCTCGACGGGCTCTCCGAGAACCCCGCCACCGAAGGCCCGCTGTGGGCCGGGAGCTGGCCGGAGTACGTCTCGGTCATGGACGCCGAGATCGGCAATGTCGTGACTGGCGCAACCTCGATCGAGGACTTCGCAGCCAACGTCTGCTCGCTGGCGTCCTCCGCCTTCTCGAGCTGAGCGACCGATGTTGGGGCCGGGCCTCGTGCCCGGCCCCAACACCCAACGAGGTGATCGAGTGACAACAGACCTCGCTGCTCCGCGCCGCCGCGCGACGACGCAGGCAAGTAGCTGGTGGCTCACACCGCTGGCGGCGTGGCAAGCGGGCTATGCGGTCGCGGCGGCCACCGCCGCTGTCCTCGTTGCCTCCGGCACCGGCATCGTCATCACGGGAACGCCTCGCATCGTTGCGATCGCCGTCTTCGCCATCTTGGCGGTTGGTGCGGCGCCGTCAGCGGCGTGGGTCCTGCAACGCCGCCACCGGGGCCGGCTCGTCGCCTTCATGCTCAACATGGTGCTGGCGGCGGGGGCTGGATTCGCCGCACTCCAACAGACCGATGTGTTCAACGGGCTCGATGCCCTTGGTGAGACCTTTGCCAGGGGGGTCCCGTTCCTCGCCCTCATCGCCGTTGGCTGGATCATCGCCGGCTGGGCGGGCAAGACGACGGGTCCGACTGGGCGCGCCTTGCTGATGGCGGCCCGCTCGTTGGCGATCGTCGGGCTTGCCCTGCTCCTGATCCGGGTGGGGCTGCTACCAGGTCTAGCCACCTTCCTCGCTCGGCTCGTGATGCCGGGGGCGCTCATCCCCGCCGTCATCGCCGTCGCCGCCGCCCTATGGACCAAGCTCCTCCTCGGAGATGGACCCAACCCCGTCTTCCGCAGCACCAAGGCCCAGCTCGAGGTGATGGATGGGATCTTCTTTGTCTCCCCGAACGTGCTCGGCTTCCTCGCATTCCTTGCCGGGCCGCTCGTGTTCTCGCTGTTCGTTTCCTTCACCGACTGGGATGGGCTCGGCGAGGCGACCTGGCTCGGCATCCGCAACTACACCGACCTGATCGCCGATCCGTTCTTTCTCAAGGCGCTCCGCAACATCCTCTACTTCGGCGTGCTCGCCGTGCCACTCTCCGTCCTCCCGGCCCTTGGACTGGCGGCGCTCCTCAACGCCAAGATCCCGGGGATGAAGCTGTTCCGGGCGCTGTACTTCCTACCGGCGGTGGCCGGAGTCGTCGGCGTCGCCCTCATCTGGAAACAGCTGTACAACGCAACGGTCGGCTACATCAACTACGGGCTGGTTCGCCTGTGGGACGTCGTCAACCTGCTGCCCGGTGTAGAGCTGACCGCCCCACAACCGCAATGGCTGTCGAGCCCGTCCACAGCGATGCTCTCCATGGTCATCGTCTTCTCGTTCTCGACCATCGGGCTCAACACCGTGCTCTTCCTCGCCGGGCTGCAGAGCGTCCCCGGGGTTCTGTACGAGGCCGCCGAGCTCGACGGCGCCGGGCCGTGGTCCAAATTTCGGCGGATCACGATCCCGACGCTGGCGCCCACCACGGTATTCGTGGTGATCACGACCACCATCCTGGCGCTCCAGTTGTTCTCGGAACCGTTCATCCTCAACGCCCCGCAGCTATCTCCGAACGGACCGGGCAACGCAACGCTGACCCCGGTGATCTACCTCTACCAGAACGCCTTTGAGCGGTTCAACCAGGGATACGCCTCGGCCATCGGGTGGGTGCTGTTCCTCATGATCTTCGCCATTACGATCGTCTACTTCCGCACCCAGCGCGAGCGGGGGGTGCTGAGCACATGAGCGAACCGCAGGATCTCGCTGCGCGGCCGCCACAGCCGCCACATCCATCACAGGCCGCGCCGCCGACGCCGGCCGCGCCGGCGACGCCGCGGTCGCAAGCGTCGACGGCGAGACGTCGGCGGCGGATGCGCACTATCGTCGGTCGCAGCTTCCTCTACCTCCTTCTCGGCTTCGTCGCCTTTCTCATGGTCTTCCCGTTCGTGTACCTGGCGGCCTCGGCCCTCAAGACACCAACCGACACCTTCCGCTACCCACCCAAGGTCCTGCCCCGGGAACCCGAGTTTCTCGTCAGCGACGGCGAGGAGCTGCCGGTGTACAGCCTGCCGGTCGCCGGGGTGCCGACAGCCGTGCTCCTCGCCGAGTCGGGCATCGAGGCAGGCGTCTTCGTTGACCCGGACGACCCGGTCGACCCGGACAACCCGGAGGTCGCCGGCGACCAGGTGGCGTGGCCGCTGTCGCTCGTCGAAGACACCGGCCGCACCGTCGTGATCGAGGGCGAAGAGGTGGGCGTCTTTCGTGTCCCTGTCGGGGGGGTCATCGAGGAACGCGCCCTGGCGCGTACCACCGTCGTCGGCCGGTTCGTCGGGCGGGACGACCCGAGCGCCGAGACATACGCCGTGGTGCGGACGGCACCCGCCGCCGAGGCGATCACGGCGCGCTGGGAGAACTTCTCCGACGTCCTCGACCGGCGGGGTCTCGGTCGCGCCCTCACCAACACGGTGCTCGTGACGATCCTGGTTGTCGCCGGCATCTTGTTCACCTCGATTATGGGTGGCTACGCCTTCGCCCGGATCAGCTTTCCGGGTCGCAACGCCATCTTCCTGGCGTATCTCGGGTCGATCATGATCCCGTTCATCGTCGTGATCGTCCCGCTGTTCCAGCTCATGGTGTCCCTGGGTTGGATCGACCATCTCGGCGTGCTCGTATGGCCGTTCATGTTCAACGCCTACGGTACGTTCCTCATGCGACAGTTCTTCATCAGCATCCCGAAGGAGCTGGACGAGGCGGCCGTCATCGACGGGGCCAAGCGATGGCGGATCCTGTGGCGGATCTACGTCCCGCTATCGTGGCCGGCGATCGCCACCCTCGGCACGTTCTCGTTTCTCTATGCATGGAACTCCTTCGTGTGGCCGCTCGTGGCGATCAACACCGCCAACGAGGCCGATTGGGTGTTGACGACAGCGCTACGCCAGCTCGGCGGCCAGTCGGTGGAGAGCCCAAACCTCATCTTCGCCGGGATCGTGATCGCCGTTGTGGTCCCCATGGCGATCTTTGTCGCCGCTCAGCGGTACTTCGTGGAGAACGTCGCCACCTCCGGTATCAAGTGACCCCATGACCGACGTATCCCCGACCGGCCAGCCATCCGCTGTCCGGGCCAGCGCCGAAGCGCCGGTCTGGCCGCACCGGCGCCGCAACGCCCTCACCGGCGACTGGGTATTGGTGTCACCCGGCCGCACCGGGAGACCGTGGCAGGGCGCCGTCGCCGAATCCAGCGCTGAGACGCTGCCGGTCTACGACCCCGGGTGTTACCTCTGCCCTGGCAACGTGCGCGCCAACGGTGAGGTGAACGAGGCGTATGCGGCCACGTTCGTGTTCACCAACGACTTTGCCGCGCTGCAACCAGACACCAGGGTCGAGCGCACCGACACGCCACTGTTGCGGGCGGAGTCGGAGCCGGGGACGTGCCGGGTGCTCTGCTTCTCGCCTCGCCACGACCTGACGCTGGCCCGCATGTCGCCGGATGACGTGCGGCAGGTGGTCGACATGTGGGCGGTACAGACCGCCGAGCTGGGGGAGCGCTACCGGTGGGTGCAGGTCTTCGAGAACCGCGGTGAGATGATGGGTGCATCGAACCCGCACCCGCACGGGCAGGTGTGGGCCGGTGCGGCGCTGCCGGTGGAGCCGGCGAAGGAGGACGCCACCCAGCGCGACTACATGGAGGCGACGGGGCGGCGTCTCCTCGCCGACTACGCCTCTGTCGAGCGCCAGGGCCGGCGCCTCGTGGTCGTCGACGACGAGTGGCTGGTGATGGTGCCCTATTGGGCGGTGTGGCCGTTCGAGACCATCGTCGTGCCCACGCGGGGCGCGGCCCGACTGACCGACCTCGACGATGCGCAGCGCAACGGCCTGGTGCGGGTGCTGCGGGCGCTGCTGGCACGGTACGACAACCTCTTCCGTGGCCCGTTCCCCTACTCGATGGGCTGGCACGGGGCGCCGTTCGGTGACGGGGCCGTAGACCACTGGACGGTGCACGCCCACTTCTACCCGCCCTTGCTCCGCTCGGCCGCGGTGCGCAAGTTCATGGTGGGGTACGAGTTGCTCGGCGAGCCCCAGCGCGACATCACCCCTGAAGAGGCGGCGGTGCGTCTGGCGGCCCTCCCCGACCTGCACTACCTCGACGGTGAGTGACGGTGGCTGACGCGCCTGGCGCGGCCAGGGCGGTCGCCCTCTTTCGCTCGGTGCACGGGGGTGATCCCGACCTCGTCGTCCGCAGCCCTGGTCGGGTCAACCTGATCGGCGACCACACCGACTACAACCAGGGGTTCGTGCTGCCCATGGCCATCGACCGGGCGTTGTGGATCGCCGCCAGGCGCCGCGACGATGACTTGCTGCGGGTGGTCGCCGAGGGTGCGGCGCCGGCCGAGCTGGATCTGACCCGGCTGGCGCACCGCCCGGGGGAGTGGGCCGAGTACGTCGCCGGGGTGGCGTGGAGCCTCGCCGAGGACGGGCACGTCCTCGGTGGGTGGGATGGTGCGGTGGCGAGCGACGTCCCGATCGGCGCCGGCCTGTCCTCGTCGGCGGCGCTCGAGGTCGGGGTCGCCCGGGTGTTCGCCGAGTTCACCGGCGGCGCGTGGGACCCGGTGGCGATGGCGCTCGCCGCCAGGCGGGCCGAGAACGTCTGGGTGGGTATGGCGTGCGGGATCATGGACCAGCTGGTGGTGGCGGCCGCGGTGGAGGGGTCCGCCCTGCTCATCGACTGCCGCTCGCTGGAGCGCCGGCCCGTGTCCCTGCCGGCGGCGGTGACGGTCCTCGTCATCGACTCGGGGACCCGACGTTCCCTCGTCAACTCGGCCTACAACGAGCGCCGGGCGGCATGCGACAGGGCGGCCGCCGCGCTCGGGGTGGACGCCTTGCGCGACGCCGACCTCGGGGACATTGCCGCAGCCGGCGACCTCGACATCGTCACCAGACGTCGGGCACGCCACGTGGTCGAGGAGAACCACCGGGTGATCGCGTTCGCCACCGCGCTCGGCGCCGGCGACGTGATCGAGGCCGGCCGGTTGATGGGGGAGAGCCACGCCAGCCTCCGCGACGACTTCGAGGTGTCGACGCCGGTCCTCGACCGCCTCGTCGTCGCCGTCGGCGCCGTCGACGGCTGCTACGGGGCGAGGCTCACCGGCGCCGGGTTTGGGGGCTGCGTGGTGGCGCTGGCGGCGTCTGACCGCCTCCGGGAGGTGACCAGTGCGGTGCTCGCGGCCGGGGCATCCCTCGATCTCGGTGGTGTTGCCGTCTACCCGTCGCAACCCGCCGCCGGCGCCGGTGTCGTCACCGCCGGGTGAGCCCGCCGACGGCACCGAATGGTCCCGTTAGTGGTGGCAGTCGGCCTATGGCACGGAGCGCTCTCCGGATCCACGCTTGGTGCGATGTCCCCAGGAAAGGAGCAGCCATGTCCAGTGGAAGGTTCGTGATCGGGCTCGGTCTCCTGTCCGTAGGTGCGTTGTTGCTGCTCGAGCGTCTCGACGTGCTCAACGCCGGCGACGCCATTGCCGACTGGTGGCCGCTGATCCTCATCGTCCTCGGCGTGGTGCAGCTCATCGAGTCGCCGCACCACTACCTCATCCCCGCAACCCTGATCGTTGTCGGCGGTCTGCTACTTGTCGGCTCGCTCGAAGTCGCCAACGTGACGATCGACGAGCTGATCGGCCCTGCCGTGCTCGTTGTGATCGGCGTCTACTTGTTGCTCGGTCTGCGCTTCCGGCACTCGACCGCCTATGACGACACCGTGAGCTCATTTGTGGCGTTCTCCGGTCGCGACGCCTCCTCGTCGTCGCAGGCGTTCCGTGGCGGTTCCATCTTCACCGCCTTCGGTGGGACCGAGGTCGACCTGCGGTCGGCGCGGCCCGTGGATGGCGGCGCTCAGCTCGATGTGGTCACCGCCTTTGGCGGGACCGACATCATCGTTCCCGAGGGCTGGCGTGTCGTGGTCAAGGGGCTGCCGCTGTTCGGTGGATGGTCGAACAAGACGGCGCACGACGTGCTCCCGGCCGACGCCCCCGAGCTCGATGTCAACGCCCTGGTGGCGTTTGGCGGCCTGGAGGTGAAGCACACGGCGGCGTGACGCCCCGCGGGCCACGCCGGGCCCACGCCGTCAGGCGGCCGCCGCCGGCGTCTCCGCCGGCCGGCACGCGGTGCAGTGCGGGTCGGGGCAGGCCGTCACCACGGTGAACGACACGCCGGCCTCGGTCAGCGTGCGGAGCGCTCGGGCCACGGAGTCGGTGTCGAGGGTGCTGGTGTTGTTCGTGCTCATGGGGACAACGTATCCCGCCGGTGTGACAAGTTCGGCGAGTCTTGATGGCGCCGGGGGTGTGGGCGGAATCCGCGGCTGAGGAAGCGCCGAACACGAGACGTACCACGCATCAGATTGCCCGCCGAGCTAGCCGCCACTCGGTGTCGTGGAGGAAACTCCGCCAACAGACTCGAGCCCACAGAGTCCTTCATGGCCGTCAACCAATCGGATCGGCTCCTCCAGACGTGTGAAAGGGGGTTGACGCGCTGTGCCGGAATCTCTAAGATCGACAGAGATCGACAGAGATCTACAGAGATCGACAGAGATCTACAGAGATCGACAGAGATCTACAGAGATCTACAGAGATCGACAGAGATCGACAGAGATCTACAGAGATCGACAGAGATCGACAGAGATCGGACTGCTCCCTTGCCACGCCGCAAGGGTCCACAGCGGGAGGCGAGTACCCTGGCGCACACCAAGCGGCTGCGGCTTTGGCTTCGGGCGTTCTGTGGCGTCCCTCGTGCTCGTGGTGGCTACTCTACCGACGCCCCACGAGCGGGCACGAGCAGACTCCAGCTGCGACCCAGGCGAGTTCTGTGTCTGGGGGAACATCGACTTTGTCGGCGATTTCTGGGATCCGGTTTCGTCGGATGCAAACTGGCCCTGCGGCGTTCTTTGCAGCCCGGACGTCGACAACAACGACGACTCGGTCAGGAATCGGAGGTCGGGTAAGGTTCATGTGGAGGAGGGCACCAACTACAAGGGCGGGGTCGTGTACTGCGTGGCACCCGGTGTCGAAGAGGATTCCATCCATTCGGCTAGGGACGACCGGGGTGACTCCAGCCTCCACTTTGCGGCAACCAGCTGTGCGGGTTACCCGGTGCCGTAAGAACTCGGGGTGGCTTGCACTCGTGTCGGCGGCCGCGCTGATCGTCGCCTCTTGCGCGACGGACCGTGCCACGCTACCTGAGGGGGTAGGATATCGTCAGATCGTTGCGCTTGAAGCCACGATGACTGACCTCCTAGGAAGCCCCGAGGACGGCGCGTTGATCAACAACGCACACGGTAGTCTTGTCGAAGACTGCATGGCAGCCCTCGGCTGGGTGGTGGACATTCCGCTCATGACGGCGGACGTCATCCGAGCGGATCGCTCCCAGGTCTTGACGCCGGTTGAGGCGTATCTGTTCGATGATGCAGCTCGAGCCGCGGCAAGCGGGTACGGCCTTGCAGGGCGTGTGGGCTCTGAATCGGCTGCGCAATCAACGATCGCCGACTTCGCCGCAGCGGGGAGCCTTCCCGACGTGGCAGCGATGACGCCCGGCGAGGCGGAGCGTTACTGGTTGGACTTTGCTGGCGCGGAGGCTGACCGTGTTGAGATCGTCGAACTCGACGGCGGAACCAGCTCGGCGTCCGGCACCGGATGCCTCGCCGAGGCAACCAAGCGGCTGTGGGGCGATATCGCCAACGAGATGACCCTCGTGGATGTCAGAGACCATGTCCAGTACGAGACATGGAGCGTTGTCCTCGCATCCCGTTCTGTCTCCTCGGCGCTCCGGGCCTGGCGGGATTGCATAAGCGACACCGGCTTCGAGGACCTCACCGACCCCCAAGCTGCCGTGCTTGCCGCCGAGATCGACCCCGATCTCGAGGTGGCCGTCGCCGTTGCCCACGTCGCATGCACCCGTGCAGCAGATCTCGCCAACACATTCGGGCCGGAGTTCTACAAGGTGGGAACCGGGCTTCTTGGCGAGTTCGAGGGGCAACTCCAGGCATACCGGGAGCTGCACGCCCGGGCCGTCGATGCAGCCAAGGAGGTGCTCGGGCTTGGATGAGCCACGGACCCACGGTCGCACCGCGACCGTCGTCGGTTGGCGGCTCATCGTCGGTGCGGTGCTCGGCATGTCGCTCGTCCTCGCCGCCGGATTCTGGCTCGGTGGTCGGCTGGTGACACCCGAGAACGCAACCATCCGGTCAATCCCGCCCACGATCGACCTCACGAGCGAGGTCGAGGCACGACGCCTCGAACTCACTGTCGTCCTTCGCGCCATCGTGACCCCGGTCACTGTGATCGTGGTGGACGATCCTGGTCAACTCCCCAATGTTGTCACGAAGTCGTCGCCCCCAGTCGGGAGCAAGGTCGCCGAGGGGGCGATCCTGTTGGAGCTCGGCGGTCGGCCCGTTGTCATGCTGTTCGGTCAATTCCCGGCCTGGCGCGCCTTCGCAAGGGAAATGAGCCCGGGACCGGACATCGCACAGCTCCAGCAGGCGCTTGCTCGACTCGGGTTCTACCAAGGAGATGTGGACGGCCGCTACGGGTCATCGACAGCCGCTGCGATTGCGGCATTCGGGGAGAACTCCGGCTACGACCTCACCAACGGTCTCGAGATCGGTCAGGTGCAGTTCGTGCCAGAGGTGGGCCTCGAGGTCATCGGCGCTGTTGCGGTCGGGGACACTCTCGAACCTGGCGCACTCGGTCTCGAGCTGGCGTCGTCCGAGATCAGGCTCGACGCCCGAATGACCACCGACCAGATACGGAAGCTCCGACCCGACATGCAGGTTCGCCTCAGGGGTCAGGATGGTGAGCTCCTGGTAGAGACGTCGATCGTTGACGTCGACACCCTGGCGGTGACCGCCGACACTGACCCCAACGTAGGGCTGCACATCAGCGACAGCGACGTTCCGGCCGATCTCGAGGTCAACGGCTCGATCCTCACCGAGGTCGTACTCGATTCCACGGAGGGGACCGTGCTGGTCGTGCCGGCCTCCGCCCTCGTCGAGACCAGTCCAGGCGAGTACGCCGTCATCGTGGTCAGCCCCGAAGGAGGTGAAACCACCCTTCCCGTCACCGTGGAGTTGATCACGGCAGACGGCGTTGGCGTCACTTCGTCGGACCCGCAGCTTGTGGCGGGCGTTGACGTGCGCGCCAATCCGTGAGCGACCCCGTGGCCGACACTCCCCTCGTCCGCCTGCAGGCTGTGTCGCGCCGCTATGGCGAGTACTCAGCGTTGAGCGGCGTCGATCTCGAGATCCAACGCGGCGAGTTCGTGGCGGTGATGGGGCGGTCTGGATCGGGGAAGACGACCCTCCTCAACATCCTCGGTCTGCTCGATCGCCCAACCGATGGGTGTCATGAGTTCGGCGGGGAGGTGGTCGAGAGCGCGGGACAGCGGAAGCGGGCTCGCATCCGCGCCGAGAACATCGGCTTCGTGTTCCAGGCGGGTCATCTGATCCCGAGCCGGTCCGCCCTTGCCAACGTCGAGCTTGCTCTCATGTACCGCTCCATGTCACGCTCCTATCGAGTCCAGGTCGCAGATGAGCTGCTCCGTTCGGTGGGTCTTGCGGCAAGAACGGGGTCCTTGCCGGCGACTCTGTCTGCCGGCGAGCAGCAGCGTGTCGCCCTCGCTCGCGCCCTGGTGACGCGACCCACGCTCCTGCTGTGTGACGAGCCGACGGGGAATCTCGACAACGAGACCGCTCGCTCCATCATGGATCTCGTCCGCGCCGTCCCGGACAGGGGGTCCGCAGTCGTGCTCGTCACCCACGATGTGTCGATCGCCGGGTACGCCGACCGTACGGTCATGCTTCGCGATGGTCGAACGGTTGAGTGATGGCCGCTGCTCGCCGACGGTTGGCTGCCGACTACCTCGATGACATCGGATACAGCATCGCACGCCGGTTGCTACGCAACACGTTGCTCGGGCTGGTGGTCGCCTCGGGCATCGGGCTGTTGGTATTTGGGACAGCGCTCTCGACGACCACAGCCGTCCGGGTGGCGAACGAGCTCGATGAGCTGGCCGCCACCGAGGTCGAGGTGGCACCAACCAGCCCGTCAGACCTCATGCGTTTCGAGGGCAGTGTCGATGAACAGCTCCTGAGCCTGCCCGGGGTCGTCGACGCCGGCCGCATCTGGGAGGTGCAGGAGAAGCTGCTGACGGTCGGTGACCTCCCAATCGGCGTCGACTCCGCAACGCCAGTGCGGGTATTCGCCGTATCGCCGGGAGCCTGGCGCATCGTCGGTGGGGCAGTCGAAGGGGAGGACCTCACCCGGGCGGACTTCGCCATCGGGTCGATGAACACCCTGCTGGGAGCCGGTGTCCTTGCCGAGCTCCCTACCGATGTCCAGGCCGGAGCCAGACTCGGCGTCTCCGGCGAATCCCTCGAGCTCGCCGGGATCGTGACGGACACCGACCGCCACCCGGAGTTGCTCTTCGCCATCATCGTCCCAGACCGGACGGCCGCTCGATTGTGGCCGACGGAGCATGATCGGCCACGGGTCGTCATCGAGGTTGTGCCCGGTGGTGCATCCGTCGTTGCCGCCGAGGCCCCGCTGGTGATCGATCCGTTTGGCGCTCAGCGACTCCGTGCCAGGCACGACCAAGAGCCGGAGGAGCTGGGCCGACAGATCCGGGCAACCGTCGGCCGGCTGCCGGCAGTGTTGGCCTTCGGACTGCTCGCAGCCGGGGCGTTCGCCATGTCGGCAGCATGGTATGCCAGTGTGCTCGAGCGCCGATCTGAGATCGGTCTGCGACGCGCATTGGGAGCGACCGGGGGACGCATTGCGCTCCTCGTCATTGGTGAAACCACCATTGTTGGCGCTGTCGCAAGCCTCGTCGGCGCCGTCGTCGCGTTGGGTGCATTCAGCGGGTTCGCAGCCTTCAGGTCCTGGACGCCGGTACTACCTGCCAACGCCTGGATTGCATCGGTGGCAGCAGGAACCTTGACAAGCGTGCTTGCCGGGGTGGCTCCGGCGATCCGGGCCGCAAGGCTCGAGCCAGCCGACGCCCTACGTAGTTGACGAGCCGTCGACGGCCACGTTCCGGCTTCGCTTCGGCGGCCTTTGATAGCGCCGAGTGGCCAGCCGGTTCCGCCATACTTGCCCGGTGGAAGCGCGCATCCTCCTCGTCGAGGACGACCCGTCGATCCGCGAGATCACCCAGATCGGGTTGGAGCAGTCGGGTTTTGCCGTCACCACCGCCGCCGACGGCGATGATGCCTTGATGCGGTTCCGCCGGGAGCCACCCGACATCGTTGTCCTCGACGTGATGTTGCCGAAGCGTGACGGGCTCGAGGTGTGCCGGGCGATCCGCACCGAGTCGGCGGTGCCCGTACTCATGCTCACTGCCCGCTCCGACACCATCGACGTGGTCGTTGGTCTCGAGTCTGGTGCGGACGACTACGTCACCAAGCCGTTCGTGATGCCAGAGCTCGTCGCCCGTATCCGGGCGGTGCTGCGCCGAGCCCGCCACGAGGAGACAGCCGACACGCTGGCGCTCGGGGATCTGCGCATCGACATCGGCGCCCACACCGTGATCCGGGGCGGGGAGGAGGTGCGGCTCACCCCCATCGAGTTCCGCCTGCTCGTCGAGCTGGCCCGCCGCCCCGGTCAGGTGTTCACCAGGGAGATCCTGCTGGAGCGGGTGTGGGGGTACGACTACCTCGGCGACTCCCGTCTCGTCGATGTCGCCGTGCAGCGGCTCAGGGCCAAGGTGGAGACGGAGCCCGCCGAGCCAACCCTCATCGAGACTGTACGCGGTGTCGGCTACCGCGCCGCCCGATGACCGTGCTGCAGAGTTTCCGCAGCCGCATCGCCGTCACCATCGTGCTCCTCGTCGCCGTCACCGCCGTCCTCGTCGCCGTGCTGTCGTACACGCTGGTGCAGCGTTCGCTGCGCAGCCAGCTTCTCGATGCGGCGGCCGACCAGGCGGCCTTCAACATCGGCGTGCTGGCCTCGACGGAGGTGCTGGCCCCGGACGCCGATCTCGGCGACCTCGAGACGTCAGGGCTCGCCGCCCGGTTTCTCCAGCGCGGCTCGGACGGCGTCTACGTCGAGTTCCCTGCCACCGACGAGACCTTCGCCTCCAGCTTTGCCCTCAGCGATGCCGGGGGAGTGCTCGACGCCGAGCTGCGCGGTCTCGTCGCCGCCGGTCGGCTCGGGTACCAGTTCCTCGACATCGACGGCGAGCCACGCCTCGTCGTCGGGGGCCGGCGACCTCCGGCGGGACCCGACTTCTTCTTCATCTTCTCGGCGGCGCCGGTCGCCGATGCGCTCGGGGAGCTGCGACGGGTGCTGCTGGTCGCCGGGGTGGCCGTCTCCGCATTGGGGGCGCTGGCAGCAGGGCTCATCACCCGCAGGGTGCTCCGCCCCATCCGAACGGCGGGGGAGGCGGCGGATGCGATGGCGGCCGGTGACCTGTCGGCCCGTGTCCCTGTCGAGTCGTCAGACGAGATCGGGCGCTGGGCGGCCGCCTTCAACCAGATGGGGGCATCGCTCCAGGCGAGGGTCGCCGAGCTTCAAGAGGGGAGGGCCCGTGAGCAACGCTTCGTGGCCGACGTCTCGCACGAGCTGCGCACCCCGCTCACCGCCCTCGTCGCCGAAGCCGAGCTACTGAGCGCCCATCTCGACGACATGCCGCCCCCGGTGCGTCGGGTGGGTGAGCTTCTAGCAGGCGACGTCGACCGGCTCCGCCGCCTGGTGCAGGACCTGCTCGAGATCTCGCGGCTCGAGGCCAGCCCCGAGCCAGGTGAGCTGTCGGACGTGGCGCTCACGTCGTTCCTCGAGGCGGTGGTCGCCGATCGCCATCCCGCCGCCGTGGTGGCCTCGACCGTGGACGGCCCAGTGCGGACCGATCGCCGGGCGCTGGAGCGTATCGTCGGCAACCTCGTCGACAACGCCGCCCGCCACGCCCCCGGCGCCAGGGTCGAGGTGCGGGCCCGCCGCAACGGCGACATGCTGGCGATCGACGTCGCCGACGACGGCCCAGGCGTCGCCCCCGCCGCCCTGCCACTTCTCTTCGACCGCTTCTACAGCGCAGACGCCTCTCGCCAAGGGGGCACGGGTCTCGGTCTGGCGATCGCCCGCTCCCACGCCCTCCGGCTCGGTGGGCGCCTGACCGCACGACACAACGACCCCACCGGGCTCGTCATCGAGCTGCGGGTCCCTGTGGCCGAATCGTTACCTGGCGGTGATCCTCTCGAGAAGCTCGTGGCGCACCCTGAGGGTGACACACCACACGGAGGAGTCCGACCATGAGACGTCTCACCGTCACCGTCAGCGCCGTGGCGCTCCTGCTTGCCGCATGCGGAGCCGGGGCAGACACGGGCGATGCCGGCACCATCCCGACCCTGCCGGCGTCGAGCACGACCCAGCCGGAGTCGACCACCGAGCCGACCGGTGCCCCAACGACGACCGTGCCGACGGCGACATCCCTTCCGCCACAGGAGACGCGGTTTGTCGACGTCTACTTCGTAAAGGACGGCGGCTACGCAACGCCAATCGCCCGGGCGGTCCCGGCAACGAGCGACGTCGCCGCCAACGCCATCCGCACCCTGATCGCTGGGCCGACCGCCGCCGAGGCAGAGGCCGGGCTGTCGAGCGCGGTGCCTGTCGACACGCTGTTGCTCGGCATCGCCATCCACGACGGTCTTGCCAAGATCGATCTGTCCCGCGAGTTCGAGGCGGGCGGCGGCACATTCGGCATGACCGCTCGGCTTGGCCAGGTCGTGTACACCCTCACCCAGTTCCCCACGATCACCCGCGTCGAGTTCCACCTCGATGGTGAGCCGGTCACCGTGTTCTCATCGGAGGGGCTCATCCTCGACGAGCCGGTGACCCGCAGCGACTACCTGGCGGCGCTGCCGCTCAGCCCGACGCCGTCGGCCACCGTTGACCGCTGGGAGCAGGCGGACATCCCGCATCTTGGTGACGCCGCAAGCGCCGACACACGCCGGGTCGTGCTGGTGGCCGATGACGACGTGCTCAACGTCCGCATCGGCCCCGGCGTCGACAACGACATCATCGGCATGCTGGCGCCCGGTGTGGTTGTGGCCATGACCGGCCCGCAGCGGGAGGTGGGGAGCTCGACGTGGGTCGAGATCGTCACCCCGATCGGCGCCGGGTGGGTGAACGACCTGTTCCTGGCCTCTGTGGTCAGCGACGAGACGTTCGCCGGCGATCCCGAGGTCATGCACCTGCTTGACGAGCTGAGCGGCATCATGGCGGCTGGTGGCGACCTGACAGCCGTTGCCTCTGTGCGGGGTCTGTACGTTTCCCACAATGCAACCCCGATCCGGTTCACGCCAGACGTGCTCGACACCATCCTCACCGACACGACCACCTACAAGTGGCCGTCGGCTGCGCTGGATGCGACCGACCCCGAGCAGCTCGCCGAGCTGCCGGACGAGACGTTCGCCGAGGCGATCGCCGACCGGTTCGTGTCGACCTACGGCGACGTCGACACCGAGCTGGCGGTCGACGACCCGCTGGTCGGCGGCAACGGGCGGCCGCCGGAGTACGCCATCCCGTTCGAGCTGAGGGGCTTCCACTACATGGCCGTCTACGACCCGGGTGACAACCCGGAGTACGAGGGTCTCGACTGGACCACCTGGTACGTGTCGATCGACTACGAGGACGACCGCCCCGTGGTCGTCGGTCTCACCCTCGACGAGTGGGCGCCGTGAGCCGAGCCCCTTGACGGGTCACCACTGCCCCCGTTTCATGGCGGCGGCGTGTCCGGTGCGGCTCCGCCTCAGCTGCGTTGCCGGCCGACGGCGACAAGACCGACCCCGCCGAGGATGAGAGGGAGGGCGACGTACGCCTCACCCGACAGCGCCTCGCCGCCGATGGTCACCCCGAGCACGACGGCCACCAGCGGGTTGACGTAGGCGTAGCTGGTGGCGAGCGCCGGGCGCACCGTCTGCAGCAGGTACACGTACGCCGTGTAGGCGATCACCGAGCCAAGCAGCGTGAGGTAGGCGAGCGCCAGCCAGCCGGACAGGGCGGGGGCGTGGTCGAAGCGCTCGCCGCGCACCACACCGAGACCGAACAGGACGGGTGATGCGGCGAGCATCTGCGCAGCAGAGGACATCATGCCCTTCGGCATCGCCACCCGGCCGCTCCACACCGACCCGAACGACCACAGGATGGGTGCGGTGACGATGAGCGCCATCCCCGCCGGGTTGCCGGCGAAGTCACCTTCGCCGCTCAGGACGAGCACGCCACCAAGACCGACAACCAGCCCGGCCCACTCGAGTCGTGTTGGCCAGCGACCGAACAGACCAGACCACAACGCCGTCCACACCGGCATGACGGCGATGGCGGTTGCCGCCAGCGCCGAGCCCACCCCGATCTGCTCGGCGGTCGCCACCAGCCCAACCCCGCCCACCAGCAGGAGGACGCCGACCTGGGCCGCTCCCCGCCACTCGATGGCGGTTGGCCCGGTCGACCCCCTGCGTTGCGACCACACGTAGAGGATGGCACCTGCCGACAGGAAGCGGATTGCGTTGCCGATCAGCGGAGGGAACTCCTCGACCAGGTAACGCAGCGCCAGGTAGGTCGACCCCCAGATGACGTACACGGCGCCGAGCGCCGCCGGTACCAGCCAGCGCCGAGCCAGCGGCGTCTCAGTCTTCTCGGCCGTTCTCATCCGGTCTGGTCTAATCCGGTCTGCGCCGCCGCCTCCGTGCTCCCGTCCCACCACGAAGCGACCCTCCGGTGCAGCGCCGCCTTCTCGGCGTCCCCGAGCCACGAGGCGTCGATGGCGGTTGCGGTGAGGCTTCTCGGGTCAGCCTGCGCACCGTAGCGCTCCCACATCTGGCGCAGCTCCCCGGCGAGATCGCAGTGGAACAGCGCAGGGTCGTCTGTATTGATCGTCACTGCGGCGCCAGCCGCCAGGAGCTCGCCGACCGGGTGGTGGTCCCAGCCGGCGGCGACCCCGGTGCGCAGGTTCGACGTCGGGCACACCTCGAGCGGTACCCGGTGCTCGACCAGGCGGGCGACCAGGGCAGGGTCCTCGACCGACCGCACTCCGTGCCCGATGCGCTCGACACCGAGAGAGCGCAGCGCACCCCACACGCTGGCAGGCCCTGCCGCCTCCCCGGCATGGGCGGTGCGGCGCAACCCGGCGGCGGCGGCGCGGCGGTAGACGGCGGCGAACGGCTCGGGGGGGAAGCGGTGCTCTGAACCACCGATGGTGATGCCGCCAACCCCGGCATCGTCAGCCAACTCGATGACCGCCTCGAGCGTCTCCATCGCCCGCTCCGGCCCGGTGTCGCGAACCAGGTCGCAGATCAGCGTGACCTTCACCTCGGGGACGCGGTCGAGACCGGTACGGATGGCGAGCGCCAGTTGCTGCGGTGTCAGCCCGTGGCGGGCGAAGTCCGTCGGCGAGAACGACGCCTCGGCGTACACGATGTTCTGGTCGGCCAGATTGCGCGCCACCGCCTCGGCGGCGGCGGTGAAGTGGGCGCTGGTGCGCAGATGACCGGTCATCCACCACCAGATGTCGATGAAGTGGGGGAAGTCGGTGTAGGCGAAGCGGCGGCGCAGCTGGTCGAGTGTCGCAACGTCTGGGTCGCCGCCGTGACCCTGGATGATGTCCCACAGCGTCTCGAGCGGAATGGCGCCCTCGAGGTGCAGATGCAGCTCCACCTTTGGGCAGGTGGCGAAGACGTCAGGCGACATGTCAGCCGAAGCCACCGCACTCGAGCGGCACCCGGCGGGTGGGGGTCAACCCGGTCACCACCAGGCTGGCGTCGTCGATCGTCGCAAACAGGTTGCCGCCGAGACCGCGCTCGATGACCAGGTCGGCATCGACCCTGTCGCCATCGTTGACGGCGATGGCGAAGCCGGTGTTCGTGCCGGGGAGCGCAGCGGTTTCGATGGCTTCGATGAGACACCGCCAGGTGACCCCGGACGGGGCGGCGGTGTCGGCGAGCTCGGTGAGACCGTGGTCCTGCGGCGGGAGCGCCGAGGCGCGATCCCATGCGACCCTGGCCGGGACATACATCAAGATGGTTATCGCCGCCAGCGAGAGCAGCGAGTACAGACGACCGCGTGCTGTCTCGGTCATGCCTTCAGCTCTCTGCGGCGAAGCCGATGAGAAGCTCCGCCAGCGCCTCGCCCTTGTCCTCCTGCAGGAAGTGCCCGGCGTCCTCGATGACGGGATGGGTGCGGGTGCCGGCACCGGGGACCAGCTTGTGGAACGGGCGTTCCCCGCCTCGGGTGACGGGATCCGAGTCGGAGAAGGCGGTGAGGAACGGCTTGTCCCAGCGCTTGAGCAACTCCCAGGCGGCACGATTGGGTCCGCTGGCCGGGTCGTCCGGAGTGGTCGGGACAAGCGAGGGGAGAAGACGGGGCGCCACCAGGTGGTCGGGGCTCGGGAACGGCGCCTCGTAGGCGGCGAGCACCTCATCCGGCAGCTGGGTGACGGTGCCGGCTTGGATGACGGCAGCCACGGAGAACCGATCGGCGGTCGCCGCCGCCTGCTGCCACTCGAGGAAGGCGGCGGTGGCGCCGTGGTCGCCTGTGGGGAGCCCGGTGTTGGCGACGACCACCCGATCGAAGCGGTCCGGGTGGGAGGCGACCAACCGCAGCCCGACAAGCCCACCCCAGTCGTGGGCGAAGAGGGTGATGCCACGCAGGTCGAGGTCGAGCAGCCACGTCTCCAGCCAGTCGACGTGACGCTGGTAGGTGTAGACCTCGGGATCAGCCGGCTTGTCGGAGCGACCGAAGCCGATGAGGTCGGGGACGAGCACTCGGAAGCCGGCGTCTGCGAGCGGGCCGATCATCTTGCGGTAGAGATACGCCCAGGTCGGCTCGCCGTGGAGCAGCAGCATCTCCGGTCCCTCTTCGGGGCCCTCGTCGACGAAGTGCATCTGGAGCATCAGCCCAGACCCGTCGCCTGCCGGAACCATGTGATAGTGGTCGCGATATGGCCAACCGGGGAGGTTGGCGAACCGCTCGGCGGGTGTGCGCAGGATCTTCATGCCGCCATTGTGGCGCGTCTCGCACCAGGCAGCGGCCGGGGTGCCAGCATCCGGGACCACACGTCTCGATAGGATCGGCCGGGGGGGCGATGTGCTGCTGCTGGTGCACGGCCCGCTGGTCGGCCGTCGACGTTGGCACCGCTCGCCGCCGCCGCTCGGCGGCGGGGATGGGTTCTCCGGGTACCAGACCCGACAGCGGTTGCCCGGTCGGCGCCACCGGTCTGGGAGACCCTTGTGCGGTTGGCCGCCGACGCCGTCGTCGACAACACGGTGTGTGGACAACATGCCCTGACCGACATCGCCGGCTCAGAGCGGCTGATGCGTCTCCCGGTCGATCCCGGCGACCGCATAGGCCTCGGTCTCGTCGAGCGTCTCCTTGTCGAGCAGCGCCTTGGCGAGGGCGTCGAGCCGGGAGCGATGCTCTCCGAGGGTGGCCTTGGCCTCGGCATAGCACTCGTCGACGATGCGGCGCACCTCGGTGTCGACGAGATGCTGGGTCTCCTGGGCCACCTGTGGCCCTGAGAACGGGTACTGGCCGGCTTGGTCGTCCGGGATGACGGTGAGCGGACCAACCACCTCGGACATACCCCACCGGCCAACCATGCTGCGGGCGATGCTCGACACCTGCACAAGATCGCTCTCGGCCCCGCTGGTCACGGTGCCGAACACCAGATCCTCGGCGGCCCTGCCCCCGAGCGCTCCGATGATCCGGCCCCGCAGATATGACTCCGAGTAGGAGTACCGGTCCGCCTCCGGGCTCTGCAGCGTGACCCCGAGCGAGCGACCCCGCGGGATGATCGAGACCTTGCGCACAGGGTCGGCGCCGGGTCGCAGCATCCCGAGCAGGGCGTGGCCAGACTCGTGGTAAGCGGTGAGCTCCCTGTCCTCGTGCGACATCATGATCTTGCGTTCCGCCCCGAGCACGATCTTCTCGAGCGCATCGCTGAAGTCGTGCATCTCAACCGCGTCGTGCCCCCGGCGGGCCGCCATCAGCGCCGCCTCGTTGACGAGGTTGCGCAGGTCGGCGCCAACCATGCCCGGGGTCGACGAGGCGACATCGGCCAGGCTCACGTCGGCAGCGAGCGGCACGGTGCGGCTGTGCACGCCGAGGATGGCCGTGCGTCCCACCTGATCCGGCGGGCTCACCGTCACGTGGCGGTCGAAACGGCCCGGTCGCAGCAGCGCAGGGTCGAGGACATCCGGCCGGTTTGTGGCGGCGATCACGATGACGCCCTCCGAGCCGGAGAACCCGTCCATCTCGGTCAGGATCTGGTTGAGCGTCTGCTCCCGCTCGTCGTGCCCACCAAACGACACGGCGCCGCCACGGGCCCGCCCGATCGAGTCGATCTCGTCGATGAAGATGATCGCAGGGGCCGCCTCCTTGGCCTGCTTGAACAGGTCGCGCACCCGGCTGGCGCCGACACCCACAACCATCTCGATGAACTCTGATGCGGCCATCGAGAAGAACGGCACATTGGCCTCACCGGCCACGGCGCGGGCCAGCAGTGTCTTGCCGGTTCCTGGAGCGCCCGACAACAGCGCACCACGGGGGATGGCGGCGCCGAGCTTTGTGTACTTCTGCGGGTCGCGCAGGAAGTCGACGACCTCGATCAGCTCCTCCTCGGCCTCGTCGATACCGGCGACGTCGGCGAATGTGGTCCGCCCCGACCCCTGCTCGTAGCGTTTGGCGCGGCTCGAGCCGAGACCTCCGATCCCGGCGAGCGACTGCCCGGCGCGGCGGTAGAAGCTGAAGAACAGCCACAGCAGGAGAAGGGTTGGGCCAAAGCCAAAGACCACCTGCTGCCATAGCGGGGCCGGTTGGTTGGGCGCCTCGGCGTTCACAACGACGTCGTTGGCGATCAACCGCTGCAGCAGGTCGTCCTCGGCGAAGGTGGGGCGCTCCGTGGTGAAGCCTGTGGCGACGACCGACGGGTCAGACGGGCTCTCCACCGGCTCCTTGAAGGTGCCTTGGATCGTCGCGCCCGTCGACACCACGGAGTCGACGTTGCCGGCATCGAGCTGGGTGATGAAGTCGGTGTACGGCACACGAATGGCCGGCTCGGGGCCGAGCACGGCATTGGTGACGATCCAGTTCACCGCAAGGAGGGCGAAGAAGACGAGCCAGAACCACCTGCCGAACGGGATACGGCTCCGCCAACCTGTCGGCGGCTTCCCCTTGCCGTCCGGCATGCCCTCCACCCGCCACCCCGGCGGACTCGGCGGCTTCTCGTCCTGTTGCTGGCGGTTCGTCATAGGCCTCCGTCGGGTGCCTGCATGTGAGGCTACCGACCGTCGGGGACAATCGCGCCTTGGTCGGCGACACTTTCGGCTTCTAGAGTCACGGCCGCCGACAAGGAGCGCATTGGAGCTCAGGCGCTACGCCGACGCAGCAAAGTTCCCCTTCGGGCACCTCGTCGTCCGCGACCTGACCCCGGCCGGCTTCGAGCGGCTGTCGGTGGCCGAGGTGGAGGTGCCGATCGGCGCGGACAACCCGCCGTTTGCTGCGGCATACGAGGACAAGGTCTACGTGGGTATCACGGGTGAGATCGCATTCGTGGTCGGCGCCGACACGATCAGGGTGGGCAGGGGCGACGTGCTTGTGGTGCGGGCCGGGGAGCAGTACTCGTACCACAACGGTGGCTACGAGAAGGGCCGGCTGCTGGTGCTCCAGATCCCGCACGGCTGACCCGCCGCCCACGCCGGTGCGGCGACTCGCCGTGGGGTTAGACGGCGAGCGGCACCACGTAGCGCCAGGTGGCGGCAAAGTGGAGCGCCGAGGCGGTCACCACCAGCACGTGGAACGCCTCGTGGTAGGAGAACACCCGCGGCCACAGCCGGGGCCGCCCGGTGACAAGCATCACCATCCCGACGGTGTAGAGGATCCCGCCGGCGGCGAACCACGCAACCGCGGCGACACCGACCCGTGACGCAAAGGGCCACATGATGAACAACGCCAGCCATCCGAGCGTGGTCATCATGGCGATGCCGAATGTGTTGCGGTCCCGCGGGAACAACACCTGCTGAGCGATCCCGACGAGGGCGATCGTCCATGCCCCCACCAGGCTCACCGTGGCGAGCGGCCCGTCGAGGGCGATGGCAGACACCGGGGTGTAGGTGCCGGCGATCAGCACGAAGATCATCGAGTGGTCCATGCGCTGCATGCGCCCCTTCCAGGCGTGGCGCCACGGGATGGAGTGGTACAGCGAGCTTGTCGTGTACAGGGCGACAAGCCCGAAGCCGAATGCGGCAAGGGCGAACCGGCTCTGCCACGACGGCGCTCGCACCAGAAGGAGCACCGTGCCCGCCATCGCCAGCAGCGCGGCGCCGCCATGCAGAAACCCGCGCACGGGGTTCTGCATCCGGCCAAGAGTGACCCGGTCTGTCGTTGGAAGACCCACGAGTTTCTCCTATGTCAAGCGGCCCTGGCGGGGGCGGCTTGAGGTGGGTTGAGTGCATCTTGGAGCATGGTGCGGTAGGCGACGTCGGAGAGGCGTCGTTTGAGGGCTCGTAGTGCTTCTCGTT
>Ga0114938_1000445_pt1 | contig 31176 bp, 18 predicted proteins | sample AshMeaBigSpring_FD_88675 | JGI IMG/M metagenome (GOLD analysis project Ga0114938, IMG submission 88675) | Groundwater microbial communities from Big Spring, Nevada to study Microbial Dark Matter (Phase II) - Ash Meadows Big Spring | ecosystem: Environmental > Aquatic > Deep subsurface >... | reverse complement strand
ACCTTACCAAATTAACGAAATAAGAAATCTTTCAAGTTTTAGCGATTGGAAGGAACTAACCATTATTTACGGCATGACCTATGTTTACAATACGATAGCTATGATACACCAAATGATCCCAAAAATTAATTGCATAGCTTTTATATACGATAACAAATGGCTGAGCATTCAAAATGCAGAAAGGTTTGCAGATAACATGAAACAATACTTTCCAAAAACGCGAATCAGACTTTTCTCTAGTAAGAACCTTAAAACCATTCAACTAATTGACTCAATTAATATTCTTCCTGCTAACTCAGCTATCATATATTCTTCATGGGATTTACACAGCGATAAATTATCATCACGACCGTACCATCATGACATTTATAAAGTTATTGGTAGCTTATCAAATCACCCTATCTTTACCATTCACGATCAAGGTGTTAAAGAAGGATATTTTATTGGAGGTTATTTCCCTTTATTTGAAAATATTACAAAAACAATCAGTGAAGAGTGTATTAAAAAATTATATCCCAGTAAATTCGCACAAACAGATAATATAATCCACATACTTGGTCAACCGGTTTTTAATCACAAAAAAATAATTAATCATAAGTTATCTGTTGATAATATAAAAGTTGAACCTTACTATTATGATAAACCCGAAAACTTTATACTAAAAAATTGGATCTATATTTTATGGGGAATCATAATTATCACATTCGTTTTAGGATTTGGGTGCACACGAATTTTGATGCTTAGGCGTATCAAAGCCATACAAGCTAAAGAGTTGAAGCGAATGAAAAAAATGATGAGAGAATTAGCTATTTCAAAAAATAAAGCAGAAGAAGCCAACCGTTTAAAATCTGCATTTTTAGCTAATATTAGTCATGAAATTCGTACACCACTAAATGCTATTGTCGGGTTCTCAGATATTATAGCATCAGGAAATTGCCCGCAGGGAGAGATGAACGACTATATGGTTATTATCAAGCATAACAACGATTTACTACTTCAACTAATCAACGATCTACTTGATTTATCGAAAATTGAAGGAGGAAATCAAGAACTTCATTTTAATGAATTTGATTTAAAGTCTTTGATGATCTCTATTGAGGAAATGTATCATCTTAAACTAAAAGAAAATCAATCACTAGTCTTCAATCACCAATCACCCAAATACACATTTTTGTCGGATCAAAACAAACTGATACAGATCATCACCAATCTGATATCGAATGCCATTAAATTTACATCTGAAGGTACTATATCTTTTGGATATATATTAGACGACAATAAAGAAGTGATTCATTTTTATGTAAAAGACACAGGTTGTGGTATTCCCAAAGACAAATTAGACAAAGTTTTCGATCGTTTCTATAAAGTAGACGAGTTTACACAAGGAACAGGTTTAGGACTTTCAATCTGTCGCAGCCTAGTAGAGATGTTAGGCAGTAAAATAGAAGTAGAATCGGAAATAGGAGTCGGATCTACTTTTTGGTTTGAACTACCTTATTCTAGCATTGAAGTCGCCAAAAATTTAGTATAAAAAATGATCTTTATCTCTTTGCTCATAAAATACTTTTAGCAATACAAAGAGATAAAGATCAGATAGGCTTAACGGTTTAACTCATTTTTCAGTTCTAACAACCAAGTAGGAAGAGTTCCTAAACGTTGCTGAAGTTGTTCTTCAAATAATGACTGAGGGTTAACAGCCGCTCCATGACTCTCGTCCACGGTTACTTGTTCAGGACGAAAACGAGTATCAACTCCATGGAAACCAACAAACAAAGGCATTACAAATCCTTTATATCTGGTTCCCCATAAGTCACATTCAGCTAGACTACTTTGTTTCTGTCGATAATTCCAATAAACCAAATCGGCTAGATGAAAAGGTGTATTGCCTACATCACCACCTACCCCTTTATTAAACGGTCCACCATCGCAAGCATCAAACAAAGTTGCTCTTGGCTGAGAAGCATGCATCTCAAAACTTGTATTTCCAGCCATACTCACGCGCCAAACGACTGTTCCGATAGCCGGTTTAGAAACACCAACCGAATGCCATTGTCCTGCTCGATCGTTGATTGCACCTAGAAAGACGCGACTGGAACCTTGTGAGCGGATGGCAGCATGTCCCCGATTACCTTCAATCGAGCAACTGTATACCGATACATTCGCACTATTGATAATAGACATGGCTTCGCTTACATCCACAAAGCGACATCTGCGCAACCAAGAGTTAACTGTGTTTTTAAAATTGACAGGTTTGTAACCTCCATCATGAAGCCAACTTTGATGATGGACAAATGTTTCATGGAAATTGCCAATAAATGCAATATCTTCCACTCCATTCTCTTCATTGTAAAGAAAACGTGCAACATTCCACTTATACTTACTCTCCACAGCATGCATAATTGGTTCTTTGAAAGTCACAGTTGTCCCGTTAATTTCCTTAATCTGGTGCATATCTCTCACTTGTACTCCGGCAATTATCTCCGTCAATTTAGGATCAACCGGATAAGGGTATAGTTCTTTGGCAACCAGTTCGGGGTTATTATCACTTAGTGAAAGAATGACCCACTGACCCACTGCAAGATTTCCCGCGCTACTTAACTGAACAGAAAAGCTACCTTTAGGGGCATCGGCAATTACATCAGAAACTTTACCACCAGTATATCCACCATCAAAAAGAATCATTGAAGGAGAAGCCCACATCTGCGCAGGGTTTGCAGGAGCGATCGGTGTTTTCATAAAGAGTTCAGTACCGCCTGCTCCCGATCCGGCACCTCTAAGCACAATATTTTTCTTTTTTATCACGATCGAAGCGTCGGGATCACCTTCGCTATGAAGAATGAAACGCCCTGCCGGGAAGTAAATTATACCGGACTTATTAGCTTCAGCAGCAGCAATTGCATCAATCAATGCCTGACGGTCGGATTGATCATCGTTCGCTACAGCACCAAAATCTGTTACGTTAAAAACTTTCCAGTTAGCATGAGGCACACCAACCTCAGCATGGTGGTATCCTGCAAAAGAGAAATCGAGCAAGCGGCTGTCGGTCCGTCCTGATTTACGGGCATCTAAATACTCCTTTAATATTGCAGGAGTATTAGACTCAAGTTGTTCACTAGTCAACGTTGTTGATATACTTGCCTCCGAGAAAGCTTCATTACAAGCACAACTTGAGCCTAGCAAAGTTATAGATAAGCTCAACAAAAAAAGTTTTTTCTGTGTAATCATAATACGATAAAGTTATTACATACTTTTTGAATCAATAAAAGACAACTGTCTATGGTGCAAAAATAGATCCTATCTGTCTATATTATGACACAAAAAGATACAATAAACATACACAAATTGTACACGAGAAAAAACTTTTTAAAGAGATGCTTTACCTTTCACATAGGTAGATTACCTATCAAAAGACACATTATAAGTGTTTCATTGCATGCTCTTCCTGTACGATACGGATAGCTAAAAGCAATGAATAAGCAGGCAACCCAAACATAAGCGTATGCCATGCGTTACAAAGAAGACCTACTCCGATGAGTTCAGGAATAATATTCAAAAAATAATTCGGATGCTTTACAATTCTAAACAAGAAACTTTTCTCAATGCGATGATTTGGTGCGATATAGACCTTTAAAGTCCAAATATCCTTCAATTTATAAATTACATAAAACAGTACCAGATAAGCGAAAGCCATCAAAGCTGTACCGCAAGCAGAATAACTATTATAAGCTACATTAGTGGAATACGCTTCATAAAGTGAAGCGAAGTAATAACTGATATGCGACAAGGTAAGCAAGAAGGATACAAACTTACCGTGCTGTACCGCTCCCAATCTAATCAGTTTTTTTTCATTCTTAATAGAAATAAAAAGAGAAAGCAATCTTAATAGAAAAAAGAATGCAAAAGTCACAAAAATAGTTGTCATAAATGTCGTTTTTTGTACAAAGATAAATATTATCAATTAATATACAATAATATGTAAGAATAGTGAGCTAGAATATTGCAACAATTTAGACAATAATAGGAATAAAAAATCAATTATAGCTGCAATACAAACCACTTTTAAACATCATCACCAAATATTACGACTACATCCAAAATTGAATAACTCTTAAACACTGCTACACTTGCAAAAATGATGGGGAAAAGTGAGCTTTCATGAATTATGAAGTGAGGTTTTCTTAGACTATAGAAAGTATATTTTGCTAGATAGTCTTGTGATTTAGATCTTTAGTAACTAACAGATTGAATGGTATGCTAAAGTTAATCTTTACTTGTTGGCATCAATATTAATTCAAAAGAGACAAGGTGGCAGATAAAGAGTAGATATTGATTCTTATCGAAAAAAGATAAACGTCCTACAGTGAGAAAAAAATCATCGTCTCCCCCTTTTGCCCGAATCGGGCGATTATGACAGACCTAAAACGGTAGATTGAAAATGGCTTCTTCACCACCCGATGCATTCAATAAGTGGTAAGAAGCCAAATAAACATTGTAAACTATAATTAAAATGTGAGCAAGAAGCGATCGAACCTAAAACTGAGTCGTTTGAGTCAGCCTGCCATTGCTATAAAAATTTACTTTATAGTTTTGCTTTTCAGAAGGTTGAAAACCAGGAATCTGGAAAGTAAGCACTGTTTTATCGTAAGGTTTAAGTGAGGCTAATTTCGCTTTAACGACATACGAACTACTGCAAACAATCTCCACCTCAGTAGGTTTCGATTCGGTAAGTCCGAAGTTCTGCACTTCCACATTGATCAGTTTTTTAGCAGTATCGTACTTTGGACAAAGCGCTGAAAGCAAAGCAGGTTTATAATCGACCGATGGCAAAGCAGCATAACCGAAAATCATTTTTCCATTTTTATCCTTACCGATCATCTTAGGAGCAAATTCGTTCTCATCAATTCCGCTTCCTTTGCCATTGAATAGGACTAGCAGATCATTGCCACTTTTTCTAGTTTTAATCACCTTTGCACCTCTGCCGAAGTTGACTTCATTAAACGATCCAAAGCGCAACGATTGAATATCAATATCCGTTTGCGGATTAAAGTCTTCTTCCGCTTTAATCAATACTTCAATCGATTTAGTAGAAGCGTTGATCGGCTTGCTGCCAAGCACTGAAAGCAACATCCCTTTATTCAAAGGAACACAAATATTTTTAGAGCTGTGGTTATCATTAGGCATATCATCCCATTTAGTAGAATCAATCACAGCAAAGTTGGCTTGAACAGCTCGTCCGTATTTATCTTGGAAAATCTTCAACCGCTCATACTTAAACCATTTTTCCACTGTCCCATCTTTATGAAAAGAGATCCCGGGCACATAAGCCTCCCCCTGTTCAGTAACCCAATTCAATCCATCTTTAGAACGCTGATAAAAGGCAATTCTTCCCAGCCAGTCGTTCACAATCAAATGGTATTGAATACTGTCGCGCCAGATCACGGGATCTTCAAATTCACCTTTCACCGCCGGATAAACTCTTTTATCGGATATCTGGTTATATGTTGACAGACCATCCTTACTAATCCAGACTCCTCCGCCCCTACAGATCATGATGTGCGATCCATCTTGCCGTCTGGCAAATGTTAAGTTTGATAGGCCTTCAATAATCTTCCGGTCACGTTTATTAAACTCAAACTCACCATAAACCCAAGGACCGTTAATATCGTCTGCCATATAATAACCATCGATAACGTATACAATATATCTTCCGTCATCCAATCGGTAAGCTTCGGGGTTATGTCCTTTACCGACATTCCCTTTGATGGCATAAGGGCCGTGTAATTGTTTAGAAACTGCATGAAATACTGTCGATTTAGGCCAAAACATATGTCCTTTAGGGGAATTCTCGGGCCATCCGCAAACAAATAGATGATAAAGTCCATCATCAGTCTGAATTATGTTTCCACCCCAAAAAGAAAACTTCTTCGACTCAATTCCATTGTCAACAAACCTAGGTACGACATTTTTTGCACCCCACACATCCGACGACAAAGTACCATCAGGCATCGCTTTAAAACGATCCATAAAGCGAGCGCCCTGTATGAGATCCTTCCATTCTGCAGGTTTCTCCCTTTCGGTGATTTGGGCATTCAACAAGCTACAACTCAAGGAAGCAAATGCAAATAAATAAAACGTTTTAAATTTCATAATATGGATATTCTTAGTATTATTATAATTCTAAAGTCCAGATGGTTCTCCTTAGCATTATTACTAATCACATACGAAGTCCGGACTTAAACTTATGCGTTCAAATGTATGAAAAATATATATAACCGTAAGGAAGCCGAAGAGTAAAAAGGTACGCAATGGTTTTCGTAATCATTCATTACGCAATAATAAAGAATAGCAACATCGCTAAAACAATAGAAAAAACATCATTTTAGGCATTACTATCAATCAGCAAATCATATTTATCCAATAGTCCGGCTAGTCCGGAAGCGGAAAATCGAGCTTTCTTTATTCTGTTTGTTTCAGGATTGATAGAATAGTTAAAGCTAGTCCTAAAGTCGGCTTTCTCCAGATTTGTGCGATCGAAAGTTGCTCCCAGCAAATCGCATTGATCGAACAACACCCCAGAAAGGTCGCATTCTGCAAAATCAGACTCTCTAAGCTGACAGTTCTTGAAGATGGTCTTCTTAATCTTTGTCTGAAAGAAAGAGGAATTATCGAGCAAGCACCTATCAAATGAAAAAGAGAGACCAAAGGAATTACAGTCAGAAAAATGGATACCCAACATTTTGCACCCCTTGAACGAAGTATCACGAATAGCCGTTTCTGATAATTGTACCAAACTAAGATTACAATCGATAAATGAGCAATTGATAAAACAGAACTCAGACAAATCTGCATTCGAGAAGTCGCTATTCTTAAACGTACATTCTTCATATTCTCCCTTCCGTAAGGGAGTTTGAGAAACATTCAATTTATCGAATATCTGATTATCAATATAGATCATAACAATTGTTTTTGAGTTTAAGTAACTGAGTGCAAAAATAGCAAATAATGAGATAACACTCCACAGAATGTACCCTAAGATAGCAGTAGAATGCAATAATTGTTTCACATAAAGAAGATAAGCACGATACAACAGCTGATATAAAGAAAACTAATTCAACCATTTTTAAAGAAAAATCCCCTTGTGAGCCTTTTGTTCCGTTTACCAAAACAAAAGGGACCAGGGGATGAGTAAAGAGAAAGATTATCTGTGATTACATTAAAACGCTTTAATTGATATCGGGCATATCCAACAACTCTTTGATTGTAGGGTTTTGTTTAATTATTCTTCCTTGAGGATCCAACAAGAACAAAGTAGGTAGTTGAGTAACCTTATAATCTTTTGCTATCTGGTTCTCTTTAAACTTCTTCAGTTCAGATGTATTGATCCAATCTATATGATCTTCTTTAGTAGCCTTTTCCCATAACTCGCGTTTGTCGTCCATGTTCACAGAAAACATCATAATATTTTTTCGATCTAGTTCTTTCTTAACAGCGCGAAGTTCTTTGGCTTTCATACGACAAGGTGCACACCAAGAAGCCCAGAAATCAAGCAGGATATACTTATTTTTAAAATCGGACAACCGGATCTTCTTCCCATTAATATCTGTTGAAGTAAAGTCGACTGCCTCTTTTCCTTGAATCCATTTACTTGCAGCTTCCTCGTAAGTTTTTTTAAAACGATGAAAAAAGTAAGAATCGGCATAGTTCACTGTATCCAACTGATTGTAAACCGTCTTGAGGTCTTCATAATTAACAATCAGCAAATTGCTTGCAATCACTATAGCCCCTAGACCTTTCGGAGCAGATTGCAAGAACTCAATAGATGCTTTTTCTTTTTCAACAAATGCATCACTCAGTTCTTGCATGAGCGACTCTTTCAATGCAGGATTGTTATTCTTTACTGCATCCATATACTTCGCATTTAGATTCTCACATTTCTGCACAAAAGGCTGAATATAAGATTTATGTTTATTAAGAAGTAGTTGTTCCTTTCCAGATAAGACTTTCACAGTTGATGGGTGTTTGTCCAAAGCTTGAATCTCATAGTTTCCTCCTGGTTCAACACATATATCAATATCCATTCCACCCGGACGATAAACCACTCGATAAACATCCGGTTTACCAATTTTACCATTAAATGAGAAAGAGTTACCTTCTACCGTTGTTGAATCCAACTTAGCGTAACGTCCTTCACGCATACCTATTAAATAGACTTTTCCAGATATAGCTTTATCCGAATTTACATTGATTTTGAAAGTGCCTCCGTCGATATTTTCCATTATCTTTTCTCGTACTTTATTACCACGAAGACCTTTTTCCAAAATTACACCTTCTGGAGAGATGAGCACAATGAACGGAATGCCGCTATAATTATATATCTTCATCGTTTGTTTTTCAGAATCATGTAGTTGAAGATAATCCAGCTTCTCTTCTTCCACAGCTTTTCTCCATTTAGCCTCATCTTCATCAATAGATATACCGACCAGTTTAAGCCCTTTACCTTTAAACTCCTCATACACCTTTTTTAGGTTAGGAATTTCCTTCCGACAAGGACCGCACCAAGAAGCCCAAAAATCAATCAGCACGTACTGCCCTCTGAGAGAAGACAGTTTAATCAACTTCCCTTCTAAATTTTTGATTTCAAAATCAGGAGCAATCTTGCCTACTTCGGCATCTTTAACACGATTAACCTTTTCTATTATAGCTTTCGCATAATAGTTCTTATTAGTTAAACTTTTATCAAAAGCATTAAATACTTTTTGAAGTTCGTCAATCGAACCAGCCAAAAGGTTATTGTAGACAATCGTCATTAAAGCATTGCTTTTGGGATATTGAGGAATCATCCCAATAAACTCTTTCACTTGTGCTTTATACAATTTATCAAGATTAGCAGAAACTATTCGAAGTTTTTTTAAATTATCCTCTGTTTTTGCCTTACCATTGTATGTTTCAAACGTCTCATTGTACTTTTTGCTTACGACTTCCAATTCCTTAGAATAAGAATTTCCAGCATACATCTCATGAAACTCTTTCCATGTAGGAGAAGCATCCACCGAAAGGATTTTCAAATTACCATCCACAATCTCCCCATCTATTTCTAAAGCCGACTTATCGATAAAAAAGAAAGCAGCTGGTATCTTCATTGATAATCCCAGACCACCCAGATCGGGCACATAGAGATAATATACACGTCCGTCATTCACCTCTGTCGTCACAGTCAACTTAAATGCGTTTTCACTAGCTCTAGTACGAGCCAGTTCTGTTTTTCTATCAGCGTCCAACAGAACAACCTCTTTATTCGCTAACCCCTTAATCTCTCCTTTAAGTTTTACAATAGAAATTTCAGCAGAAAGATAGGATGTGATTCCCAAAAAAAACAATAAAATTAAAATCTTCTTCATAAATAGCTATTATCTAGGGTTATCAACCATATTTTTATTATAAATTAATTCTTTAGGAGGAATAGGAAATACATACAATTTAGAATTAGGTTCCAAAACATACTCAGTCGCCCCCATACTTCTCTTTAGTATTTTGGTGTATAATCCCTCCTTAGCTAATCTTTTCATATCAAACCAACGAAGACCAGACATTTGTAATTCGCGACGACGTTCTTCAAGAACAGTTCTTAACAAAGATTCATTTGTAGCATTCAACGCAATATAATTTTCTGGAGTGAAGCGTAATTTTCGAATCTCATTTACAATATTCAAAGCGTCCATATTCCCTTTACGTGCCATTGCTTCCGCTTTTATAAGCATCATTTCCGCCACAGTGATTGAATATGATAATCCTTGTAAACATCTGGAAGTACCATCTTTAAAAACATCTTTACCTGATGGCTGTATTTTTGTATAGAAAAACTTATATCGTAAATCATTAGGAGAAAATGATGCCAAAAACTCTGTATCTATTGCAAACATACGTTGAATAGCTGTAGCAAAGTCGGATGAACGAAAAAGTAAAATATCGGTTGCTTCTGTGTCCAAAGGCATACCGCTAATACCCATCCACGGATTAGTAGCCGACTTAAAGTTCCAACCACGCATATCTCTCACCTCATGATTGAAGGATAAAGCTTTTTCAGCTTCCGCAGCTGCATTATCATATTTAGCCATGTAAAATAAAACTCGTGCACGCAAAGCATGGGCAGCAGCTTTAGAGGGTAGATACAGGTTGGCTCCTTTTACAGGCAACACATTCTCAACACCATCCAAGTCAGCTAGGACCTGATCCATGACAGCTTGAACACTAGCACGCGGAAGTTTAGCTTCCAAATCAGGTTTAAGAAGCAAAGGGACACCTAAGTCGGCGGATGCAGTAGCAGGATCATAAGCTTTGGCATACATATTCACTAAGATCCAATAGCTATATGCGCGATTGACTTTAGCTTCCGCCAGGATACGATATCGATCCTCATCAGTACCCTCCGTAGCAGTCAGGATATTCTCAATCACCACATTCATCCGATAAATATTGTTATACAACTTGTTCCACGAGGAATCGTCTTCATCAACACGATAAAAATCTTTTTGCCAGAAATATGCTTTACCAGTTTCGGAATTGATACTCATACTCACAAACTCCACTGGCATTATCAAGTTATCACATGAAAAGTCCATCAAAGGATAAGCAGAGGCAGAAACAATCACATCTCTGGTCATACCTGCAAAATCCTCAACAGTTGTTGGGATTACTATTCCTTTTGGGGTAGTATCCATAAAATTGCTGCACGAAAACAACGTATAAAAGCACAATGCAGCAGCTATAAATTTTATTTTTTCCATTACTTCAATTTTGCATAAAATTAAAAATCAATTTTCACACCTGCAGTAAACGATATTGGATTTTTTAATCCAAATGAGCCCGAGACAGGATCTACAGCTTCAGGATCGAATCCTTCCTTATTTTGTGTCCACAAAGCAACATTATTTAGCTGTGCAGTCAATGACAATCTTTTAACTGGAGTGTGTTTTAGCACTGACATTGGCAAATCATAATTCAGTAAAATTTCGCGCAAACGCATCGATCCAGCTTTTCGTATGCTATTGGAAGAATATCTTGCCAAAAACATTCTTGAGTCGTAAGTAGCCCAATCATCATTGGTCATATCATCCATTTTCAGTAATCCAGGAATATCAGTTGTCGCTTCATCTCCCGGCTTTCTCCAACGGTTAGCCACCATTTTGTTCATTGTCCGATCTTCCCATGGGTTCATAGAAGGATATTCCACTCTAAAAACATGACCATAATTATAGGTAAATAAAAGATCCAATTGCAAAGACTTATAACGGAAGCCAGTGCGGATGCTTCCATTATAAAGAGGTTGAGTAGTACCAACGCAGAGTAGATCTTCGGCCTTTAATTCTCTTCTTATTTTTGTTCTTTCGCCATTAGATAACAAAACAGTCGGGCTACCGGTAGCATCTAATCCTCCCCAGTTGTAAGCCCAAAGAGCTTCGCGCGAATAGCCTTCAACGAACTTTGTCGTCCCCGATACCCGATTTGCATAAGCAGCCCCATCAGCAATCTTGTTATTCAAGATTTTGTTCTTATTGTACGATAACACCACACCTGCATTCCATATAAAGTCTCGAGTACGAATAATATCACCGTTTACAGTTAGTTCGAACCCTACATTTTTCATATCGGCTGCATTAATTTTGGCACTACTATAACCGGTAGAAGGGTTCAAGTTTGTCTGTCCTAACAGGTCATAAGAATAGTTATAGTAATATGTCAATGATGCATTAAGCCTATTCCATAAACTAATATCTGCAGAAACATTCGTTGACCGATTGCGTTCCCAACGTAAAAATGGATTAGGAGGAGTTCCAATTCGAGTGACGTATCCACCAGTTGCAGGAATGTAGCTGCGAGCACCCACCATGACTGGAGTTGTAGACCCAGTACGATCGTAGTTACCTGTCAAGCCTAAAGATGCTCTTAAGATTAAAGCTGTAATAGCCCTCGACGAAAAGAAACTTTCATTAGCCACGTTCCAGTTTGCGCCAAATGCCCAAATTGGATTTTTACGGTACTTACTACTTACACCGAATAAGTTTGATTCATCAACACGTAAACTTCCACTCAAAGTATATCTATTATCGTAAGTATAAACCATTGAGCCGAAAAAAGAGCGTTCGCGAATATCTTTTTCACCGTAACGATCGTTAGATGTTGCATTATATAAGTGTTTCTGATTATCCCACCAACGTATTCCTGTAACAGCCAATGTCTTTTGATCAAATGGTTTCCAGACAAGTAGATTGTCATCATAGCCAAAACGACGGTAGCTCTCGCTGGTCGTTACCCTTTTGCGCACTTCAAAGCCAGCCACAGCGTTTACATAATGTTTATCTTCGCTACCAAAAGTTCGGTTTAAACGAGCAACAGACTTAAAAACCCATGAGTCAGTTTTTGTTTGAGCATTATTCAAGATATCACCTTCCGGAAGATGGCGAATGATGCCACCATTATTCGCCTTTATCTCAGTCATGTAGTTCAACTGATTTCGGGTTGTATAACTATCTTTCGAAATAATCTCGCGAGAGTTAGCATCATATTTCTCATATTGATAATCGGTAGAGAGAAAGAAACCTTTAATTATTTCATAATCACCTCCAATTCTTATTTTATATGCTGTATTTTTATTTGTATTATCAGCTAAATCCATTTCTTGAAGGATATTTTTACGATATGAATAAAAGCCAACTTTTTCTAGTTCTTCAGCTTTTGCTTTATTAAACAATGAATAATCGTACACATATCCATCCTTATCCTCTAGCATTTGGTAAGGGCTCAGGCTATATATATCTCCCACAAATCCTCCGTATCCATTATCATTACTTGAAAAAGTTGCAACAATATCCGAACGCAAGGTTAAGTTTGGCAGCAACTTATACGACGTACGAGAGTTGATACTTGAAGATTTATGTGAATCACCCATATAAGAAGAGTTCCCACCATTAAAACTACCCGATAAAAAATAAGAAACTTTTTCCGTACTTCCTGAAACTGACAAGAAGTGTTGTTGAGTGAACGAATTACGCAGCAACTTATCTTTTATCTGTTGAGCATTCGAAAGCTTAGATAGTTCATGAAGTTTGTAATCCATCTCCTCGCGAGTAATATTTCCACGATCGTGTTCTATAATAATCTCATATAATTTCGAATATCCTGCAGAGTTACCATCATACATATCTTTGTTGATCCATCCTTTATCATAAGCCTCCACTTGATAGTCGATCAGTTGAGCAGAATTTACTCTGTTAAGGTCATTATAATCAGGTTTTGCACTAACTTTAAAACTGTTAGAATAAGAGACTTTAAAACCTTTATCCTTCCCTTGTTTGGTTGTGATCACCACTACTCCATTGGCGGCACGGGCTCCCCAAATTGCTGTAGCAGCAGCATCTTTCAAAACCGTAATATTTTCCACCAAATCCATATTCTTGGGTAGATCAGCCTCAGCCACCTCAAAATCGTCCACAATAAATAAAGGCGTAGTACCTGCATTCAACGATGCACCTCCGCGAATAGAGTAACGCCCGTTGTAAACGGTCAATCCGGGAATAGAACCTTCTAAAATCCCACTCAAGCCTACACTGCTTCGTTTCTCTATTGCCTTTTCACTTAATGTACTGACTGCTCCAGTAGTATTGTATTTTTTCAAAGTTTGATACCCTGTGATCACTACATCTTGTAAAGATACGCCTTGCTCCTCCAGATAGATATTACACACAGTTCTATTCCCAACCACACATTCGTAAGATTCATATCCTATAAAAGAGACTATCAGTACATCCGTCGGAGCAAGATTCAATGAGAACTTTCCGTCCATATCGGTTACCGTCCCTGCGCCTTTTCCTTTGATACGAACGCTACATCCAATCATTGGCGTTTTATCGTTTCCATCGCAAACTTGTCCTACCACCTTACGAATCGTATTTTTCTTTGCTTGAACGGTTACCTTACGTATTTGAATAGACTTTCCTTTGATGTCAACAGTCAAGTCCTGTCCCTTTAAAATCTCTTCCAATACATTTATAATATTCTTATTTTTTACATCAATTGAAACTCTTCTATGGAGAGCAACATCTTGAGCGTTAAACCATAAAGAGCAGCCTGTTTGACTTTTTAGTCTTTCTAAAGCCTCTTTTACCGTCACATTGGTTAATTTTAGCGATACAGAATTAGTTTGAGCAATAGCGACATTCATAGAGAGAACTATAAAAAGTATCACCCAGAATGCACGTGCATAAGTTGATGCTGTTTTAATACTATTTCCCAAAATATGGGAACTTTTAAACTTGTTATTACATGAATATTCCATACATTTGTAACTTCTTAATGTATTAAACGACTAAATTTACATTTCGAACTCGGAGTCGATTGATGTGGGGATGTCAATCGACTCTTTTTTATGATCCATTATGATCGATCTAAATTTTATCCTATCTGCTTTATTTTCTCATATCTACATTGTTTTAATAAGTACTAGTTGCTAATTATAATTTTACGATCTTGAATTTCATAACTCAGATTACTATTCTGAGTGATAATATCCAGGATCTCGTATATCGTCTCATCATTACGAAAATCACCGTAAAACCTCTGTGTACCTATATTCGACTCTTTCAGTTCAATGGATACATTGAATGCTCTTTCAAGATCCCTGATGATTTGGTTCAGAGGTTCCTCGTCGAAGAATAAGATATTGCGAAGGGTTGTATTGGGAACGACCAAATCGGGCAGTTTCTCATCTCGAACAATATGCTTTTGAGTAACATCTTCCTTCTTAGGTATGGTCCACAAAGCATAATTAAACGCATCTACCTTTTTTACACTTAGTCGGCGCGAGCGTTTATCTATTATAGCTTGCTGATTTGGCACAATCGTGCGGCTATGCCTACTATTGGAACTAGTGGAAATATTCAAGCTCCCTTCAATTAAAGTAACTTTAGTTGTTTCATCGTCCGAATAAGATTTCATATTAAACTTAGTACCAAGGACTTTAATTTTCACATCACCCGAAAACACTTCAAAAGGAAGCGATTTGTTAGAAACAACGTCAAAGCAACCTTCACCTTCTAATTTTAATCGCCTATTTTTCTTACCAAAGCCATTATGATAACTTAGAGCACTACCAGAATTAAGCCATACTTTTGAGCCATCGGGCAAAGTAATTCGCGATTTTGCGCCCAAAGGAACCTCGATACGCTGAAGTGTATCATCTGTCTGGGGTTGAAAATACCACAAAGTAGCAGTTCCAATAAAAAAAGCAATCAGTGCAACGGCAGCATAGCTCCCTATTGCACGCATAAATTTTCCATTAAGCAACCTATCTGACTGCAAACGAAGAGATAATCGTGCCCACTCCCGTTCCTTATTTTTTTCGAAAAACGAGCGTGCTATTTCAATCTCACGAGATTTGAAAAGCACACAATAATCGGCATAAAGCTTCTTATTATTATCGGAAGCCTCATACCAAGCAAACAAAAAATCTCTTTCATCTTTTGAAAGATCATTCTTGAGTTGACGATATATTAATTCTTCTATTTTTAAATCAGACATAAGAAAATATTTATATTAGATAAGACGAGTAATCTGATAGTTATGGGTAGTGAAAAATTTCATTTTTATTAAAAAAATACGCAATAAAATTTCAATTCATTCAAATTAAGACAAAAAATCTCCCATTCAGTCATTAAAGAAGATTTTGTAAAAGACGACCATCAACACTAGATAATCTTTTAATTCATCGCGCAGCAGACTTAAAGCTCGTTTCATGTGATACTTCACAGTATTAATTGAGATGTTCATATGATCGGCTATTTCTTGATAACTCCTTTCATCAAAACGGCTCATAATAAAAACGTTTCTGCACTCTTCGGGTAAAGTACCAATTGCAACTTCTATTTTATCTTCAAGTTCTGTAAGCATATATTTCTCAAAAACCTCTTCATCAGAAATGAAACTATAATTGCCAAACTCTTCAATATTGATAAAAGTCTGTTCGAGACGGGATGCGCGTAGATAATCGATACTTTTATTGCGCACCGTACGCATCAGATAAGATTTTAAAGAGGTAGTAAAAGTAATATCTTCATATTTCTCCCAAACAGAGAGTAAAGCATCTTCTGCCAATGACGCGCTAACAGAAGTATCTTTCACATAATGGTAGGCAATTGCACAAAGAAGGGAATAGTATTGATCGAAGATTTTTCGAAAAATCTTTTGCTTATCTCTCCATAACCAATCAATCAATGTCTGTTCTTTTAAATCAACCATCATATAAATTGTTCGTGTCAAAAAAACTTTTAATAATCACAAAGAATAAATCAAGAATTTATTTGCTTGTTTAACAAATTGGATTAAAATATATAGTAGTCATGATCCAATTGTCTTATGTGTATGTTTACATAGCACTTTCTCTTCACATGTATAATATGATGCAAAGTAAATCAAAATATCCAATTATACGACAATTTAACAGTTAAAACCCTCCTATCTTTTTAAAAAGCATAGAATTGCCCTATAATTGATAACGAATTAAAGTTTACGATCAAAAGATTACTACTGATTGAGAGTTTTTTTCTTTCAACTTTAAATCACTTCATATTCTTATTTTTTCGTTATCTTCGCAAAATTATGAGAACAACAAATTATATAAAGAATAATTTATGAAACCTAGAAACTTATTGATGGTGTCAACAGCAATGATGTTAGCTTCTTGTAGCGGAACAAAAGACGCAGGAAAATCTGATCAGGTGCTTATTGAGAAATCTGATATCAAGATTGAAGGCAAGCGTATGACTCCGGAAGCCTTATGGGCTATGGGACGCATTGGCGGAATAGCTGTTTCACCTGATGCCAAGAAAATTGCGTACACAGTAGCCTATTACAGTGTGCCAGAAAACAAAAGTAACCGTGAGGTATTCGTAATGAATGCAGATGGAAGTGACAATCAACAGATCACTAAAACGACTTTTCAGGAAAACGAAGTTACCTGGATAAAAGGCGGCAGTAAATTGGCGTTCTTAAGCAACGACAATGGAAGCAGTCAGCTTTACGAAATGAATCCCGATGGTAGCGACCGTAAGCAACTTACCGACTACGATGGTGACATTGAAGGCTTTTCAATATCACCCGACGGTAAAAAGATCCTATTTATCTCGCAAGTTAAAACAGTGAAAAGTACTGCGGACAAACACCCTGATCTCCCTAAAGCTACCGGTATCGTCGTAAACGATTTAATGTACAAGCACTGGGACGAGTGGGTTACAACCGCTCCTCATCCGTTTATTGCTGATTTCGATGGCGAAGGTATTTCGAATGTGATCGACGTTATGGAAGGCGAACCTTACGAAAGTCCCATGGAACCTTGGGGTGGCATCGAACAACTGACTTGGAATACGACTTCCGATAAAGTAGCTTATACGAGTCGTAAGAAAACAGGTTTACAATATGCCCTTTCTACCAACTCAGATATTTATGTGTACGATCTGAAAACAAAGAAGACGATCAATATTACAGAAGACAATAAAGGATACGATACCAATCCAAAATACTCACCCGATGGCAAGTACATCTCTTGGCAAAGTATGGAACGCGACGGATACGAAGCCGATTTGAACCGTCTATTCATCATGAATTTGGAAACAGGTGAGAAACGTTTTGTCAGCAAAGCTTTTGAATCGAATGTTGATTCCTATATCTGGAATGCAGATGCAAAGAAGGTCTATTTCACAGGAGTATGGCACGGAGAAGTTCACATTTATGGGATAGATCTTGCTACCGATTCAATAACACCGATCACTAAAGGTATGTACGATTACGAAGGAGTAGCTTTGTTGGGTAACCAATTAGTTGCTAAACGCCACTCCATGAGTGAAGGCGATGAGATCTTTGCCATCCAGTTGAATGGACAGACCACCCAACTCACACAAGAGAACAAACATATCTACGATCAGTTGGAAAAAGGTAAGGTAGAAGGTCGTTGGATGAAAACCACAGATGGCAAGCAGATGCTTACTTGGGTGATCTATCCTCCGAAATTCGATCCGAACAAGAAGTACCCCACTCTACTCTTCTGCGAAGGCGGACCACAGAGCCCGGTAAGTCAGTTCTGGTCGTATCGTTGGAACTTCCAGATCATGGCAGCTAATGATTATATCATTGTTGCTCCCAATCGCCGGGGACTTCCTGGATTTGGAAAAGAATGGAACGAACAGATCAGTGGTGATTATGGTGGCCAATGTATGAAGGATTATTTCACTGCAATTGATGAAATAGCTAAAGAGCCCTTTGTCGACAAAGACCGTTTGGGGTGTGTTGGTGCCAGCTTTGGAGGTTTCTCTGTATACTGGTTAGCAGGTCATCACAACAAACGTTTCAAAGCATTCATTGCTCACGATGGAATCTTCAATATGGAGATGCAGTATTTAGAAACAGAAGAAAAATGGTTTGCCAACTGGGATATGGGTGGTGCATACTGGGAAAAACAAAACCCGATTGCACAACGAACTTTCTCCAACTCTCCACATCGATTCGTAGATAAATGGGATACCCCAATTCTCTGCATCCACGGCGAGAAAGATTATCGTATCTTGGCTAATCAAGCAATGGCTGCCTTCGATGCTGCAATTATGCGAGGTATTCCTGCAGAGCTGCTGATTTATCCGGATGAGAATCACTGGGTATTGAAACCACAAAACGGAATACTTTGGCAACGCACGTATTTCGAATGGTTGGATAAATGGTTAAAACCACAAGCTAATACTGCTAAAGCAGAAAAGTAAAGTGAAATATAATAAAGATGAACTTATAAAATTCAGACTTTAGATAAATTGAGAAAGGCTGCCCCGAAGAAAAATGGAGCAGCCTTTCACTTTTAAAAATATCTAATGGATCTTATTTGCGCATCCAGCGGTTCAAATGATTATTGGGAGTAGCCACAACAAACTTATAAAATTTAGATGTAGGATAATCGCTCAGATTAATCGTATATGAACACTTTTGAGCAGGAACTTCACCAATACGCACCCACTCATCTTTACCACCCTTATTATAATGATTGGTGGTTGACATATAAATAGTAGCTTTTTCCTTAGTTTTGTCTGATTTCCATTGTAGTGTTACTGTGTTGTCGAACGGTACTGTCTTTAAATCGTAAATGTCTGTTTTACCAATGAAAGAAATTCCGTCTTGCTCGAAAGCCACCTCTTGAGGAAGTCTAAAGCCCATATAGTCGCAGATAGAAGGATTAATATCCACCAAAGACAAAGAAGGACGTCCAAAATGATTATTTACGTTTTTTACATTCGTAGATATCCATACGCTTCTCTCTCTTTCTGATTGTCCGCCATGATCATGTCCACTCTGATTGCGACCATGATCGGTAGTAACAATAACCATCCACTCCTCATCAAAATTAGCTTCTCTATATTTCACCGCATCCCAAATTTGAGTAATAAGTTGATCTGTTTTATTCACATAATCATCCATAAATTTGCCATCACCATGTCCATGATAACCGGCATCAGTATACCAAAGATATACCCAACTCAAATCCGGAGCATTATTACGTACACAGTTAGCTGCTTCCTTGCAAACGATAGAATCAATTTCAAAGATCTGCAGATGATCTTTCTTCTCTGGGAATTGAGTTTTATTCAGTTCATAGCCATCGAATACATAATCAATCTTCAGATTATTTGTTTCAGGCTTTCCCTCACCAATCAATACCTTACGATTATCTACCCAGCTAGAAAAAAGAGCTGTTTTAAAAGGTTTCTCTTGTTCCTTTGCAATACGGAAGATAGTCCAATAGTTATAATTGGGGTTAAGATTTGAATTACCTGTCACATTGTGTTTATTTACCCAAGTCCCTGTGAGAATATTGGTATATCCTATAGCAGAGATGGTAGGAGTCTGAGAGTATGCGCCAATCTCACCACCGGTAAATGCTCGCGCATAATTGCCTTGTTTAGCAATCTCAAAAATTGTTTTAGGATGAACGCGTTCTACATAATCGGCGGGAATTCCGTCGGTCACAATATAGATCACTTTCTTGGTTTTAGCCTGAGCGGCAAAAATAACAACGAATAATAGTGAGAAAAAAATAATACCTTTAAATTTCATAATTGCGTGTTTTTATTTAAATAATTTAAGCATGTATAATATGTATATCATAAAAAGACATTTGTTAATTACTGATTGAAATTAGAAGAACAAATTGCTCTTTCTAATTTGACCGCAAGATAGTCTTTTTTGGTTGTATAATAAATAAAATATTAAACTTTAGATCATCCCCAAAAAACTTTTTTTACCCATATCCTATAATACTCAATAATCGTATTTTCATAAATAAAATAATATATGAAAACACGATTATATTATTTCACTATTTCAATATCCACATTAACTTATTTACTTCATCAACACCTTCATATTGATTATTTAAAGCTTTCTGGACTTGCTCTTTATTATAATTATACTCTACATCCGGATACAACCAACGAACAGGTATTTTAGTCGGTTCTTTAAAATTCAAATTTGTCTCTGGATTGATCGGCAATATAGGGAATCCTGTACGACGATAGTCATAATAAGGCTGCCAAGGCAATTGCAAAAATTCTGCAATATATTTCTGTTCCATAACCATCTTTAATTTAGCATTAAAATCTCCTACCAGCTGCATAGAAGGCATTGACAAAAAATCAGCTATGATAGTTTCTGTTATTTTACGGCCATAATGATACTTCACATCATCAGGTGTATTTTGGCTAATAAATTCAAAACTTGCTCTTATGCCTTTCTTATAAAATACAGAGGGATCTTCACTGATCCATCCACGCAAAGCAGCTTCGGCCAAAATGAAATTTTGTTCACCGTATCCAATCAAGATATAAGGTTCACCTGAAGCATAATTAATATAACGAGCATTCAGGCCACAGTATTCACCATCGGCATATTTAGCTCTAATATTTGCAATTGGAGAAGACGCGTCTATTCCCATATATGCATCAAAACTATTGGTGGGCACACCTGCATCAGTTTTTGCTTTTGAAGGAGTTGCATAATAAAATAAACGATAGTCAGAGTGTGCTTTCAGTAAATCCATTAAAGTATTCGAGATCATAGGATAGTAAGCATGCTTGTTATTAGCAATATTAAATGGGTATAATTGTCCCGCTTTATCCGAGAATACTAGCTGTAAATTATCACTGTTTCCACTCATTAATGCCCCACGTTGATAAACCTGTGTAAATTTTAGTTTCACATTCAAATCAGTATCAGATTCTTTCTTGGAAAGATTTATTAACACTCTCAATTGAAAAGCATTAACTACTTTTTGCCATTTTTTAGCATCACCTTTAAAAATAGGATCTCCTTCAAAATTAGAAGCTTTACCAAATAGTTCGTAAGAACGATCTAGACTTGCTAAAAGATCAATAAAAATATCCTTTTGCGAATCATATTTAGGAGTTAATATTCCTTCCTTTCCTTTTAAAATATCGAAATACGGGATATCGCCTACTGAAATAGTATGATTATACAATCTATATGATTTTAAGAACAAAGATAAAGCTTCATATGCATCTTTGCTCTCAGGAGTTGCCAAGTCGACCATCAACTGATAGTCTTTTAATGAAGTATAATCATCAAAGCCATCCCTTCCAAAATCATTGTACTGACTTCCTCTAGCACCTTCTCCCCACCCTAAGTATTTAGGTACAAATTGAGTATCAACAAATCCGGCTCCGGATGAAGGTTTCATAATTCCCATAATAGCACCAGTTGCTAACAAGCGAGAGTTTACTTTGGTAGCAGAATCGCTGTTCATATTAATATCTTCAAAATTACTACATGAAGAGATCATTAATAATCCCGCTAAAACTATAATATTTTTAGTTAGTTTCATATTTACAAATATTAAAAATTAAGCTTCAAATTAAAACCTACATAACGAATTGAAGGAGAATTAATATTATCTGATCCAACGTCTGGATCCGAAAATTTGAAATCCTTAGTCCACATCAATAAGTTTTGCCCAACTACTCCTACTGAAGCTTGTTTCAAACTTAAACGGCTACAAAACTTCTGAGGAAGAGAATAATTAACTGCTAAATTACGAAGTTTAACAAAAGTTTTATTCAATAGATTTTGAGTTCTTATTTCACCAATATAAGGGTTAATTCGTGTAACATATGTTTCGTAAGAAACCACTTTATCATTTGGAGCATAAACACGATCGTCACGAATAATATTACCATCAACGTCCCATTCTGCACTTCCAGAAACTACTTTAACCCCTTTACCAACAAACGTTTGTTTCTTGTTTACGACTTCATCATACCTATATTGATTATCACTATCTATATGTGATCCAGAATTCCACATCGCTTGATCAATAGTAGCATGAGCGATACCGCCCACTTTACCATCTATACTCAAATCGAATGTTAGATTTCTATAAGTAAGAGAAGTGCTAAGTCCAAAAACCCAATCAGGTGAAGTAAAGCCCTGCAAAGTAGCCACAGGATTAATCAGCGGCATTCCATCTTTTCCGTGGATAATGTTACCAGTAGGATCTCTCTGATAATCTTTTGCATCCAACCAATCGTAACGTTTTCCTTCCGCAACATATGTTTTTTTTGTTGAATAAACAGGATCCACTTCACCATAATAGTAGCGATCTCTAGCCCAGTTGAATGTAGCATTCCAAGTTAAATCTTTGCTCTTAATAATATCACCGAAGATAGTAACTTCAAAGCCTTTTCGATGCTGTTCTTCACCGTAATTTATTAATGTATTATAATAACCTGTAGTCGAACTTATTCTTGCAGAGCGAATATTATTATAGTTTAATTTATTATAATATGCCAAATCGAACCTCAGACGATTGTCAAACAGATGGAAAGCCGTTCCAAATTCATATGAACGAGATGTTTGCAGGCTTGATAATTGCATCCTTTATTGAATTAGGAGAATAAGCGGCAGTCATATTATCCCATACATTAGTACTAATTGAATAAACATTGTTAATAGAGTAAATATCGGGATCTTTTTTAGTCACAGTCCAAGATCCTCTAATCTTCCAAAATTTCACAAAGTCAGGCATAGGAATAAATTCCGACATTACAACACTAGCAGCTACCGAAGGATAGAAATATGAGCGAGTTGAAGAGGGCAATGTAGAAGTCCAATCATTACGTCCGGTAACATCAACAAAAACAGTACTTTTCCAGGAGGCTGATAATTTACCATAAAGAGAGTTGATTTGTTTTTGATTATATGACTTACTTGTTTTTGCTGGATCAACCGATGCGTTTAAAGAGTAGTATCCAGGAATAATAAGTCCGTTTTCAGTATTTGAGCTCATTCCATCTCCTTTTAAGTAATATATAGAACCTCCCAAAATACCGTCAAAGTTAAAATCACCCGCTTTATAATCACCAATTAACATTAGATCGTTATTGATACTAAAGTTACTGTTTTTATTTACGCCATAATATCCTTTTCTAGAGCCCCATCCGGCTGTTGCCCCAACTGGGGTTTGATATTCAGTATGATTGACTCCTAAATCCATACCCGATCGATAGGCTGCTTTCAGCCATGAAGTAATTTCGTACGAACCGTTGATAAAGCCATTAATCACATCGTAATTATTGGAAGATGTAATTTCATTTGCAATATAATATGGATTCTCATACCAGCTACGATCCATCCAATTGGAAAGTTCATCTTCCTTTTGCCAATAGTTCCTAAAATCGCGAATATCGAAATCTGCGCCCGACCAAATTAATAAATTGTACAAATATCCACTTCCGCCGTATCCAGTCCCACCCATATTTGGATAAAAGCGTTTATTATAGGTAATTCCAGCATCGGATTTAAATTTCCCTAAAGTCATCTCTCCACTTACAGTATAAGTGATTTTGTTTAGTTTTTCATTTGGCCATTGCCCTTTATTGTAAACATGAGTCAATGAAGTGCGGAAACTTCCGTATTTTCCTTTTTGAGTAACGTTTACGTTAGTGTTAGTCACAAAACTAAACTCTTGAAAGTTTTTCAGATTATCTTTTCCAACTGAAACCAACGGACGTTTTTCCCATTTATAAGTAAAAGGATTATATTGTTCAGCCTCCCGACCAATATCCATCTTATCTCCCCACACATAGCTACCGGCGAGGTATTTACCATTTTGGCCAGTACTGTATGATGTTTGCACTTCAGGTTTACGAAGATATCCGGCATTGATCATCGTGCTATTATTAATCTCGACCTGCAAACCTTCCACTTTTCCTCTTTTGGTTGTGATCATAATAGCACCGCTACCACCACGTGCACCATAAAGAGCTGATGCAGTAGCACCCTTTAGTACATCAACCGACTCAATATCGTCTGCTGCAATATCTCTTAATGATAAGTTTTTATAAGGGACTCCATCTACAACCAACAATGGTGATTCACCACGTAGTGACAATGAAGGTGCATTATTAAATTCAGTACTATTAGACACATTTAAGCCGGCAATTTTACCTGTTAAATTTGTTGCAAAGTCAACACTCTTCACTGTGTTTAACTTATCACCAGATACTTTTTGCACAGAATATCCTAGAGCTTTTTCTTCACGTTTAATACCCAAAGCAGTAACAACAACTTCATCAAGAACCTCGGCATCTTCCTGAAGAACAATGGTAAAGTTTCCACTTTTATTCGAAGAAACAGCTAAGTTTTTAGCTTTATATCCGATATAAGAGACTTGTAGATTTGCATCTGCTGGTACTTCTAGACGAAAATTTCCATCAACATCGGTAATTGTACCATTAGTAGTGCCTTGTTGAACAACATTTGCGCCAATAATTACTTCTCCTTTAGAGTCTTTCACAACACCCGTAATTTTCTTCTTTTGCTGATCATTCTTATTTTGTAAAACAGCTTTCTTTTCCACAAAATAGATTTTCCGATTTTTAATTTCTGAAGTAAGATTGGTCCCTGAAAGTAGCTCTGCAACCGCCTCTTCCAAAGGTTTGTTTTTTACATTGATACTAACCATACGGTTAACATCAAGCAACTGATCACTAAACACCAAAGAATAACCGGTTTGCACCTTAATTGCAGCGAGCACCTTTTCCATGCTTGTATTTTCATACTTCAGCGTCACATTTTGCGCCCATGTAGAACAAGCGAATCCGAAAAGCATAGCTGCCAAGACTAGTTTTCTTGCTTTAATTCCTGTTTTCATAAATACTAAATTTAAAATTAATTCTAACGGGATAAAGAGCCGTGTTACTCTCTTCATCTGAACAGGCTAACACCCATACTTCAAAAAGGTATGAGTTTGAAATAGAAAAAATATCAAATATTATTTTATTTATCAAAACCACGGAAACTTAAAAAGGGATTACTCTTTTATTACTTGATAAGTATTAACTTGGTTTGTAGCAACAAAGCGAATGCGAGAAACAATTTCTAATTCTTTCAAAACATCAATAACCAAAACTTTGGAACTAGAAAAAGTAAAACGAACTTCATTGAGCGACTGGTCAGTCACATCGAAAGTTACATCATACTGGCGTTCCAATGTTTCCAATATTTCTCTCAAAGGAGTACGATAAAAGTTTAATGCTGACGAACGCCACCCTACAATTACAGTCTTATCGGTCGGTTTACTTATTATACAACCACCGGTACTACGATCGTAATCAGCGCATTCGCCTGGCTTTAATGGATAGGTATTATTCATTTTGTCTTCCAGAGAAACACTCCCTTCATCAAGCAACACTGCCACTAATGAATCCGTAGGATAAGCCTTCACATTAAACTGAGTACCAGTCACTTTAATATTTACTCCCTTTAAATCAACAATAAAAGGACGCTCTTTATCTTTTGAAACATTAAAATAAGCCTCTCCCCAAAATTCCACTTCCCGTTTAAAAAATCCAAAAGTTTTAGGGTAACGAAGTTTCGAAGCAGAATTCAATTGAACAGAAGTACCATCTTGTAATATTACCTGCATTTGTGAGCCATTAGGTACAGTAATAGTAGCATATTCTACTTCAGAAAACGCACCAGCCCGATCGGCGAAAAAGAGCATTCCACCGGCAACCAAAAGAAAAGGAATCACAATCGCTGCAACTTTAAGCCATTGTCGGAAATCACGTTTTCTCTGGATACTTCCCAGCAAACGTTTTTTCATACGATCAGCAGGAACCGGATGATCCAACCATCCTATGGCTTCTTCAGTATCCAAATTCGAGACATCACGGTCAAAACGTGAGGCCATATATTTCTGTCCTTCCATGGTGGAAAGCCATTGATTAGCCAACTCACGTTCTTTGGAAGTTGCCTTATTATCGAGGTATTTATCTATTATCGTCGGATCTATCTTCATATCGGCTTTTTACTACATAAAAAACACTTGATAACTATTACAGTATGAGTTTATAGAAAGAACATTAACACTTATAAACAAAAATACAGAAAAAGTAGGTAGCATATGAACTTATTAATCCCGGTACGAAGCATCTTAAGCAACTGAGTATAATGAGATTTCACTGTTGTTACAGTAATATTCATCTTATCTGCTATTTCTTGATTGCTTAATTCGTCTTCCATCTTCAACAAACAAATCTCACGTTTTTGTGGTGGTAAAAGAGAAATCGCCTGATTCAAACGAGCATAAATTTCCTGTTTTTCAAGATCCTCAGCAAATCCATCATCAGATTCTTCTAGCAACATCTTAATATTTTCCTGCTTTCCAAGAACAATGTGTCGATGTCTAAGTTCATTTAAAACATAATGCTTTAATATGGTAAAAAGCAAACTTCTGACCCCTTTTGTAAAGTCGATAGAAGAACGCTGTTCCCATATTTTCATGAATGTATATTGAACAGCGTCCTCTGCTTCTTCACCTGATTTCAAATAACGATAAGCTAAAGTATAAAGTAGTCGGTGGTAATGATCAAAAAGAAAAGAAAAAGCCTTTTCATCTCCCGACTGGAGTCTCAAAAGCCATTGGTTTTCTATATCGATCTTGTTTTTCATTCGTATTTTATTTAAATAAGTCTTAATTAACGAAAGCAAAATTAATAATTATCTAAATACCGATCAATAAAATAAGATGAAAAAACGATTACAATACAAAAAACGATTTATACTTAAAGTGCTTCTTTGAGAAGATTCACCATATATTCTACGCCTTCGTAGCCTACTGCTTTTTTCTTCAATGCACCATTTTTATCAAAAATAAGAAAACTCGGACAGGCCTCAAGATTGTATTTTTCGAATAAATAAGACCAAGTTTTATTACTGAGATAATAATGTTGCCCACCAGCTTGCTGAATTCTCTTCTCCCAAAGCGATCTAGGAGATCCCGTATAGCTTAAGTAAACGTGAACAACAGGCTGGTCTTTCATTGCAAGAGCCACCGATTTGGCATCTTTTAAAGCAGCTAAACAAGGAGGACATGACGTGTACCAGAAATCAACGACAACCGGCTTACCTTTATATTTTTGCAAAATTGCATCCATAAAGTCGGCATCGTCAACAGCAGGGCATTCACAAATAACTGAAGGTTCAGAAGCGGAAACAGGTTTTGCCATCCTATTATTTTTGCGAAGCAGAATTTTCTCAATCTCATTACCCTTAAAGAAAGAGTGTATATTTTCTTTTTGCTTATCGGATAGTAATTCATTCTTCATCGATATTTGGAAAGCATATGCGTTAGCGGTCAAAACATCGTAATAAAACCCTTGATCAAAACCTAGAAGAGCAGCCATTCTCTTTTTAACCAATTGCTGCCAGTCTGCAACAGGAAGATTCTTTATCGCAGGAATATTCAATGTGTCATTCAGAAATATTTCATTTTGGAGAGATGGAAAAGAGTAAGTAATCAGTTGTTGATTGGAGTTTAACTTGCAATCTTTCAAAAAAGAATAGTACGACAAAGTAGGATCTTTTATAACTATTTTTTTTCTGAGAGAATCTTCCGAAAGATAGTTTAATTGATTAATTCTTGCTTCCTCATTATAATTAAATACATAATCAGCATTAAATAACAAAAACAGTTCATTCGTTAAATAAGTCCGAAAACTATCACTAATCAAAGGCTCGTTATTTAGTAAAGCTAGTTTTGCATTGATAACTTTTTTGGCATAATTTAGATATACTTCTGGCTTTTTATCAAAGAAACAAGGTCTTTTAACATTAGACCTAAAAGTAATCACTTTACTAAAAATATTGGATCCTAAAAGCATCTCATTGGTGGAAAGGTATTTCTGACTCGAAGAGATAACTTTTAGTTTTTGTTCATTCGTATATATGAAATTCAGTTTCATCTCCTTGCTTTGAGGCAATTCAAAATATACAGTCTCATAATCATCGCCAATCGTCAGATTAACAGCACCTACACAAGGATCCGTTTCTGTTTCAATCTCTACGGAATAATTTCCCAAAAGGTCGGTAGTTATATCTATCCTTTCTATATCACAAGTTATCGGATGAGGAATACTAAAAATAAGAGGAATCGGTTTATCAAGTTTGGTTTTATTTTGCACGGTTACTTTACCCGAAACTAGAACTTTTCCCAACTTCACAGAAGGATTTAGCAAAGTGGGCACTTGTGCCTGACAGCACACGATCGGCAAACAAACAAAAATTGCCCATAAGCACAAACTAAGTTTGTGTGAAAAATAAAATATTTTCATTAGACAAAAAGTTAAAATAGAAAAGTTCTTAAAAGTAGATTTGAGGATATTACAAAGAAAGATGAGATTTCAACCTGTGAAACTATTCATCTGTTTCACAGGGAGGGGAATGATCATTATAGATCGCTGTAAAAAGATTCTTTTCTACAACACTGTAAAATATAATAGGTATCTGTTTCTTACTCATAGTATGCATCAAACTTAATATATATTTATTATATTAATCATACTTATTTTAAAAAAAGTAACAAATATCGTAAATTATAACAGTAGGAAGGGTTACTTAACATTAAAAAAAACTGCATAAAACAGTTACTGACATTGATAAATAGCGCTAACTTGCGTAGCAAAAAAGTTAACTAAAGCTGCATAATTAGAGAAAATCGTTCCTTTTAATGCTTAAAACCAACCCTTAAATGCTTGATGAAAATAGGTACGGTCCTATTTATTCCGAGATACGGTCCTATTTGCTCCGAGATACGGTGCTATTTTCTCCGAGATACAGTGCTATTTTCTCCGAGATACAGTGCTATTTGAGACGAAGTTATAGTCACATTTCTTCAAAATACGATCTAAAGATTATCCTTTATGAAAACTAGAGAATGCGTTCCACAGTTCCTCAATGGAATACAATAAGTCACCTTTAATAAGCAAAAATTTAAAATTATATACTTATCTTTGCGCCAAAATAATCTTATATCTCAAGAATGAACAACCTTAAACAACTAATTATTAGTTTTTGCCTTTTATTTATCGGTATAGACTTAGCAACAGCCAGCACTTTCGAACCTATCAATTTTTCGTATATTTCAATCAATGAAGGATTGTCACAAAGCACGGTATTTTCTATCGAACAAGATCAAAAAGGAAATATGTGGTTCGCCACCTACGATGGTGTAAACAAATACAACGGTTATTCATTCACAGTCTACCAACACTCTTCATCCGACTCCAACAGCATTGCCAATGATATTGCAAGAGTAGTAAAGACTGATAGTCGAGGAGGCATCTGGATTGGTACTCGAGATGGGCTGTCATTTTATGACGAAAAGAAAGACCGGTTTAATAATTACTTTTATAACAAAAATGGGAAACATGCACAGGTAAACGGCATTGTGGAACTGTCACCGGATAAACTGCTCGTTAACATTGAAGATCAACTGACGGTCTTTGATATTACAAATTCCCGGTTTGATGATAGTTATCTGAATAGTCAGGTACGCAAATTAAAGGCAACGACTCTATATCGTAACGGTGATGTTGTGTATATTGGCACGGAAAATGGGCTATTCTCCTACTCTATCTCGAGAAAAACTCTGCGGATAATTCATCCTTCGTTCGATCATAAAAAAGTGCAAACAATTATACAACAATCGTCTACTGTTATTTGGGTTGCAACCGAAGGCGCCGGACTATTTAAAATCAACATCAAGACTAAAGCAGTAAAGAACTACCGCCATCTTGCGGCAGTCGGAAACTCGATCAGTTCCGATTATATTCGATCACTAGCATTCGACTCGCAAGGACGTCTATGGGTAGGCACTTTCAACGATCTAAATATTTACCATGAAGCGTCCGACTCTTTTGTCTCATATACAAGTGACCCACTCAAACGGGGAAGTCTTTCTCAACCTTCGGTCCGTAGCATATTCAAAGACTCGCAAGGAGGTATGTGGCTGGGCACTTATTTTGGAGGATTAAACTATTATCACCCATTGAAAAACCGTTTTACAAACATTCAACGCATTCCTTTTAAGAATTCTTTGAATGACAACGTTGTGAGTTGTATTGTAGAAGATAAAAACCAAAATTTATGGATTGGAACGAACGATGGAGGATTGAACCTATATGATACGCACAATAAATCGTTCAAATATTATACCTTTGATGATAAAGGGCGAAACGAAATTGGCTCAAATAATATCAAAGCTATTTATATTGATGACCAAGATGGGAATGTTTACATCGGTACTCATGCTGGTGGTTTTAATATCCTCAACCGAAATAGCGGTAGCATGAAGAACTTCAATCCACACAATAGTGGATTAAAAGATGAAAATATTTATGCAATCATCTCCGATGGTAACCGTTTTTTATGGTTAGGCGGTTTGAAAGGTTTGGTGCGTTTTGACAAAACCAATCAATCGTTTACTACCATACTGAAAGATAAGATGGGGGCACCCATTTTGCAAAAAGGAATCACAACTTTAATGCGTGATTCGAAGCAACGTCTTTGGATAGGAAGTGAGAATGGGCTAGCTGTATACCGACAAATCGGCGATGGCTTAATGAAGGTAAACGAGATCCCCTACTCTTCGCTATCACGCACTTTCATTAACTGTATCCATGAGGATGATGCAGGTACTATCTGGATCGGCACGCGTGAAGGTGTATACGGAATTAGTGAGAAAGGACAAAAGATCCGTCGCTTTGATACGACGAATGGGTTAGCGAATAATGT
>Ga0114938_1000442_pt1 | contig 31322 bp, 26 predicted proteins | sample AshMeaBigSpring_FD_88675 | JGI IMG/M metagenome (GOLD analysis project Ga0114938, IMG submission 88675) | Groundwater microbial communities from Big Spring, Nevada to study Microbial Dark Matter (Phase II) - Ash Meadows Big Spring | ecosystem: Environmental > Aquatic > Deep subsurface >... | reverse complement strand
GTAGCTGAAAAGCGATCCCGACTGGCTGTCCGACCCGCGCATGCCCGTCCCTCCTGCCGATGGCAGAGAGGAATCATGTTCGCACGGCCGAGTCGAGTGGAGGGTTTTTCAGTGGCCTGCTAGGGAGCGTTTCTCGGGGCTGCTCATAGCTCTTTCCTCGCTGTTGCTCGCTAGCCGTCGCGGCCGCGGCGATAGGCTGCGTCGCGCTCGGCGGCAATGGTCTCGTCGGCCTCCTTGGCCGCTTGCTCGAGCTTGCGCGCGACATCGGCGATGGTGCCGGAACGTCGGTGTGTGGCCCGCATCCGGCCGTGCAAATCAAGTACCGCTATACCCGCAGCTATCGTGACCGCCACGGCAAGCTGCGCATCGAGTACCGCCGCCACGGCCGGACCATCGCACTCAAGGCCGAGCCCGGCACGGCGGAGTTTCAGGCGGAGTACGACGCGGCGAAGGCGCTGTCCGATACGGATCCCTCGCGCCGCCCTGCCCAACACCAGCCCGAGCCGATCAAGCCGGGAACATTGCGATGGTTGTGTACCGAATATTATCGTTCGGCGGAGTGGAGTCAGCTCGCACCTATCACGCAGTACGAGCGCAAGCTGATTTTGGAGCACATGATGCTCGAGCCAATCAAGCCAGGCTCCCCGTTGCGGTTTGCAGATTGCCCGCTGCCGGCCCTGCGCAGCGAGCACGTCAAAGTACTTCGCGACCGTAAGGCTGCTGTGCCTACCGCCGCCAACAAGCGCGTCAAATACCTGGGCTACCTGCTCAAGTGGGCAATCCAGAACAACAAGGGACAACTCTCTTTCAATCCCGCTCGTGATGTGGCGAAGCTTCGCATTGACGGTGACGGCCATCATTGCTGGACACAGCAAGAATGCGAACAATTCGAGCTGCGTCACCCCGTCGGCAGCAAGGCCCGACTCGCGTACGCGCTTCTGTTGTACACCGGCCAACGACGCTCCGATGTCGTCTTGTTGGGCCGCCAGAACATCCGCAATGGTAAGCTGTGCTTCACGCAGCAGAAAAACAAACGCCGCAAGCCGGTTGCGCTAGAGCTGCCGATCCTGCCCCAACTCCAGCAGGTCATGAATGCATCCATGCTCGGTGATCTCACCTTCCTCGTGACCGAATACGGTCGGCCCTACTCGCGCGCTGGTTTCGGCAATTGGTTCCGCGATCGGTGTAACGAAGCCGGCCTTGCACATTGCAGCGCCCACGGATTGCGCAGAGCGGCGGCCACTGTTGCAGCGGAGTCCGGCGCCAGTCCTCATGAGCTGATGTCTATCTTCGGTTGGCTGACACTGAGCGAAGCGGAGCGCTACACGCGCGCAGCCGAGCGCCGAAAGCTCGCCGAGCGGGCGATGGCGCGACTGGTTCCGATCAAACCGGGAACGTAAATTGTCTAACCTTGAGTACGAATAGGACACGGAAGTGTCTAACCCTGTTAAAACAACAAGCAAATATCCAGGGGTGGTGGGCCCGGCAGGACTTGAACCTGCAACCAGACGGTTATGAGCCGTCGGCTCTAACCATTGAGCTACGGGCCCCCGCACGCCCGATACACGGCGCAAGCCATGGGCTCAAGTGCAGCCGAGCCGCAGAAGGCCATCCCCGGTTCGACATAATCGCGCGGTAACGCTGCGCCATTGCATCCGCCGTCCTCGGAGCCGCACATGCACCATTCCGCCCGGGCCGCCACATGGTCCACACTCCTCCTCGCCCTCGCACTCGGAGCCACCCCAGCAATCGCCCAGGAGAAGCGCATGGAGCGCACCGTCACCGTCTCGGCCTCGGGCATGGTCAGCGCCGAGCCCGACATCGCCCATATCTCGACTGGCGTGGTGAGCGAGGGCGACACGGCACGCGATGCGCTCTCGCGCAACACTGTGGCGATGAGGAAGGTCGTGGACGGTCTGAAGGCAGCGGGCGTCGCAGCCAAAGACATCCAGACCGTCTCCTTCAACGTCGAGCCGCGCTACCAGACCTACAAGGACGGGCGGCCCCCGCAGATCACCGGCTATCGCGTCAACAATGCGGTGCGCATCACGTCGCGCGAGATCGCGCGGCTCGGCGAGGTGCTCGACCAGGTCGTGACGCTCGGCTCCAACCAGATCGGCGCCATCCAGTTCGACGTCTCGAAGGCGGAGGCGCTGAAGGACGACGCCCGCAAGAATGCGATGGACAACGCGCTCCGCCGGGCCAAGCTCTATGCCCAGGCCGCCGGCGCCGAGGTTGGCCCGGTGCTCACCATCGCGGAGGAGGTCCTCACGCACGGTCCGCGACCCATTGCGATGGCACGCGCGACCATGGCCGCCGAGGCCGCGCCGATCGAGGCCGGCAGCAAGACCCTCGAGGTCAAGGTGCACGTGACGTGGGCGCTCAAGTAGCTCCGACGGCCTCCACACCGATCAGCCCAGCCGAATGAGGCGGGCGAGCCCGGAAAGCCCGGTGGCCCCGGGCTGCCCCGACCAGTCCGCGCGGTTGCGCATCTCGCCGCGCGAGCGCAGCCGCGCGAGTGAATCGAAATCGAGTTCGGCCGCGACCCACCCCGCTGCGTCGAGCCGCCCCTCGGCGAGGACGCCGGTCTGCGACAGCGCATGCTCGGCCGGGACGAATACGCCGGCGGCGCCCGAGTTGCGGTCCACCGCCGGCGACCAGAGCGCATCGCCGACCGTCGGCGCGACGACGGTCGCGATCGTGCTCTCGAGCGCGCGCGCCAGCGCCGCGGCACGGATCCGGTGATAGCCCGAGACGCGCTCGGTGCAGGACGGGATCAGCACCAGCTCGGCGCCCGCCTCGACCAGGGCCCGCACCAGCAGTGGAAACTCGCTGTCGTAGCAGATCGCAATGCCGATGCGGCCGAGCACGGTGTCGAACACGCCGAGGGACTGGCCCGGAGCAATGCCCCAGTCGCGCTCGAACGGCGTCATCATCAGCTTCGATTGGGTGCCAAGGTGCCCCATCGGGGTGACGAGCGTGGCACTGTTGACGAACCGGCCGTCGGGCGTGCGCACGGGCCCGCTCGGCGCAAGGATATGCATGCCGTGCGCCTGCGCCAAATCCACGTAGTGAGCGATCGCCTCGTCCATCACGCCTGCAACCGCTGTCAGCGTTTGGCGAAGATCGCCCGCCACCTCTCGGCCGAACGTCGAGGCGAGCTCGATCGCGCCGTACTCCGGAAAGACGAGGAGCCGAGCCCCGGTCGCGGCGCCTTCCGCCACCCATCGCGCCGCGTGATCGCGCCACGCGGCCATCGAAGCGTGCATCGAGACCGGATACTGCGCCGCAGCCAACCGGAGTGGAGCGCGGGTCACTGATCAGAGATCCTTGATCCAGAACTGCATCGGCTTGGCGGTATCGGCGGCCTCGCCGACGTCGCGCCAGCTGTAGGTGCCGATGAGCCCGTCGATCTTGCGATAGCCGCGCTTCATCCAGAACGGATCGAGCGGGCGGTAGTCCGCCGGTCGCAGCGGGTGGTCGTCAGGGCGCAGCACCCCGCAGAACGCGGTGCGGGTGTAGGGGCCGTTGATGCCGCCGATGCGTCGCGCATGCGCCTCGCGGTGATCGAAGAAAGCGTGACCGATCCCCTGCCCGCGGTAGCCGGGCAGGAGCACCGACTCGCCGAAATAGAAGATCGAATCCGGATCGACGCCGTGCTTGGCGAAGAGCGGCACGAAGCCCGCCGTATGCCCGCCGAGCGGCGCTCCGGTCGCGACCCCGACGATCCGCTCGCCATCCCTGGCGGCAACGACGATGGCGCCCTCGGCAGCGGCGAACCGCGCGAGGTAGTCCTGCTCGTAGGCGATGGTGCCGTCGTAGAGATAGGGGTAGGCGCGGAAGACCATGATGCGCAGCTCGGCGAGCGACGGCAGGGCCGACTTCAGCGCCGCGCCGGTGAGCGGCTCGATGGTGATGGCCATGGGAACGTCCTCAGCCGGCTGAGACCTGCACGATCCAGTCGGTCAGGTTGTAGTAGGTCGTCACGCGGGCGATCCGGCCATCGCGGATGGCGAAGAACGTTCCCGCCGGCAACACATAGGTCTGCCCCGTCGCGGCTGGAAGCCCCTCCTCGCTCTCGAGGTAGGCGCCGTGGACGTTGAACTCGGCGGCGGCGCGGGCGCCGTCGGCCGAGCTCATCACGATGATGCCCTCGAGCCGCTCCCTGTAGTGGTGGGACATGCGTGCGCAAAAGGCACGGAACCGCTCCTTGCCATGCCGCCGCTCGCCCTGATTGACATCGTGGATGACATCGTCGGCGACGCAGGCCAGCATACCCTCGGCATCGCCGGCATTGAAGGCGGCATAGTAGCGCTCGATCAGCGCCTTGCTCGCGGCAGCGGTCATCGGTTCGGTCCCTCGTTCGACAGGTGGCCCGGGCGGGTGGCTCAAAGCCCGTTGATCCGCATCAGCGCCGCGAAATGCTTCTCGGCCTGCGGCACGAGCGCCTGCATCCACTGCCGCGCCGTCTCGCGCGTCGTCTGCTCGTCCATCTCCTTGAGCGGCTGGCCGGTCGACTGCGCCAGGATCTGCTGGCGGCAGGCGCGCTCGAGGTAGTAGAGGTCGTCGAAGGCGACGGCGACCGAGGGCCCGCCGATCGAGACGCCGTGATGCTCGAGGAACAGCACGTCGGCGTGCGGGTTTGCCCGCTGGCCATCAGCGAGGCGCTCGCCCTCCGCGCTGTCGAAGGCGATGCCGCTGAACGACACATGCGCCATGCGGTCGTAGAAGCGCGCCGCAGTCTGGTGCGCCATGGCGAGGCGGCCGCCGGCGAGCATCATCAGTGCGGTCGCGTGCGGCATGTGGACGTGCATGATGCAGGCATGGCGCGGATTGGCGCGGTGGCCGGCGATGTGGATGTTGCGCGCCGTCGCCTCGACCTCGCCGTCGCCCTCGATCACCTGGCCTTCGCCGTCGATCAGCAGGAGGTGCTCGGGCCGCATCTCCGACCAGTGCAGGCCGTAGGGGTTGATCAGGTACCGCTCGACCGTGCCCGGTACGGCGACCGAGAAATGATTGCAGATCCCCTCGGAGAACTCGTGCTTCTCGGCGAGCCGCAGCGCCGCGGCGAGCTCGCGGCGAAGGGTGGTGTTGGTTGGCACGATGGGCAAGCGGGCGGTCCTCCGCGGATTGTCACTCCGCCCGCATGATACGCTGCGCAATACTGCTGTCCATGCCGCGGATCGGGACCCGCCAGGGCTCAGGCTGCGGGTATCAAGGCATATTGTAACGGCAAGCAGTTGGGCGCCACCGAACGCGGACACTTGTCCGCAAACCAACCCCGGCGAGCCCACCTCCGTCTCAAAGGTGCTGAACGCGGACCATAACACCGCTGGGGCATGCAAGTGCCTCGGTGGAAGCATCTGGGACGGTTCCAGATGCGTTTGAGGAATTAGCAACAGGATCGCGCGTTGCGTCGCCCGCCTCGCGATGGCGGTGATGGCGTTGGGTTTATGGCCGCGGAGTCCAGTTTGGCGTGGGCCGCAACCACGCCGACCGCGGCGCGCGGTGAAGTCGATTGCGATCGTAGGCTGGCAACCGCCCACACGTTTCCCGTCAGAATTCTACGCGCCGATAGAGCGCATCGACCGCGATCGCAAAATCGACGCTCGCGAGCCGAAGTGTTTCACCCGCCAACAGCACCTCCCGCTGCCAATCGTTGGCCCGACGGAACACCTCGACGCGCGGCATCGCCTGCTCGATCAGGATGTACTCCTGCAGCGTTGGGATCTGCATATAGGCGTTGAACTTCTCGCCGCGATCCACGCGCTCAGTGGAGGGCGAAAGCACCTCGCCGAGCACGAGCGGGTTGTCGAGCCAGTCGAGCGATTGGTCCGCTGGCCCACAGCATACCATCGAGTCCGGGTAGTAGAAGAACTCGGCACGCTCCAACCGGATGCGCAGCTTCGTATCCGCCATGTGAGCCGCACACCGGTCTGGAAGATGCGCACTCAGCGCCGCAGTCAGATTCACTGCTATGAGGTTGTGCCGCCGTGTCCCCCCAGACATCGCATAAATAGCGCCATCGACGTACTCATGCCGTTGCCCGCTCGCTCGTTCGCGGAGAAGATAGTCCTCCGGCGGGACTATTTCGATGACGCGTGCCGTGTCCGCCATGGCTGCAGGCCCTTCGCTTCGACGTGGCGCCAACGATATCACAATCGGCGCTCCGGCTGCAGTCCCTGTCCGCGTTCAGCACTTTTGAGACGGATCGGGACCCGCCAGGGCTCGGGCTGCAAGCACGCAGGCCTATTGTAGCGGCAAGCAGTTGGGCTTGATTGACTTGCATAGTCGGAGTGTTAACGTCGCGCCCGTCGGTCGTTCGAGGTCTCGATTTGAGGACTTCAAGTCGAGAGCACTGGCAGGATCGCCGGAAGATCGATGGACAATTGAGATTGGCAGAATGATCCTTGCCGGAGCTCCGTCATGTTTTTCAAGTCGAAGAAGGATTCGGAGCCGATTGCGCCGACACCGCCCGCGGCCAAGCCGGCAACGGCGCCCGCAGCGAAAGCCCCACCGGTGAGCGCGCCGACGCCGCCAGGTCCCAAGGCTGCCGCAGCCAAATCCGCAGCGCCGACCGGCAACGCGACTGCGCCGGGAGGCGCCCCGCTCAGCGCCGAGGAGATGAAGCGGCGCGCCAACTACTCGCATGGCCTCGTCCAGGCGTTCGGCGCGATTGTCGCGATCTACATGAAGTCGAAGTTCCATCGCGAGATGCGGCTCGCCGAGATCGAGAACATCGTCGCGCCGGCGGTGATGACGGGCCAGTTCTCGCTCGCCGAGGCGACCCACAAGCAGCACGGGCTCGTGACGCCGGTCGCCGTCGTGCTGTGGGCCAACGTCTCCGACCAGATCGACGCGCGGATCTCCGGCCAGCCCGAGCTGCCGATGAACCTCGCTCCGCCCGACTGGAAGAGCGGCAAGACGGTGTGGATCGTCGAGGCGATCGGCGACCAGAAGGTCGTCGGCGCCATGCTCGGCCGCCTCCAGGAGACGACGTGGAAAGGCCGCACGGTGAAGATGCGCTCGCAGGGCGAGGGCGGCAGGATCGTTGCGACCGTGCTCGCCAAGGCCACTGCCGCCTAGCCGATTTGCTGCGGTCGCAGCAGGCTCGATACCTCGGCAAAGCTTCGCGCCAGGTGATGTGCGCCGGCGGCGACGAGCCGGTCGCCGTGCTCCGGTCTGACGTGCGAGCCGCCGAGAAATCCGACCACCCGCATTCCGGCCGCTTTCGCGCCGACGACACCGCTCGGGTTGTCCTCGACGACGAGGCAGTGGCTCGCATCGACCCGCATGCGCTCGGCCGCGTGCAGGAAGATGTCGGGTGCCGGCTTGCCGTTGGCCACGTCCCGCGCGCTGAACACGTTCTTGCCGAAGCGCGCGCGCAAGCCGAACTTGTCGACGCAGTGATCCAGCCACTCGTAGCCGCTCGAGGAGGCGATGCACACGGCGAGACCCGGCCTCGCATCCAGGAAAGCCGCAATGCCGGGAACGGGCTGCACTTCGGCGCGCATGCGGGGCCGCGCCAGCGCCCGGTGTGCCGCCTCGAAGTCCGCCGGCAGCGGCGCGCCGGTCCACGCGGCGATGGCCGCCTTGCAGTCCTCCCAGCGCTTGCCCATGAAGAGGCGGATCGAATCCTCTGTCGTCATCGGCCTGCCGAGCCGCGACACGCTCTCCGCCAGCAGGCGGTTCGCCAGCAGCTCGCTGTCCGCGACCACACCGTCGAAATCGAGGATCAGCAGCCGGGTCAATTGGCGGCCTTGATGCCGTTGGCGCGCACGACCTCGCCCCACACCTTGATCTCGCGCGCGAGGAACGTGCGCAGCTCGTCGGGCCCGCCGAACACCAGCGTCATCGACTGGCCCTCGCTGAGCGTCTTCGACGCCTTTTCCGCCTTCAGCACCGCGGTCATCTCGCCGCTGATGCGCGAGACGATCTCCTTGGGCGCGCCCTTTGGCGCGAACACGCCCCACCACGCCAGCGTCTCGAGCCCCTTGAAGCCGCTCTCGCCGATGGTCATCACGTCCTTGAGCGACGCGATCCGCTCCCGGCCCGTCTGCATCACGGGCTTCAGCGCGCCACCGCCGAGCTGCGGCGTGATCAGCGCGACCGATCCGATGATGAAATCGACGTGGCCGGCGACCGCATCGTTCATGGCCGGTCCGCCGCCGCGATAGGGCACGTGCTTGATATCGATGCCGGCGGCTTTGGCGAGCTGCACCATCGCGAGATGGCCGAGCGTGCCGGTGCCGACGGAGGCGTAGCTCAGGGAGCCCGGCTTCTCCTTGGAGGCCTTGACCACATCGGCGAACGTCTTGAACGGGCGGGAGGGGTGCGTTGCGAGCAGATAGGGCGCAGTGCCGACCAGCAGCACCGGCTCGAGATCCTTCTCGGTGTCGAACTGCAAGGGCTGCAACGCCGGATTGACGGCGTGGGAGTCGAACGTCACCAGGAACGTCGAGCCGTCGGGCTTCGCCTTCGCCACCTGCGCCGCGCCGATGGCGCCGGACGCGCCAGCCTTGTTCTCGACGATGATCGTCGTGCCGGACATCCGCGGTTGCAGTCCGGCCTGCATCAATCGCGCCAGCGCATCGGTCGATCCGCCGGGCGGGAACGGCACAACCAGCGTCATCTGTGACGCCGGCCAGGCCTGCTGGGCAAGCGCCGGCGCGAATGGCGAGACGGCGAGGCCGGCGGCAACCGCCCGGCGGGTCAATCGCGTCATGGTGTCCTCCCTGCGAGCATCGTCGCCGCGATTGGGCCCGCGGCTCTTGACGGCGCGGCGATCTTTGCAGGCGGCGCGCCCGGACGCAAAGGGGACTTGCTCAGGGCGTGAGGGTCTGCGGCGGCGGCGGCGCATCGGGGTCGCGCTCGCCGGCGAGGTCCTTGGCGCCATCGCGGCCGTAGACATCGGGGCGGAACTCGATGCGGCCGTCGGCCTCGGCCCACGCGGTGATGTAGGTGAAGTAGACCGGCACCGGCCGCGTCAGCACGACGTCGAGCGCCTGGCCGCCCGCCACGACCGCGTCCGGACGCCCCGGCTGGTCCCACCCGACCTCCTGGCGCGCGATCCACTCGACGAGCTTGAATACGTCCTGCACGCGCACGCAACCGGCCGAGAAGGCTCGGCCCCGCTGGTTGAACAACGGCTTCATCGGCGTGTCGTGCATGTAAACGCCGTGCTCGTTGGGCATGTCGATGCGCACGAGGCCGAGGGCGTTGTGCGGCCCCGGGTCCTGGCGGAACTTGATCTTGGTCGCATCGGCGCTGCGCCAGTCGATGTTGGTCGGGTCGATCTCGGCGCCGTTGAAATTGTTGGCGAGGACGCGGATGTACTCCTTCTGGAGGTAGTCCGGCTCCTTGACGAGGCGCGGAAACAGGTCGAGCGTCGCCACGCTGTCCGGCACGCGCCAGTAGGGGAAGAAGTTGAGCGCGCGGATCGTCGCCTTCACCGTCGGCGTCTGGCGGTCCGGCTTGCCGGCAATCACGCGGTGGCGCTGCCTGACCTCGTAGCCCTCGACCGCCTCCAGCTGGAAGGCGGCGGCATTGACCAGCACATAGCGGTCCTCGATCCGGCCCTGCAGCAATTCCCGCACGCGCCGCTGATTGAGCTTGAGCTGCTCGAGCCGGGCCGGGGCGGAGATGTTCAGCTGCGCGATCGTTGGCTGGTCGGCACGGCCGGTGACCCGCAGGCCATGGCGCTCCTGAAACCGTTTGACCGCCGTCTCGACCGCATCATCGAAGCTGTAGCTCGTGTCGGAGCCACCGCCGCGGGGTTGCAGGTCGCCGCTGGCGATCAGCCGCTTGCGCAGTACACTGACACGCTCGTCGTCGTCGCCAGGGCGCAGCATCCGGGTGCCGGGGATGGCGGGCCACCCGCCGCGCTGCACGATCTGGGTGTACTGACGGATCGCGCCGTCGATCTGCTCGACCATGGTGTCGCTGCGCCAGGGGGTCGCGTCGGGTCTGAGGTCGTTCAGCACCTCGACCGGGCGCTCGCGCTTCTCCGACACGATCGTCTTGCAGTTCGGCGAACCGAAGATCTGGTCGGTCCAGCTGCAGGGGTTCTGCCCGAGCACGGGCGCCGTGCTCGCCATGAGCGCCCCGGCTCCGAGCAGCAGGGCCCGGCGGCTGACACCACCCAGGCCCGCGCCGGCACCGCCGCAACGTTCGTCACCGCCGCCGAAGTCGTTGTTTTTCATCAGCTTGCCGGTCGGTCCAGTCGCTCGGTTGCAGGCCTGCCGTCGCCCGCACGAGCGGCCAACGAAGCGAGCAGAGTCGGATACAGTGACGCACGGGATATGGCCAAACAAAGACGGTTTACCAGCCCGTGATGTTCCAGCAAGGCGCAAGTTGGCAATGCGGTGTTGCGCAATCGTCGCATGCCTGTCGCCCAGCGGCCGCCACCCGCGCGCCCTGTGCGCCGGAGGGCATTCGGGCTAGGCTCCGCGCGAGACTGCGAGCATGACATCGCAGCAAAAGCCGTGGAGGACATCGCATGACCAGGCTTCATCGCCGTCAGGTTCTGGCATCGGGGGCCGCGCTCGGCGCAGCGGCGGGGCTGAGGGCCTGGCCGGCGGCCGCGCAAGCCGCCTTTCCGAATCGCCCCGTGACCGTCGTCTGCCCCTGGGGCGCGGGCGGCGGTACCGATGCGACCGCGCGCATCCTCGCCTCGATCCTCGAGAAGGAGTTCGGTCAGCCGTTCAATGTCGTCAACCGCACCGGCGGCTCGGGCGTCGTCGGACATTCCGCGATCGCGACCGCGCCGCCCGACGGCTACACCATCGGCATGATCACGGTCGAGATCACCATGATGCATCATCAGGGGCTGACCGAGCTCAACCCGACGAGCTACACGCCGCTCGCGCTCATGAACGAGGATCCGCCGGGCGTGCAGGTCAACACGGCGAGCCCCTACAAGACCGCGAAGGAGCTCTCCGACGCGATCAAGGCCGCGCCGCCCGGCAAGTTCAAGGCCTCCGGCACCGGCCAGGGCGGCATCTGGCACCTCGCCCTGATCGGCTGGCTGATGGCGATGGGCCTCAAGCCCGATCACGTCGCCTGGGTGCCCTCGAACGGCGCCGCACCGGCCATGCAGGACCTCGCCGCCGGCGGCATCGACGTGGTGACGTGCTCGGTGCCGGAGGCGAAGGCGCTGATCGACGCCGGCAAGGCGCGCTCGCTCGCCGTGATGGCGTCGGCGCGCAACCCCGCGTTCAAGGACGTGCCGACATTGAAGGAGGCGGCCGGCATCGACTACTCCGTCGGCGCCTGGCGCGGCATCGCGGGGCCGAAAGGCATGCCGGCCGACATTGCCTCGAAGATCACGGCGTCGCTCAAGAAGGCGAGCGAGTCGAAGGAGTTCAACGAGTTCATGGCGGCGCGCGGCTTCGGCGTGAAGTTTGCCGACCCGGCCGGCTTCGCCAAGTTCATGGCCGACGGCGACGCCGCCATGAAGACGGCCATGACGGCTGCGGGGCTCGCCAAGAAGGGCTGATGCGGAATGGCGCTCCGCCGCACGGCGTGGCGTCCACCTCGGGGCGACCATGCGCACGAATGACACGCTGGCTGGCGCGATCCTGATCACGATCGCGCTGGCGATGATCGCCCTCACGATCAACTTCCCGCTGATGCCGGGCCAGAAGTACGGCCCGGCCCTCTTCCCGCGCCTGCTCGGCGCCGGCATGATCATGTGCGGGATGCTACTGATCCTGCGCGGGCGGCGCAACGCGCGTCCGGCGCTCGCACTGGCATCGTGGGCCGCAGACCCCTGGCGCCGCGTCTCCTTCGCGCTGATGCTGGCGCTGCCGCTCGCCGCGATCTTCGCCTGGACACCGATCGGCTTCGTGCCGACCACCTTGGTCTCGCTCCTGCTCCTGCTGCTGTGGTTCCGCACCCGGCCTGCGACGGCCCTGCTCGCTGCGCTGGTCGCGACCGCGCTGCTGCAGATCTTTTTCGGCAAGCTGATGCGCGTGCCGCTGCCGCTCGGCTGGCTGCTCGAGCTGCCGCCCCACTGGCTCAAGTACCTGACCTGAGGCCCCGCCATGTGGACCGCCTTCTCGCAGGCCATGAGCCTCGTCTTCGACCCTTACGTTCTGTGGATCTGCTTCGCCTCGGCGGTCTTCGGCATGTTCGTCGGCGCCATGCCGGGCCTCACCGCGACGATGGCGACGGCGCTGCTGGTGCCGATCACGTTCTTTATGCCGCCAGTGCCGGCGCTCGGCGCGATCGTGACTGCGACCGCCATGGCGATCTTCGCCGGCGACATCCCAGCGGCCATGCTGCGCATACCGGGAACGCCAGCCTCCGCCGCCTACACCGACGAGAGCTACGCGATGGCCAGGAAGGGGCAGCTCGACCTCAACATGGGCGTCAACCTCGTTTTCTCGGCGCTCGGCGGGCTGTTCGGGGTCGTCATCCTCATCGTCTGCGCACCCTGGCTCGCCGAGCTTGCGATCAACTTCTCGTCGTTCGAGTACTTCTGGCTCGCCGCGCTCGGCCTGACGTGTGCGATCTTCATTGCGACCGACGATCCGGTGAAGGGCTTCGCCGCGCTGTTCGTCGGCCTCGGCATCGGCTGCATCGGCATCGATCCTGCCGCCGGCTACCCGCGCTTCACGTTCGGCTCGGTCGAGCTGCTGCAGGGCGTGAGCTTCATCCCGGCGATGATCGGCATGTTCGCGATCTCCGAGCTGCTGCGCGGCGCCGTCACGGTCGACCAGGCCGGCCAGGTGCTCGGCCAGCAGGTCGGAAATATCTTCCGCGGCGTCGGCGCGGTGTTCCGCCGGTACTGGTTCAACTTCCTGCGCGGCTCGGTGATCGGGACGGCGATCGGCGCGCTGCCGGGCGCGGGTGCCGACATCGCCGCCTGGATCAGCTATGCGGTCTCCAAGAAATTCTCGAAGGAGCCCGAGAAATTCGGCACCGGCCACATCGAGGGCATCGTCGATTCGACCTCGGCCAACAACTCCGCGCTCGGCGGCGCCTGGATTCCCGCGCTCGTGTTCGGCATCCCCGGCGACAGCATCACCGCGATCGTGATCGGCGTGCTCTACATGAAGAACATGAACCCGGGCCCGACCGTGTTCCTGCAGAACCCGCAGTTCATCTACGCGGTTTTCATCATCTTCATCCTCGCCAACCTGCTGATGCTCCCGATCGGTTGGGTGGCGATCAGGAGCGCCAAGCAGATCCTGCGCACGCCGCGCAACATCCTGCTGCCGATCATCCTGATGTTCTGCATCGTCGGCAGCTACGCGATGACCAACTCGGTCTACGGCATCGGAGTGATGCTGGTGCTCGGGCTGCTTGGCTGGCTGCTCGAGGAGAACGGCTTCCCCGTCGCGCCGATCATCCTCGGCCTCGTGCTCGGGGAGATGTTCGAGCAGAACTTCATGACCTCGATGATCAAGGCGGACGGCAACCTGGCAAGCTTCTTCGCGCGCCCGATCGCCGCCGTGCTCGGCGTCATCACGCTGGCGCTCTGGGCCTATATGCTCTGGCGGATGCGGCACGCCGCGCCGGCGGCACAGGACGCCTGAGCGTCCGACGTCGCGGTGCCGCAGCGCTATGCTGCAATTGCCCTGAGCCCCGGCGGACGCAAGGAACGGCAATTGCGCTTTATCAATTGTGCGTGAGGCAGCGCTCGCCGTTGACTGCGATCAAGCAGCCGCCACGTTGCCGTGGCATTCTCGCCGCCGACACGGAGCCAGGTCGCCACGCACCGCCCGCTCATGATGCGCCGGCGCCATAAAGAGAAAAAGGGAGATCGCACATGTTCCGCAAATTCGCAGTACCGACCGCGGCATTCGCGGCGATCGTGCTCGCCGCCGCTGTCGCTGTCCATGCGCAGCAGGCCGGCATGGGATCGGGTTCGGGATCCGGGTCCATGATTGGCGCGGGGAGCGGCTCGGGAATAATGACCATGAAGAAGGGCATGATGCAGGGCGGCGACTGTCCGATGATGGGGCAAATGATGAAGAGCGGCGACATGGCAGCCCACGCCGATGCGCGGATCGGCGCGCTCAAGACGGCACTCGCCATCACACCTGCCCAGCAGGGCGCCTGGGATACCTACGCGGCGGCGCTGAAGAAGCAGATGGCCGGCATGCATGCTGCACACCAGGCCATGATGAGTGGCTCGGATGCAAAGTCGCCGATCGAGCGGCTGGACGGTCACGTCGCCATGATGGAAGGTCGCATCGCCGCGCTCAAGGAGGCGAAGCCGGCCCTCGCGGCACTCTATGCGGTACTCGGCGATGATCAGAAAAGGAAGGCGAGCGAGGCTATCAGTGGCGGTCGCTGCGGCATGAACTGAGCAGCTTGCGCGCAGCGCGGCGCCGACAATTCAAGTTGACCGAGGGGCCGGCGGATGCGCCGGCCCCGCTCCGCTCTCAGAACGCCAGCCGGTTGGCGCGCACGACCATCGGCAGGGCCTTGACCTTGGCCAGCGTCGCATCGCTCACCGGCTCGTCGAGCGTGACGATGCAGATCGCGTCGCCCCCCGGCCTGTCGCGACCGAGGTTCAGCGTCGCGATGTTGACGCCCATGTCGCCCATCAGCGAGCCGAACCGGCCGATGAATCCGGGTTTGTCGGCGTTGCGGATGAACAGCATGTGCGGGGCGACCTCGAACTCCATGTTGATATCGCGCACCTGGATGATGCGCGGCCGGTCGTCGGCGAACACGGTGCCGGCGACGGACCGGTCGTACTCCGGCGTCCGGACGGTGAGACGGATGTAGCTTTCGAAGGCGCCGTCCTGACCGCGGGTGACCTGCTCGATGCGGGTGCCGCGCGCTTCCGCCACGCTCGGCGCGGAAACCATGTTGACGTCGCCGAGATGGGGCCTCAGCACCGCGGCGAGCGCCGCCTGCGTCAGCGCCTTGATGTTCATCGTCGCCACCTCGCCCGAGTACTCGATGCGGATACCCTTGATGTCGGTTTCCGTGAGCTGGCCGGCGAACCCGCCGAGCTGCTCGGCGACCTTGATCCAGGGCCTGAGCCGCGGCGCCTCCTCGGCGCTGATCGAGGGGAAATTGATCGCGTTGGTGATCGCGCCCTTGAGGAGGTAGTCGGACATCTGCTCGGCGACCTGCAGCGCGACGTTCTCCTGCGCCTCCCCGGTCGAGGCGCCCAAGTGCGGCGTGCAGATCACGTTCGGCAGGCCGAAGAGCGCGCTCGCCTTGGCGGGCTCGATCTCGAACACGTCGAGCGCGGCGCCCGCGACCTGGCCGCTCTCGAGCGCGGCGGCGAGCGCATTTTCGTCGATAAGCCCGCCGCGCGCGCAGTTGACGATGCGCACGCCCTTCTTGCACCGGGCCAACGCCGTCGCATCGAGGATGTTGCGCGTCTTGTCGGTCAGCGGCGTGTGCAGGGTGATGAAGTCCGCCTGCTTGAGAAGCTCGGGAAGCTCGACCTTGCGCACGCCGATCTCGAGCGCACGTTCCGGCGACAGGAACGGGTCGAACGCGATGACGCGCATCTTGAGGCCGATGCCACGATCGGCGACGATCGAGCCGATGTTGCCGCAGCCGATCACGCCGAGCACCTTGCCGTAGAGCTCGACGCCCATGAAGCGCGACTTCTCCCACTTGCCGGCCTGCGTCGAGCGGTCGGCTTCCGGGATCTGACGCGCGAGCGCCATCAGCAACGCGATCGCGTGCTCGGCGGTGGTGATCGAGTTGCCGAAGGGCGTGTTCATCACGATGATGCCCTTGGCGGTCGCGGCCTTGATGTCGACGTTGTCGACGCCGATGCCGGCGCGGCCGACGACGCGGAGGTTGGATGCGGCCCCGATCAGCTTGTCGGTGACCTTGGTCGCCGAGCGGATCGCGAGCCCGTCGAACGCGGGGATCAGCCTGGCGAGCTTCTCCTTGTCCTTGCCGAGGGCCGGATCGAACGTCACGTCGATGCCGCGCTCCTTGAAGATCGCGACGGCGGCGGGCGAGAGCTCGTCGGAAATGAGGACCTTGGGGGGACTCTTGGTGGGTTCAGCCATGGGTGGTGTCCTTGAATTGAGCGGGACGGCGTCAGACCCCGCGCCCGAACGTCCAGGATAATCCGCCAAGCCTGTGGCGCGGGGTCTGACCCCGGGAGTGCGGCGGTTGGATCACGCCGCCTCGGCGAGCTCGGCCTTGGCCTCCGCGAAGGCCCAGTCGAGCCACGGCGTCAGCGCCACGAGGTCGGCCTTCTCGATGGTCGAGCCGCACCAGATCCTGAGGCTCGGCGGCGCCTCGCGGTGACCGGCGATGTCGTAGGCGACGCCTTCCTTCTCGAGAATCGCGGCGAGGCGCTTGACGAACTGGGCCTGGCGCTCCTTGTCGAGCCTGGCGACGGCCGGATCGACGATCTCGAGGCACACCGACGTGTTCGAGCGGGTCTTGGGATCGCGCGCGAGATGATCGATCCACGCCGTGCGCTCGACCCAGTCGGCGAGGACCTTCGCGTTCGCATCGGCGCGCGCGATGAGCGCCGAGAGGCCGCCGATGCTCTCTGCCCAGGCGAGCGCGTCGAGATGGTCGGCGACGCATAGCATGGAGGGCGTGTTCAGCGTCTCGCCCGCGAAGACGCCGCGCTCGATCCTGCCGTCCTTGGTCAGGCGGAAGATCTTCGGTAGCGGCCAGGCGGGCTTGTAGCTCTCGAGCCGGTCGACGGCGCGCGGCGAGAGCACCAGCATGCCGTGCTGGGCTTCCCCGCCGAGCACCTTCTGCCAGGAGTAGGAGAGCACGTCGACCTTCGCCCAGTCTATGCGCTGTGCGAACGCGGCCGATGTCGCATCGACGAACGTGAGGCCCTGCCGGTCGGACGGGATCCAATCGGCGTTGGGCACGCGCACGCCGGACGTCGTGCCGTTCCAGGTGAAGACCACATCGCGCGTGAAGTCGACCTTGGCGAGGTCGGGCAGCGCGCCGTAGCCGACTTCCGTCGACCTCGAGTCCTTGATCTTGAGCTGCTTGACGATGTCGGTCGCCCAGACCTTGCCGAAGTTCTCCCAGGCGAGCACCTCGACCCCGCGCTGACCCAGCATCGACCACATGGCGGCCTCGAATGCGCCGGTGTCGGAGCCCGGCATCAGCGCCAGCAGGTAGTCCTGCGGCAGGCCGAGCAGCGCGCGCGACTTGTCGATCAGCAGCTTGATCTCGGCGAGCGGAACCTTCGCCCGGTGCGAACGGCCGAGGTGGGCGCGCTTCAGGTTGTCGAGGGACCAGCCGGGGCGCTTGGCGCAGGGGCCGGAGGAGAACAGCGGATTGGCCGGGCGCTTGCCCGGCATCTGGGTCGTCGTCATGAGCCTATCCTTCCAGATAGAAAGCCCTCCGTTGGGGGAGGGTGTCCCACCGCGGGGGATACGAGAGGTTCGGCGTGGCGTCAATTGCAGGAGCGTCGCAGGTGTTGAAAAGCGTCGAGGCGGACCCTCGGGCCCGCCTCGCTGCAGCTTTCGTTCCGCCGGCCGAGACGGCGCGGGCGATCAGTTGATGTCGAAGCGCAGGCCGGCGCGGAGCTGGTGCTCGCTCTGCTCGCCGATCGAGACCTTGCTCGCGACGCCCGCGCCATTGAGGTTCGCGGACGTGCTGCCGATGTTGAGGTAGCGGTAGTTCACGTCGAGCAGCGTGCCGTGGCCGATGTTGTAGCTCATGCCCGCCATCAGCGCCCAGGCGAGCGAGGCCGCGTGCGACTTGTCGTTCACGCTCGCGCTGGTGAGGAGAATCGGTGCGGCGCAGGTCGGGTCCAGGTTCGTGTCGCAAGCCGACGCCGAGTTCCGGTGAGTCCGCTCGAACTCATGGAGGGCAACACCAATGCCAGCCCCGACATAGGGCGTGAAGGCGCCGTGCTTGAAAAGATCGTAGTAGAGATTGAACAGCACGGTCCCGGACCTGTGCATCGTGTTGTCGGTTACGGAGCCCAGGATCTGGATCGGATTGCCGGCGCCATCGAGAACCGGCCCATAGACCGGGGGCGGACCGCCCGTGAAGCTGTGCTGGTCGTACCGGTAGCTGCCGGCGCCCTTGACCGACTGCTGCGAGCGCACGTCGGCGGTAAGGTCGGTACGCACCCGCGAGGACCAGTAATAGCCGGTGCCGAGGCCCCAGGTGACCGACGTCTCGTAATCCTTGGCGAACCACGACGGGCTCGAGCCAAACGGAGTAGGTGCTGGGCACACTGGACCTGGCAGGCAGCTGTCGGTTGTGCCGAAGATCAGTCCGCTCTCCGAGATGCTCGGCTCGCCGATGAAGCCGATGCCGGCATCGAGGCGGAAATACCACTTCGCGGCGTAGTCGGGAACCGGGATCGGCGCCGGAACCGGCACGCCGGCGCGGCCGTAGTCCTTGATGCCGCCGGCGGCACCGTTCCAGTCGGCGGCATGGGCCGCCTCGTCCAGGCCAGCGACCGCGGCAACGGCGATCGCGACAACTGCCAACGTGCTCTTCATCACACTCGATCCCTCGATTGGGCGCGGCGAGGCCGATCGGCCGGCCGGCGAAAACGTCGACGCACTGAACGCGTGAAACTCGTCCCGACAGGCTGGGCGAGGCACGACCTCAACGCGAGACGAGGGAGGGAGCGCCCGATCTGCGGCCCCGTCGGGCCGATCCGGGAGCCGGGCGATCGCTCGCCCGGCGAGTTGGTCGTATCCGGCGGCGACAGCGTCGCCGCTGGCGCGGCTCAGCGGATGTCGTAGCGCAGGCCGACGCGGAACTCGTGGGCGTGGATGTTCTCGACCGTCGGATCCTGGGAGACGACGTTCACCACCGGCGGCCCAATCGTGGTTGCGCGGATCGGGCCGGTCGACGTCTCGCCGAGGTAGAGGAAGCGGTAGCCGGCATCGAAGTGCAGCCGCTCGCGCAGCGCGACCGAGAAGCCGGCCATCGCGGCAGCGGCGACGTGCCAGCTGTCATTTGCCTCGATGGTGCCGGTGCAGCCGCAGCCGTCGGTGACGGTCGCCGTTTTCGTGCGGTGGTGGACGCCGCCGAGGCCGACGCCGATATACGGCGTGAAGCGGCTGCCCATGTCGAAGTCGTAGTAGAGATTCGCGAGCACGACGGTGCTGTCGAGCCCGAACCGGCGCACGCCCTGCAGCGGCGCGCCCGCGGTCGCGAGCAGGCCGCTCGCATCGCTCTCGAAGTGATGATGGACCGTGAGGTCGGCGCGCATGTGCTTGGCCAGGTACGTGCCGACGCCGCCGCCGAGCGTCCAGGTGCTGTCGATCGACGTGTCGATGAGGTCGTAGATGCCGTTCTCGACCATGATCGGGCGATCGTAGCGGGCGTATCCGGCATCGAGGCGCACGTACCAGGAGGCGGCGGGGCTCGCCACCATCGCCGGCGTATAGCCGTAGTCCTTGAGGCTTCCGCCGCGGCCTTGGCCGAGGTCTGCGGCTTGCGCCGAGAAGCTGGCGACGATCAGTGCCGCGCCGAGCGCGAATGCACCGCGAATGCTGGTCATGGTCGTTCCTTTCCGATTGCGACCGGCATCGCTGTTTTTCCGCCGGTACCGACTCGACGCAGAACTGTCTCGGATCGGGACTATCGGTCAGAAAATTTAAGGGACGTTTAAAGCGCGGTTCATCGTTGCGAGCGCAAGCGCGCGCATCTGCCGGTAACGAGTTGTTAGGAGTGTCGGCGCAGCCGCGCGATCGCCTCAGGCCGCGGCCTGTTTCACGGCATCGACGATGTCGCCGACGACCGAATTGACGATCGCCTCGTCGTCGCCTTCGGCCATGACGCGGATCACCGGCTCGGTGCCGGACGGGCGGATCACGAGCCGCCCCTTGTCGCCGAGCCGCCTCTTGGCCTCGTCGATCGCCTTCTTCACGACGTCCTTCTCCAGCGGCGCACCGTCGGCGTAGCGCACGTTCTGGAGGATCTGCGGCAGCGGCGCAAAGCAGTTGCATACCTCGCTCACCGGCCGGCCGGTCGCCACGACCACCGCGAGCACCTGCAGCGCCGAGACGAGGCCGTCGCCGGTGGTCGTGAAGTCGGAAAGCACGATGTGGCCCGACTGCTCGCCGCCGATGTTGTAGCCGTGCTTGCGCATGTGCTCGGAGACGTAGCGGTCGCCGACGGCGGTCCGCGCCAATGACAGGCCGATGCCGGCGAGATAGCGCTCGAGGCCGAGGTTCGACATCACCGTCGCGACGATGCCGCCGCCGGCGAGCTTGCCGCGCCGGTGCCAGCTCTCGGCGATGACCGCCATCAGCTGGTCGCCATCGACGATCTGGCCCTTCTCATCGACGATCACCACCCGATCCGCGTCGCCGTCGAGGCCGATGCCGATGTCGGCGCGCATCTCGCGCACCTTGTCGACGAGCTGCTCGGGCGCGGTCGTCCCGCACTTGTGGTTGATGTTGCGCCCGTTCGGGTCGACGCCGATCTTGATGACCTCGGCGCCGAGCTCCCAAAGCGCCTCGGGCGCGACCTTGTAGCCGGCGCCATTGGCGCAATCGATGACGATGCGCAGGCCGTCGAGGCGCAGGTTCTTCGGCAGTGTGCGTTTGGCGTACTCGATGTAGCGCTCCTGGGCGCTGTCGATGCGCGTGGCGCGGCCGATGCGCTCAGGGGGAGCGAGCAGGTCATCGGGCTTGGCGTCGATCAGCGCCTCGATCTGGCGCTCGGTCTCGTCGGAGAGCTTGTAGCCGTCCGCGTCGAACAGCTTGATGCCGTTGTCGTCGAAGCGGTTGTGGGAAGCCGAGATCATCACCCCGAGGTCGCCGCGCAGCGACCGAGTCAGCATGGCGACGGCCGGCGTCGGCATCGGACCGAGCAGGAACACGTCGCAGCCGACCGCGGTGAAGCCGGACATCAGCGCCGACTCGATCATGTAGCCCGAGAGCCGTGTGTCCTTGCCGATGACCACGCGGTGACGGTGACTGCCGTTCGAGAACACCTTGCCGGCGGCCATGCCGACCTTCAGCGCCACCTCGGACGTCATCGGGTGGCGATTGGCGAGCCCACGGATACCGTCGGTTCCGAAATAGCGTCGGGACATCGTTCTGGTCTTCCTCGTCGACGAGTTGTAGTGATCCCGCTGCCAACCCCGCGACCGGGAAGTCTTGGGGCAACCGCCCCGCCCCGTACAGAGGCGGCCGATCAAATCGTGTGAGCAGCCGTTGCAGCGCTAGGGCCATCGCAACAGCAAGTCCCGCGCCAGCGCCTCAGCGCCGCCCGAGGAATACCCGCACGATGGCCGCGCCGATCGAGCGCGCGATCTGGCGGATCATCGACATCAGGAAGGCTTCGCCGACGCCCTGCCGGCCGCGCCCGCCGCCGCCCGAGGCCGCCCGCATCGGCTCGCCCGGCCGGCCGTCCTGATCGCGATTGCTCATGGCGGTCTCCCCTGCGCTTCAGCGCTTGAAGATCGAGTTGACGATGGCCCGGCCGATGCTGGAGGCGACGGTGCGGGTCAGCGACTTGGTGAACGCCTCGCCCATGCCCATCCGCCCGCCCGAGGCGCCGCCGAGAATGTCGCTGAACACGCCGCCACCGCTTCCCGCCGATGCGCCGCGCTTCTGGAGCACTTCATAGGCTGACTGCCGGTCGAGTGTCTGCTCGTACTTGCCGTAGTGCGGCGAATACTCGATGACGCCGCGGCGCTCCTCGGGCGTCACCGGGCCAATGCGCGCCATCGGCGGCCGGACCAGCGTGCGCTGGACCATCGACGGCTCGCCCTTGTTGCGCAGCGCCGAGACCAGCGCCTCACCGACCTTGAGCTCCTGGATCACGCGCGCGGTGTCGAGACGGGGATTCGGACGGAACGTCTCGGCGGCGGCGCGGATGCCCTTCTGCTCGAGCGGCGTGAAGGCGCGGAGCGCATGCTGAACCCGGTTGCCGAGCTGCGCCGAGACGCGGTCCGGCACGTCGCGCGGGTTCTGCGAAACGTAGTAGACACCGACGCCCTTCGAGCGGATGAGCCGCGTCACCTGCTCGATCTTCTCGAGCAGCGCCTTCGGCGCCTCGGTGAACAGCAGATGCGCCTCGTCGAAGAAGAACACGAGCTTCGGCTTCGCCGGGTCACCGACCTCGGGCAGCGTCTCGAACAGCTTCGCCAGCATCCAGAGCAGGAACGTCGCATAGAGGCGCGGCGTCCGCATCAGCTTCTCGGCGGAGAGCAGGTTGATGATGCCGCGGCCGTCCGGCGCGACCTTGAGGAAGTCGTTGAGGTCGAGCGCCGGCTCGCCGAAGAAGACATTGGCGCCCTGCTCCTCGAGCACCAGCAGGCGGCGCTGGATGGCGCCGACCGACGCCGGCGCGATATTGCCGTACTTGGCCTGCAGCTCCTTGGCGCGGTTGCCCATCTCGGCGATGACCTCGCGCAGGTCCTTGAGGTCGAGGATCTGCATGTTCTTGTTGCCGCCTTCGCGCTCGTCGGCGGCCCAGCGGAACGCGATGTTGAGCACGCCCTCCTGCACGTCGGTGAGCTCGAGCAGGCGCGAGAGCAGCAGCGGGCCCATCTCCTGCACGGTTGCGCGGATCGGGTGGCCGTCCTCCCCGAACAGGTCCCAGAACACGGTCGGAAAGGCGGTGTTCTCGTAGCTCGCGAGGCCGATCTCCTTGGCCCGCGCGACGAGATGATCCTTCTGGGCGCCGAGCGCCGCGACGCCCGAGAGATCGCCCTTGATGTCGGCGGCGAACACCGGCACGCCGGCTGCCGAGAAGCCTTCGGCCAGAACCTGCAGCGACACCGTCTTGCCGGTGCCGGTGGCGCCGGTGATCAGGCCATGTCGATTGGCCAGGCGAAGCTCGATGAACTCCGGGCCGTCCTCGCTCCGCCCGACGAGCAGCTTGCCGTCCTGCACGAAGGCACGGCCGTCGGGCAGCGGCGCAGAGGCGGCGGATGCGGACTTCTCGGCCATCGTTCGCTCCCCGGTGCAGCCCACGGACGCTCGGCACCATGCAGAGCGCAGGCCCCGATCGCGACTCGGCGTCGGCGACCGGACCCCTGTTTACACGGCGGACGCCACTTGGCAATGGCAGGTTGCATCGCCACTCGGTTCGCAGATGGGGGGCCGGATCGGCTTGCGCAAGTCGCGCCGAAACTGTTGTTGCGGAGGGGCGAGAGAGCCCTCAGCGCGCCTGCGCGCGGCGCTCACCGCTCCAACGGGCCGCTGCCATTGTGCCAATGAGAGGTCTCACACCCCGCACTTGCGTCGCACTGGCCCGTTCTTGTGCCGCGCAATCCGCCGGGGTTCAACTGCGCGAATTGGCCCAACTCGGCCAACGGCGCCGCACCCGCCCGCCGCAAGCCATGCATCGTCAGGTCTTGCCCGCCGCCGCGACTTGCGCGAATGGGTGCAAGGACTGGCCAGGAGGACTGCCGATGGCACACCCGATACCGGAGGCGCTCGTGCGCCGGCTGCCGGCGCCCTCATCCGCCCGCTACGTCAGCGTCGCAGCCGGCGGCATTGCTCCCGGCGAGCGGCTGCCGGTCTCGCTGCGCATCCTCGCCGAGAACGTGCTGCGCGGCGCGCCCGCGGCGGATCGCGACCGCGAGCTCGCCGTCATCCGCAGGCGCAACGTTGGCGCCGGCATCTCGTTCCGCCCGGCCCGGGTGCTCCTCCACGATCTGCTCGGCATCGCCTCGCTCTCCGACCTCGCGGCGCTCCGCGACGCGGTCGCGGCGGCCGGCGGGGACCCGGCGACGGTCAACCCGCGCGTCCCGGTCACGCTGATCGTCGACCACTCACTGCGCGCCGACATCACCGGGGTCGACGGCGCCGTCGCCCGCAACCTCGACCTCGAGCACGACCGCAATCACGAGCGATTCCAGTTCCTGCGCTGGTGCCAGCAGGCGTTCCGGAACCTCGACGTGGTGCCGCCCGGCAAGGGCATCATGCACCAGATCAACCTCGAGAAGATCTCGCGGGTCGTGTGGACCGAGGGCGCCGGCCCGGACCGGCTCGCCTACCCCGACACTCTACTCGGTTCCGACAGCCACACGCCGATGGTCAACGGCATCTGCGTGCTCTGCTGGGGTGTCGGCGGCATCGAGGCGGAGGCGGCGATGCTCGGCCGCGCCTCCACGCTCGCGCTGCCGAAGGTCGTCGGCCTGGAATTCTCCGGAGCACTGCCAACGGGCGCGACGGCGACGGACCTCGTGCTCGCCATCACCGAGCGGACGCGCGCCCACGGCGTCGTCGACAAGTTCATCGAGGCGTTCGGCGCCGGGCTCGACCGGCTCCCCGTCCCGCACCGCGCGACGATCGCCAACATGGCGCCCGAGTTCGGCGCGACGAGCGTGCTGTTCCCGATCGACTCCCAGACCCTCGACTACCTGCGCTGCACCGGACGCGAGGCCGACCACGTGGCGCTGGTCGAGGCCTACGCGCGAGCCCAGGGACTGTGGCGCGAGGGGACCTCGCGCGCGCCCGAGTTCGACGAGCTGATCACCATCGACCTCGCCAAGGTCCGCCCGAGCATTGCCGGACCGCGCCGGCCCGAGGACCGCATCGACCTCGCCGACGCCGCGGCGGCCTTCAAGACCCATGTCTCGACGCATGACCGTCGCGCCGACAAGATCGCGGTCGCGGGCGCCGACTGGGTGCTGCCTGAGGGCGCGGTCGTCATCGCGGCCATCACGAGCTGCACCAATACCGCCAACCCCGCCGGCATGGCAGCCGCCGGCCTCCTTGCCCGCAATGCGGCGCGGCGCGGCCTCGCGCCGAGACCTTGGGTCAAGACGTCGTTCGCGCCGGGCTCGCACGCCATGGCCCGGTTCCTGGAGGAGGCGGGCCTGCAGGACGAGCTGGACAAGCTCGGCTTCCAGCTGATCGGCTTCGGCTGCACCACCTGCAACGGCATGTCCGGCCCGCTGCCCGATGCGCTCGCGACCGCCATCGACACGAGCGGGCTGGTCGCGACCGCGGTGCTTTCGGGAAATCGCAACTTCGAAGGCCGCATCCACCCGAACGTGCGCGCCGCCTACCTGGCTTCGCCCGCGCTCGTCGTCGCCTATGCGATTGCCGGCGAGATGGGCGTCGACCTGACGCGCGAGCCGCTCGCGCTCGACAGCAGTGGCGAGGCCGTGATGCTCGCCGACATCTGGCCCACGGAGGAGGAGATCGCGGCAGCGGTCGCGTCCGGTCTCGGCCGCACCGACTTCGCCCGCGTCTACGCAACCGTCTACGACGGCGATGCGCGCTGGCAGGCGCTCGGCGGCGGCGGTGCCGACCGCTACCGCTGGGAAGCGGCCTCGACATACATCCAGCGCCCGCCCTACTTCGATGGCCTCACGGCGGGCCCCGCGCCGCTCGCCGACCTCACGGGGCTGCGCCCGCTCGTTATCCTCGGCGACAGCATCACCACCGATCACATCACACCCTCGGGCGCGATCACCACGGGCAGCGTCGCGGCACGCTACCTGATCGATCGCGGGGTCGCGCCCGGCGACTTCAACTCCTATGGCACGCGGCGCGGCAACTACGAGCTCGTCTCGCGCGCGACGTTCGCCAACATCCGCCTGCGCAACGCCGTCGCCGGCGCCAAGGAGGGCAGCCTCACCCGCCTGATGCCGGACGGCACCGAGATGTCGATCTTCGACGCCGCGGAGGAATATCGCCGCCGCGGGGTGCCGCTGGTCATCATCGCCGGCAAGGACTACGGCTGCGGGTCCTCGCGCGACACCGCCGCCAAGGGGCCGATGCTGCTCGGCGTCAAGGCCGTCGTGGCCGAGAGCTTCGAGCGGATCCACCGTTCGAACCTGGTCGGCATGGGCCTCCTGCCGCTCGTCTTCGCCGACGGCGTGCGCGCCGGCGACCTCGGCCTCGACGGCTCGGAACTTTTCGACATCGTCGGGCTCGCCGAGGGGCTTTCGCCGGGCCGGCGGCTCACGCTGCGCATCCGGCGTGACGGGCTCGTGCGCGAGGTGGCGCTCGCCGCCCGCCTCGATACCGCCGAGGAGGTCGACTTGATCCGCCACGGCGGCATCCTGCCGTCGGTGTGGCGCGAGTTCGTGCGGGCCGAGGCGGCGGAGTAGGCGCCAAGCAAAGAGGGCCCCGGCCATGGACGCAAAGAAATTGCAACGGCTGCGCGCGAAGTATGCCGAGGCCGGCGCCGGCGACGTGCACGACCCCGAGTTCAAGAAGGTCGTCGAGCTGTTGTTCTCCGGCGGCCAGCGCGCCAAGCCCTACGAGGGCGTCGCCGCGCTCCTCGATGCGCCGCTGATGCTCGATGCGCCGCAGCGGAAGGATTTCGGCGGTCTCGATGTCGCCCTGGTCGGGGTGCCGATGGACCTCGGCGTCACCAACCGGGCCGGTGCGCGGCTCGGGCCCCGGGCGGTCCGCCAGATCGAGCGCATCGGCCCCTATCACCACACGCACCGGATCGTGCCGGCCTCGCGCCTGAAGGTCGCCGACGTGGGTGACGTGGCCTTCCGCAGCCGCTACAGCCTCGCCGACAGCCACGCCGACATCGAGGCCTACTATGCACGCATCGCGGACGCCAGTGTGATCCCGCTCTCCGTCGGCGGCGACCATTCGATCTCGCTGCCGATCCTGAAGGCGCTCGGCAGGAAGCGCCCGGTCGGCATGCTGCACATCGACGCCCACTGCGACACCGGCGGACCGTTCGAGGGCTCGAAGTTCCACCACGGCGGGCCGTTCCGCGAGGCGGTGCTCGCCGGCGTGCTCGACCCCGAGCGGACGATCCAGATCGGCATCCGCGGCAACGCCGAGTACCTCTGGGAATTCTCCTTCGACAGCGGCATGACGGTGATCCACGCCGAGGAATTCATGGCGCTCGGCCTCGCCAAGACCATCCGGAAGGCGCGCGAGGTGCTCGGCAAGGGTCCCCTCTACGTCTCCTTCGACGTCGACAGCCTGGACCCCGCGTTTGCGCCCGGCACCGGCACACCGGAGATCGGCGGGCTCTCCACGCGCGAGGCGATGGAGCTCATCCGCGGCGCGGCCGGCCTCGACATCGTCGGCGGCGACGTAGTCGAGGTCGCACCGCAGTACGATGCGACAACCAACACCGCACATGCCGGCGCCCAGATGCTGTTCGAGATCCTCGCCCTCGTCGCGCTGCGCGGCGGGCGCTAGCTCCGGCAGCCGCCGCAGTTCAGAGCACCGCGAGGCGGCTGTTGCGCAGGTCGGTCACCAGCATCGCACCCGGCGCGTGCGTGATGGCGAATGCGGGCTTGGCCGCCGCGATCACCGCCTGCGGCGTCACCCCGCATGCCCAGAAGACGGGGAGCTCGCCTGCGCGCACCTCGCTTCGATCGCCGTAATCGGGCCGCGTGATATCGCGGATGCCGATCGCCTCGGGAAGCCCGATGTGCACCGGCGCCCCGTGCACGCTCGGAAACCGCGAGGTGATCTGGATAGCGCGGATCGCATCGGCCGGCGTGAACGGGCGCATCGACACGACGAGCGGACCGGCGAAGCGCCCGGCCGGCACGCAGGCGATGCTCGTCCGCCACATCGCCACGTTGCGCCCGAGCTCGATGTGGCGGAGCGGCAGGCCGTCGGCGCGCAAGGCCTCCTCGAAGGAGAAGCTGCACCCGATCACGAACGCGACGAGATCATCGCGCCAGTGCGCGGTGATGTCGGTCGGCTCATCGACGAGCCGGCCGTCGCGCCAGATGCGATAGCGCGGCAGATCGGTGCGGATGTCGAGGTCCGCGCCGAGCGTCGGAATGCGCGGGCTCCCGGGCTCCGACATGCCGATGATGGGACACGGCTTCGGATTGAGCTGGCAGAACCGCAGGAACTCGGCCGCGAGGTCCTTCGGCAGGATCGCGAGATTGCCCTGCACGTGGCCGTTGGCCATGTCCGCTGTCGCTCCGGTGATCGCGCCCGCGCGCGCCGCCTGGCGGACGCCGAGCGGTGTCGCGAGGTCGACCTTGGCGGGCGGAGCAGCGACGGCTGGCATGGCCATGACGGTATTCCCTCTCCTGCGGTTCGGGCAGCGGTGGGCGGCGCGGGACCCGGCTCTCGCGCCAAAGGCTGCCGCCACCTGCGCACTCCCGGGCGCGCTCCCGATCCTGCACGGCACGCGTCGCTACGAACCTCATCCGGACGCAACCTCGTTGCGAGGCCGGAGCCGGTCCGCATCACGCCTCGACCTGACGTCACGCGGCGATCGACACCCTTCCTCAATCCGGCGCCGCCGGCAAGCACCGAGCGGTGTGCCGGGCGAAGCGCGCAAGGCCGGTCCCCGAGCCCGGCGCCGACAGCCGACCGATCGGCTTGCCAGCCCCGCGGGCAGCCGGTACAAGCCCGCTCGGCAATCGACGCCCGTCCGGCCGGAGAGGTGGCAGAGTGGTCGATCGCGCCGCACTCGAAATGCGGAGTACTCGCAAGGGTACCGGGGGTTCGAATCCCTCCCTCTCCGCCAACCAACCACTTGATATCAATTATGAAAACGCGTTTTGTGACAGGATTCGAACTTCGCCCGTAGCGTCCGCGGGTTACGCGGGAGTGGATCCACAAGGAGCTGAAAGAGATCCTCGATGCCATCACGCAACGGGAGCGGGAGCGGGGAGAGAACGTCGTCGGTATCCAGCCGCCAGCCGGCACTATCCTCAAGAGCACGCGCGGCACATCTTGGACACGCGACGGGTTCAAGGCGTCATGGCAGGAGGAGCTAAACCGGGACGAATTCAAGACCCACAGAGAGCGCCGCCTCGTCTTCCACGGCCTGCGCAAGTCGGCCGTTGTGTTCCTTCTTGAAGCAGGCTGCACCGATGCCGAGACGGCGGCCATCACCGGCCAGTCCCGCGACATGGTCGAGCACTACGCCAAGCAGGTGAACCAGAAGCGGCTTGCGGCAACAGCAATTTTGAAGTGGGAGAGCGCGGGGCAGGGGTAGGGCAAGGTCGGAACCAAATCCAGCATCGCCGTCCGTTATCACGATGTCGGGTTGAAGGTGCAGAAGATGCTTCTCGGGGGCGGAGGCGCGCGCGACGATGGCTGGTTCCCGTCGTGAGCGGAAATTGGGCACTCGGTGGCGCTGGTCATGGCAAGAATTTGCCGATCCGAGCGAATGCCGCTTCAAACCGAGCCAGCGATTTATGAATGTGATCCCCCTTCCCCTTCAGCAGGTCGGGGTGCTGTAGGAGGTGCATCGACGGATCGAAATGGCTGAACTCAGGCATTTCTGGCGGAAGGACACGGAAGTAAGCTTCGGCCTTTTTCACCAGTCGCTCTGTGGTGGTGTCAGCGGCCATCAGCTTCTCCACTGTGAGCGCATGGGCTTTAGGCAACTGGTAAGTCCTGTTGATCAGTTCGACAAAAAGATCAGGCTCGAAGAAGTCCTCTATATCAGCCTCTTCCTTCCCCGCGATTTCCGTCGCTAGAATGATTCGCTCGTGATCGAGCAGTGCGGCCTTATGAAGGTCGTCAAGCTTGCGCTTCTGTCCTCGTTCAAAGTCCGTTAGCACAGCGACGTTGAGCTTGTTTCCATAGAACAGCCGGACAAAGGGCAGAACCTTATCAATGCCGCCCGAGGGACAGATGGCCCATTGAGGCGCAAGATGAGCACGCCCGGCGGCCTTTAGAATAGCGGACGCGGCCTGTAGATACAGGATGTCGCTCGGACCTTCTACCAGAAGGGTATTTTTCCCGATGACGAGCGTCTGCGTGACTTCGAAGCCCATGGCTCCGAAGATTGGGAAATTTGTCTGTGGGTCGGTTGTCAGTACGTCTGAGCGGATTTTCGTGCCTTGAGACTGCTTCCGGCCCCGAGGATCACGGGTTACCACATCCTCGACGGTGCGCACGCTGGCGAGATCGTCAGCAGGGACCATAAAGGGCGAGTGCGTCGTGTAGATGAGCTGGTGATGCGGCGCGATTTGCTCCGCAAAGTATCGCAGGAGGTCTTTTTGTGCCGTGCCGTGAAGGGTCAGGCCCGGTTCATCAAGCAGTAGGATGACGTTGCCTTCGGTCTTCTTGATTTGAGCGAATTTGACCAAGAACGAGAAAAACCATATGAAACCGGCGGAGCGCTCGGAGAACGGGACGGTGACACCGTGCAGCGTGTTCTTGACGCGAGCTCGGGCAACTGGCCCAGCATTGAAAGGTGCTGGGTCGGCAGACTTGCCTTCGGACAAGACGACGGTGATTTCGAGATCGTCGTTCTGAGTCCAGTACTCAAAAATCTGCTCCGTGATGCGCAGTGCGGCAGCCTCGCACTTCGCATTCAGTTCTTCGAAGCGATTGAGAGCTGACAGTTCATCAATCGTGGTTCCGGCATACTCCAGAAAATCGAGGAACACGCGATCACCGCTGTCCATCGGGCGGTTGTGCTTTTTGTCATCGTTCAACTTGTTGATAGACAGCGCGCCGCTCATGCGGTCGTAGTGTGAAAAGTATAGGAACTTTGGGGTTCGCGGGTTCAAGATATCGATTGCCCGCTTAACTGCCGAACAGTCCCTGAATTTCTTGATCGCTGCGAGCAGTTCGTTCTGCCGGTCGTTACGCGCGGCTATGGCTTCGAGGGCAGCCGCCGCCTTGACGGTGTTTTTTGCTCCGGCAAGCGGGCTTCGATCGTCCTTGTTCAGAGCAAACCGCTTTACAAGGCCGTCGAGGATCTTCTCTTCATCCAGCTGAACAGCCCAAGTTGTTCCTTCCTGCTCATGTGACTTGTCAATCTTGACGATCCGGCTTTTGAGGCCTGCTTCTCCGAACTCTGCCTCGATGGCAGCGACATCGGCGTCGCTCATCTCCCATTCGGTACGCATGACCACCGCATCGTCGTTCGGATGGCGGCTGTTGTAGTCTGCGAGATAGCGGCGCGGATAATTCTCGGTCTTGCCGTAGTCCTTGAAATCAGGATTCGTCGACCGGAGGCATTCGAGGGCCTTCAGGAACGCGGTCTTGCCTGCTTCGTTTTTTCCAACGAGGCAGGTGGTCTGGGTCACATCGACGGGGTTTGAGTCGATAATGTTCCGATAATTAGTCGCGTGCGCTCTAATGAGCTTCATGTGCTGCTCGCCGTCCGAATCTGAATTGAGAACAGACTAAGAACATAAACTATGAGGGTCAAGCGGCGCGTGACGGTTTACGGGCGTTGGCCACACCTTCACGATGTGAAAGCTGCTGAAGTCAGCGCTGCCCTGAAGGTGCACATGGGTGCGTGGGTGCGAGTACGGAATCAGAACGCGATAGGGGTGGGGTTTGTACAACCGGCCTGCAAAATAGTACAACCTAACCAGCCGACACTGGACTAAGTCGTTGAAACAATTGGTCGGAGCGGGGAGATTTGAACTCCCGACCCCCAGTCCCCCAGACTGGTGCGCTAACCAGGCTGCGCTACGCTCCGAGCTTCGAGGATCAAGCGTCTGGGCGACGTGATCGACGGTTGCAGCCATCTCGCGGGGCCCGGAGCGACGC
>Ga0114938_1000441_pt1 | contig 31429 bp, 19 predicted proteins | sample AshMeaBigSpring_FD_88675 | JGI IMG/M metagenome (GOLD analysis project Ga0114938, IMG submission 88675) | Groundwater microbial communities from Big Spring, Nevada to study Microbial Dark Matter (Phase II) - Ash Meadows Big Spring | ecosystem: Environmental > Aquatic > Deep subsurface >... | reverse complement strand
TGGATGAGGTTCCCTATTCCCACCCGGCATCCATGCCGGGCCTGGGACCGCTTCGCGGAAAAGCCCGGTGAACCGGGCTGCTGATGGAACGCCGACCATGTTTACACACGTTGCTGGACTACGCTGCGTTGACCACCCAACCATCCACGAAACGGTCGCTTCGTCTGCCCGATTCGCGGGGCGGCGAACAGACCGTTCGTACTGGCGTGCAAACCGCAGGCTGCACCCGCTGCTGCCGGGGATCGGCAATTCGTCTTGCCGCCCCGCTGGCACGCTCCTACACTCCGCCCCGTTTGTCGCGATTCACGGCGATTTTTGGCAGGTGATTCCAGGGGGTCAGGTCCATGTTTTCGGCCAGCGCGTATCGGCGAGGTCGAGTTGAACGGCCGAAGAATGGACCAGACCCCGACGCGTAATTCCAGGGGGTCAGGTCGATGTTTTCGGCCAGCGCGTATCGGCGCGGTCGAGTTGATCGGCCGAAAAATGGACCAGACCCCCGAGGCGAGGAAGGGTTCGCCATGAATACTCCGCTGCGCGAGCTGGCGGCGATTGTCTTCGTGGCCGCTCTGGTGTTCTTCACGAACCTGGGCGGGCCGCGGCTGTGGGACCGCGACGAGCCGCGGAATGCCGGTTGCGCGGCCGAGATGCTGGCCCGGGGCGACTGGGTCGTACCGGTCTTCAACGGCGAGCTGCGTGCGCACAAGCCGGTGCTGCTCTACTGGCTGATGATAAGCGCCTACGCCGTGCTGGGGGTGACCGAGTTCGCAGCCCGCTTCTGGTCGGCCGCGCTGGGCGTCGGCACGGTCGTGATTGTCTGGATGATCGGGCGTCGGCTGGTCGGTGAGGCAGCGGCGGGATGGTCGGCCGTGGTGCTGGCGACAACGCTCATGTTTACGGTCGCGGCCCGGGCGGCCACGCCTGACTCGCTGCTGATCTTTTGCTGCACGCTGGCGATGCTCGTGTATGTCTGCGGCACCTTTCGAGCTCCCGCCGTTGGCCTGCAGTACGCGGCGGCTGTACCCAGGATTCCGGGCGGCTATTTTCCGACTTCCCTGCCGGTGGCGGCGGCCATGTATGCGGTGATGGGCCTGGCCGTACTGGCGAAGGGTCCAGTGGGCCTGGTGTTGCCGACGGCCGTGATCGGGATGTTCCTGCTGATCATGCGGCTGCCGGAGCCGGTTGAGCGAAGTACCGAGGCGGCTGGTTCCCCCTGGCGGCGTCGCGTGGTTGCCTGCCTGCGCCCGCTGGCTCCTGGCCACTTCCTGCGAACCTGTTGGTCGATGCGCCCCGTGACGGCCCTGCTGGCGTCACTGGCCGTGGCCCTGCCCTGGTATGTCTGGGTCGGCATGCGCACGGAGGGTCAGTGGTTGAGCGGGTTTCTGCTGGAGCACAACGTGGGTCGCGCCTTGCGGCCGATGGAGGGTCATAGCGGGCCGGTGCTGTACTATCCCGTGGCCGTGCTGATCGGCTTTTTCCCCTGGTCGATCCTTGCGGTCCCGCTGGTGCTGGCCGTGGCGCGGGCGGTTCGGCGGCGCGATCCGGCGAGCGCGGGGCTGGTGCTGGCGGTCTGCTGGGTGGGCGTCTACGTGGGACTGTTTTCCCTGGCGCGCACCAAGCTGCCCAGCTACGTGACGCCTTGCTACCCGGCGCTGGCATTGTTGACCGGCTGGCTGCTGGACGGGTGGAGCAGTGGGTTGCGGCCCATCGCCCGGGTCTGGTCCCGGCTGGCCCTGGCGACGCTGATGGTCGTGGGTCTGGCGATGCTGATCGCGCTGCCGCTGGCGGCGCGGCTTTTCCTGCCGGGCGACGAGTGGCTGGGGGCGATCGGACTGGTGCCGCTGGTGGGCGGCGCGGTTTGCCTCTGGCTGGCCGAGACCCAGCGGACGGCCGCGGCCGCGCGGGCGATGGCCGCCACGGCCGTCGTGTTGCTGGTCGGCCTGTTTGCCGTGGTCAGCGTGCGCGTCGACCGTCACCAGCAGAGCGGCGTGTTGCTGGGGGAGATCGCGGCCCGCAGTCCCAACCCGCGGATCGCGGCGTTCGGTTGCCTGGAGCCGAGTTGGGTGTTCTACGCGGGGCGACCCATTCGCGAGTTCAGCCACCGGCAGGCGGCGGACATGGCGGAGTTCCTGGCGGCCCCGCACAGCTACGTGATCACCCGGCAGCGCGACTTGGGGAGGCTCGAGGCGGAGCTGTCGGGCGACCTGGCGGTGCTGGCGAGGGTGCCGTACTTCCTGCGTAGCGGCGACCTGGTGCTGGTGGGCAGCGCAGCCGCAGCCCCCCGCCTGGCCGCTCCCGCCTCGCCGCCGCCCGCGCGGCGCTGAGGGGGTGGGTCGTAGGGCGTCTCCTCTGGGTCTGGGAAACGGACCGCGGGTGCTCGATGCCACCCGCTTTCAGCGGAACGGCGCCAAATCGGGTTTTGTGATTCCGAAACCGTTCACAGGGTGGACGCCGGACCTGCTGCACCCCAAGGCTGCACCCCGAGGGGTCAGGCACATTTTTCGGCGGCGGCGCCGCACGAGGCCCAGCGGTCTTTCCGCCGAAAAACGCGCCCGACCCCGGTCCGTGGACGGTTACTTGATTCCGGGAGGGCGAGGCTTCTGCCGAGCCGAGAACCCGCTGCACGCGTTGGCTCGGCAGGATCCTCGCCCTCCCAATTTCGTGCAATTCGGGTTAGCTTCGGATTATTCATCAGCCGCGGGGCGCTGGCCCCCGGTTGCCGCAAGAACCGGGGGCGAGCGCCCCGCGGCTGATTTGCGTGGTGTTTGGGGCAGGATGGCTGGTAGTCCCCATGCATGAACGCGTTTTGCCGAGCGCGAAGCGACTGGTGAGTGATCCGGGTTAGGCGCTGCACGACAATTACCTACCGGTTTTGTGGATCAGCCGCGGGGCGCTAGCCCGCGGTCCTTCGCAAATGAACCGCGGGCTAGCGCCCGGCGGCTGATGAGTGATTTCGGTAACTTATTGTTGAACAGCGCCTTAGCTCGTTACGTAGCTCCCGGGATCATGCAAGGCTATTTCGCCGCCGGCGACGGATGGGCGGGTTGTCCCCGCGAAACCTGCGGCGAGCGATTTTCGGCTCATCATGTACAGCGGCAACGTAGGCGGCCTTCGGCGGGTACCGGCCGGCGGGGGCGATTTCCGCCCCCGGCACCCGGCCATCTCCGCTCGTTACAGGCACTTTACAACGGCGCCCGGGGCGGGCGGCTAGAATCGAGGATAGTTGCCGGTGCTGGCATCCGGCACTGGCATTATCGGTGAAGCGACTATGGCTCGACCGACCGTGCTGACCGTCGAGGACGACGCGGCCATCCGCCGCGGGATCGTCGATGCGCTCAAGTTCGCCGGCTACGAGGTGATCGAGGCGGCGCGGGGCGACACGGGGCGCGACCTGGCGACCCGGCGGGACTACGACCTGCTGCTGCTCGACCTGGTGCTGCCGGGCGGCAGCGGGCTGGACATCCTGCGGGCGGTTCGTGCCGGCCGCCCGACGCAGCCGGTGATCATCCTGTCGGCTCGCGGCGAGGAGAGCGACCGCGTGGAGGGGCTCAAGCTGGGGGCGGACGACTACGTCGTCAAGCCGTTCAGCGTCAAGGAGCTGCTGGCCCGCGTCGAGGCGGTGCTGCGGCGCTCGCCCGAGCGGCCGGGGGACGTGACCTGCGTCGAAATCCCGCGCGGCACAGCGGATCTGGCCCGGCGCGAAGTACGGTTTGTCGGCGGCCAGCGGGAGGAGCTCTCGGAGCGCGAGGTGGAGCTGCTGCGCTACCTGGTGAATCACGCCGGGCGCGCGATCGCCCGCGACGAGCTGCTGGCCAACGTCTGGCGAATCAATCCGCGCGGCATCTCGACTCGTACGATCGACATGCACGTGGCCCGCTTGCGGGAGAAGTTGCGGGACGACCCGGCCGACCCGCGAATTGTGCTGACGGTGCGGGGCAAGGGCTACATGTTCGCCGGTGGCGGCGGTGCCGCGGAGCCCGGCGTCGATCCAACCTGGACAGAGCACGGCGCTGAAGGCGCTTAAGAGGTAAGGGTCGGTGAAACGTCCCTGGCAGGTGTGGCTGCTGTTTCTGGCGAGCCTGGCGGTCGTCGTGCCGGCCATGGGTTGGCTGACCTTGAAGGCCCTCGAGCTGGATCGGTCCCAAGCCGAGGCGCAGCAGCAGGCCCAGTTGGAACAGGAGATTCGCCTGGCCCTCTGGCGGATGGATACGGCGTTGATGCCGCTGCTGGCCCGCGAGGCGGCGCGGCCACCGGCGAGCTACCTGCCGCCGGAAATCGTGGACGATGACGATCCGGGATCCGGCGCGCTCCCTTCGCCCTTGCTCCGCCAGCCCAGTCCGCACATCCTGCTGCATTTCCAGTGCGACCCGCTTTCCGGGTGGAGTTCGCCCGAGGTGCCGCCGCACGATGTGGCGCAGCGGGCCGTGGAGGAGGGGATCGCGCCGCGGACGATCGCGGAACACGCGCTACGGCTGGAGGAACTCAGCCGACACGTGCCGCCGCAACAGCTGCTGGCAAAATTGCCGCGCGCAACGTTGCCTGCTCTGCCCGCGGTCGCTGGGGTCGGATCGTGGGCCGACAACCAGTCGCCGCCTGGCCAGATGCTGCTGGCGGAGGACCCCAATTTTTCCGGGCAGGCCGTGAACGACCTGGGGCTGGCTCAGTTGAAGCAGCAGCTGGCGGAGCTTGACCCGTTGGCGGTGGACCAGGAGCCGGGCACCCAAGCCGATCGGCGCGGCGGGCCGTCGCAAGCCGCTTCGGTCAGTCCTCAGGAGCAGCAGCGCCGCGGCGGGTTCGAATGGACCAAGCGCAACCAGGCATACCAGTCGATTGCCCAGCAGGCGGTTGTGCAGCAACGGCTGCAGCCGCAGGCGCCGGTCGCCGTGCCGTCGGTCCCGCTGGCAGGCGAAGGGGTGAGCCAGCCGATCTGGATCGGCAGCCGCCTGCTGCTGGCCCGCCGCGTGCAAATCGGCGAACACGCGGTCGCGCAGGGCTGCTGGTTGAACTGGCCGCAGCTGCACGAATTGCTGCTGGCCGAGGTGGGCAGCCGGCTGCCGCCCACGCAGCTGATCCCGGTCACCGCCGAGAGCGTCGTCGACGCCGGACGGATGCTGGCGACACTGCCGGTACAGCTGGTCGTGGCGGAGCAGCCGATCGGGCCCGCACCGATGTCGCCGATCCGCCTGTCGCTGTGGCTGGCCTGGAGCTGCCTGACGCTGGCCGCGCTCGCCGTGGGCCTGCTGCTGTTGGGCGTGATCCGGTTGAGCGAACGGCGGGGGGCGTTCGTGTCTGCGGTGACGCACGAGTTGCGCACGCCGCTGACCACCTTCCGCATGTACGCTGAGATGCTGGCCGAGGACATGGTGCCCGACGCCGGGCAGCGGCGGAGCTACCTGCAGACGTTGCGGGCGGAGGCGGAGCGGCTCTCGCACCTGGTCGAAAACGTGCTGGCCTACGCCCGCCTGGAACGCGGCCGGCGCCACGGGAAGGATGAACGGCTGACGCTCCAGGAACTGCTCGACCGCGTTGAACCGCGCCTGCGCGACCGGGCCGAACAGGCGGGCATGACGCTGCTGGTGCAGGCGGACCCGCCGAGCCGGGCCGCCGCGGTGCGCACGAACATCTCGGCCGTGGAGCAGATCTTGCTGAACCTGGTCGACAACGCCTGCAAGTACGCCGGCGGGGCGGAGGACCGGCGCATCGAGCTGCAGCTGGAGGCCGCGGATCGCGTGGCCCGCCTGCGGGTCAGCGATCACGGGCCAGGGATTGCCGACCGTGCGCCGCGCGACCTGTTCCGGCCGTTTTCCAAATCCGCCCAGCAGGCGGCACACTCCGCCCCCGGGGTGGGGCTGGGCCTGGCCCTCTGCCGCCGACTGGCCCGTGACCTGGGCGGACGCCTCGAAGCGGAACGCCGCGCCGGCCCAGGCGCCTCCTTCGTACTGAAATTGCCCCTACAATAAGGGGCGTTTCACACCGCTTTGGCGCGATGGGCTCAGGAGAGCGCCGCCCCACGGCCGGCCTTCACACGGGGATGGAAACAGTCCCGGGAAGTTCCGGCGGGCCGTGACCTCCCCACCGCAAACCCATGACCAGCGCGGGGTCGACCATGCGCGCGGCAGACCGCAGATACTTTGACGAGCAGCTGGAGCGGGTGCTGGCCGCGATGCCCCCGCGCGTGCACCAGTTGCTCGAGCAGGTGCCGCTGTATGTCGAGGACCATCCTTCGCGGCAGACGATGCGCGAGATGGGCGTCCGGCGCCGCGACGAGCTGTGCGGACTGTATACCGGAATCCCGCTGATCGAGCGGAGCGTCGAGCAGGCGGGCGTGTTGTCCGACGTGGTGCAGCTGTTCCGCGAGGGGATCTTCAGCGCGGCGGCCGACGCGCGCGGCCAGGTCGATCCGCGGCGGCTGCGCGAACAGATCCGGGTTACGCTGCTGCACGAGCTGGGGCACCACCACGGGCTGGATGAGGACGAACTGGAGCAGCTGGGTTACGGCTGAGGGAGTCTCTGCGCAGGTGCACCTCACGTTGTCCCGCCGCGCGCGGCGGAGGTCGCGCTTCGAGACGCGGAACGGTGTTCTGGCGGAGGTCGCGCCGTGATAGGCCAGACGGAGAGGGGCTTTTTGGCAGTTGAGATCGACCGCACGCGGATGCGGCTGGCCTATCACGCGAAGCGCGACCCGGCGGTGGTGGACGAGCCGCAGTGGGACGGGAAATTCCCCTTCCAGAAGCCGGTCTCCTGGCCGGATCAATAACGCTCCGGCACGAAGCGCCTTTCGGCGAGGGACTCCTGATCCTCGTACCGGCCTTTGTTCGACCGCTTGGGAAGCTTGATCTTGTCGCGCGGCACGTCTTCGTAGGGAATCAGGCTCAACAGGTGCGCGATGCAGTTCAAGCGGGCGCGCTTCTTGTCATCCGACCGGACGATGTGCCAGGGCGCGTCCGGGGTGTCGGTCGCCGCCAGCATCATGTCGCGGGCCCGGGAGTAGGCGTACCAGCGGGAGAACGACTCCAGGTCCATCGGGCTCAGCTTCCACTGCCGCAGCGGGTCCTCGATGCGAGCCTCGAACCGCCGCTCTTGCTCCTCCTGGCCTACCTCCAACCAGAACTTGAGCAGGACAATGCCTGCCTTCACCAGGTGGCTCTCAAACTTGGGACAGTTCTCCAGGAATGCCTGGTACTGCTCGGCCGTACAGAACTCCATCACGTATTCGACGCCGGAGCGGTTGTACCAACTGCGGTCGAAAATGACGACCTCGCCCGCGGCGGGAAAGTGCTGCATGAAACGTTGCACGTAGAGCTGGGTCTTTTCACGATCCGAGGGGGCGGGCAGGGCCACCAGCCGGAAGACGCGCGGGCTGACCCGCTCCATGATCGCCTTGATCGTGCCGCCCTTGCCGGCCGCGTCACGTCCTTCGAAGATCACGATCACGCGCAGCCCGGTGTGCAGGACCCATTGCTGCAGCCGGCACAACTCGGTCTGCAGCTTGCGGAGCTCCTTCCTGTAGGTTTTCTGCTTCATCTTGGCCGGGGCGTGGTCATCCTGTGATTTTGCCATGGGCTGCGACTCCTGGAGGACGAGCGCGACAAGCGAAATCGTACCACGCGGCGGATCGGGGAGAAGACGCGGGCGACCACCGGACCCGCCGCGCGACGGGTGGCACGGTCAGCCTCACCGGCGGGGCGCTGGCGCATGGGGCCCGCGGCGGAGACCGCGTCCAGGATGCCGCGGGATGGACAGCCACAAGTGGAACCGCTCACGGGCCGGGGTCTGGTACATTTTTCGGCTAATCCGCCCGACCAAGCGCAATCGCGCAGGCCGAAAACATGTACCTGACCCCCTCGCATCCGGCGAAATGCTCACGGGCGGGGTCTGGTCCATTTTTCGGCCGGCAAACTCGACCGCGCAGATACGCGCTGGCCGAAAACATCGACCTGACCCCCTGGAATCCGGCAATATCCTCCAGCGGGCTGTGAACGGTGGCCACGACGGGGACCCGCCCGCGGCTGCCCTGTTCGTCGTGCACGCTCCGTGCACGCGAAACTCGGCGCATGACGCGTGAGTACCTTGAAGTCCAGGTCATTCTGCGTTGTATCCTGCCGGCCGCCGGGCTTCCATGATCTCCCCTCGTCCCGCGGTCGTTACCAACCGTACCCGCCGTCCGGCGCGCTGCCATGGTCCGTCACCTGCCCGCCGCCGAGGAGTCGCCGAACCACTTGGCGGCCGGGGAATCCCAGCTCCGCGACAGCATCGGGCCGGCCGGTGCGATCCCCGCGGCCTGCGCGCCGTTTGGCGGGCGGGGTGGGGGGACGCAACCTGAACGGACATGACGAGCACGAGCACGAACCGAATAGGGTTTCGTGATTCCGGGAGCGGCGAGGCTCCTGCCGAGCCGGCGCGTGCCGCGGGTTCTTGGCTCGGCGGGAGCCTCGCCCTCCCAAAGGCGTGTAACTCTGGTCGGCTCGTCGCATTTCTCCGAGGGTCATGCGGGGCTCTAGGGGAATGCCGCCCGGCGTCTGGTGATGCGCGGCCGTCGCGCTCATCCAGTAGCTCGTGGTTTCAGCCCGCGCTGGTCGGTTGCGCTGGGCCGAGACACGCGCGTCCCGGCGGTCGAGTCGCGGGCAAGACGTGCGTGTGAGCAGGCGGAGGGAACCGCGCGGCTGTGTGCCGCGGGATACAGCACGTCGTGTCCGGATGCGTGGTCCTGCGTTCGCCGCGCGGGCCGCCGTTCTGCGGCTAGGCACCGTTGATTTCGAACCCCTGGCGGGGCGTTCGCGCGAGGAAACGTGCGGCCTCCTCGTCGTCGAGGATCTGTTCCCGATCCGGATCCCACTTGAGCGCGCGTCCCAGCCGCAGCGCGATGTTCGCGAGATGGCAGGTGGTGAGCGTGCGATGATGGCTGAAGACATCCGACGCCGGCTCGCCGCCGCCGTAAACGCACTGGAAGAAATTCTCCATGTGGTTTTCCTGCTGTTCGTGCGATCGGCCGAGTGGTTTGCCCTTGCGGAGCGCGACGAGTTCCTCCGGCGGCACCGGATCGCTCTTTCGCAGCGCCTCGACGGCGCCGCCGTAGAGACCGCCGTGGTGGAAGAACACCGTGCCCTGCTCGGTCTCCAGCGTGATCCCGGCGCGCCCGCCGGAGTGCAGGCGCATTTCGAGACCATCCCCGAAGACGCAGCGCACAGAAAACTGGGTCGGCGTGTTGAAGACATCGCTGGCCGTCGGGTATCCCTGCTGGTAAGGCACTTGAAACTCGGACGAGAGCGGTTCGATCCGCGTCGGACCGGTCTGCTCCGCCCCGATGGCCCACTGCGCCAGATCCACGAAGTGAGCGCCCCAGTCCGTGATCTCGCCGCCGGAATACTCGTACCACCAGCGAAACGTGTCATGGGTCCGCTCGGGGATGTAGTCGGTTTCGGGCGCCTGGCCGAGCCACATGTTCCAGTCCAGATGCGGCGGGACCGGGGCCGGTTTGAACGGGCCGCCCTTCCTGCCCTGATTGAAGGCCACCGTGACGGACTTGATCTGGCCGAGTCGACCGCGGGCCAGGGCCACCGCCTCCAGCACGTGCCGGTGGCCACGGTTTTGCGTCCCGACGGCGATCACGCGTCCCGACTCGCGCGCGACGCGGCAAAGCACCTGGCCCTCCGCAATCGTCAGGCTCATCGGCTTCTGGCAATAAACGTCCTTGCCCGCCCGCAGCGCCTCGACGGCGATCTTGACGTGCCAGTGATCGGGTGTGGAAACGGTGACAACGTCCACGTCCTGGCGGTCGAGGATGCGGCGATAGTCCTGGTAGACGTCCGTCTTTCCGTGGCCGAGCTGACCCTGAGCGATCCGCTCCGCCCGCGTGCGGTCCACGTCGCAGACGGCGACGAAGTCCGCGTGGCGGGCGGCGTTCGTTGCGTCGCGCGTTCCCTGCGTTCCCACGCCGATGGACGCCACGCGGCGGCGTTCGCTGGGCGCAGCCACGGCGGCGGAACTTCGCGCGGCGAACAGATACGGGACGGCCAGTCCCGCGGCTGCCACGGTCCGGGAACTCCGCTTGAGGAACGTGCGGCGCGTCGATATTCCTGCCTTCATGCCTGTCCTCGATAGGCCTTTGGGAAGTGCCGCGGCGCGGGCTGCGCTCCCGGCCCGCGGCGGCCCGGCGTTCTGGTGTGCGTGTCACCAGGAGCGAGACGTGTAGCCGCAGCGCCGACCGCGCGATCGCCCAGTTCCTGGCGCCGGGGCCGAACGGCCAGACGTCTCATTCCTACCCGCACGAGGGACCGCTCACGCCGGCTGGCACCTCTTTTCCAAGATCACGCAGGATGACTTAGGCGCTGCATGACAATTACCTGCCGGTTTTGTGGATCAGCCGCGGGGCGCTAGCCCGCGGTTTTCGTGCTCCAACCGTGGGCTAGCGCCCGGCGGCTGATGAGTGATTTCGGTCACGTATTGTTTAACAGCGCCTTAGCCTGGAGACAGCACCCGCTGGGTGTGGCGGGCAATCGTCAGTTCCTCGTTTGTGGGTATGACCCAGGCAGCGACGCGACTGGCGGACGTGCTGATCCGCGGTCCCCCGGTCTCGTTGCCTGCCGCGTCCAACTCCAAGCCGAGCCAGGCGGCCTGGCGGCAGACGCGGGCCCGGATCACCGCCGCTCGCTCGCCGATGCCGCCCGTAAACACCAGGGCGTCCAGGCCGTTCAGGGCCGCGGCCAGCGAACCCAACTCGCGGACGATCCGGTACACGAACAACTCGATCGCCTCCGCGGCAGGGGCGTCGGTCGCCTCCCGCTCCAGCAGCGTGCGCATGTCGCTGGAGATTCCCGACACGCCCAGCAGCCCGGACTGCTGGTAGAGTAGTCGCTCCAGCCCGCGGGCGTCCAGGCCGTGCTGGTTCATCAGGTACAGCAGCACGCCCGGGTCGATCGCACCGCAGCGGGTTCCCATCAGCAGGCCGTCCAGCGGGGTAAAGCCCATCGTGGTGGCGACGCTCGCACCGTTTTGCATCGCGCACATGCTCGCGCCGCTGCCCAGGTGGGCCACGATCGTCCGCCCAGCGGCCGCGCGGGGGTCGATGCCGGGCAGGGTCGAGGCAATATATTCATAGGACAATCCATGGAAACCGTACCGCAGCACGCCCTCCGCGCGATATTTTGCGGGAAGCCCCAGTGCCTGGGCGACCGGCGGTTGGCGGCGGTGAAACGCCGTATCGAAACAGGCCACCTGGGGCAGCTCCGGCGCCCGCTGCGCGACGGCCCTGATGGCACCCAGGTTATGGGGCTGGTGCAGCGGTGCGAGGGGCACGAACGCCTCCAGCGTCTCGAGGACCTCCGCGTCGACCCGCACCGGCCCGGTGAACTGCCGCCCGCCGTGGCCCACGCGATGGCCGGCCGCGACGATCTGGTGCGCCCCGAGTGCCCCGCGGCCCCACCGGAACAGGTAGTCGATCGCGTTCGGATGTCCCAGCTGGGTTCCTTCCGGCCACTGCTCCTGGCCGACCGTCTCGCCCGCGGCGTTGCGGGCCAGGAACTGCGGCTGCGTGAACAGGCCCTCCAACTGGCCGCGAAAGAGCGGCACGGGCGGATCGTCTTCGAGGAATACCGAGAACTTCAGGCTGGAAGAACCGGCGTTCAGCACCAGGACGCAGTCGGCCATCTGTTCGTTTTCCTGTGGTTGATCATGCCGCTGTTCCGCAACGGCGACCGCCCGGATGCCGGCGGCAGGGGTCATCCATGCCGGGCCATGCCTGTGCTGCCGCAGCCGCCCCCAGGGCCGCGCCCTGGCCACGGCTCAGGTCGACACGCCCTGGCGGGAGCGGCGGCCGTGGGCCACCAGGGCCAGCAGGGCGGTGGAGGCCAGCCGCGTGCGCACCGAGTCGGCGCGGCTGGTCAGCACGATCGGCACGCGGGTCCCCATGACGATCCCGGCCCCTTCCGCACCAGCCAGATAACATAGCTGCTTGGCGAGCATGTTGCCTGCCTCCAGATCGGGTACCAGCAGGATGTCGGCCAGCCCGGCGACGGGCGAGACGATCCCCTTGGTCTGCGCCGCCTGCTGGCTGATCGCATTGTCGAACGCCAGCGGGCCGTCCAGCAGCGCACCGGTGATCTGCCCGCGGTCGGCCATCTTGCACAGGGCCGCCGCCTCGATCGTGGACTCGATCTTCGCGTTGACCGTCTCGACGGCCGAGACGATCGCCACCCGGGGCTGCTTGATCCCGAGCACGTGGGCCAGGTCGATGGCATTCTGGACGATGTCGACTTTCTCCTCCAGCTTTGGGTAGATGTTGATCGCGGCGTCGGTGATCAACAGCATGCGGGGGTAGGAGGGCACATCCATCACAAAGACATGGCTGATCCGTCGCGCGGTGCGCAGCCCGGTCGCCGAGGGCACGACGGCGGCCAGCAATTCATCCGTATGCAGGCTGCCCTTCATCAGGGCCTCGACCTCTCCGGTCCGCGCCAGCTCGACGGCCCGGGCCGCCGCCGCGTGGCTGTGCGGCGCGGCGACCAGCTGGTAGGGGCCGAGATCGATGCCCTCGGCCTGGGCCACGCTGCGGATCTTTTTCTCGGGCCCCACCAGCACCGGCGTGATCAGCCCGCGCTGGGCGGCCTCGATCGGACCGAGCAGTGAATCCCGGTCGCAGGGATGCACGACGGCGCAGAGCACTGCCGGCAGCTGTTCGCACGCCTTGTAGAGCTGGGCGAAGGAATCGCCGCGCCGCAATATCAATTCCGGCGGGACCACTTCGGCATAGGTCACGCGCTGGGTGGGGGCCGCCACCGTGACCGTGCCCACGACCAGCTCGTCGCGAAGCTGATTGACGCAGCGGCAGGCGAACGTCACCTGCGCCCCGGCCGCCAGCTTCTCCTGCGCCGTGACCGTGGCCGTCAGCGTGTCGCCCACGGTAATCGTGCCGCGAAACGAAAGGTTCGCGCGGAGGATCTTCATCCCCGGGCCGGGCAACGTGGTCCCCAGCACCGCCGCGATGAACGCCTCCGCCCCCGCCGCATCGGTGGAGCTGCTGTCGGGACGAACCGCCGCGGCACCATTGCCGGTCACGTGAAACGGGTCGACGTCGCCCGAGACCAGCGCCAGCACCTCGATCTCCGTCTGGGAGAGCGTGTGCGACAGGCTGGCCGTCGCTCCGGGCCGGATTTCATCGAACGTCACATTCGTCACGTGGTTCCACTTGGGCATCGCGGGTTCTCCTGTCGGTCGTCTGGTGTTGCGTTGTACCACAAGCGACGTGGCCCGCCGTCTCCGGGCAGATCACACGGGGGCGGGAACAGGCGCCTGGGCTTCCCGCCGGTGGCAAGGGTGCCGGGACTGTCAGGAATTTTGTGGCATGGGCTTCCCGCCTGTGTGAAATCACGGTCAAAGTTGTCTGCAATGAACACAGCCCTTCGACACGAAATTCGGTACCGCCCCGGGATGCGCTGGGTGGGGGATGGCAGGTTGACGCGACACCGGCCGCGTCGTGCGGCGAGCTGGGGCGGGCGGTCTGGCGGCCCCGCCTGGGCCTGGCGTGCAGCACGTGCCGGATGCTTTCCCGCATCTCCTGCTGCCGCGGCGTGGGCGTGACCGCGGCCACCGCCTGGTCCAGGGCCTCCAGCACCCGCTGTCGCTCGGAAGGCTTCGTGAGCAGTTCCGGCAGCGGATTTCCCGCCCGCTCGTGCGCCAGGAAGTTGTTGCCGCGCTCGCGGATCGTATCCCACAAAAGGATGCTCCGCTGGACGCAGTTGGTGGCATCGTCGATCCACGCCTGCCACGCGCCCGGCAGACCGCCCCAAGGCGCCGTCGCCGCCGTCCGGACCGACTCGATCGTGGTAGCGACAAACGCCGGCCGCGCCGCGCGCAGCCGGCGCGTGTACCGCCCGGTGATCTTCGTTCCCAGTTGGAATACGTCGGTGAGGTGCGTCTGTACGTCGTTCATCGGGACTCTTCCTTCGGAAGCGCAAGGCAGGCTGCCTGGGCGGGCAAGATCCAGCAGGCCAGGGTGGCGGCCGGGCGGGTGAACTCTGCAGACATATTCCTGCCCACTATCGCAAACCGCGCGCCGCTGAAATCCTTCGCGATCGCACGGGCCACCAGCGCCAGAGTGGGTTCCGTGCCGAGCGGACGGGGGTGCGGCGCCGCGTCAAGGTGCAAAATCCGCTTTAGGCATGACGCGCATGGTGCGGCCGGCCGCGCCGTTTCGCACACCCGTGTGCGGATGGGCGTGCTCGTTCGTCGTGCGCGCGTCAGCCGCCCTGCCGGCCTGCGGCGTCCGGCCGACTCAGGGCGTTTGCACCGCACGGTCGCCCGTGGTGGCGGCGTAGAGCAGTACGACGGACCGTGCCTGGACCTTATAGTTCGCCGACGACACCGGCCGGGCCTCCTCCCAAGGGGTAATGTCGTCGGGTGGATCGAGGGCCGTGTCGATCCACCGGCGCCAGGGTCCCGGGTTGACCACGGGCAGTTCGAAGTCGAGCGGTTCCCAGTAGGCGTTCAGGATCAGATGCACCCGCACCCCCTCATGGGGAATCTCGGTGTTCAGCGCCACGCTGAGCGACGTGTCGCCCCAGTCGGCCTGGTGCAGCTTGACCCCATGCCAGGCGTGCCGCGTCTCGCGCAGCATGTCGGTCAGACTGATCCGCTGCCGCTCGTGCTCCAGGTCGCGCAGCAGGCGCCGTGCGATCAGCACTTGTACGAAGCGCAGCAGGTCGGCATGCCGCTCGACCAGCGTCCAGTCGAACCAGCTGACCTCATTGTCCTGGCAGTAGGCGTTATTGTTGCCGCGCTGGGTGCGGCGGACCTCGTCGCCCATCAAAATCATCGGCACGCCGTACGACAGCAGGGTGACGGCCAGGAAGTTCTTGGCCTGGCGATTCCGCAGCCGTTCAATCTCCGGGTCGTCCGATGGTCCCTCGACGCCGCAGTTCCAGCTGCGATTGTCGTTGGCGCCATCGCGGTTGTTCTCGCCGTTGGCCTCGTTGTGTTTCTCGTTGTAGCTGACCAGGTCGCTGAGCGTGAATCCGTCGTGGCAGGTCACGAAGTTGACGCTCTGCTCCGCTTCGCGTTGTTCGTGCCCGTAGACCTCGGGGCTGCCCACGATCCGATCGGCGACGCGCCGTACGCATCCCGGCTGACCGCGGAAGAAGTCCCGGACGTCGTCACGGAACCGGCCATTCCATTCCTTCCAGGCATCGCCCACGAAGCTGCCCACCTGGTACAGGCCCGCGGCATCCCAGGCCTCGGCGATCAACTTCGTGCCCGCCAGCACCGGGTCGGACTCGATGTCCCACAGCACGGGTGGATGGGGCAGCGTGTGGCCCGAGGAATCGCGGGCCAGGATCGAGGCCAGGTCGAAGCGGAATCCATCCACGTGCATCTCCTCGACCCAGTAGCGAAGACTGTCGATGATCAACCGCCGAACGATGGGGTGGTTAGCATTCAGGGTGTTGCCGCAGCCCGTGTAGTTGGCATACCGCGACCCGCCGTCCTCCAGGATGTAGTAGGTGCGGTTATCGATGCCCCGGAAGCTGAGCGTCGGCCCGCGCTGGTCGCCCTCGGCCGTGTGGTTGTAGACCACGTCCAGAATCACCTCGATCCCCGCCCGGTGCAGGGCCTTGACCATGTCGCGAAACTCGTGGACCGGGCCCAGCGGGTCCTGGCGCGAGCTGTAGGCTGCGTGCGGCGCGAAATACGCAATCGGGGCGTAGCCCCAGTAATTGACCTTTCCCAAGGGGCAATCGTGTCGGTCGAACTGAAACACGGGCAGCAGCTCCACCGCCGTAATGCCGAGCGCCTGCAGGTAAGGTATCTTCTCGATCAGGCCGGCATAGGTGCCGCGGATCGCGTCGCGGACGCCCGAGTTGGGATGGCCGGTGAAACCCCGCACGTGCAGTTCGTAGATGGTCGTCCGCGCCGAGGGACGGTTGAGCGGGACGTCGCCCTCCCAGTCGTAAGCCCGTGGGTCAACGACCACGCCCTTCATCGCGGCGGCAGCATTGTCCCCCGGAACTTCCGCTGCCTCGCGGCAGTAGCCGTCGGGCACGGCCACGCCCCGGGCGTACGGGTCGAGCAGCGTCTTCTGCGCGTCGAACCTCAGTCCCCGCTGCGGATCGACCGGGCCCGCGACCTGATAGCCGTAGAGCTGTCCCGGCTGCACGCCGGGCACAAACAGGTGCCAGTAGAAGTAGGTGCGGTTCGTGACGGGATCCAGCCGGATCACGCGCGCCGGCGCGGCATCGTCCACCCGGTCGAACAGCAGCAGGTTGACGCCCTGGGCGTGCCGCGAGAACAGGCTGAAGTTGACGCCGCCGTCCCTGACCGCGGCGCCGAGGGGCGAACAATGGCCGAACGTGGAAGGAAGATGCATGGAGACCTCACACTCAATCGCCCGATGTTGAGCCGGCACCCGGGGCCGCCTCCGATTCCAGGAGAGCCTGATCCACCGACAGGTGCCGTCCGAGATAACCGACGTGCTCCTCCAGCCCGACGGCCCGGAGCAGGTCCCGCACCTTGCCGTGGGCCTCGGCCACGCGGAGCCGGATCTCGCGCCGTACCAGGTCGCGGTGCAGGTCGGCCAGCATCTGCGCGCCGGCCACATCGACCACGGGCGTGTCGGACAGGTCGCAGACGACCAGGCGCAGCCCGGCGGTCGCTTGCAGCCGGTCGCGCACGACCTGCCGCACATGGTCGACGTTGAAATACAGCAGCGAGGCCTCGGTGCGGAAGATCACGACGCCCGGCACGGGTTCGTTGTCCGGGTGCCGCTGCAGGTCCGAGTAGCGCCGCGTCCCCGGGATGCGACCCAGGAACGCCACGTGGGGTCGGGCCGCACCGGCCAGCAGCATCAACAAGGACGCGACGGCAGCCAGGAGCACGCCCTTGAGAATTCCCAACAGCCGGACGCCCCCCAGGGCCACCATCGAGATCGTGAACTCCAGCCGGCTGATGCCCCACAGGCGCCGCAAGGCGGGGAGATCGATCAGCCCGCGCACGGCGACCAGCACGATCGCGGCCAGCACGACGGTGGGCAGGTTGCGCAGCAGGTCGGTCAGGAACATGAGACACAGCGCCAGGGCGGCGGAGGCGAACACCAGGGCCAGCGGTGTCCGCGCGCCGGCCTTGTCGTTCACCGCCGACTGGGAGAGGCCGCCGGCCACGGGGAACCCCTGTCCCAGGGCAACCGCCAGGTTCGCCGCTCCCAGGGCCACCAGTTCCTGGCGGGGTTGGACCTGGTAGTCGTGCCGCGCGGCGATCGTCCGCGCCGCCGACACGCCCTCGATATAGGCCAGCAGAAGACAGGCCGCGCTCAGCGGCAGGATACCGTCCACCTCCCGCGCGCGCACTGGGGGCAGTTGCAGGGCGGGCAGGCCCGCCGGCAGCACGCCCACGGTGGCTACCCCCAGTTCCCCCAGGGACGTCCACGCCATCAAGGCCGTCGCCAGGGCCACGACCACCAGGGCGATCGGCCGCTGCGGGAGGAATCTGTCGCCGAGCACCAGCAAGGCCAGGGCGGCCAGTCCGAGGCCCAGCACGACCAGGTTGGTCTGGCCCAGCTGGCTGGCCAGCGTCCACAGCCGCTCGAAGAAGTGGTCGCCACCCCCAGGTACGCCGAACAGCTTGGGCAACTGCGTCATGCCAATGGTCAGCGCCGCGCCGGCCTTGAAGCCGAGCAGAATCGTCTCGCTGATAAAGCTGACCAATCCGCTCAATCGCAGGAACCACGCCAGCAGGCAGAGGCAGCCCACGACCAACGCGGCCAGCGCCGCGATCTGGGATGCTCGTACCGCGTCGCCGCCAGCCGCCGCCGCCACGTTCGAGCCGACAAGCAGGGCGATGGCCGAGGTTGGCCCAACGGCCAGTTGGCGCGATGTGCCCAGGGCGGCGTAGAGCAGCCCGCCCAGCAAGTAACAGTAAATGCCCTGCTGCGCCGGCAACCCGGCCAGTCCGGCATACGCCATCGAGACCGGGATCGCGTACGCCGCCAGCGTCAGACCGGCCAGCAGATCGGCCGGGAGCCAGGCCGCCTGATAGGTGCGCAGCCACTCGCGGGGCGGCCAGACCGCCCGCCCGGCAGAACTCGCGGTCACCGGATTCACATCCTGATCCCCAGACGCTCGCCTTACCTCCCGGCGGGACTGCCGGTTTCGGCCGCCCCGTGCCTCTCTTCCCCGGACGGCCCACGAGGGCCTTACCCCTGGCCGCCGACCGCGGCCCGGCGTGCCCGCCCGCGACCCGCGCCGCTACACGTTATCACCCTCGGTCGACGTGCCCGCCGATCGGACTGGTCCGGCAGCGCCCCAGCGCCAGCCGCTGATTTCCGGCATGTCGTCGCCGTGCTGCTCGATGTGCTGCCTGTGCTCGATCAGCTTCTCGTGGATCGCCTGCTTGAAGTACGCGGCGCGGGCCCCCAACTGCGGCAGGCGGTCAATCACGTCCTCCATCAGGTGGAACCGATCGAGGTCATTGAGCACGACCATGTCGAACGGGGTGGTGGTCGTGCCCACTTCCTTGTAGCCCCGCACGTGCAGGTTCTTGTGGTTGGTGCGCCGGTAGGTCAGCCGGTGGATCAGCCAGGGATAGCCGTGGAAGGCGAAGATGATCGGCTTGTCCTTCGTGAACAGGGCGTCGAAGTCGCGGTCGGACAGCCCGTGCGGGTGTTCGCCCGGCGGCTGCAGCTTCATCAGGTTCACGATGTTCACCACCCGCACCTTCAGTTCCGGGAGGTGCTGGCGGAGGAGTTCCACCGCTGCCAGCGTCTCCAGCGTCGGTACGTCGCCGCAGCAGGCCATGACGATGTCCGGCTCGCCGCCCTTGTCGTTGGAGGCCCACTCCCAGATGCCCAGCCCCTCCGAGCAATGTTTCACGGCCTGGTCCATGGTCAGCCACTGCGGCGCGGGTTGTTTGCCGGCCACCACCACGTTGACATAGTTGCGGCTGCGCAGGCAGTGGTCGGTCACCGACAGCAGGCAGTTGGCGTCGGGCGGCAGGTAGACGCGGATCACCTCGGCCCGCTTGTTGACGACGTGGTCGATGAAGCCCGGGTCCTGGTGGCTGAAGCCGTTATGATCCTGCCGCCAGACGTGCGAGCTGAGGAAATAGTTGAACGAAGCGATCGGCCGCCGCCAGGGGATGTGGTTGCAGACCTTGAGCCACTTGGCGTGCTGGTTGAACATCGAGTCGATGATGTGGATGAACGCCTCGTAGCAGGAGAAAAAGCCGTGGCGGCCGGTCAGCAGGTACCCTTCCAGCCAGCCCTGGCACTGGTGCTCGCTGAGCACCTCCATCACGCGGCCATCGGGCGCCAGCCGGTCATCCTCGGGATAGATCTCGGCCATGTAGCAGCGATGGGTGACCTCCAGCACGTCCTGCCAGCGGTTCGAGTTGTTCTCGTCCGGGCTGAACAGGCGGAAATTCCGGCTGTCCAGGTTCCGCTTCATCACGTCGCGCAGGAACGTTCCCATCGCGCGTGCCGACTCGGCAGTCGTCGCCCCGGGGCTGGGTACCTGGACCGCGTAATCGCGGAAGTCGGGCAGCTTGAGGTCGCGCATCAGCAGCCCGCCGTTGGCGTGCGGGTTGTCGCTCATGCGGCGGTGCCCCCGGGGGGCCAGCTCGGCCAGCTCCGGGACCAGCCGCCCGTCGGCGTCGAACAGCTCCTCGGGCCGGTAACTCTGCATCCAGCCCGCGAGAATGCGGATATGGTCCTCCTTGTGCATCTCGCCCATCGGCACCTGGTGGCTGCGCCAGTAGGCCTCGCACTTCTTGCCGTCGATCTCCGGCGGGCAGGTCCAGCCCTTGGGCGTGCGGAAGACGATCATCGGCCAGGCCGGTCGCCGCGTGACGCCCCGGCTGCGGGCATCGTCCCAGATCTGCCGGATCTCGGCCACGATCGCGTCGAGCACCCCGGCCAGCTGCTGATGCACCTGCTCGGGATCGCAGCCCTCCACGAAGTACGGCTTGTAGCCCATGCCCTCGAAGAACTTCTGCAGTTCATCCCGCGGAATGCGGGCCAGGAAGCAAGGGTTGGCGATCTTGTAGCCGTTCAGATGCAGGATCGGCAGGACGCAGCCGTCGCGGGCCGGGTTGAGGAACTTGTTGCCGTGCCAGCCGGTGGCCAGCGGCCCCGTTTCGGCCTCGCCGTCGCCGACGACGCAGGCCACGATCAGGTCGGGATTATCGAAGGCGGCCCCGTAGGCGTGGCTCAGGGCGTAACCCAGTTCGCCGCCCTCGTGAATGCTGCCGGGCGTCTCCGGGGCGACATGGCTGGGGATGCCGCCGGGAAAGCTGAACTGTTTGAACAGCCGCTGCATGCCCTCCGCGTCCTGGCTGATGTTCGGGTAGACCTCGCTGTAGGTCCCCTCCAGGTAGGCATGGGCCACCAGCGACGGGCCTCCGTGTCCCGGCCCGATGATGTAGATCATGTTCAGGTCGTCGCGTTTGATCACGCGGTTCAGATGTACGCAGAGCATGTTCAGCCCCGGCGAGGTGCCCCAGTGGCCCAGCAGCCGCGGCTTGATGTGCTCACGCCGCAGCGGCTCGCGCAAGAGCGGGTTGTCCAGCAGGTAGATCTGGCCGACCGACAGGTAGTTCAGGGCCCGCCAGTACGCGTGCATTTTGCGCAGCTCCTCGGCGGCGAGCGGTGCCGCCGCCGAGGGTTGCGGGCTGGCCGTGGTTCGCTGCCTTTCCGTGGACGCACTCGTCATGGTTCTTTCCTTGTCGTGTAGGAGTGTGATGGTGGTACGCTGTCGCGTCCGCGCACGGCGGATGCCAGAGGCGCTGCCGAGCTGGACTGGTTGAGTTCTCGCACGGCCGCCCGGGTTTCAGTCGCCGCGACAAATCCAAACATCGCAGGCACTGACTTGCCTGCTCCTGGGGAACCGATCACGGGCCGGGGTCTGGTACATTTTTCGGCCAACCCGCCCGACCCGCCGACGACGCGCCGGCCGAAAACATGTACCTGACCCCCTCGAATCCGGCCAAATGCTCCGCCGGGGTCTGGTACATTTTTCGGCCAACCCGCCCGACCCGCCGACGACGCGCCGGCCGAAAACATGTACCTGACCCCCTCGAATCTCTACCGCCGCACCGGGTACCGGACCCGGCTGGGTTCGCTCGTTGTACCGTTGGCCGGGACGTGCCCGCCGTGAAACCTCAAATCTGTTGGAATCGTGCCTGGCCCGGCCCCTTCTGACCCGCCCACCGCGCACGGCCGTTGGCGGCCAGGTGTTCCAGCAGCAGGTAGATCGTTTCCACCTGATCTGCGGCGCCCAAGCCCGCGGCGATCTGCTCGGCGGACTGCGGCGTCGCGGACAGGGCGGCGAGGACGCGGGCCTGCAGGGCGAGCACCGCCGCCGCGGCCTGCTTGCCCGCCTCGACCCCGGGTTGGTGGTAGGCGTTCACCCCGATCAGGCTGGCGTACAGCCCCACCGCCCGCTCGAACAGGGCAATCAGCCCGCCGACCACCCGCGCGTCGACCCGGGGCACGGTGATCGTGATCGAGGCGCGGCCGTTTTCAAACAGCGCGGCCCGCGTCCCGAGCAGGAAACCATGCAGGTAGTCTCCAGCGGTCGCGCCGGGTTCCAACTCCTGGCCCGAGCCACCTGCTTCCAGGACGCGGATGAAGACCGCGAAGAAGTTCGGCACGCCCTCGCGCAGCTGCTGGACGTAGGCGTGCTGATCCGTCGAGCCCTTGTTCCCGTAAACCGTCAGACCTTGATCCACGCGCCGGCCCTGCAGGTCGTATTGCTTGCCGAGCGACTCCATTACCAGCTGTTGCAGGTAGCGGCTGAACAGCAGCAAGCGGTCCTTGTACGGCAGGACCACCATGTCCTTGCGTCCCCGGCCCTCGGTGGCGACGTACCACATGAGCGCCAGCAGGGCCGCCGGGTTGGTCGCCAGGTCGTGTGTCCGCGTGGCCTGGTCGCACGCCGCCGCGCCCTCCAGCAAGCCGTCCACGTCCAGGCCCTGCAGGGCCGCCGGCAGCAGGCCGACCGCCGAGAGCACGCTGGTGCGGCCCCCGATCCAGTCGAACATGGGAAAGCGGGCCAGCCAGCCCTGCTCCGTCGCCGCCCGGTCCATCTGCGAGCCGGGCATGGTAATCGCCACGGCGTGCCGCGGGAACGCGAGCCCCAGCTGGCGGTAGGCCTCCGCGACCAGCAGCATCCCGTTGCGCGTTTCCGGCGTGCCGCCGCTCTTGGACGTGACGATGCACAGCGTCTCGGCCAGCCCGCCAGGCTGCCGCGCGAGTGTGCGGGCGATGCCGTCCGGATCGGTATTGTCGATGAACTCCACCGGCATCCGATCGCGGGCTGGATCGCCCAGGGCATCGGCGACGAACATCGGTCCCAGGGCCGATCCGCCAATGCCGATCGACAGGACGCGGGTGAAGCGGGGCGCCGTGGCGGGATGGAGATGTCCCGCGTGCACGGAGGCCGCAAAGGATTTCACGGCGTCGACCGTCTCGCGGATCGCCGCCGCGATCTTGGCCGAGGGTGCCAGGTGGGGCGCGCGGAGCCAGTAGTGGCCGACCATCCGCTGCTCATCCGGGTTGGCGACCGCCCCCCGCTCCAGTTCGTCCATCGCCGTCCACGCCGCCGCGAGCGCCGGTTGCATCCGGGACAGCAGCTCGTCATCAAACGCCATGCGACTCACGTCCAGCGTCAGCCCCAGCGACGGCACACGGCCCAGATAACGCTGATAGCGCTGCCACAGGGTTTGCGCGTCCACAGTCGATTCCTCCCCGCGAACGGACGGGTCGCCGCCCGGCTTGTTCGCAACCTCTGGCTGGCCGTCCTGGTCGGCCCGTTCCGGGCGCCGGAGTTCCGGGCTCCACCCACGCCCCTGGCACCAGCGCCGCCCGTTCCAGCTCCCGGAAAACCTGCCGGTCAACCCGATCCTGGCCCAATCGATGGGCAAGGCTACTTGCGGCGATCCGCCTGGTGCGCCGGGCGATGCATTTGCTCGACCACCGTCACGATCACGGCCGTCGACCAGCCCAACATCAGCACGCCCACGACCGACTCGATCGGGCCCAACATGCGCGCCGGCGCGGGAAGTACCACGTCGCCAAAACCGACGGTCGAATAACAGGTCAGCGAATAGTAGAGGGCCGTGGGCAGGTCGGCCAGGGTGCCCTCCAGGTAGTAGGCCGCGGCCCAGATGCCCGCTTCCAGCAGGTGGCTCAGCAGCAGCGTGACGACCACCAGTGCCATCCGGCCCCCGGTCCTCAGCCGGCCCGGCGGGGCCCCCGGGGCGAGCCGCGTGCCGTATGTGAGCGCCAGGTGCGTGCCCAAGCCGTGCAGTGTAACCGTCAGGATGGTCAGCAGGATGGAGAACAGAAGAATTTTCATGAAGGAATTCGGCGAAGACGGCCGGCATGGTGGCCCGCGGCACGCGCAGGCAGCCGGTCATCCCGGGCTCGGGGCCTCCAGCGCCTGTTCGATCTGCGTCTTGTACTGCTGGTATTCGGGCGACCCCGGCGGGCTGTAGTTCCAGTTCTTGTAGAGCCCGATCAGGCGTGTGAAGAACGTGCGAACCTGTTCACGATGGGCGAACTGGTAGTCGTGGTCGATCAGGCGGGTGATCAGCCGCAGGCTCTCCAGCTGCCGCGGGCGCGGCATGCAGGAATCGGTATCGTCAAAGGCGTCCTGTTGCAGGTAGCACATGTCCAGCAGCACGGACTTCTGCCAGGTGACGAAGTCCTCCAGCGTGATCCCTTCCTCGCCCGTGACCTGCATCATCTGGTTGATCGACTCGCCTTGTCGCAGCAGCTCGTGCAGCCGCTTGACGTCGCGCGTCCAGTTCGGGTCGAGGTTCGTGCTGAGCCAGGGTGCCAGCTGGTCCAGGTACCGCGACCAGGACAGGAGCGGATCGATCGCGGGGTAGAAGCGCTTGTAGGCCCGATCGTAGGAGAGGCCCAGGAACGTCTTCACGGTTCCCAGGGTGGACTGCGTCACGGGTTCTTCAAAATTGCCGCCCGCGGGCGACACCGTGCCGATCATCGTCAGGCTGCCTTGCGATCCGTCGGGGCAACGGATCACGCCGGCCCGCTCGTAGACACTCTTGACGGACGAATCGAGGTAGGCGGGGAAGGCCTCCTCGCCGGGGATCTCCTCCATCCGCCCGGAGGTCTCGCGCATGGCCTGGGCCCAGCGGGAGGTGGAATCGGCGATCAGCAGCACGTTCAGCCCCATCTGCCGGTAGTATTCCGCCAGGGTGATGCCCATGTAGATCGACGCCTCGCGGGCCGCCACGGGCATGGAGGAGGTGTTGCAGATGATGATGGTGCGATCCATCAGCGTGCCGCCCGTGCGCGGATCCTTGGTTTCCGGGTAGAGCGTGATCGTCTCCACGACTTCGCCGGCCCGTTCGCCGCAGGCCACGACCAGCACGACATCGACGCTGGCGTAGCGGGCGATCGTGCTCTGCAACACCGTCTTGCCCGCGCCGAACGGCCCCGGGATGCAGCCGGTCCCGCCCAGGGCGATCGGGAAGAAGGTGTCGATGATGCGGGTGCCTGTGGTGAGCGGCTCCTGGGAATACAGCCGCTCGGCAAACCGGCGGCGGAGCAGCGGCCCGGGGATCGGCCGTCGGACCGGCCACCGCTGGATCATGGTCAGCACCCGCTCGCCCCCGCGCCCCTGCACGCGGGCCACCGGATCGAGGATCGTCAGGCTGCCGGACCCCAGCCAGCTGACGGTCACCGGTTCCGGCTCGCCGAACGGCACGAGAATCTTGTGCTGGAACGGCCCCTCGGCGACGGAGCCCAGCACCCCGCCGGGCGGGACCCGCGCGCCGAGCGACACGGCCGGCGTGAAGGTCCACTTGCGGTCCTCATCCAGCGGTGGCACGGCCACGCCGCGCGGCAGGAAGAACCCATGGGCCTCCGCCAGGGCCGCCAGCGGGTTCTGCAAGCCGTCGAAGACACACCCCAACAACCCCGGACCCAGGGTGGCGGAGAGCATCTCGCCGGTCATCTCCACGCGATCGCCCACGCGGACGCCGCTGGTGTCCTCGAACACCTGCATGTCGGCCGTGCGGCCGCGGATGCGGAGCACCTCGGCCTTCAGCCGCTCCTGGCCGACGCAGACGTAGCCGACCTCGTTCTTCATCACCGGCGTCTGGTCGTCGACCTCGATCAGCACCAGGCTCTCCCGCACCTGCACGACCGTGGCCGTCTTCGCAGCCGCCGCCAAAGAAACAGCAGTCCCAGCCCGAGCACGGCCGCATAGCCGGCGTCGGCCATGATCATCGCGAAGAAAACGGCAAACGAGACGAAGACCACCGAGGACGGGTCCCAGGTCCAGTAGCCCGGGGTCATGTAGAAATTGACCAGGTCCTCGCCCGCCTGTAATTGCGGGGCGTTGCGCACCAGCGTCGGCGGGTTCTCGCCCGGCGCGGGCGGGCGGCTGTCGAACACGAACCGCTGCTGCGCGGCATCGTGCGTCAGCTCCGCCACGTGCTCGCGGGGAACCCAGGCCTGGAGGGCGAAGAGGGGGTCGCGATCGTACGTCAGCCGGGCCGCCCCGGCTCGCGCCGCGGCGTCCTCCAGCCGGGTCAGGTCCCGGGCCAGCAGGAGGCACCACCGCGTGAGGTAGGCCCGCTCCGCCTGCGCGTCCTCCAGCGCCAGTTCGACCTGCTCCAGCCGTCGCGCCATGTCGGCCGGCGACCGCGCTCCCAGGCGGCTCCGCGCCCCGGGCATCGCGGTGGGCTCCTCGGCGGACACCACCACCACGTAGGCGAAGCGGGGATCGCGCCGCACGACCTGCCACACCCGCCCGGGGGCCGCGACCTTCGGCAGCTCCCGGTGCGGCACGACGTAGAACCAGAGCCGCAAGTCGCCCAGCTCGTTCAGCGGACAGAAGCGGAAGTCGCCCCAGGGCCGCGCCAGGTCGAGCCGCTCGAGCAGGTCGTCCCGCTCGGCCTCGAGCGTCTGCATCCGCTGCTGCAGTTCGAGCGCCCGCCGCTCGACCTCCGCGGCGTCAATCGAGCTGTCGTCGCTCACCTGGCGTCGGCGCTGCGGGCAGGCCAGCAGGAACTTGAGCGCCTCGCGGGCCGGGCTCGAGGAACCGCCCTCCGGGGCCTCCTGCCGCGCGTCCGCCAGGGGAATCAATTCCAGCCAGCCGCGCTGATGCAGGTCGTCCAGCAGCCGCGGCTTGTCGCCGCTCAACCCGGCGAAGGTCACGCGCTCCAGCGGTACGAGGCTCATGCCGGCTCCTCCACCCCGATCTGCTGCTTCGCCTTGGCCAGCTTCGAGGTCACGACCGCCGCCCGCTCGGTGTCGCCCAGCGCGATGCGAATCCGCTGGATGTTCTTCTTCGCCGTCGGAATCAGGACCTTTTCAAACAGGTTCACCCGCTGCGTGATCCGCCGCTCGGTCTGGTCGAGCACCTGCACCCGCTGGCCGGCAATCCGCGCCCGCACCCGGGCCTCGGCGGCGTCCTTCAACCGGCGGACGAGGACGTCGACCCAGGCCGGGGTGGCCAGCAGCGAGTAGTCGGCCACGGCGAATTCGACCTGCTCCAGGACCGGCAGCCGCGTGCCGACGACATTCTGCTCAGCGACGCGATAGCCCCGCATCTCCACCAGGCCGTTCAGGTCCAGCTGTTCGTCGGCCAGCATCGGCAGCTCCTGGCCGATCCGGGCCTCGAGCGACTCGGCCGCGGCGGTCGCGGCCGCGTGCTCGGCCCGCGCCCTCTGCGCCTCGACGCTCAACTGGCGCCGCTTGAGGTCCAGCGACGGCAGCAGCCGCCGGTACAGCTTCAGCTGCTGCTGCTGTTGCTGGAGCGCGTTCTTCGTGAGTCGGAGCTTCGCCATCTGCTTGCTCAAAACCGCTTCGCACCTGCCGCCCCGCCGGTACGCACCGTCCTGCCCGGCCGGCCCGCCTCTAACCCGGATGATTCATGAGCCGCAAGCGCGCTAGCGTCCGGTCTTGGTGGAATTGGGAAGAACCGGACGCTCGCGCGTGCCGGCTGATGTGCGCGGTGTTTTTGGGAGGATCGCCACTACCTGTTTCTCTGCTTCACCTGGCAGCTTTACTCGTTAGGTTGATGAATAATCCGGGCTAAGCCGCGTCGTTTCTCGGGAAGTATTTCTCCACCAGGTTCTGTTTCATGAGCAGCTCCTGCGGCTCGAAACACTCCGCCAGCGTCTGCCAGCACAGGTCGAGGGCTTCGATCACGCCCAGCGACACGCGGATGTCCATGAACCGCTGGCGGAAGAGGCCGCCGAACTTGAGCAGCTTGTGATCCAGCGGCGACAGCTCGAACGCCATCGCCTGTTTCCGCTGGGCTTCGACCGCCTCCGAATAGAAGCGGATCATCGTGTTCATGATCTGGGAGTGGTCCTCGCGCGTGGCCTTGCCGACGACGTGCTGCTTCAGTCGCGAGAGCGAGCCGAAGGGATCGATGATCCCGCCGTGCAGGTAGAACTGGCCCTCGGTGATATAGCCCGTGTTGTCGGGCACCGGGTGCGTCACGTCGTCGCCCGGCATCGTGGTCACGGTGAGGATCGTGACCGAGCCGGCCCCCTTGAAATCACAGGCCTTTTCGTAGCGCTGCGCCAGCTGGGTGTACAGGTCGCCCATGTAGCCGCGCACGGCCGGGATGCGCTGCTGCGCCACGCCGATCTCCTTCATCGCGTCGGCGTAGGCGGTCATGTCGGTCAGCAGCACCAGCACCCGCTTCTGCTGCTCGACGGCGAATTTCTCCGCCACCGCCAGGGCCATGTCGGGCACCAGCAGCCGCTCGACCAGCGGGTCGGAGGCCTGGTTCACGAACATCACCGTGCGGGCGAACACCCCGTGCGCCTCGAAGGCCGTCTTGAAGAAGTGGTAGTCGTCGAAGATCAGCCCCAGCCCGCCGAAGACCAGGACGTCGGCATCGGCCTGGAACCCGATCCGCGCCAGCAGTTCGCTGTGCGGCTCGCCGGCCACCGAAAAGATGGGAATCTTCTGGCTCTCGACCAGGCAGTTGAACAGGTCGATCATCGGCACGCGGGTCTCGATCATCTTGGTGGGCATGACCCGCATGATGGGGTTGACCGTGGGGCCGCCCACCGGCACGCGGGGATCCGCGGACAGGTCCGGCCCGCCGTCCAGCGGTTCGCCCGAACCGCGAAAGATCCGCCCCAGGATGTTCGGCGAGTAGACGACGTCCAGCGGCCGGCCGAGGAACTGGACCGTCGCGTCGGTCGACAGCCCCTTCCCGCCGGCAAACACCTGCAGGCTGGCGAGCTCCCGGTCCAGCCCGATCACCCGGGCCAGCGACGTTTCGCCGTCGGTGTTCTCGACCTCCGCCATGTCGCCCAGGGCCACGTCCGAGGCCCGCAGACGGATCACATCCCCCACGATCTCCTGCACCCGGGTGTACCGGACCAGTTGCTGTAGTTCGGCGACCACGCAGCATTCCTCCCTTTTCAGGACGGTCCGGAAGGGCCGACTGACGGTTCGGACTCGGCCGGGATGCGATACAGGAGCGCGTACAACGTGGGCACGACGATCATGGTCAGCACCGTGCCGACGATCAAGCCAAAGAAGATCGTCACCGCCAGGGCCACCCAGAACACGTCCTGCAGCATCGGCAGGACGCCCAGCACGGTCGTCCCGGCGGCGTTCACCACCGGGTTCAACCGCGACACCGCCGCCTCCACGACGGCCTGGTAGGGCGAGAGCCCCCGCGCCAGGTTGGCACCTACCTCGTCCAGCAGTACCACGCCGTTCTTGATCATCATGCCCGACAGGCTGATCGCACCCAGCAAGGCAATGAATCCAAATGGGGTCTTGGTCACCAGCAATCCCGGCGTGATCCCGATCATGACGAAGGGGATCACCCCGACGCAGATCAGCACGGGGCGGAAGCCGTTAAACAGGACGACCAGGATGAACAGCATCACCACCACCGCGGGCACGATGCCGGGCACCAGGGCCAACTGCGACTGTTTCCCGCTCCAGTACTCCCCGTCCCAATCCAGCCGGTAGCCGGGGGGCAGTTCGATCGCGTCGAATTTCTCCAGCACCGCGTTGCGCAGGGTGGGCGCGGTGACGCCGTGGGGCGAACACTGGACGGTGATCGCCCGCCGGCGGTCCCACCGCCAGATGATGGAGTCTTCCCAGGGCACGGTGATTCCGTCGATCACCTGCGAGACCGGCACGGCGCGGGACGACAGCCGGGGCGTGACCTGCAGTTCGTCGAGTGACGTGGCCGCCCGGTCCCGTTCCGCCGGGACGTTGCGGGCCACGATCGGAATCAGGTCGTCTTCCTGGCGGTACTGACCGACGACAATCCCGTCGGAGGCCCGCCGCAACACCCGGCCCAGGTCGTCGCGGGTCACGCCGGCCCAGCGGGCCCGCTCCTCGTTGAACTGCGGCACCAGGGCCGGCACCCGCTCCCGCCAGTTGATGCGGACCTGCTTGGCCAGGGGCGTGTCCCGCAGGATGTCGGCGCCTTGCTCCGCCAGGCGCCGCAGCGTGTTGGGATCGGCGTTGGCCGGGCCGCTGAAGCGGGCCTCGATCTTCCAGTCGTCAAAGGCCCCCACCGCGTACTTCCGCACCCGCACCATCGCCTCGGGGATGTTTTCCTGGACCCAGGCGTCGGCGTCGCGCACCAGTTGGTCCACGCCGGCGAGCGAATTGGTATTGATGACCAGCTGGGCGTAGGACGTGTAGGGGTCCTCCGCGCTGACCGGCAGGTAGAACCGCGGCGGCCCCTGGCCGATGAACGCGCTGACGGAGACCGTCGCGGGGTGGGCCTGCAGGAATTCCTCCAGCGGTTCCAGGTTGGCGCTGGTCTGCCCGATCCGCGTCCCCTCGGGCGCCCAGTAGTCGATCATCACCTGCAGGCGGCTGGAATCGGGGAAGTACAACTGGGGTACGAAGCGGAACCCGAGGACGGACACGACCAGCAGTCCCACCATGCTGGCCAGGAACAGCACGCGAAAGCGGATCGTCCAGCTCAGCAGGCCGCGGAACGCCCGGTACAGCCGTCCCTGGTACGGCGCGGCCGCCGCCTGTCCCGGCTGAGGGCCGGGCAGGATGGCGATACACATCAGCGGCGCGACGGTCTGGCAGAAGACCCAGCTCAAGAGCAGCGAGATCGCCACCACCGTGAACAGGCTGCCGGCATACTCGCCGGTGTCGTAGGTGGAGGCGAAGATCGGATAGAACGCCATGGCGGCGACCACCGTCGCCCCCAGCAGGGCCCAGGCCGGCCCGCTGGCGGCCTCGATCGCCGCCCGGGTGCGATCCATCCCCTGCGCGATCCGCACCATGATGCCGTCGCAGACCACGATCGCATTGTCAACCATCATCCCCATGGCGATGATCAGCGCGCCGAGCGAGACCCGGTGCAGGTCAATGCCCGCCATCGCCATCACGATGAACGTGCCCAGGATCGGAAACACCAGCCCGCTGATGCCGATGATGATCCCCGGGCGGATGCCCATGGTCAGGGCGAGCAGGGCCAGCACGATCGCGACCGCCTCCAGCAAGCTGACCATGAAGGCGCGAATCGATTCGGTGACCTGGTCCGATTGCCAGGAGATCCGCTCCACCGTGATTCCCGCCGGCAGATCGGCCACCAACTCCGTGATCCGGCGGTCGACCGCCTGGCCGACGCGGACCACGTTCTCGCCGGCGGCGGGGGCCAGGGCCAGGGCGATGGCCGGTTGCCCATTGTGGCGGAGGAGCTGCGCCGGTGGGTCGATGTAGCCGGCCGAGACCTTGGCGAAGTCGCGGATACGGATGATCTCCTCGCGGCCGCCCGCCAGGCTGGTGATGGCCAGTTCGCCGATCTCCGCGGGCGACCGGAATTCGCCGGTCGGGGCCACGCGGAGCCGCTGGGTCTCGTAGTCCACCTGGCCCGCATCCACCACCAGGTTCTGCGACTGCAGGGTCTGCATGATCTGGTCGGGGGTCAGCCCCAACTCGGCGAGCTGCGGCGTCGACACCTCGACGTAGATGCGTTTATCCTGGACCCCCCACAGATTGACGCGGGCCACGCCCGGGACCACGCTCAACTCTTTCCGCATCTCCTTGACGAACTGCTCCAGTTCCGCGTAGGTGTAGCCGTCGCTGCTGACGGCCAGCAGGAAGCCGAACACAAAGCCGAAGTCATCGCCCACCTTCGGCTTGCCCGCGCCGGGCGGCAGGGTCGGCTCGACGTCGGCCACCTTCTTCCGCAGCACGTCCCAGACCTGGGGCAGCCGGTCGGACCAGTAATTGTTCTTGATGTCGACCTTGATGATCGACAGTCCCGGACGGGAGTTCGAGTAGACGTTTTTCAGCTCCACCATTTCCTGGAGCTTCGTCTCGATCCGGTCCGTCACCTCCAGCTCCACCTGCGCGGCGCTGGCCCCCGGGTAGGTCGTGGTGACGACCGCGGTCTTTACCGAGAACTCCGGGTCTTCCAACTGCCCGAGCTGGAAGTACGAGAAGATCCCGCCGAGCACGATC
>Ga0114938_1000439_pt1 | contig 31458 bp, 22 predicted proteins | sample AshMeaBigSpring_FD_88675 | JGI IMG/M metagenome (GOLD analysis project Ga0114938, IMG submission 88675) | Groundwater microbial communities from Big Spring, Nevada to study Microbial Dark Matter (Phase II) - Ash Meadows Big Spring | ecosystem: Environmental > Aquatic > Deep subsurface >... | reverse complement strand
TTTCTTGCCAATTTGGTCAATCGTCATGGGTGTGGTGAAGCGATCGTCATTGAAGCTTGCATCGAAGGCGGTTACTTCACCCGACTTAATGGCCTGGAGCAGGATCATGATGAAACGCTGATCGCCGTTATCCTCTTTGGCGGCATAGCGGAAAGGCAGGTTCATCTTTTCCCGAATGTCAATCTCCCTCCATACACGCTCGCGGTACCAGGCATCGTCCTCACGGATATGCTCATAAGCCAGCGGTGTCCGCTCCTTGACCAGGTTCCGCTCGATAGCCGCGTCATTCCGAAGTGATTTCTTTGCCGGTTCTATTTCCAGCGGGTCTTTCGGCGTGGCTGTCACCACCGGTGTAGTATCCACTGCCGCCGCACTTAAATTTGCGTTGGTAGTTTTCGTGTTCGTTTTCTTGGTAGTGGTTTTTTTGGCTGTTGTGCTGCGGGTGGTTTTCTTCCGCGTCTGGGCATCTGCCACCGTTACGGTCATGCCGAAGGCCGCCGCCAGCAGTACATATTTCGCCAATTGGAATTTCATGGTCAAAGATTTACGGTACAAAATAAACGATTCAGTTTCAGTACTTATTGTTAAATCCCTATTTAAGGATATAAGACAGGCTGCCATTCAGGGTACGAACCTTACCGTCCGGTCCCTTGACGCGGATATCGGTAATGGCTACCAGGGCACCGGGCTTCAGTTTGCCAATCAGCGTAGCAGCACCGCCTGTCCAGCGGGCACCACTATTTTCCGACTGGTTGAAGTCGGGCATATCCGGGGCAACCGCACCTACCTTGTAAGACACCACTTCAAACGGCGCGTCGAACTCGGAATCTTCCAGTTTGGCAATCACACCACCCATGGCCTTGAAGCTGGCTGAGGGAACGGCCCCCGGCTTCAGATTCCCTACATAAGCGGCGGGGTTGGGCAATTGCTTCACGCGGAACATGACCTTGCCGGCTGCTTTACCTTCCACGAGTACGGTCACGGTGTGCTCACCGGAAGAACCGGCGCTCGGACGGGCGATATACTTGCTTCCGCTCGCCTTGGAGATCGAACCGCCACTGAAAGCAGCCGATACTTTCTCACTGCCGGCACCGGCCGTGATGGTCAGGGGATTGTCAACACCGATATACAATACGTTCATCTTGTCTGCAGACACGGCTACACCGGAAGGTGCACCCACCGTGTATTCAATGTCTTTGGTAGTTTCTTTCAGTTCACCGGTAGAAGGATCCACGTATTTAACGTTCACACGCATTTTGCGGGAACCGGTTCCGCCAACATTGAATTTTGTCTCGGCTACACCCTGCTCACTGACCGTAATGGCTTTGCCGTCGATGGTAACCTGGGGTTTCACACTGGCGTTGAAGGCACCCAGGCCTGCCTGGATCTCCATTTCCTCACCAGGCATGAAATAAGAAGAGTTGGTGCTGACGAGCGGAACAAATTTGTCATAAATGATCTTCACGGAACCCACCTGGTTGGCGCAATAGGTAGCCACTTCATTTTCCGTGTTTTTAACGTCGTTCTGGAATTTGCTCAACATGGTCAGGGCAGCCACGGTAGGTGTCATGTAGAAGTTGCTGGTCACCCAGTCCTTCACGGGATCGCCCGTGGGTTTTTTACCGGTTGTTGATTTGGGAATGCTCAGGTCCAGCGGGATCTTGTTCCCAAGCGCCTTTGCGATTTCCGGATCAATGGCCATGATGCTTTTCTTGTAATTCTCCAGGGCAGCATAGAGGTTTTTGCCTTCGCCCTGTGTGTCGAACACACGGGTGGCCACATCTATGTTATCTTCCTTGAAAGAAGAATCGCCCTGGGAAGGATCATAGTCGGCTTCCTTCATCAGCTGCATCTTGTACTTGTCGATCAGGTCGGAAGCCTGCTTTGACAGTTCCCTGGCCTTGTCTGCCTTGGGCTTCCAGATGGCCGCTTTTTCGGCGGTCTTCGGATCCTTCAGCATCTCGTTAAAGTTATCGTAGATGGCTTGCGAGGAAGAGGTCAGGACGGTATTTGACTGCCTCAGGCTGTTGTCCACAACCTTGAAGGCATTGATGATTTCTGCAGATACGTTTAGCGCCAGCAGTGCCGTCAACACGAGGTACATCATGTTGATCATCTTTTGCCGCGGCTCTTTGGGTAGTGCCATGAGTTGTCAGGATTTAAATGTTACGGTAAGGGTTTTTCAGGACGGCACTTGATCAGTTACGACCTTGCATGGCAGCCAGCATATTACCATAGACGTTGTTCAGGTTGCCGAGGTTTTTGGCCAGCAACGCGATTTGCTCCTGTGTTTTCTTGGCATCCGTAACGCTGCCTTCCATGGTTTGGGAAGCGGCCACCAGGTTGCTGTAGAAGCTGTTCATCGCCTTCAGGTGATTATTGGTATCCTGCAATTCGAGTTCATAAATGGTGTTCAGGGAACCCAGGTTCTTGGTCAGGGTCTGCACCTGCTCATGGAAAGCCTTGGTGCTGTCTGCGGCCTGGTTGAAATGCTGAACCGTGCTGGCGGCACTGGCATAGGCATCCTTCATATTACCCAGGGCTGCGGCAGCTTCCTTGGTCTTGGTTGTATAATCAGCGGTAGCGGCAGATACGTCGGCGATATCGGTCATTTTTTCAACCGTGGTGCCGAGCTTCGAGAAATTATCGCTCAGACGCTTCAGGTTGGCAGGGTTAATTTCAGCTTCCAGCAGCATTTTATCCATGGAAGCAAGGGCGGGATTACCACCACTGCCCATTTTCGGGAGTGCTTCGGCAATCTTAGCCATTTCCGAACCGGGAGGGGGAAGGAATGCATACACGAGGAATATCAGGGCTTCCGTGAGCAGACCTACGGTCAGCATGAAGTCGGCGAAAGGTTTGTGGAGGATTTTAGCCCACGCACCGAAGATCACAACGGCTGCGCCAACGCAGACAATAATGTTGACCAGTTTTTCAGTAGATTTTGATGTACCTGCCATGATTGATGAATTTAGAGATTGATGGTTTTTTGTTTTTTAGGGAATACCATGCATTGTAAAGTGCGAAGACTTTACAATGCATGTGGATTAATAAATGGTTATTAAAAATGTTTAATAGGCGGGAAAAGTTATTTCTTCTTTCCGGATGTCGGCGGCAGATCAATCACACTACGGAAGCCAATATAAGATTTAGCAGTATCCTGGTATTCATAATTGCGGGCGCTGGTTTGGAGGAAATATCCAACATCCTTCCAGCTTCCGCCGCGTATCACCTTGCGCTTCATGCGGGGAGGATCGCTTTCCTTGGCGTTCCAGCGGATATCCGGGTTCATGTCGTGCTGGAAATTGTAAGCACCTTCATAATAGAGGGAAGATGTCCACTCGGCCACGTTGCCGGCCATATTGTACAGGCCGAAATCATTGGGCCAGTAGGCATCGGCGCGAACCGTGTAGAAACCACCGTCTTCCGGATAGTTACCACGGCCGGGTTTAAAGTTGGCCAGCAGGCAACCCTTCTTGTTACGGAGGTAATATCCACCCCAGGGATAAGGTGCCTGGGAACGGCCGCCACGGGCAGCATATTCCCATTCAGCTTCCGTAGGCAGTCGGAAATCAGATTCCGTTACACGCTTCTTGCTTTCCAGGAAGGAATTGAGGTACTGGGTCCTCCATTCGCAGAAAGCGGTAGCCTGCTTCCAGCTTACGCCCACAACGGGGTAGTTACCAAAAGCGGGGTGAGAATAATATCGCTTGGACATCGGTTCATTGTAAGAATACGAGAAGTCGCGTATCCAAACCAGTGTGTCCGGGTAGATTTTGATATCTTTCTTAATGATGAACTGAGAGCGGGGCTTGGTTGCATTCTCACGCTTGGAAGCCTCCTTATAATCAAAGGTTTCAGAACGGTAGATCAGCTTATCGGCATCCAGTTCTTTCTTACCGAAAATCCGGTTGTCCGGCGTTACGATCATAGCGTTAAGTTGCTCCAGCGTTTTGGGATCACCCCATTTGATGGTCTGCGCTTTTTTCCAGTCGATGATTTCGGTACCGTCGCCACCTGCTTTTTTGTAGTTCAGGATGGAAGCCGCGATGGAATCGCGAACCCAGTTGGTAAACTGGCGGTACTCGTTGTTGGTGATTTCAGTGGCATCCATCCAGAATCCATTGATGGAAATCTGTTTGTTCCTTGCCGTGAAGGCGTAGCTGATGTCTTCATCGCTGGGTCCCATGTGGAAGGTACCCTGCGGGATATAAATCATACCCGGAGGCTTGGGCAGGTTGTATTTGCTGCCAGGTGCCACCCCATGAAGCTGACCATCGTTGGGTATTCCCTTGGATTTACCCGACTTGCCACAACTTGTCACCACACTCGTGATGAGGATCAGTGTTACCAGGTTGAGCAGGAGGCTTTTCATTTTCATAAAAATTATTAAGGGTATTTGGACAAATATAAATGAATATATCTTTCGGTTTTTAAGGTATTGAGACTTAACGCATTTTTTAACAAGCCGCTATGTAACACAGACAGGGCGGCCTTTAGCATAAACGATGGCCGTTTCAGCTTATTGTACGGCAGGTCATGAACTTTCCCCCCCGCTATCAATGAGTTGTGTCATTTCCGACAGGGTTTTTACGGGTCGGTGGCACGCATAATCCCTACACAGATACCAGGTGGTGGCACCAGCCGGATCCTTCCCTTCCATAAGGGGAAAGCCTTCCAGGACCTTTTCCGAAAATTGACATACCCGGTGGGGTGTATACTGTTTAAGCAGGGCCCTTGCTCCTTCCGCCGCACCGGGACCCAGAACTACGATTTCCATCGTACCCTGTACCAATTCGAGCAGAAGGTTTACCCAGACGCCAAATGAGTTTGGGTACCGGACAGCGGTCTGCACCATGGCATCCAGCATGTCCACCGATCGCAGTCGCCAGTCGGCCCTGTTTAAAAGGATCCCCAGCCTGTGTAAATTCCAGGCCATGACGGCATTTCCCGAGGGAATTGCCCCATCATAGACCTCCTTTTTCCGGACAATCACATCGGCCTGTCCTGCCGGTGTGTAGTAGAAAAACGGTCCTTCTTCTTCGGAAAAATTGTCCAGTACATACTCCGTTAATGTGCCGGCCAAACGGATATACCGGGCTTCGCCGGACAGTTCCTGCAAGGACAAGAGCGCCTCAACCAGGCATGCATAGTCGTCCAGGAACCCCGGATACTTTGCTTCACCATTCTTATAGGTATGAAAAATTCCCCCGTTTTGTCCGTTAGCGAAGACAGACAACAGGAATTCCATATTTCGATGGGCTAGTTCAAGCAAATGACGATCCCCCAATGCGGCGTAGGCTTTACTGAGGGCCATGTTCATAAGGGCATTCCATCCAAGCAGGATTTTATCATCCAGTTGGGGCCTGACCCTCCCCGCACGGGCGTCCATCAGGATCTTCCGTGCATGGGCGATCCTGGTTTCCAGGGCCTCCACCGTCAGTCCGTGCCGGAGGGCCATCGCTTCCAGGGGTTGCCGCAGCCTGAGTATATTGACATGTTCCCAGTTGCCGCCGGGGCTGATGTCCCAGGTATCTGCCATCAGTTCAAAATCTTCGCCCAACAAGGCTTTCGCTTCTTCGTACGTCCAGGTATAGAACTTTCCCTCTACGCCTTCACTATCCGCATCCAGGGCGGCATAAAAGCCCCCTTCCGGGCTGAGCATCTCCCGTTCCATAAACCCGATGGTATGGCGAATGGTATCCGCATATCGCGAATCGCCCGTCAACTGGAAGGCTTCGGCGAGTACGCTTACCAGGAGGGCATTGTCATAAGCCATCTTTTCAAAGTGGGGCGCAAGCCATTCCGTATCGGTGGAATACCGGGCAAAACCGCCCCCTGCCTGGTCGTAAATACCGCCCATGATCATCTTGTCCAGACTTAGCCTGGCCTGTGCCAGGGCCTCTTCATCCCCATAAGCATGATGGTAGCGAAGCAGGAATTGAATGGTAAATGCCTGTGGAAATTTGGGTGCCCGGCTGAAACCACCCCACTGGCGGTCCGCGGCCTTCATCACATTTTCCTTAGCCAGTTGAAGTTGCTGCCGGGTAAACTTTTCCTCCAGGGGGATGTCAATGGCAGATACCATGCCCAGTCCAAACGCATTGGACTTCTGAAGATGTTCTGTCAGCTGGTCTGCCTGCGCGCGGATTTCTTCCCTGCGGTCCCGGTAAGACTGGGCGATATTGGTCAGTACTTCTTTCCAGGAAGCCCGGTTAAAGGCCCTGACTGGTGGGAAGTAGGTGCCCCCGAAAAAGGGTTTGGCTTCCGGCGTCAGGAAAACGTTCAGGGGCCAGCCGCCGCTACCGGAAATGGCCTGGACGGCGTCCATATAAATATGGTCCAGATCGGGACGTTCCTCCCGGTCGATCTTGATATTGATGAAATGACGGTTCATGATATCCGCCGTGGATGGATCCTCAAAACTCTCCCTTTCCATCACATGGCACCAGTGACAGGCGGCATAACCGATACTTACCAGGATGGGCTTGTCCTCATCCCTTGCCTTCTGCAGGGCTTCCGCTCCCCAGGGATACCAATCAACGGGATTATGGGCATGTTGCAACAGGTAGGGGCTCGTTTCATTGACCAGCCGGTTGGTATGGAGGGGCATGTCGTTAGAACAATTATTAACCGGAATGGGTTTACGAAAAATACCAGAGAAACCAGGTTACGGGAAAAAACAAAAAAGGCGCAAGGCACGGATGAATTCCCTAAGCCTTACGCCTACAGGCCCCGGGGCCAAATCATTTTCCTTTCGTCTGTTCCTGTAAAAACCTTTCCAACGCTGCTACCATCGAGGGAACCTGGGGTTCCGGCGCCTTGATCTGCAGGTGCAGGCCGGCGTCCATAATGGCCCGGGAGGTATTGCTGCCGAAAGCCCCGATGACGGTCCCGTTCTGGTTATATGCGGGGAAATTCTCGAGCAGGCTTTTGACGCCGCTGGGGGTGAAAAAGCAGATTACGTCGTATTCATGTCTCACAAGTACTTCCCTGACATCATTGCTGATGGTCCGGTACATAAAGGGCGTAACGAACTCACATTTGTGCTGCTTAAGCCAGTTTACGATCTCGTTATCCTGCTGGTTCTCAGAACAGGGATACAGGAAACGCTCATTCTCCTTATGCTTGTTGATAACCTCAAAAAGGCATTTGTTGGTACCGTCGGCGCTATAAAAGACTTTCCGCTTCCGGTAGAGGATGAATTTCTGGAGGTAAAGGGCCACCGCCTCGGAGATACAGAAGTACTTGGTATCCTGGGATACATTTACTTTCAATTCTTCACAGGTACGGAAAAAATGGTCGATTGCGTTCCGGCTGGTGAAAATAACGGCGGAATAATGGGCAATATCCACTTTCTGCTTCCTGAACTCCTTGGCCGGAATCGGATCCAGGCGGATGAATGGAAAAAACTCCATCTCCACCTTGTACTTGCGGGCAAGTTCGTAATAGGGCGATTTGTCGGATTCAGGCCTGGGTTGCGTGATTAGAATCTTTTTGATGGTCTTCAGGGTTTGACCCATATGTTTGTCCCGTTTGTTACAAAATATTACCACCAAGGGTGATGCAAAATTACAACACTTTTTTAAAAAAGGGTATTTAATCCCTTATATAACAACAAGATCGGTACGACTTCGAAAGCCGCAACAAATAAAATGAACTGCAATTGGTTTATTCTAAGGGTCTTATGTATGGCGCTATAACCGCGAATGAGCCTGTAAAGGGCCAGTATGCAAAGGGCACCCAGGGCCAGAATAATCATGGTAGAAGCACCAGCCTCCGTACTATAGGCGATTAATATGTTGAACGGGATCAGCACCAACCCCGCCATCTTATTCACCATAAATACAACGAAAAGGTAGGTGTCCACTGCTTCTCCCCGGCCGAAAATCCATCCAAATGCTCTTATCGCCACATATTTTACCAGGTATATGGCAGCCAGCAGCAGGACGCAGGCACCCAGTACCATCCCTTTGGGATAAGCAGTCACCAACCCTTTTGAAAGAAGCAGGAAGTAAAGGAATAGTCCCCCGCTGGCTATAAAAAAGAGGTTCAGCAGGAGCGAGGGTAAGGGCTCCTGGATCAGCTGCTCCCGAATCTGTTTCTGGCGAAGAGAGGAATTAAAAAAGACCTTGAAGAGGTCATGAAAATATTTCGAAAAAGAGATTTTCAGGAGTGCGAGATAGAAAAGCATACCCGTAAACAGATAGAACATCCATTCCCTGCGTTCCGGGTTACGGACCAGCGAAGGTAACCGCAGGGAGGTTTCCGCCGCCTTAAAGTACGGATGGGCCTGGATATAGGCCGGTACCCAGGATCCATAAGGAACAGGAGCATTGGACGATGCAGGGGAGGCAAAGGCGGAATCCTGAACGGCAGGCCTGGTGCCGAATAAAGCAATGTTTATGGGGGCCCTGGAAATGGCGGTGGTGTCTACATTAATGAATGTGGAATCGGGGACTGAGGCTGAACTGACTGCGGTACGGGCCGTCGGTTGATGGTTGGCGATGGAATCCCGTCGCAACAAAGCTCCCTGTTTCCCGCTTGTGTCCTGCAATGGATCATCGCCCTCGATTAACGGATCCATCGCCCACTTGATCTCCCGCATTCCGGAAACCCGGTCAAACCGTGCTGCCCTCGCCCCTTCCCAAATACCGTTGTCCAGGAACAATAGGAGCAGGAATGATATGATACATGCTTTGCCCATCGGCGGTGCAAAAGTATTGGAAGCGTGGGGATTACTCAAATCAGGCATGGATCAGAAAAGGGTTACAAAACCAAAATGGATTTTTGACTGCCTGAAATTGAGTGGGAGATCGTCCCGCTTACCCACCGCATAGGCAAGGTTGAGAATGCCCGCCCGCGTTTCAAAGGTTATGCCGCCACCAAAACCGAAATATCCATGTTTGTCCTGCTCCGTATAACTGGTATTGGCGGCCCAGCCAATATCGGTGAAAGCAAACAGGAAGGAATTGGTGCCGATGAGATACCGGTATTCGACCGTACCCACCGCGTACCGGGTGGCAAAAATGCTTTCTTCATCAAAACCCCGCAGGAGTTTATAGCCGCCGATCTGGAAAATTTCATTTTTGAAGATATCCCTGGACTGTATCCATCCCGCCTGGGCACCCGCTTTGATCGTGGATTGCCTGCCCATTCGGAAATAATGCGCGGCATTGGTCTTTAGACGGATCGCATAGATTTTTTCATCCAGGGTGTCATACAGGGACGCAAAATTGAAATCGTTGCCGTTCTGGTCCTTGGTGAGTTGGGTGATGGCGCTATTTTCCCGGATCTTCCGCAAACCTGCGGTAACGATCAATCCCAGTTCATTACCCCGCCTTGGATTGAACCGGTAGTCCGTGGTATTGAACCGGTAATCCACGCCAAGGTTGGTGGTAGACACATCGAGGTAAGGCGGAAGCTGCAGGGTGGCTTTCACCAGGTTGGTGTCTACGGTGAGCAGGTTGGTGGTAAGCTGCTGGAAGAATATCCGTCCGCTTTGCCTTGCGGAAACCAGGTATTGTACACCCACCTGCAGGTTCAGGTTCAGGAAGGAAGAATCTTTTTTAAAAAGGTCGAAATTGAAATCCACCCCCAGCGGGCTATGAAAGATATAGGGCTGCTGGAAACCAAGGTTGAGCCTGGGTGATTGTACCTGTATCTGCTGCCAGTTTACATCAATGGATTCGCCGCCACCGAGGGCGTTTCGAAGGTTCATATTGGCCTCACCGGTAAGCAGCAGTTTGCCATTGACCTGGGTATTGTCTGGCAGGAAACCTACCAGCACGTTTACCTGGCTTGCCTTTTTCTGTTCCAGGTAAAGATTCAGGGTTGAGCCTGTCCCCAGCATGGTCATATCCCAGGGCCTGGTTTCTTTCAGGTATGGCAGCTCCAGGATCCGACGGCTCACCGCATCCAGCCGCTCTTTACGGTAAGGGCTACCCGCGCTGATGTCCAGGTATCGCTGCAGGAAATTGTTCTTTATCCGGGCATTCCCCGTTACGCGGATGCTGTCAATTTTGTACAGCGGTCCCTTGTCGATGGCCAGTTTGGCGCTCACGCCCTGTCCTTCGATGCGCATGCTGTCCAGCCAGACCCGTGCGAAAGGATAGCCATGGTTTTCCATGTAAGCGAGGAATTTTTCCGAGCTGCGCTCCACCCGCTCGAAATCCGCCAGGCGTCCACTGTCTGCTTTGAGGTCCCAGCCGGCTGCGTCCAGTAATTTTTGGTCCCCGGCGCCCACGGTCAGCGAATGCCAGCGATACGCTTCCCCGATGAATATCCATACTTCCCCCCGCAGGCTGTCGATCTGCAGGCTGTCTACAGACACGGTGAGGTATCCTTTCCGGCGAAGGGTTTGAGGGAGTGCATTCAGGTATTCCCGGCAATCGGCAGCGGAGCGAAAACTGCTTTCCAGGCCCGGAAACCCGGCGCCAATCGTCGTATCTTTGCCGGTGAGATGATATTGCAACCGGAACCCATCCTGCGCTTCCAGGCAGGGTGCAGCCAGCAGGCCAAGAAAAAATGCCAGGAACAGGGGTAAGCGAAAGGGCATGGCTACAAAGCTACAGGGTTCATTACATTCAAAAGATTTTGCATTGGCAGGTATCTACATTCATATTCCTTTTTGCCGGAAAGCCTGCCACTACTGCAACTTTCATTTCTCCACCACCCTGCACCAGAAAAACGCAGTCCTGGACGCTTTATTGAAGGAGATCCGGCTTGGCGCAGGAATCGGCGAAATTCCCGGATCCCTGCCATTACCCACACATACAGGGCAGCCTGTAATTGAAACGATATACTTCGGGGGAGGAACCCCTTCCCTGCTTGCGCCACATGAACTGTCTTCGATCCTGTATGAAATCCATCGATGCTTCCCGGTGGCCGATGACGTGGAATGCACACTGGAAGCGAATCCGGACGATATCAACCCGGCAAACCTGCATGCCTGGAAAACCATGGGCATCAACCGACTGAGCCTGGGGATACAGTCGTTCCGCAATGAAGACCTCACCTGGATGAACCGTTCGCACGACGCGGAACAGGCTTTGCGCAGCCTCGACCAGATTGCAGCGGCGGGTTTTTCTAATTTCAGTGCAGACCTGATCTATGGAACACCCGGCCTTACGGACGATGCCTGGCTGGAGCAAGTGCAGACCCTGACCCGTCGCCAGGTGCCGCATATTTCCGCTTATGCCTTAACCGTTGAACCACGTACGGCTCTGGACACCATGATCCGCCAGGGGAAAAAGGAACATACAGACGCAGACAGCCAGGCCAGGCAGTTTTCATTGCTCATGGAAGCCATGGACAGCGGCGGGTACGAACACTACGAAATATCGAACTTTGCACTACCGGGCATGCGTAGCCGTCACAACAGCGCCTACTGGTCAGGAATCCCATACCATGGCTTTGGCCCTTCCGCCCATTCCTATGACGGTGTCAGCAGGCAGTGGAACATCGCCAATAACCCGGTATATGTCCGGGCACTTCAGGAGGGCAGGATCCCGTCTGAAAATGAAGATCTCACAGCCATGCAGCAATTCAACGAGTACCTGATGACCCGGTTGCGTACCGCCGAAGGGCTTGATTTGGATCATGTCCGGGGTAAATGGGGCGATGAAACGGCTGAAGAACTCTCTGCCGGCGCATCCGTTCATATCCGCCGCGGGCATGTGGCGTTATCGGGTAATAGCCTCGTACTGACCAGGGAGGGAAAACTGTTTGCGGATGGTATCGCCGCGGATCTGTTCAGGATCTGATGAAATATTAAAGGTTCAGGGTGTAATGTCCATGTTTCAAGGTGCAAGATGCAGGGTAGTATGTCTTTCCATCCTATAAACCGGACGCATGGACATCAAAGATCGCGCAACTATCTTCGCTAATTCACATTGCCGATGGTCATGTCCACGCTCTGTAACAAGGCCATCACAACGGGATAAAACTCGTGCTTCTGGGGATTTTTAGACTCGATCTTTTTCCGTATCTGGTCCAGGTTCAGGAGCAGGGCTTCCTTGGTGACGCTTTCCGCCTGCATGTCCGTGGACTTGTGGATTTCGAAATCATCCCGCAGCAGGTCCATCATCGATACCTCGAGGATGGCGGAGATTTGCCGGATATGATTCACCGTTAGCTGGGTGATGTTGTTCTCGATTTTACTGTAGGCGTTCTGTGAAATACCCATTTTACCGGCTACATACTCCTGGGAGTAGTTCCGCATTTCCCTGTATTTTCTGATGACTGATCCTGGCATAGCGTGTTGGTTTGCAAATAAACTATCTAATTGCCAGATTTCTATTAAAGAAACGTTAATGAATCGGGGAAAACGGTACTCCCTCTGATGTTCCCGGTGTATCAATGGATGTTGTGCGCGGCAGAATTAACGAATGTACGCGGAAACTCGTCAACCGTCAACCGTCAACCAACTAAATCAGGCTCGCTTCTATGGACTTAAAACCCTGTCCTGCGTCAAGCCCTTCCCACAAAATCCGGTAAACCGTTTCGGCCAGCGGAATGTCGGCGCCAATGTCTTTGTTGATGTGATAGATGCTGCGACTGGCATTATATCCCTCGGCCACCATATTCATTTCCAATTGTGCACTCTTTACGGAATATCCTTTACCAATCATATTGCCGAAAGTTCGGTTGCGACTGAAAAGGGAATAGCAGGTCACCAGCAAGTCTCCAAGATATACGGAAGCAGCGTAATTGGGCGATTTCCGGGGATGGTGTTCATCCGGCGTTGCGTGGACGCCCACTTCTATATTCCGTATACCTACTTTTCTCAGGAAACCGGCCATTTCATCTGCCGCGTTGGCGATAAATACGCTCAGGAAATTATCGCCGTATTCCAGCCCGTGTGCGATGCCTGCGCCGAGGGCATAGATATTCTTCAGGATCGCCGCGAATTGCACCCCGTACACGTCGGTATTCACCACCGTATTCAGATAGGGTGTCCGGAAATGGGCCGCCAGTTTTTCCGTTTCCCCTTCGTCCATGCCTGAAAAAGTGAGGTAACTGAGTTTTTCCGACGCCACTTCTTCCGCGTGACAGGGCCCCATGATGGTGAAATAACGGCTCGCGTCCAACGCTTTGTGCTGCCTCAGGTAATCATTCAGGAGCATATTCTGGCCCGGCAGGATGCCCTTCACCGCAGAAACCACTTTTTTACCTTCGAATACCGTTGCAGGCATGGCTTCCACCTGTTCCTGCAGGTAGGCGGATGGTACCGCGATGATCACAACGTCACAGGCCTGCATGGTTTCAAGCGGGTCTTGCGACAAAACCAGTAGATCCGTGTTGAAATGAACCGAGCTTAGGTAGTTGGGGTTGTGTTTCCTGGACTGGATATGCGACAGACTCTTGGCATTGCGTACACACCAGTGTACACGGTTATGCCCGTCCGTGAGTATTTTGACCAGCGCCGTCCCCCAGGACCCGCTGCCTATAAGACCAATCGTCATCCGCTAAAGATACTATTTCGGCGCTTCGAAAAGTTCCTCCTTCGCCACCACTTTCACCTTCTGGCCGCTGCGCAGCAACTTGCTTACTGTTGTATAAGGACCGGTGACCACTTCATCGCCCTCTTTCAGCCCGTCCACGATCTCTATGAAGTTGATATCCTGGATATCGGTACGTACGCGCACGCGTTTTACGGTACCGTCACTCTGCAGGACGAAGACTACTTCCTCCAGTTCATCCACGTTACGGGCAGGTGCCTCCGTATTGCTTGCATTAGCGGGTTGTTGAGCTTTCTCTTCTTTCTTGGGCTCTTTGCCCCCCTTGGTCATTGAAGCCGTATCGCTCTTATCTCGGGTAGTCACAGCATTGATGGGTACAGCCAGCACATTCGCGTGTGTATTGGTCTGGATATCCGCGCTGGCGCTCATGCCCGGGCGGAAGGGGAAATTGCGGGGTTTAGTGGGATCAACCAGGTCTTTATAAGAATCCGGGATCAAACGGATACGAACTTCGTAGTTGGTTACATCCGTTGTGCTCGTTGTGGCGGCACCGCCCACACCCCGGTTGGTAGAGGCAATCTGGGTGACGATCCCTTTGAATTTACGGTTGGTATAGGCATCCACCTCTACAATAGCCGTATCTCCATAGCTTACTTTCGGCACATCGTTCTCACCAACATCCACGCGCACTTCAATCACACGCATATCCGCTATACGCATCATTTCCGTACCGGCCATCATGGAGTTGCCCACCACGCGTTCGCCTTTTTTTACATTCAAAAGGGAAACCACCCCGCTCATCGGAGCCACAACACTGGTCCTGCTAAGGTCCTTGTTGGCACGGGAGAGATTCGCCTGCGCACTGGCAACCGCAGCCTGTGTACTCTGGATGGATTGTTTGGCCGCATTGTAATCCGCCTTGGACGTGAGGTAGGCATTTTCAGCCGTTTCAAATTCCAGTTTGGAAATAACCTTGTCTTCGTACAGTTTTTTCTGGCGCAGGTACTGCCGCTCGGCCTGTTCCATCCGCGCCTTGAATGCTTCCAGGCCGGCGGACACATTACCCACCTGGGCCTGTTGCTGGTTTACCGTAGCAGCTGCCTGGTCACGCTGTGTGGCCAGGATATCCGCGTACACACGGGCAAGGAGCTGCCCCTTCTTGACGCTGTCGCCCTCCATCACGGTCAGTTCCATAATCTCACCGGACACGTCCGGGCTTATCTTCACTTCTATTTCAGGATATACCTTTCCGCTGGCGGTGACCACTTCCGTAATATTCTTACGCACCACCTTCTCCACGGAAACCTTGGTCCCTTCATCCTTTCCCAATACGCCGGCTTTTTTCAAACCGAGCAAAGCGACAATCACCACGCCCAATCCCACCAGTATCCAAATCAGTTTTTTGTTCATGATCCTTGTATTTATCGAATAAAATCTTTTACAAATGGTAAATTATAAACGAAGTCCCTGTCCCTTATAAAACTCCAGGACTTTCATGGCAAATACATAGTTGTACTGGGCCAGTATCCTGTCGATTTGAGCCCGGGTCAGGGCATTTTGTATGGTCAGCCATTCAATGGTCTGCATCACACCGATTTCATAGCGGCGATTGGCGAGATCAAAGGATCGCTGGGCTGTTTCCACGGATTTCTGTCGTGCCAGGAAAGTCTGGAATGCCCCCAGGGCGGTTTCATAGGCCGTATAGATATCCTGTTTGAGCCGGAGGGTATCCTGTTCGATGCTGAGTTTGCTGCGCTCCAGCTGCAATTTGGCTGTTTCCAGGTTCGCCCTGTTTTGCCAGCCCTGGAAAATCGGCACCCGCATATTAATGCCAAGGCTCTGGCCGAACTGGTTGTTGAGTTCACTCCAGTATCCGTCCCACAATTCGCTAAAACTGCGCTTGGCGGTGAGAATTTCCCCGGTGGGCGAGTAAACCGGCAACTGTGTTGTTCCTGATTTGACGTATGTGCCAGTGGGCGTTTCGCCCGTAACATTAAAACCGGTGTTTTTATCGAACAACTGGTTATAGTTGGTCTGCAGCTGCCCAAATGCACTGAAGGTAGGATACAGGCGTGCTTTCCGGGCAGCCAGTAATTTTTCAGAAGATTGAAGCCTGAGTTGGTTGCCCCTGATCTGGGGTTGGTTCTTCATCGCCATGGCATAAACGGATGCCGGGCTCTCTTCGAGAATATTATCCAGCGGAATCCTGTCGATATCTGGTGCCACGATGTCAAAAGTGTAATCGGCCGGCAGGTTCAGGAATGCTTTCAGGTTGAGCAGCGCTAACTTATAATTGGCGTCTGCCTGGACAACCGCGGCGCTGTCCCTGGCCACCGTGGCTTCCAGTTCCGCCGCATTGAGCTCCGGAAGGGAACCGGCATCTACCAGTTTCCGCGTATTAGCGAGCTGTGCCTGGGTCTGAAGCAGAACGATCCGGGCCAGTTCTGACTGTTCTTTGTTCAGCAGGGCGGTGAGGAACTGGTTGGCCGTATTCAGGCCGATATCGTTCTTGGCTTTGTCCACCGCCGCCTGGTCTGCTTCCAGGGCCAGCTCATTCGCTGAAATAGTATGTCGCTGGCTACCGAAATTGAAAAGCAGCGCCTGTGCCTGCAAACTCATCTGCTGGAACATCGCCGAGCGGGAAATGTAGATGTTGGTCGTACGATCGAGGGTCCGGCCGAAAGAGAAACCTTGGGTGAGGTCATAGGCAGCAGAAGGAATCTGCTGCAACTTGCTCTGTTTCAAGGTAATTTCGGAAGTGCGCCGTGTGATTTCAGCCTGGCGAACCGAGATGCTGTTCTTCATGGCATATTCCACGCAACGTTGCAGGTCCCATTTTTCCGACACCTGTGCCTGCAGGCTGCCGGTCGTTGCCAGGATGCCCGCAAACAAATATATAATTCTTCTCATGTATCAAAAGTTAATCGCCCGGCCTCAGGAGCCGGTCTTTTTAAGGTTAACAAAGATTGATGGAAAAAAGGGATTCACAAAATCGTCTGTCCACTGTCAGAACCGCTTATAAAGGGTTCGAGGATTAAAGTTCATGTTTCATGTGTCGTGGTTTGTAACCTTGGCAAGGATTCCCGGTGGGTAGGAGCTAAAAAGTACCCATTTCCCCCGATATGGGTTAACTCAACCCATTCCATGAACTATGAACCACGAACCATGAACTATGAACTAAAATGCCTGTTCCAAATCCCGGATCAGGTATTCCCCATCTTCCAGCCCTACATATAATCGTATCAACCGGTGGTTGCGGTTCCGGGCATCAAAAGCAGCCGGTTCCAGGGAGGCGCATTTCGGAATGACCAGGCTTTCATGACCACCCCAGGAGACGGCCATCCGGAAATGCTTCAGGGATTCACAAAAACGCTCGATTTCCCCGATCGTCTCCGCTTTCAGGTAAAAGGAAATAAGCCCGGAAGCACCTTTCATCTGCTTCCTGGCCAGTTCATACTGGGGGTAGTCGGGGTCCAGTGGAAAGATGGTTTCTTCCACCCGGGGCTGTGATTTCAGGAAATCCAGCACCTGGCGGGTGGTCTGGGCAATGCGTTCGAGGCGCATGGGGAGTGTGCGCAGCCCCCTGAGTAACATCCAGGCATTGAACGGCTGGATGCCGCTGCCCACGCAGAGATATTCAGAATCGAAGATCCGTTTCATCATAGCGGCCGAACCGCAGAGGACCCCGCCCAGGGTATCCGAATGCCCGCCGATGTATTTTGTAGCGGTCTGCATGGCAATATCGATACCCAGCTCGATGGGTTTCTGGTACAGGGGCGTACAATAGGAGTTGTCGATCAGGGTAATAATATTCTCAGATCTTGCCAAGTCCGCCACGGCGGCCAGGTCCTGGATATCGAGCCACCAGGAATTGGGCGATTCAAGGTAGATGAGTCTTGTATTGGGCAGGATCGCCCGTTCAAATTCTTCGATCCTGGTTCCATCCACATAGGTGGTGCTGACACCAAAGCGGGGCAGGATACGGTCAAACATATGTGCGGCCCAGGTATACGGGTGCTGGACACTGACAATATGGTCGCCGCTTTTAACGTTGGTCAGCACACCGGCGAAGACCGCCGCTGCGCCGTTGTTAAAGACCAGGCAATCTTCGGCGCCGTCGAGGGCCGCGAGTTTGGTGCGAAGGATGTCCACGGTGGGATTGATACCGCGGGAATAGAGATAGGTACTCATCTCATCGCGGAATGCGCTGCGCATAGCCTCCACCGAGGGGAAGGCGAAGTTGGAAGTCTGGATGATCGGGGGGGAAATCGCGTTATAGTAATTCTCCCTGTCCTCGGCCAGTTCATTGATGATGTATGAGAGGTCCATAGTTTTGGTTGACGGTTGTCGGTTGACTTACCTCGCGTTTCTCCATTTTCCAACCTTGTACATGATATAGAAAAACCCTAGTAAGCCAGCGCCCAGCAAACCGGCCCAGGGATCCTTGATCACGATGCTCACGCTCACGAACAGGTAGGCCAGGATATACACGATGGGCATGAAGGGGTACAATTTCATTTTATAGATTTTCGCGCCGGAATCATCCAGGTGTTTTGTCTTGCGCCGGAGAATGAAAATACTGCCTACGGCAGTGGCCAGCCCGATGGAGTCCAGGAAAATGACCCGGTCCAGGATTTTCTCAAACTCGCGGGAGAAGACCAGGGTGAGCACGGCTACCGCTGCAAAAATCGGCAGGGATACGGTCAGCACCTGCCGCTGGTTCATCCGCATCAGGGCGGCGGGCAGTACCTTGTCCTCCGCCATGGCATACATGACACGGGGATTGCTCATCAGGCCGATATTCACATATCCCAGCACGCTGAAAAACAACAGGAAGCTCATCAACTGGTACGCATAGCCGCCAAACATCTGCTGTGCATGCCGGGCAGCCAGGTCGTTTTTGCCGAGCTGTATGCCTTCAAAACCCAGCACGCGGAAGTAGGCGAAATTCACCATCAGGTAAAACCCCACGATAATCGCGATGCCGAAGAAGATCGCACGCGGGATGGTGCGCTGGGGGTTTGCCACTTCGCCCCCGAAATTGATCGTCTGCTGGTACCCGCCGTAACTGAACGAAACGGCGATGAGGGCCACCCCAAACATGCGGATAAGGTCCATGGTGTCAGGCTGCACCGCAACGCTGGCCGTGCCGGACCCGAGGCTGGCAGATCCGTTGGTGCCGATAAAGACGCCGAGGCATATGAACAGGAGGATACCGATTTTAGCCATCATAAGCACGTTCTGTGTCTTCACACTCATTTTAAAGCCCAGGAAGTTGACAAAGAAAAACACAATGACGGCGCCGAGCGCAACGGATTGTTTGAAATATTCCGACTGCTCGCCTTCGATCAACCCTTCCAGGTAGCCGGCCCCAATCAGCGCCACGGCACTGACAGACGCCGCATTGCTGATCAGGATGATGCAGTTGATCATGAAGGCGATGGCAGGATGGTAACAATAGGAGTATATTTTATAAAATCCACCGGTTACCGGGTAACGACTCCCGATTTCGGCGAATGTCAATGCACCGAATAGGGCGATGATCCCGCCGAATATCCAGGCGGCAAAAAATACAAGGGGCGTTCCGGAAGCATGGGCCACATCGTGCGGCGTTCGGAAAATACCCATGCCAATAACCAGGCTCACCACGATCATAGTGAGGTCGAAGAGCGATAATAGAGGGCGATTGTTGGATGTCATACGGAAAAAGGAAGATAAACATTTTTGTACCAGTACCATGCCTGCTTACCGTTCCGGTTTTCAATAAACGAAATCCACATATACCTCTTGTTTACCCCCAGATTCGAAATCTCAAATCCGAAATCCGAAATTTTAACACACCTTTGCCGCTCATTCGGTTAGTAGTCCGCCTCCGGCGGAACGCTATTAAAAGGGAAGTCCGGTATATTCCGGCGCTATCCCCGTAGCTGTAAAGCCTCTCCCGCATGTGCGGGGGAACAAGCCTGGATCTACATCGCCACTGTCCGCCTTCGGCGGACGGGAAGGCATCCAGGCCGGCCGAGCCAGAAGACCTGCCGCATGAAAGATATTCCACGGGCTTTCGGGTGAAAAGCTGGAGATGAAAACGTCCGCTGCAGCGAGGTTTCCATTTCTGTCCATCCATCGTCCCTTTTCATGAACCTGTAAACAACCTGAAATGAAAAGGCTTGTACTTTCCTTTTGCGTGATGCTGTCCGTAAGGACCGGCATCCACGCCCAAACCGACTCCAGCAAACAGCTCGAAGAAGTCATTGTGACGGCCAACCGCTTCCCGCAAAAACAAAACACAACGGGTAAGGTGGTTACGGTCATTCCAAAATCCGTCATCGAAAAAAGCGGCGGACTCACCCTGGGTGAATTGCTCAACCAGCAGGCGGGCATCAGTATCGCCGGGGCGAACAATAATCTCGGCACTAACTTGGACGTATACCTGCGTGGTGCGGCCACGGGCAATGCGCTCATCCTGATTGACGGCGTACCGGCCTATGACCCGTCGACGATCGCTTCCACCTTCGATTTGAACCACATGGCACTCGACCAGATCGAGCGCATCGAAATCCTGCGGGGCGCCCAGAGTACGGCCTACGGCTCCGATGCCGTGGCGGGCGTGATTAACCTGATCACAAAACCATCGCCCCAAAAACCTGCCGAGTTTTACGGTACACTGGCCGGCGGATCCTTTAAAACGTTCCAGGGCCTGGCGGGGCTGCGCGGACAAAGAGAAGGTGTACGCTATCAGTTGCTATACCAGCGAAACAGCACCGGCGGATTCTCTGCAGCATACGACAGCACCGGCGGCGCAGGATACGACAAGGACGGTTTCGAACAGGACCTCTTTAACGGCTCCGTGCAGCTTGCACTGGGAAATCACCTGACATGGCGGGCCAACGGACAGTGGGGCCGATACCAGACCGACTTAGACGCGGCCGCATTCACCGATGAAAAGGATTTTACGGCAGACAACCGGAATCTTCAACTGGGTACGGGACTTACATGGCGATTGTCCGCGCTATCCCTGCATGCAAACTATAACTTTAATGCGTCCGAACGAAACTACCTGAATGATTCCCTGGACAAGCAGGGATTCAGCACGTTCGCTGAGGAGAAATACACCGGTCGTGGTCATTTCGCGGAACTGTACGGGACCTGGCAATTAAACCAATGGTGGCGTTTTCTGGCAGGTACGGATTACCGTTGGCATAACACCGATCAGCAGTTTTTTTCCATCAGCGCTTTCGGGCCGTACGAAACGGCGCTGGACGCTGATTCCGCAAAAATCAATACCTGGAGCGCCTATGCATCTGCCTTGCTGGATACCCGGAAAGGATTTTTCCTGGAAGGCGGTGGACGGTATAATGTCCACAGTCGCTTTGGCGATGCGTTTACCTTCAGCCTCAACCCGTCTTTTGTCTGGCAGGACCGGTGGAAGGTTTTCCTGAACCTTGCATCCGCCTTCAAAGCTCCGTCGCTCTACCAGCTGTATGATGCTGCCGTAGGCAACCGCTCCCTGCAACCGGAAAAATCACTGACCACGGAAGCAGGCCTGCAATACATGCACCCGGAAAAATACTTTAACACCCGACTGGTTTTCTTCGCGCGGGAAATCCGGGACGGCATCGATTTCAGTTATGTCGACTTCCGCTATTTCAACAACAACAAACAGCGTGATCATGGCCTGGAATGGGAGGGCAGCTATCGGCCGGGGAAATGGAACCTAACGGCAAACTATACCTGGGTCACCGGCGAAGTAAATACCACCAAATACAGATATGACCCCGGTAGCTTCAGTTATGTTGCTGATGGAGATACAACGTATAATAACCTGTTCCGCCGGCCTGAACACGCTGTTAATCTTTCTGCCGGATGGCAGGCTACCGAACAGTTCTACTTCCGCATTTCCGTCCGAATGGCCGGCAAAAGGTACGAGCCGCGGTTCATGGAATCGCCGCTGGAACTGGATGCCTACCAGACCGCCGATTTCTACGCGGAGTACAGGCCCTGGCGTCCGGTTACCGCTTTTTTTGAACTGAAAAACCTGTTCAATGCGCAATACTTTGACCTGGCAGGATTCAATACCAGGCCGAGGAATTTCATGGTGGGGCTGCGATGCACGTTTTAACTAAGGGGGCATTGAATGTATCCCGGTCATAGCTATAAGGTGATGGGCGGGGCGATGGAACAATTCCCTCGCCCCATCCCCCACCTTCCCCTTTACCGTATATTTGCCGCCCATGAACCTGAATATCGACGAACTCATCACCGTCACTTTCACCCTTTTTGCCGTGATTGACATCATCGGCTCCGTGCCTCTTCTCATTTCGCTGAAGGAGAAAATGGGCGGTATCAATGAAGCCAGGGCCACGCTCATCTCAGGAGGACTGATGATCCTGTTCCTTCTTGTAGGAGAAAAATTCCTTTCCATCCTGGGGTGGGACGTAAAATCCTTCGCTGTAGGCGGATCGATCGTGATCTTTATCCTCGGCCTGGAAATGGTGCTGGGTCATGAATTTTTTAAAAGCGACAGCGATCCCCGGACCGGCACCCTGGTACCCATTGCCTTTCCGCTGATTGCAGGCTCCGGCACCCTCACCACGATCATTTCCCTGCAGGCCAACTATAGCCTCTGGCCGGTACTGATCGGCATCCTGATCAACCTGGTGATCGTGTATATCGTCCTGAAATCACTGAAATGGATCGCAAAAATCCTCGGGCCTGCAGGTTTAATTGCGGTACGAAAATTTTTTGGCGTAATTTTGCTGGCCATCGCCGTAAAAATATTTGCGTCTAACGTCGGCGACCTGTTGAAATAGTTGGGAAAGACTGCATCACTGGTCTCGTAGTACAATGGATAGTATAAGGGTTTCCGAAGCCCTGGATTCAGGTTCGATTCCTGACGAGACCACATCAAGAGCCGGCTAATAAGCTGGCTTTTTTGCTTTCTATCATGGCTGGTGCTTCTTTGTTTTGCCATACTTATGACAACAGTCAGCCTACAGGCATCCCCCGGTAGAAGTCGAGTATCCGCATACGGAAGATATATTCATAGCGAGCCTGGAGCAGGTTCACCCTGGCGCGATCCAGGGCATTCTTGTTGATCAGGTATTCCACCGAGTTAATCACCCCGTTATTGAATCGTACTTCGGCGGCCTTGAAGGACGTTTCAAATTCATTCACCTGGCTGGCCAATGCCCTGTACCGGTCGAAGGTAGCGCTCATATTGAGGTATGCCTGGTCTATATTCTGACGCAACACCAGGAGCACTCGCTCGTTTTCCAGCTCCGCATCCTTGAGGTCCACCCTGGCCATTTTAATGCTGTTATGTGTTCGCAGGTTGTTGAAAAGGGGCACCTGCATGCTGAATCCAAGGTATCGGCCCCGGTTATTGTCGAGTTGCGTTCCGTATTTGATACTCTCTGTCGTGAAGTTCTGTACCTGCGAGAGCACATCCAATTGCGTGTTGTTGACCCGCACATAGTCTCCGGTTTTCACTTCTTCGATGCTTCCCGGGATCTGGTTTTTCGCTGCACTGGAATAATTTGAACTGAAACTGGCTCCAAATCCAATCGTTGGGTAGTATCCGCCCTTCTGCACTTTCAGTCCTTTCTCGGCACTCTTCACCTTCATTTCGGATGCCCTTACCTGCGCGAATTTTTCCATCGCCTCGAGGTAGATCTGGTCGGCCGTGAGTTCATACATACTGGCGGGAAGTTCAAGGTTGCTCCGGTCCAGCTTCATGTCTTTATCGTAAGGGATGTTCATCAACTGGCACAGGTTTAGCCTGGCGGCCTGCATGGCATTCCGGTTATTTATCAGGTTGATTTCATCATTGGACAGCTGCCCGCGCATATCAGACAGCTGGAACTGCCCGATGGCCCCTTCCTTCACCATGATTTCCAGTCGAGCCACCTGGTTACGCGTTACTGCTGCCTGATTTTTCGATATTTCCACCAGGTCTTCATTGCTGAGCACCTGCAGGTAATTGAGCAGTACATTGAGGGTAAGGTTGTCTTGCGCCTGCTGCCATTCCAATTTACTCGCTTCGTAGGCAAAATTATTTTGCTTTGCGGCATTCTGCAATTGGAAACCGCTGAACAGGATCATATTGCTGGTCAGGCCTACATTGGACGAGGTCAGTTGCTGGTTGATGAATACGTTGGTAAAGGGGTCGATCACGCGGCCCTGGTTCCAGCCATAGCTAAAACTGCCGTTTAGGTCTGGCAACATGTTCATTTTCGACTGGTTCCATCGGATACGCGCCCGTTCGGCCTGCAGCCCGGTCTGCCGGACTGGTATATTTCTTTCCAACGCCGTATCGATACACTGGCGAAGTGTATACGATTTCTGCGCCTCGGCGGTCCAAGCAGCAAGAAATCCAACCAGCATGAAGGCAGCCCTTAGGAAACCTGCCTGCCAGCGTTGAGAGATGATATTCATTCTATGTCCAAGCGTTGATGTTTGTACCCTTCTGTTCATATCATGTATACTTTGCTGTTGCAAAATTTCTTCCATAGATTCCTGTTAGTCGTGTTGGATATGACCGTCCAAAAGTTGAATGATCCGGCTGCCATAAGCTGCGTTTTTTTCGGAATGCGTCACCTGGATGACGGTCACTCCTTCTTCCCTATTAAGCTTTGTGAAAATGTCCATGATCTCCTCGCCCTGCCTGGAGTTCAGGTTACCGGTTGGCTCATCCGCCAGGATCAACTTAGGCCTGGCCACGAGGGCCCTTGCGATACCCACGAGTTGTTGTTGCCCTCCCGAGAGTTGCGCCGGGAAAAGGTCCTTCTTTCCCACGATGTTGAACCGGTCGAGCATGTCCGCCACAATCGCCTTTCGCTCGGAGGATTTGATATCCTGGTAAATCAGGGGAGTCTCGATATTCTCATACACCGTGAGTTCGTCGATCAGGTGGTAAGCCTGGAAGACAAATCCAACATACTGTTTGAACAGCTGGGAACGATGTTTCTCTTTCATCTGGTGCACAGCTTCACCCATGAAAATATGCTGGCCTTCCGAGGGCTCGTCAAGCATACCGATGATGTGGAGCAGGGTCGATTTTCCGGAACCGCTAGGGCCCATAATGGAAATGAATTCGCCCTGCCCAACGGTCATATTGATATCCTTCAGGACGAAAGTCCGGTTGTTACCGGTGTTATACCATTTGGAGATGTGTTCTAGTTGGAGGAGCATATTTAATTAGTTCATGGTTCGTAGTTCGTGGTTCATGGTTCGTGGTTCGTGACTCGTGGCTCATCTTCTTACTATGAACCATGAACTAAGAACCATGAACCCTATTCCGTTCTCAGGCTATGCACGGGATTGTCCATCGCTGCCCGGATCGTCCTAATACTCAGGATTGCCAGCGCCAGCATCAACATTCCGAGTCCGCATACCGCAAAGAGCCACCAGCTTAGCGGTGTCCGGTAAGCGAAATCCTGCAGCCAGTTGCGCATGAACCACCAGGCGGCTGGTGCAGCGATGGCAAAGGCCACCAGCACCAGGATCACAAAATCCTTCGACAGTAATGCAACGATCTGGCCGATGGAAGCCCCCATCACTTTGCGTACACCGATTTCCTTTGTCCTGCTTTGGGTTGTAAAAATGACGAGTCCCAGCAGTCCGAGGCAGCTGATGAAAATACACAATCCCGCCGCCCATTTGAGCAGTCGCAAGAGGTTTTGCTCGGCTGTATAGAATTTGGCGATGCTATCGTCAAAGAAAGTATAACTGAAATCATCATCTGGATACACTTCTTTGTACGCCGCTTCTGTTTTCTTCAGGGCCCGGTTCCATGTTTCCGGATCCTGGACACGGGGTGCCAGGCCCAGGTGTACCTGGTAACTCTGGCTGGTGGCCGCGCTGTACACCAGTGGCTTGATCTGGTCTCGGGTAGACCGGGGGTGAAAATCCCTGACCACGCCGGTTACGGGGATACCCTGGCCATGGTTTATCAGGATTCCCACGGCATCCCTGGGATCTTTGAAGCCGAGGAATGTGGCGAATGTTTCGTTGATGACATACTCCTTCACGGTATCACTGGGCTGCATGTATTTCCCGGCTACCAGTTTCAGCCCGTACAGTTGGAAATACGATGAATCCCCGGTTTTCTGCTCCACCATGGTTTCCATTTTCTTGCTGCCCTTGTCATAAGACATGGTAGAGGTGTTGTAGTTGAAGCTGGCCGGGGGCGCACCGGCCAAAACAACCGTAGCGAGTTCCGGGATGGCTTTCAGCTTTTCCACCAGTACTTTCCGGCGGTTATCTGGCTTGTCTGAAAAGAAATTCCACGGCACATGGAAATACACGATGGCGTCCCGCTTGTAGCCCAGGTCCTTATTGAGCGAGAAATGGATCTGTTTGCTGAGTGCCAGGGTGGCGATGATCAGAAATTGGGCGATGACAAACTGGGTGATCGTCAGGAACTTGCGCATGAACGACTTACGCGACTGTGCCGTACCGCTGTGGGCCTGGTTTTTCATGACGGTCACGGGCCTGAAACGCGTAAGCACAAGGGCCGGATAAAACCCGGAGAGCAGCGTAACCGTAGCGATCATGCCAATTAGGAAAACCCATACATGTGGCTGGTTCAGGGAGCTGAACTGAATGCCAGGCGGAATGAAATCACGAAATACATTTAAAAGCCAGGGTGTGATCAGTACAGAAATCAGAGTGGCCATCACCGTTAGTACCGCGGTTTCACCCAGGAACTGGGCGATAAGCTGTTTTTTCGAACTGCCCAGCGTTTTCCGTATGCCAATTTCTTTCACCCTTTGTCCCGACTGGGCCGTTGACAGGTTGATGAAATTGATGCACCCCAGCAAAAGCAGGAAAGCAGCCACGGAAAGTAAACCCCAGAGCACATTCCGGTTGGCCTGGCGCTGTTCCATGGCATCGTACACGGAATTAAAATGAATATCGGCCATCGGCTGCAGGAAGTGCCGGGTATCGTCTTTTTCCTCCCCGGGTCGGACCTGTCGGTGTTTGTTGCGTATGGCAACCAGTTGCCGCGCGACACTTCCCGTATCGGCGCCGGGCATCGTTTTGATAAATAGCTGGGAAGAAGAATTGATACTCCCCCATTCTTCCCAATTCCAATGGTTTTTGAGGCTGGTGGCAGTGATCGTCGCGAGGGAAATAAACTCCTTGAAGTGCAGGTCTGTAGTGTAGTCCAGGTCTTTTACAATGCCGGCAACCACCGCCTTTATGCTATCGTCATAGAGGAGGGTCTTCCCCAGCATATCCGGATATGGCATGGATGCGAAATATTGCTTCGCCCTGGATGCTGTCAGCACAACACGGAAAGGCTCTTTCAATGCCGCGCTATTTGCCCCGGCCAGCCACTCGTATTTAAACACGGAGAAATAAGATTCGTCCGCAAAACTGACATGCTCCTGTTTGCGGTAGATGGCAGGCGGCAGTTCGCCTGCCTGGGGGACGGCAACCCTGGCATTCCCAACCGTCATCAGATGTGTCACGGATTCGATCCCCGTTCCTTCTGCCCGTAGTGCAGCGGCTGTGGGCACGGGCACCCCGGAATTATGGATGGTCATGTCCGGAAAATCAATCCTGGATACCACCCGGTAGATCCGGCCCCGGTCCTGCATGCCCTTTTCATAGCTGAATTCGTGTTGGACGATCAGGTAGATCACCAGGGCGGCGCTGATCCCGATGGCAAGACCGGACACATGGATCAGGGTGAAAAATTTATGTTTCCGGAAATTCCGGAATGCCATGAAGATTGAATTTGCCATACGATTTTCTTTAAGCCAACCTGGACCCTCTAATGTATACAACCCCTGTACCAAAGCCAAAATGCCCGTTTGGTGGGCATTCTGTAGGGAAAATGGTAGGTAGCACTGTCCGAAAATGAACAGTTTTTGTGCGGTTGCGTACACTTTGCACCTATCCGCAAAAACTTACTCTGATCGCAGCGTCTTCACCGGGTTGGCCATCGCCGCCTTGATAGCCTCTCCGATCGATAGTGGTATGGTAGCGTATGAGGTAGATCGTCCGGGGTAATATCGCTCCAGTACCACGCGCTGTATTCGGTCCGCCTTTTCATGATGGGTATCGTATCCCAATTCACTTTGCACAAACAGTATCATGAGCAGGCATACAGCCATGCCCGTTGCCAGGCCGGCAATGTTGATGAAGGTAAAGACCTTGCGTTTCATCATATTGCGAAAAGCATTCTTGAGGTAGTTTTGGAACATGGTTGGTTGGTCTTTTGTGTGGTGTGGCGAACAGTTGACGGTTGTCGGTTGACGGTTGACAGTTCAAGGAAGAATCACTTTCGACTCTTCGATTAGCCAATTAAAGCAGCTATGATAATTTGCTGGCATATTCTAAAAATGATCCGTCAACTGTCAACCGTCAACTGTCAACCTCACTTCAGACTCAAAGAAATCCTCCCGCTGCCCGCCCTGGCGGTGACCGATGGGCCGCCGCCGTTCACTTTGCCCCGAACCTCGTCTTCTTCAACATTGCCGCTGAAATTGCTGAGGTTGCCGGTTTTTATTTTTGAAGCGCGAAGGTCGAGGTCCATCCCCTTATTGGGTATTGTCAGGTCTATGCTCCCGCTGGAATTGGTAAGCCTGACGGTACCGGTGAGTTCGGTTATCTCCACATCAATGTTACCACCGCTGGTGGAGGCATCTACCGCGCAGCGAAGGTCTTCCATGCGAACATTCCCGCCGGAAGTATGCGCGCCCAGGCTACCACGGATGCCTGAACCCTTTACATTCCCGCCACTGGTGGTGGCTTCAATGTCACCGTTTAACCCGGTAAGATTTACGGAACCGCCGGAGGTGGTGAGTTCGATGGTCCCGTTGCAGTTCTCAGCCGTGATATTCCCGCCGCTGGTCGTCAGGTCTATATTGTCGCTTACATCTTTCAGGTTGATGTTGCCACCGGAAGTGCGCCCTTTTATGATTCCCTTGAGTCTCTCGAGGTTCAGGTTACCCCCGCTGGTGGTAAAGTCCTGCTTGCCGGTTAACCCGAACAGCCCGATATTACCCCCGCTGGTCCGGAGATGGGTGGATACATTGCCAGATACATACACCACAAAAGATACCGATACGGATTTGTTCCAGTCGCGCATATTCTTTTTCGGCTTGGCAACGGCATTCAGGGTCTGACCACTCACGGAAACGTCGAGGTCGTAATATTCATCCAGTCTTGCCTGGATTTCGCTTTTCGACATGCCCGTAACGCTTTTATAGTTGTTGGGTTGAACATAGACCTCCACTCGTGAATCGGATCCCGACTGTACCGTCAGGTTGCCGCCCGAAGTTTCCGCATGCACATGCTGTATATTCTGGCCGGAAAGGGATTTGACCATAAAAGGTTCCTTTTTCCAGTCCTGGGCGAATCCCATTGTTGCGACCATGGATAACACGGCCATCAAGAACGTTTTTTTCATCAGTTTCATTTTTTATGTATTAATCGAATATTGACTCCTTTTCCTATACTAAAATCCTACATCGCTTGGTTGTCATTCTGAACGCAGTGAAGCCACCGGGTTCGCCATAGCAGCACGGATCGCCTGGTAACTGACCGTACACAGGGCCACCAACACTACCGCCAACAGGGCTCCCAGCATGATCCAGGCGCTTACCTCGATCCGGAAGGGATAGTTTTCCAGCCATTTGTTGGATGCCCACCAGGAGGCGGGCAATGCAATCAACGCTGAAATAAACACGAGCTTCAGAAAATCCACGGAGAGCCTGTTAGCCACGCTGGAAACAGATGCGCCGAGGACTTTGCGGATACCAATCTCCTTCTTTCGCTTTTCGGCGGTCAGGGTCGCCAGTCCGAAAAGCCCAATACAGGAGATAAGGATGGTCAGCGCAGCACCAAACGCAATGATCTGTCTCCATCGTTGTTCGGACTCATACTGTCGACGGTTCTGTTCCTCCTTGAACTCATACTGCCAGGGAACCAGCGGGAACAATTGTTTAAACAACCCTTCGATAGCAGGCAGGGCTTCCTTTGCTTTTCCTTCACGGATCCGGACACCCACCAAACCATACCTGTACTTCGGATCCTTGATCATCAGTTGTGGCTTGATTTCGCCCAGCAGCGATTCGTAATGGTAATCTTTCACCACACCGATCACCCGGTATTTTCTTTCGAAATAAAAAAAGTCAACCTCTTTACCGATCGGATCACTCCAGCCGGCCTTTTTTACGAAAGACTCATTTACCATGATGGATGTTGCAGAGTCGCCGGGAAAATCGGGAGAAAAACCCCGCCCTTTCACCAAGGGTATCTCCAGCGTCTGCAAGTAATTGTCGTCCACCACTTCCAAACCAAAATCCATTTCCTTCCCATCCACCCTCGCCACCGTAAACCAAAAACCTCCCTGCCGGGCGGTAACCTTTTCCACCTGTGGTAATTTCAATAACTCAGTCCTGAAGCTGTTTAGGCGGTCCGACTGCAATTCGCCCGTTCGGAAGGTAAGCAGGTTTTTATCGTTATATCCCAAGGGTCTTTGGGTTAGGTAATTGAACTGGGAATGAATTGTAATGGTTGCCACGATCAGGAAGGTGGAAAGGGCAAACTGCAACACGATCAAACCTTTTGAAAGATAATTCCGGCTGGTAAGTTTCGTGCGGTTATAGAGGGTTGTGGCTGGGTCAAAACCAGACAGGACGAGGGCTGGGTAAAATCCCGCCATGAAAGCCGTGAACAACATGAGTAGGATGTACCCGGATCCCAGTTTCCAATCGAGCAGGTAGCCCAGTGCAAGCTGCTTGTTGGCTACCGTATTAAAAAAAGGCAGTATGGCCTGTACAAGCAGCAGTGCCAGCATGAAAGCCAACATAGTCAGCAACAGGGATTCTCCCAGGAATTGAAGGATAAGTTGCTGCCTCGTACCGCCAGTCACTTTCCGGATACCAATTTCCCGGGAACGCTTGAGCGACCGGGCAACGGAGAGGTTAATGAAATTAATACAGGCAATCAGCAGGATGAAAAGGGCGATTCCGCTTAGAATCCTTGAGTACACGGGACTGCTGGCACCATTCAGGCCGTTGGTTGCCGTATATACGGTGCTCAGGTGCATATCCAGGAAGGGTTGCAGCCTGTATACCATCGTATTATTGAAGTTATATTTTTCTTTCGCCTCCTGGATTTGCCTGGCTGCCAGCTTTGCATATATGGCGGTAAGCTTCTGCTGAACTTTGGCCGTATCTGCATCGGGATGCAGGAGGAAGAATGAACTCAGGTAAAAATTAATCCATTGGTCATCACCGCCGCCATTGCGTGTATTGAGCGACATAGGAAGCAGCATGGAAATGCGGATGGAAGAATTCAGGGGCGACTCAGGCACCACTCCGGTAACCTTGAAAGGAATAAAGGCCCTGTCCGTCCCGAGAGGCAGTTCCATGGTCTTCCCATATGCATCCACTGTCCCGAAAAGCTTCTTCGCCGTTTCCGCACTCAGCACCACCGAATACGGATTCTCCAGTGCTTTTAAAGGATCGCCTGTAAGCATCGGGAATGAAAAGACAGAAAAGAAATTGGAATCCGCATAGTGTCCCTCCTGTTCAAAAACCTGGTTACCGACTTTCACAGACAGACGCTCCCCCTGGAAACGGACACATTGCATTATTTCAGGGATCTCCCGGGCAAAGGAAGGCCCATGGACCATCCCGGTATTTCCATCCCTGCTTACCAGGTTCTTATCGGGACCATATTCATCCCTGACCAGGCGATACAGGGTGGGCGCCTTTTCCTGGAAGCGGTCGAAACTCAGTTCATCCTTCGCATAGAGCATGATCAACATGCACGCAGCAAGCCCCAGGCTAAGCCCGGCGATGTTGATGGCGGAAAACAATTTCTGCCTGCCCAACAAACGCAGCGCGATCTTCAGGTAATTTCCTATCATACAGGTATATTTTCATCCATTAATAATCCGATTCAAGACTCAACCCGCGAGTGCGGGACTTCGATACGCGCAGCACTCAAGACTTCAGACTCACGACTCAAGACT